>Ga0066903_100007255_pt1 | contig 10021 bp, 8 predicted proteins | sample PanSoiMetaGPlot1_FD_67491 | JGI IMG/M metagenome (GOLD analysis project Ga0066903, IMG submission 67491) | Tropical forest soil microbial communities from Panama analyzed to predict greenhouse gas emissions - Panama Soil - Plot 1 (version 2) | ecosystem: Environmental > Terrestrial > Soil >... | reverse complement strand
GTCAGGCGATCATCGGAACCTGGGTCTCGATCACCGGCTCGATGCGCGAGAAGATGTCCTCCAGGCTGCTGCCGGTGACCGTGATCCCGTGGTTCTTGAGCCCGACGACGCAGTGGCCCGGGTCGGGGGCCTCGCGGATGATGTCGGCCACCGCCATCGCCAGCTCGTGCGTCCCGCAGGGAAAGTTGAACTCGGTGGCGCGGATCCCCGGGATCCAGGCGTGCACGTGCACGATCGCGTTCACCTCGGGGTGCTCCTGATAGATCATCCAGTGCTCGATGGCATCGACCGAGACGCGGTTCGGCTCGATCGCGGGCGGCACCGACAGCACGATCGTGCCCGCCGCCTCGTCGTAGTCCTTGACCATCAGGATGTCGGTGCCGACGACCCGCAGCTTCGACTTGTCCACGCCCGAGGCGCTCATCCAGAAGCGCGTGTCGTCCTTGCGCACTGACAGGTTGCCGTAGGAGAGGCCGCCGATCCCATAGATGCGCTTGATCCGCAGCAGGTCCTGCTCGCCGACGACCTCCTTGAGCGGGAACGGCGTGGGGAGCAGGCCCAGCGCGTCCAGCCGGCGGCCGGCCTCGAACAGGTCCTCGGTCAGCTCGTCGCCGTCCCACAGCTCGGGCTCGAGGTCGGCCTCGAAGCGGTTGTCGATCACCAGCCGCGAGGTGGCAAGCGGGGTGACGCGGTCGACGACGTCGTTGGCCCAGGCCTTCAGGTCGCCCGGGTTGGGCACCGCGTAGCAGCCGCGCTCGGGCGTGACGAAGTAGCACGCCTGGCCGGGCACCACCAGCATGCCCAGGTTGGCAAGGCCGCGCACCATCAGCGGGTACTCGTAGTCGAGCACGTCGGGCGGCGCCTCGGGCAGGGACGACATGTTGATCACATAGGTCGACCGGCGGCGGCGCCGGAACGGGCGCGGGCGGGACGGGTCGATCTGGTTGAAGATGACCTCGGCGTCGGGCATCTCGGAGGTGTCCTCGACATGCCCACGCCGCAGCCACTCCTCGCGCAGCGCATCCCGGAACTCCTCCAGCTGGGCGTCCTCGTGCGCCCCTACGAACGCGAACCTCGTACTCATCCTGCTACTTCCACCACCTCGTCGAGCTTGATTTCCAGCATCGTCTTCTCGCCATCGATCTCCACGACACAGGCGTCGTTCAGGACCTCATAGCTGCGGACAATTCCTTTTCCCTGTGGCGTGGCAACCCTCCTGCCAACGGCCGGCGCACGATCGCGAAACGATCGATACAACGGATGCTCGAACGCCAGACAACATCGTAGCCTCCCGCAAAGACCGGTGATGCGACCAGGGTTCATGGGCAGTTCCTGGTCCTTCGCCATGCGCAGAGTGATCGGCGCCTCGTGCGAGGGAAACCGGTTGCAGCATTTGACAGGGCCGCACAGCCCGCCCCCGCCGCACAGCCGGGCCGCCTCGCGCGGGCCCACCATGCGCAGGTCGACGCGGCGGTGCAGGCGCTCCGACAGGTCAGCCTGCAGCTCAGTCGTCTCCAGCCGCTCCGCTGCCGAGTAGGAAAACGTGATGCGGCTGGCGTCGAAGACCAGCTCGGCCGAGATCGGCTTCAGCTCCAGCTCGCGGCGCCGGCACAGCTCCCGGAACAGCAGCAGCGCGCGCTTCTCGGCGATCCGGTTCTGGGCCACCTGTTCGTCGTCCTGGGCGGTGGAACGGCGGATCACGCGCTTGAGGGGACCGGTCAGCTCCTCCTCGGGCACGTCGTGGTTGGTCTCGACGATCCGCCCCAGCTCACGCCCGCGCGAGGTCTGGCAGATCACGCGCTCGTCCCAGCGCAACTCCAGGCCGGCCGGATCGAACGAGTAGATCTTCCCACCAGGCTGGAAGACGACGCCGACGACTGTCGCCACGGGTGTCCCTCACATTGTCTGTACCGATGTCCGCCGCAACTCGTGGAAGAGCGCCTCGATGGCGAGCGCCGGCTGCACATTCATATCCAGTGACTGGCGGGTCTCCGCGACCACTCCAAGGCCGCGCGCAAGCTCCTGCGCAGCCCCGTGCTGAGCGTCCTCGACGGCCTCTCCAGCCAGGTCTGAGTGTACCACCACCCCCTCCGCGCCCACCGCCGCGGCCAGCACGTCGCGGTACCACCAGGCAACGGTGTCGAGGGCCTCGCGCAGCTCGTCCAGCTCGGCGCGGCGGCCAACCCGCTTGGCCCGCTCCGCCGTGCGCTTCTCGAGCGCCTTCTGCTCGCGCGTGTCGTCGACCGTCTGGGCGAGCGCCTCCCCCTCCTTCTCGATCCGCGCCGTCGCAGCCTTGCCTGCCTGGGCGGCGCAGCGGGCAATCTCGGCTGCGGCCGCCGACGGGTCGAAGGCGGGATCGCGCAGCGAGGCGCGGGCGATCGCCAGGTAGGTGCGGCGGCGAGCCGCCGCGTCGGCGTCGCGGGCCAGGCGCTCGGCCCGCTCCATGTCGCCGAGGGCGCTGCGGGCGGCAACCGGGTCGCCCACCTGCTCGGTCAGCTGGGCGGTCGAGTAGCGGCGGAACGAGACGATCTCGAGCCGCGAGAGGATGGTCGGCAGCATCCGCTCGACGTGGTCGGAGACCAGCACGAACACGCCGTAGGCGGGCGGCTCCTCGAGCGACTTGAGCAGGGCGTTCGCGCTGGCGTCGCCCAGCAGGTGCGCGTCGAGCACGAGGTAGACGCGGCGCTGCGCCTCGAACGGGCGCATGTACAGGTCGCGGCGCAGGGCGCGAGCCTGGTCCATCAGGATGCCGCTGCCCTCCGGCTCGACCCGGAACAGGTCGGGGTGGCCGCCCGAGCGCAGCCGCTGGACGGTGGTGTCCAGCAGGGCGGCGGCGAAGCGCTCGGCATAGGCGCGCTTGCCGCTGCCGTGCGGGCCGGCCAGCAGGTAGGCGTGGCCGGGCGCCTGCAGGGCCGCCTCCAGGCGGGGGCGCGCCTCGGGCTGAGGGCCGAGCCCCTCGAACACGCTCACAGGCCCACCGCCTCGCGCACCCGCCCCAGCACCTGGTCGGGCGTGCCGCCGCCGTCGACCACCGTGATCCGCTCGGGGAAGCGGCGCGCGGCCTGCTCGAAGCCATCGGCCACGGCCCGGTGGAAGCCGTCGTGCTCGGCCTCGATCCGGTCGGGCCCGGGCCCGCGGCGGGCGGCCGCAAGCTCGGTGTCGAGCCGCAGCAGGACCGTGCGGTCGGGCCAGAGGCCCGCGGTGCCGAACGCGTTCAGGGCCATCACCTCGTCGATGCCCAGGCCGCGGGCGACACCCTGGTAGGCCAGCGAGGAGTCGATGAAGCGGTCGGCCACGACATGGGCGCCGCCCTCCAGCGCGGGCCGGATCACGTCCTCCACCAGCTGCGCGCGGGCAGCCGCGTAGAGCATCGCCTCGGCGCGCGGGCCGATCCGGGCAGCCGGGTCGAGCAGCAGCTCGCGGATCCGCTCGCCGGCCGGCGTGCCGCCCGGCTCGCGCACGCGGACGACGCGCGTGCCCTCGGCCTCGAGAGCGTCTGCCAGGAGCCGCGCCTGAGTCGTCTTGCCGCAGCCGTCGAGGCCCTCGAACGAGATGAACACGGCGCCATCGTACCGGGATTCGAGCGGCGGGCCCGGGTGGGGCGGCCGGTACACTGCGGCGAATGGCCGAGCACGAGATCAGCGCCGACGCCTTCGAGCGGGAGCTTCGCGAGGGCAGGCCGGTGACGGTGCTGGACGTGCGCCACGCCGATGCCTTCGAGGCCTGGCACCTCGACCCCGGCACGGGCACACTGCGGCGGACCGACGAGGCGGGAGCCGAGGGCGCACTGGCCGGCGTGCCGGCCGACGCCGAGGTGCGCGTGATCTGCAACGCCGGCAACACGTCGGGCCGGGTGGCGGACGCCCTGGCGGACCGCTTCCCGCACATCCGCAGCGTGGCCGGCGGCATGATCGGCTGGTCGCGGGTGCTGGCCTGTGCCGAGATCGAGACCGGCGGGCCCGCCCGGATCGTGCAGTTCCGGCGCGAGGCGCGCGGGTGCCTCTCCTACCTGGTCGAGAGCGAGGGCAAGGCGCTGGTGGTCGATCCCTCACCGGGCATCGAGCCGTACCTGGCCGAGGCCGCGCGGCACGGCGCCACCGTCACGCACGTCTTCGACACCCACGTGCACGCCGACCACCTGTCCGGCGCCCGTGAGCTGGCCGAGCACACCGGTGCGCGGCTGCACATGTCGGACAGGGCGCCTGCCCGGGGCCTGCAGGATGCCGGCCGCTTCGCGACGCTGGCCGACGGCGATGCGCTCCCGATCGGTGCGGCCGACGTGCGGGTGGTCGCCCTGCCCGGGCACACCAGCGACATGGCCGGGCTGCTGGTCGACGGCCGGGCGCTGATCGGCGGCGACTCACTGTTCGCCGACTCGATGGCGCGGCCCGACCTGGAGGAGGGCGACGTCGGCGCAGCCGCTGCCGCCCGCCAGCTGTGGGCGACGCTGCACGAGCGGGTGCTGACGCTGCCGGGGGGCACGCTGCTGCTGCCCTGCCACTATGCGGGCGGCCGGCTGGCCGAGCCGATCGCGCCCACGCTCGACCAGGTGCGTGCGGCGGTGCCGGAGCTGGGCCTGGATGCCGACAGCTTCGTGCGCCGCTCGCTGGCCAACATGCCGCCGCGGCCGGCCAACTACCTCGAGATCATCGACCGCAACCTGGGCGAGCCGATGGACGAGGAGATGGCCTCGCGGCTCGAGGTCGGCGCGAACAACTGCGCCGTCAGCCCCACCTGGGCCGCCGCCTCCTAGGAGCTCCGTTCAGAAAGTGGTTCTGCTGCGGCTGGCTGGCGCCGTGTGTGGCTGCGTTCCACGCGGCGTGCGGTGCTCAACGTGGGCTACGACCACGCCTGCGCTCCGCTCACCGCTCGATCCTTGCCACACCCCACCGCCCGCTGCGCCTCGCGACGAACCCCATTCTGAACGGAACTCCAGGCCTCGCGCGCGGCCGCGCGGATCCGCGCGCAGGAGGCACGGAATCCGCGACGAACGCCGCACAGAACCGGCTCACGGAGCGTCAAGAATCCGGCAACCTCTAGTGCTACCCTCCCGCCGCGTATGGCCAAGACACTCGTAATTGCGGAGAAGCCGTCGGTCGGGCGCGACTATGCAAAGGCGCTGCCCGGCAGCTTCGCCGACCACAAGGACTACCTCGAATCCGACGACCACGTGATCTCGTGGGCGGTCGGCCACCTCGTCGAGCTGGCCGAGCCTGAGGACTACGACAGCAAGTACCGCGTCTGGTCGCTCAACCGGCTGCCGATCATCCCCGAGCAGTTCCAGCTGCAGCCGATCGAGGGCCGCACCGGCAAGCAGCTCGACGCCCTGCGCAGGCTGATTGGCCGCAAGGATGTGGACGTGATCGTGAACGGCTGCGACGCCGGGCGGGAGGGCGAGCTGATCTTCGCCTACATCTACCGCTACCTCGGCTCCGAGAAGCCGGTGCAGCGGCTGTGGGTCTCGTCGATGACCCGCGACGCGATCCGCGAGGGCTTCGACCAGCTGCGCGAGGGCGACGAGATGCTGCCGCTCGAGGCGGCCGCCCGCTCGCGCGGCGAGGCCGACTGGCTGGTGGGCATGAACGGCACCCGCGCCGCCACCAAGGTCGGCCGCCTGGACGGCGTCGTCTCTCTGGGCCGCGTGCAGACGCCGACGCTGGCGCTGATCGTGCGCCGCGACCTCGAGATCGACGCGTTCGTGCCCGAGACCTACTTTCAGGTCGACGCCCGCTTCGAGCTTGACGGCGACCGCAGCTACGTCGGCCGCTGGTTCGAGGGCAAGGCCGACCGCACGGCGGAGCGCGAGCGGGCCGAGGCGGTGGCCACCGCCGCCCGCGGCGCGGATGCCACCGTCGCCTCGGTCAGGCGCAAGGAGCGGCGCGAGCGCCCGCCCCTGCTCTACGACCTGACCAGCCTGCAGCGCGAGGCCAACCGCCGCTTCGGCATGTCGGCGTCGCGCACGCTGGCCGCCGCGCAGCGGCTCTACGAGGGCTCGACCAACGGCGCCGTCATCACCTACCCGCGCACCCGCTCGCAGTTCCTGCCCAAGGACCAGATCGGGTCGCTGAAGCCGATCGCCTCCAACCTGGGCCGCATCCCCGAGTACCGGCCCCACGCCGAGTACGTGACGAGCCTGGACGTGCTGCCGCTGGCCCGCGTCGTCAACGACGCCAAGGTCGACGACCACCACGCGATCATCCCCACCGGCGAGATGCCCCGCGGCGAGTTGAGCGGCGACGACCGCCGCGTCTACGACCTGGTCTGCCGCCGCTTCCTGGCGGTGTTCCACCCCGACGCCCGCTTCGAGGACACCGAGGTCGTGACCGAGGCCGGCGGCTCGAGCTTCCGCACCAAGGGGCGACGGCTGCTCGAGGCCGGCTGGCGCGGGCCCGCCTTCGGCGACCAGCCGCCGGAAGAGGAACGCAAGGACGACGACGAGGCGCCCGAGCAGGCGCTGCCCAAGATCGAGGAGAACGAGCGCGGCCGCTGCACCGCCGCCGACGTGCTCGAGAAGCAGACCAAGCCGCCGGGCCGCTACACCGAGAGCTCGCTGCTGGGGGCGATGGAGACGGCCGGCAAGCAGATCGAGGACGAGGAGCTGCGCGAGGCGATGAAGGAGTCCGGCCTGGGCACGCCCGCCACACGCGCCGACACGATCGAGCGGCTGATCAACGTCGGCTACATCGAGCGGTCCGGCAAGGCGCTGGAGTCGACAACCAAGGGCCGCCGCACGATCGAGCTGCTGGGCACGCACGCACTGACCTCGGCCGAGCTGACCGGCCGCTGGGAGAAGCGGCTGACCGAGATCGAGCACGGCCAGGCCGACCGCACGGCGTTCATGGCCGACATCGCCGAGTTCACCGAGCAGATCGTCGAGTACTTCCGCACGCTCAAGGCCGAGTCGATCGGGCCCTGCCCCAACGGCGACGGCGAGGTGCGCGAGAACCGCGCCGGCTTCGGGTGCAGCTCCTGGAAGAGCAAGAGCGAGCCAGGCTGCGGCTTCACCATCTGGAAGCGCCAGTCGGGCTTCGTGGTCGAGCGCGAGGACGTCGAGAAGCTGCTGCGCGACCGCGAGGTCGAACTGCTCAACGGCCCACAGCCGGCCAGGCTGGTGCTGGACGAGGACAACACGACCAGGATCCTCGCCCCCGACGGCACCCCGATCACCGAGCGGCTCACGCTGGGGCCGTGCCCCAACGGCGACGGCGAGATCCGCGAGAACCGGGCCGGCTTCGGCTGCACCTCATGGAAGAGCAAGACCGAGCCCGGCTGCGGCTTCACGGTCTGGAAGTCCCAGCGCGGCTTCACCGTCACCGCCGACAACATGCGCGAGATGCTGGAGACGGGCCGCGCGAAGCTGGGCGGAGAGAAGGAGGCCTGGATCGTGCTGGGCGAGGGCGGCGAAACCTCGATCGTGGGCGATGACGGCGCGCCGCTCACCGTGGCCCGGGCGCCGCGGGTCACGATCGCGACCTGCCCCCGCTGCGGCGGCGAGATCCGCGAGAACACCCGCGCGTACGGCTGCTCCTCGTGGAAGAGCAAGAAGAACCCCGGCTGCGGCTTCGTGATCTGGAAGTCGACCAAGGGCCACACGGTGTCCGCCGAGGAGGCCAAGGACGTGATCGAGAAGGGCCATACCGGCCCGCTCGAGTTCCGCGACCGGCAGGGCCCGTTCACCGGGCGGCTGGTGCTGACCGACGAGAAGGCTGTCGAGGTGGAGCGGATCGAGTCGGGCGAGGCCGAGGCCGCCGCCTGACTTTCCCGGCCGCCGGCCGTCGCAGCCCTATATGAGGTGTCTGCCCGCACTGGTCAGCGTGCTCGCCGTGGCGACGGGATGCGCTCACGCAGACCTGACCACCAGCGGCGCGCCCGGCTCGCAGACGGCCACGGCGCAGGAGATCCCCCTGGGCGACCAGGACCCCTTCGCGCTGGCGGTGACGCCGGACGGCACCCTGTGGGCGGTGTCCCACAACGGCGCCGCCGTGATCCGCATCCCGGCCACGGGCATGCCCGAGGTGACGGCCCACATTAAGGGCGGGGGCACCGCCCTCGTCTCGGCCGGCGGTGCGCTGTGGGCGGTGGGCTGGCCGAAGGCGCTGTACCGGATCGACCCGGCCGGCGGCCTTGTCACGCAGACGGTGCCGCTCAAGGGCGCCGACCAGCTGGCCGTCTCGGACGAGGGCCTGTGGGTGTCGCGCTGGCAGACGAACACGGTCAGCCTGGTCGACCCCACGAGCGGCAAGGTTGTGCGCACGCTCGAGGCCGGGCCGAAGGTGCGCGGCGACGCGGAGGGCGTCTCGGGCGTGGCCTTCGGCGACGGCTCGGTCTGGGCCGTGCGCGGCGACCAGGCGCTGGCGTATCGGCTTGATCCTGCCACCGGCAAGGTGGAGGCGACCGTCAAGGTGGGCGATGCCGCCGGGCCGTCCACCGCTACGGACGGCGCGGTCTGGATCACCAACCTGAACAGCGACACGGTGACGCGCATCGACACCGCCACCAACAGAGCGACGGATGTGGAGACCGGCGTGCGCCCCGGCCTGGCCCTGGCCGACGGGTCGAGGGTCTGGGTCAGCAACACCAGCGACGACCGGCTGACGCGGATCGACGCCGCCTCCGGGGACGCCGCCACGGTCAAGACCTGCTACGGCCCGTACGGCATGGTCCGTCTGCACAGTCAGATCATGGTGGCCTGCCGCTACAAGCACAGCATCGCCCGCATCGCCGCCTGACGAGCACTTAGACTGCGACGCCATGCATGCGATCGTGACGGGCGGCGCCGGCTTCATCGGCTCCCATGTGGCCGACGCGCTGCTCGCCCGCGGCGACAGCGTGTGGGTGGTCGACAACCTGGCGGGCGGCCGTCGCGATCGAGTGCCTGAACAGGCAACGTTCGAGCAGGTGGACGTGCGCGACGGGGCGGCCCTGGACGACCTGTTCGGGCGCGTGTCGCCGCAGCTCGTCTTCCATCTGGCCGCGCAGGCCGACGTGCGCGTCTCGGTCGACAACCCCGGCCTGGACGCCGACGTCAACGTGCGCGGCACGATCGAGGTGCTGCGCGCCGCCCGCGGCTGCGGCGCCCGCGTCGTCTTCTCGTCCACCGGCGGCGCCCTGTACGGCGACGCGGAGCAGATCCCCACGCCCGAGCGGACGCCGATTCTGGCGATGTCGCCCTACGGCATCTCCAAGTACTGCGGCGAGCAGTACCTCCAGCTCGAGAACCGGCTCTACGGCACGCGCCACGTGATCCTGCGCTACGGCAACGTGTACGGCCCGCGCCAGGACCCACACGGCGAGGCCGGCGTGGTTGCGATCTTCTTCGGCAAGCTGGCCGCCGGCAACCCACCGCTGGTGTTCGGCGACGGCAGCCAGACGCGCGATTACGTGTACGTCGGCGACGTGGTCGCCGCCAATCTGCTGGCCGCCGCCCACGATGGCCCCAGCACCGCGTTCAACATCGGCACCGAGACCGAGACGAGCGTGCTCGAGCTGCTCGAGGCGTGTAGGCGCGCCGCCGGCAGCGACGCCGCGCACGAGCTGCGGCCGACCCGGCTGGGCGAGCTGCAGCGCAGCTGCCTGGACTGTGGGCTGGCCCGCAGCGAGCTGGGCTGGACGCCGGCGGTCGCCCAGCACGACGGCCTGGCCCGCACGCTGGCAGCGCTGCACCCGTGAGCCTTGTGCATCATCGCGAGGGGATCGGGGCGCCGCTCATCGCGCTGACCTTCGACGACGGGCCCTCGCCGCAGACGCCCGAGATCCTCGACCTGCTGGCCGCCCACAAGGCCCGCGGCACGTTCTTCATCCTGGGCGAGTCGATCGAGGGGCGTGAGGAGATCCTGGCCCGGATCGAGCAGGAGGGCCACGAGGTCGGCAACCACACCTACTCGCACCGCCACGCGCTCGACCTCGACGACGCCGAGCTGGCGCACGAGATCGTGCGCTGCCAGCGGCTGCTGGGCGGCCGCGCGAAGCTGTTCCGGCCGCCGTACGGGGAGGATCCGATCCGGTGCGCGCGGATCGCCGA
>Ga0066903_100007253_pt1 | contig 10021 bp, 7 predicted proteins | sample PanSoiMetaGPlot1_FD_67491 | JGI IMG/M metagenome (GOLD analysis project Ga0066903, IMG submission 67491) | Tropical forest soil microbial communities from Panama analyzed to predict greenhouse gas emissions - Panama Soil - Plot 1 (version 2) | ecosystem: Environmental > Terrestrial > Soil >... | reverse complement strand
CGGCACGCCGGGGATCGCGGGCCTTTAGGCAGACGGTCAGTCAAGACTGACCCACTAGCAGTATCAGCGTCTAGCGATTCCGGCACGCCGGGGATCGCGGGCCTTTAGGCAGACGGTCAGTCAAGACTGACCCACTAGCAGTATCAGCCCGCCTCAGGCGGGTTCATAGCCGGCAGACGATTCCACTGCCTGTGAGCGAAGCGGCTCCCGATTCAACGGCTGGATTTGCTACAATCTCCATCCAGCCGAACCATCCATGCCCACGCCTTTGCACTTTGTCACTCTCTCGGGAGTGCCCATTGACGTCGCGGAACTGAAATGGCCGTTCCACGCCTCCACTTCGGGTTCTGACTGGCTGGTGTTGCACGGCCGCGCCAATCTTCTGGGCGATAGCGAAGGCCTGCACGCCGAGGTGGCGGTTGGCATGACCCAGACCATGAAGGAAGCCCTGGGTTCCCTGGCCCAGGAGCACGCCGAAGGCCTGGTGGTGAACGCGATCCGCAAGACCATTGATAACGGACAACTGGCTTTTCTGAAATCGGGCAAGCTACAGCCTGCGCACGTCACCAGCCGTTTCTACAGTTTCCTCACCAAGGCCATCCAATTTCCGGCTCAATCCGAAGACGCTGTGCGTGAAATGTTGCGGCGCCGGGTGTATTGGCTGGGCCGTCAGGGTGCGGCGGTGGAGATCGCTCATCCTTACGATTGCCAATACGTGGACTTTTCCCGCGATCGGATGCTGGCCACGGCGCAGCAGCTGGCTGTCCAGGGGTGGATCCATATGGATGGCGACCGGGCCACCGCCGCTCCGGTGCTTCTCACAGACGAGCCGGCCATGGTCGCCGCCATGCGTGCCGGTGTGGAAGCCGGCAAGGCGGCAACCAAAGTCACCGCCTGACTATTGCGCGTCGGCGACGTGGCATCCTTTACAGGTCACAGAGGCCTGATCCGCCGCGGGGTGATTCTCGATCAACAAACCGGCAGCCTTGGCGTAGCGGGTCTCCGGCAGTTCCGAGAGAATCCGCTTGAGGTATAAGCCGGCTTTCTCCTGATCACCTAAGCGATACCATCCTTCGGCCAGTCCGCCGAGTAATTCACCTCTGGCATGCTGGCACCGGCCGGGAAAGTCTGCCCTATCAAGTTCCAGCACGCGTTCAAAATCGGCGATTCCCTGTTTGAGCGTGGTCTCGCGCAGGTGAGGATCGCGGATGCGTTTGCCGGCCGCGAGGAACACCGCACCGCGCGGAATCAACGTCATGATCGTCGGCGACAGTTGGACGGCATTGTCCATCTGTCGCACGCCCTCGTCGCGCAGGCGCATTCCCGTCTCGATATCGCCAGCCATGAATGCCCGGCCCGCTTGAAAATACAGTCCGGCTCCGTGCCACACCAGGGCTTCAGGATCGCGCGGGCGCGCGGCAAGACGCTCCTCGCATTGCTTCATGGCGCGCGTGAACGCTGCGGCGTCACCGGCCATGCCTGAGAAAAAATCCTCTCGGACAGCCATATCGAAGCGTCCCGCGGTCGTTTCTCCCATGTTCTTCTGTGCCAGCATGACGGACATCATTGACGCCAGCAGTAAGGAGAGAATGATCGAGATTGTCTTGGGTTTCATCTCAGGTTGGACGCGGCATAAAGCTTGAGGTGAGCGGTCTTTCGATTGCGAAACAGGCTTCGACCCATAGTACAATTCCGCAAAATCAAGCCCAATGAAACCTGGCCGCAAACCCGGCATCGTCTCGTTCGTCGTGGTCACTCTGCTGGCGGTCACGCTGGTTTGGATCGGCTCCGAAACATCCAAAGACGTTTTCGCGTTTCTGGCGGTGATGTTTCTGTGGTATGTCTGGTTCAGCGGATGGCGGCGTCATCGCAAGCTGGCCGGTCAGATTGACGAACTATGGACCGCCGTAACTGCTGCGCGGGAAGCCGCGCTGGCCCCCGGCCCGGCGCCGCAAGTTCAGCCTTCGGGCATGCAGCCACAGGCAACGCCTCCCGTGGCCGCAGCCAGTGCAATAGCAGCGTCGGCTGGCGCGGCATCCGGACAAGCCGCGGCTCCGGTCTTTCAGGCTGGTGCCGTCGCTCCGCCGCCTCCTCCGCCCATGCCGCCAGCCCAGGCCGCAGCGAATCTGACTTTCGCGCAAGTTGAAACTGCCGCCCCGCCTTCGGGCCCGGGCCTTGTGGAACGTCTGCGCTCCTTGCTCAAGTTTGAAGAGCTGCTGGGGACGAACCTGTTTGCCAAGATTGGCGCCTTGTTGATCGTCCTCGGTGTGGCTTACGCCCTGAGCGTGGTGTGGAAAAGCGATGTAGGAGCATGGATCAGGGTCGCGATAGGGGTGCTTCTGGGCGTCGCCCTGTTAGGCACGGGCGCGTTCTTCGAGCGCAAGGAGCGCTATCGCATCGTGGGCCGCGCCGGCGTGGCTGCGGGGTGGGCAATCCTCTTCGCAGTCGCCTACGCGATGAATCACGTCGACAAGGCGAGAGTGCTCCCTTCTGAACTTGCCGACTTGGCTCTGATGTTTGCTGTGGCAGCAGGCATGGTGCTGCACACCCTGCGTTATCGCTCCCAGATCGCAACCGGGCTGGCCTTTCTCTCGGCATACGCCGGCATCTTTGCCACGGTTTTTCCTAGCAAAGAAGTTGCTGCTCCGAATGTTTCCAGCCTCACGGCCGCAGTCGTGCTGGCTGTCGGCGTCGCGGCGGTTGCCGTGCTCCGCCAATGGTATGTCCTTGAGATCTGCGCGATTGTCGCTACGTTTCTCAACCATTTCGTCTGGCTGATTCACATCATCCAGCCGATGGGAAAGCATCACAAGCCTTTCCCTGAGTTTCTCCCCAGCGCGATTATCCTGGTCAGCTACTGGGCGGTGTACCGCGGCTCCTATCTGGTTCGCCCTCGCGAAGGACACGAGCGGCTCTCCGCCGTGGCGGCGCTGCTCAATACCGGCCTTTTGCTGGCGGTCTTGAAGTATCAGTCGGTCCATCCTGAATACGCGTTTTGGGCGCTGCTGGCGTTGGGATCGATCGAACTCGGCCTCGGCTATCTTCCTTTGGCGCGTCGGCGATCCATGCCGCACATTGTGCTGACTGTCATCGGCGCCTGCTTGCTGATGACCGCGATTCCCTTCCGCATCGCGCTTCAGGCGCATCAAGTTGCGCTCATCTGGCTGGCGGAAGCCCAGGCGTTCTTCCTGGTGGGTGTGCTCAAGCAAGAAAAAGTCTTCCGCCGCGTGGGGTTGTTTGCCTTTGTCCCGCTGGCGGGGCAGCTCATCAGCACTGAAGTGGCGCGCGTTTACGGCATGCGCATCGATGACGCCTACGTCCACGGCATGTTCGTGCCGGCAGGCATCACGGCTCTGGTAGCTCTGGTGCTCTACCTGAACGTCCATTGGGCGCCGCAGCGCTGGGCCGTCCAGTTTGAGGACACCGTAGACAAGATTGCCACACGCGATCTTTCCTACGCCGCCGCTCTGCTGCTCTTCGCCGCCGGGTGGATGGCGTGTCCGTTGTTGGGGGCTGCTGTCTGCTGGATGGCCCTGGCCTGCGCCCTGGCATGGTTGGCGCGCCGGACCGATCTGCAGGCGTTGCGTATGCAATCGTTGCTGGTGGCGGGGTTCGCGTTCCTGCGCGTGCTGATCGTCAATCTGCCCAGCGACAGCAAGTACCACGTGGGTACTCGTCAGTGGCCGGCGCGTCTGGTCACTGTTGCGGGCGTCATCGCACTCGGCTACCTGGCCGCCTACTGGCACCGCACCAAGAACCAAGACTGGCTGCGCTGGTTGGAACCAGGCTTCAGTTGGGCCGCGTCCACCATGCTCACGCTGTTGTTGTGGTACGAACTTTCGAGCGCCAGCGTGGCCCTGGGTTGGGGTCTGTTCGCGTTGCTGGTGTTTGAAGCCGGTGTGCGGCGAAGCAGCGTGCACCTGCGTTTACAAGCCTATGTGGCCGGCCTCTGCATTTTCCTGCGCTTGTTGTTCGTGAATCTCAATGCGACTTCGGCGGAACGATTCGGCCCGCGGGTTTACACCATTGTGCCTCTGGCCTTGCTGTTCTTTTACCTGTATTACAGGATCAACGAGCAAGCTGATGCCCTCTCTTCCGCGGAAAGAAAACTGAAGGCTGCGGAGCTCTTTGCCTGGCTCGGGACAACCACCATCATCCTGATGCTTCGCTTTGAGCCTCCGCTGGACTGGGTAGCCGCCGCGTGGGCCGTCGCCGCTTTCGTTCTGATGGCGCTGGCGTGGTGGTCGCAAAGGAGAGTTTTTGCCCACCAGGCGATGCTGCTGAGCCTGGGCGTGCTTTTCCGGGGCGTCCTGCACAACCTTTATGAACGCAGCTATTTCGTCCCGCTGAAGCCAGTTCTCTCCAACCTGAGCACCATTTCCGCCGTGGCTTTTCTGTTTGCAAGTTTGTTCTTCGCCTTCAAACTGCGGAAGCAGCCGGAGGAGAGTGAAAAGAGAAACTGGCTGATTCGCGCCGCCCGCCTGCTTGATGCCCATCCAGAGCAGGTCCTCTTTTTTGCGCCTCTGATCCTGCTTACTGCTTTTCTGGCGGTGGAGCTGCGCAGCGGGTTGGTGACGGCAATCTGGGGTGCAGAGGCTGTGATCGTGTTCATCATAGCGCTGTGGATCGGAGAGCGTAGTTACCGGCTATCCGCCATGGTCTTGCTGTTGCTGTGCTTGGGAAAAATTGTCGTCGTGGATTTCTGGCATATGGGCCGCGGCGATAAGGCCGTTACCTTTATTGTCCTAGGCGCGCTACTCCTAGGTGTTCCTATTCTTTACAGCAAGAACCGCGAGAAAGTGAGGCAATACCTGTGAAGCGCTGGCTCATGTTCGCCGTCACGCTCGGTGTGCTGACCGCGGGTCTTGTTGTAAGCCAGGCGCGGAAGGTGGATGCTCCGTTCACACCCAACGCTCTGCTGTACTTTGTCGCCGACACCCAGCGCGAACTCACGCGGCTGCCCATGAAGTACACGCAAATTCCTGATAAAGAAGAAATCAGGATCGGCAACCAGCTCGCCCAGCAGTACGAACACGAGTCCCTCGATGACGAAGGCAAAGCCGTGCAAGCCTACTTGCAATCGGTCGGCGCCCGCGTAGCCACAAAGGCCCACCGCAATCTGCCATACACGTTCCACTACATTCCGGAGCGGTATTTCGTGAACGCTTTCGCCATTCCCGGCGGTCACGTCTTCATGGGCGCAGGTTTGATGAACTTGATGGAGAGTGAAGACGAGCTGGCCGCGGTGCTGGGCCATGAGATCGAGCACATCGATCACAACCATTGCATCGAACGAGTGCAGATTGAAGCCGCGCTGCGGCACATTCCCCTGGCTGATGTGTTTGCTCTGCCGGTGGAAGTCTTTGAGGCGGGCTACAACAAGGACCAGGAACTGGAAGCGGACCGTGAAGGCACCAGGCTCTCAGTGGCTGCAGGCTACTCACCCCAGGGCGCAGTGGACGTCTTTGAGCACTTTCAAAAACTGGAAGAGGAATACTTCGGCAAGAGCCGGCGCGCGGCCGGCCCGCTGGAGGAAGCCTCAGGCTCCGTGGGCCAGGTGTTGGGCGGATACTTCCGCTCCCACCCCCCGTCGGCAGACCGCGTCGCGGAAATCCAGAAGCTGATCGCCCAGGAAGGTTGGAAGCCGGGACTGGAGAAACCGCTGGCAGTGCGCTACTTCTTCCTGGCGCATGAAGCCGAAGAGCAATTGGCTGCGAACAAGTATGACAAAGCCATCGAACTGGCATCCGCGTCCCTCAAATTGCATTCCGGACATCCTCCCGCTCTGGTAGCACTGGCCAAGGCTGAATGCGCGAAAAAAGATTTCCCGAAAGCCGCCGCAGCCTACAAGGAACTGCTGGCTGACCGCCAGCCTGCGGCGGATTCGATCCGCGCGTTTGCGGAAGAGCTTGCCAACAACGCTATGTCCAAGCGTCACTTCGCCGAGGCTGGGGAGTTCGCGGCCTTCTCGCTGGAGCTGCAACCCAACAATCCCAGCTCCATGAGATTGCTTGCTGAAGTGAAGCTGGAGCTCGACGACATGAACGCCGCCGTCGAGATTGGCCAGAAACTTCAGAAACTATATCCGCAACCTGCGGCTGATCTGGTGGGCTATGCCTACAGCGCGAGCAATACAGCGTTTCAGGCCCACAACTACACGAGGGCGGCGCGTTTCGCTTCGTACGCGTTACGGCTGAATCCGTCGCAGCCAGAGATGCAGACGCAATTGGCCGCCAGCGAATTTGCGCTCGCCGATTTTCGAGCTGCGGCCGACGCTTACCGCAAGGTCATCACCGGCGTTATCCACGATGAGGAGACTCCTTCTCTGGCCCAGGTTGCCAACTATGCGGACTCCCTAGGCTCTGCTGCCCGCCACGCCGATGCGGCAAAGGAATTCCAGGCCACGCTTGGCTCGGGCAAGAGTTTCACGGACGAAGTGGCATCGCGAATCAAGATGGAAAAAGCCGGTCTGGAGATCATGGCCGGCAATGATTCCGCGGCACGAGCGCTGGCTCAAGCTGATGCCTCGTTTGCGCCGGAACACGCCGCCCGCCTGGGCTGGTGGTATTACCGCGCTGGAAAGCTCGATGATGCTGACGCGCTGCTTCGCCGCTATCTGAGCCAGCGTCCCGGTGACGGCGGCCTGCAAATCACTCTGGGCTGGGTTGAGATCGAACAGAACAAGCCGGCGGATGCCCTGCGTCGCTTCTATGTTTATTCAAGCGACGAGAGAGCTTCTTCGTCCGCCAACGCCGGCCGGACGATCGCCCAATGGCGCCAGCAGCAGAAAGACGCGGCCATGATGGCCTTCGAACAGCTCTCCAAGGATTCGCCGGAATGGACCAACCCCACCTGGGTCCGCGCCCTTTATGGCCCGGTCGCGGCGCAGAGCACACAGGAGATGAACGCAGAACTGGCGCGGCGGATCGCGGCGCGGAAGCACTGAAATTTATTTGACCCCGATTCCGCCCTCTAGTGTTCTCTACTCTTCTTTGAAATCCCGTCACCCTGTCATTTCGACCGGAGCGCCACGAAGCCGTTATCCCATCACCGATGCTGTGGCGCGGAGTGGAGAAATCCCGAGGAAATCTCCTCCGGCATGCTGCATCAGGGAGTTCCGACCCGACTGCTGGCATCGACTCTTGGAACGGGGCCAGGGCTCTCTTGGTGGCCAATCCCGTCTCTGAGACCAGCTCGCACGGAGAATAGACCCGCGGGAGAACTCCCCGCAACGGTATGGCCAGGGAAGGTCTCTCGGGATTTCTCGACTGCGCGCTGCTGATGTTCGCTGGATACGAGTTTTCATGCGCTCCGCTCGAAATGACAGACGCAAAGGAGTTTTTCCCAAGCAATCATTCCTAACGGTGCACATTGCTAAACGCTCACCAGTTAAAATGCATACCCTGTGCGGATCATGAGCACTCTCCTCCAAGTCGAAAGCCTCAACGTCGCCTTCGCCACCCAGACGGGTGAGGTCAACGCCGTCCGGGACGTGAGCTTCTCGATTCCTGAATCAGGCACACTGGGCCTGGTGGGAGAATCCGGCTCCGGAAAGTCGGCTACGGCCCTCGCCATCCTGCGCTTGCTGCCGCCGCAAGCGCGTGTCTCCGGCACTATCCGCCTTGGCGACGCCGAGCTCTTACAGTTGCCGGAAGAGAATATGCGCGCGCTGCGCGGTGCGCGCGTGAGCATGATCTTCCAGGAGCCGATGACCGCCCTGAACCCGGTGATGCGCGTGGGTGATCAGGTCGCGGAAGCCGTGCTCGCCCATCATCGCGTGGGCAAGCGAGACGCCTGGCAGCAGGCCGTGGAAGGGTTGCGCGAAGTGGCAATCCCTGATCCGGAACACCGCGCAAGAGATTATCCTCACCAGCTTTCCGGCGGTCAGCGCCAACGCGTGATGATCGCCATGGCGTTGGTCAACCAGCCGGAACTGCTCATCGCCGACGAACCGACCACCGCTCTCGACGTGACCATTCAAGCGCAGATCCTGGAGTTGCTCGCTGCGCTGCGTGAGAAGCGCAAACTGGCCATGCTGTTTATTTCTCACGATCTGGGCGTAGTTGCCCGAGTGGCGGACCGCGTGGCCGTGATGCTGGGCGGTGAGATCGTGGAGATGGGCCCGGTCGCAAGGATCTTTACCGCGGCCGCGCACCCTTACACGCGTGGCCTGATCAGCGCGATCCCGACGCTCAAGACTGAGCGCGCGCGACCGCTGGCGACTGTCGAGAAGCAAGCTTACCAATCGGCGCTCCCCCTGCGCGAGATCGCACCCGGCCACTGGGCGCGCATAACGCCATGAACCCCACGTCTGATTTAGACTCATATATTCGCCCGGTCCTCGGCGCTGATACTGAAATTACCGGGCGGAGCCTGCTGAGAGAAACGGCTTGCGAATCCTCATCATCTCTGACATTCATGCCAATCTTGAGGCGTTGGAAACGTGCCTCCAGGCCGCACCCGAACACGATCGCGTTTTCAACCTCGGCGACCTGGTTGGCTATGGCGCCAATCCCAACGAAGTGACTGAGCGCGCCCGGACGTTGGGCGAAGTCTTTGTGCGCGGCAACCATGACAAAGCCTGCACAGGATTGATGAGCCTGGAGGACTTCAATCCCGTTGCCGCCCGTGCAGCGCGCTGGACACAAGGCCGCCTGAGCGAAGACAACATGAAATTCCTCCGCGGCCTGCCTCGAGGGCCGGTCGCCCCAGTTGAGGATCTCCAGTGCGTCCATGGTTCGCCGCGCGATGAGGACGAATACGTCCTCACCGGCCGCGAGGCCTATTCCATCCTGGAAAAACAGGTTCTACAGGTTACCTTCTTTGGACATACACACGTGCAGGGCGCGTACTGGATTGACGACGTGAAGAAGAAGGAAGGCGTCATTGCGCCTCGCTACAAAGCGGCTCCGGGCCGGCAGCTCTTCAGCTTCTCGCTGGCCAAGACAGCGAAGTACCTGGTGAACCCCGGCTCGGTCGGGCAGCCACGCGATGGTGACCCCCGCGCGGCATTCGCTTTGTATAACGCCGAGGGCGGAGAAATTACGTTTTATCGGGTACCCTACGATATCCAGACTGCGCAAAAGAAGATCCTGGCTGCAGGTCTGCCCGAGCGGCTGGCGGCCCGGCTCGAGGAGGGCCAGTGAAGCAGACCGGACTATTCCAAAAACCGGGGGAATCGCGAGTGCCCTTCGCCATCCGCGCCAACATTGACGGCGGCGCCCGCGGCAATCCCGGGCCCGCGGCGTGTGCCGTGGTGGTCCGCAATGAAAAGAGCGAAGTCATTGCGGAGTGGGGAGAATACCTCGGCATTCAAACCAACAACGTCGCCGAATATTCCGGATTGCTGGCCGCGCTCGATTATGCTCTGCGGGAGAAATATCCCTCGCTGAAAGTGCTGAGTGATTCTGAACTCATGGTGAAGCAAATGCGCGGAGTATACAGAGTCAAGAATCTGCAATTGAAAGAGCTTTTCGATCGCGCCCAGGCACTCGCGCGAAAGATCGAACACTTCGGCATCGAGTATGTGCCCCGCGAATCCAACCGCGAAGCCGACCGCCTGGTGAACAAGGTTTTGGACAACCAAGCGCGACAGAGGTGAGCCATGACACGTCAGAATTTTTCGAGCGGAACCAAGTGGGAGCCGCTGGTGGGCTATTCACGATCCGTGCGTGTGGGCAATGCCGTTCACGTGGCAGGAACCACAGCCACCGGTCCAGATGGCAATCTTGTCGGCGCCGGCGACGCCTATGCCCAGGCTGTTCAGATCATTCGCAACATCGAGTCGGCGCTCCAGAAAGCCGGAGCCAGTCTGAAAGACGTGGTGCGCACCCGTATGTACGTGACCAACATCGCCGGCGATTGGGAGAAAGTGGGCAAAGCCCACGGCGAATTCTTTCGCGACATACGCCCGGTAACAACCATGGTGGAGGTCACGAGGTTGATCTCTCCGGAGATGCTGGTGGAGATTGAGGCGGAAGCGATTATTTCCGGACGACTGGCGACAAAAGAACAAAGGCCG
>Ga0066903_100007252_pt1 | contig 10022 bp, 9 predicted proteins | sample PanSoiMetaGPlot1_FD_67491 | JGI IMG/M metagenome (GOLD analysis project Ga0066903, IMG submission 67491) | Tropical forest soil microbial communities from Panama analyzed to predict greenhouse gas emissions - Panama Soil - Plot 1 (version 2) | ecosystem: Environmental > Terrestrial > Soil >... | reverse complement strand
TGCGCCGCGGCTACCCCTGCGGCTGCGACCAGCATCCCGAAAGCCACCGCCGCTACTCGCTTCGACATTCCGTTTCTCCATGATCTTTCGCCGTGCCCAAGGGTCGTGAGCGCAGTTGAGACGAGCACTAGGGGCGAATTGGCGGCCGAACGTTTGCCCGCCCGCCAAAGGCCGGTCAAGCCGCGGGATGTCGCGGCGCGGGGACCAGCGGTCCCTCGGCAAGATCCGGTTGTAGTGTTCCGGGATGGTGACCTCGACGCTTCGACGTCGTAAGACTTGTCCTGAATCGCGATGCAAGGCCGGTACGATGTCCGAAATCCGCATTCCCGTGACCCGCGTCGCCATTGCCGGCCTTGGCTCGATCGGCCGCGTGCTCGTGCGCAAGCTCAAGGAGGGGATCCCCGGACTTGCGCTTGCCTGCGCCGCCGTCGGCGATCGTGCCAAGGCGCAGGCTTGGCTCGACATCGAGAAGATCGGGTGCCCGTTGGTCGAGCCCGAGGCGTTCCCCGAGCACGCGGATCTCGCCGTCGAATGCGCCCCGGCCGCCGTGCTCGAGCGTGTCTGCCGGCCGATGCTCGAGGCCGGCAAGCGGGTGATGGTGCTCTCGGCCGGAGCGCTGTTGCCGCGGCCGGAGCTCATCGAGCTGGCAAAGGCGCGCGGCGGACAGATCATCGTGCCCACCGGCGCGCTCCTCGGCCTCGATGCCGTCAGTGCGGCGGCCGAGGGCAAGATCCATTCGGTACGTATGGTGACGCGCAAGCCGCCGCGTGGTCTCGTCGGCGCGCCTTATCTCGAAGCGAACGGAATCTCCGTCGAAGGCCTCAACGGCCCGAAACTCGTATTCTCCGGCACCGCCCGCGACGGCGCCGCCGGCTTTCCCGCCAATGTCAACGTCGCCGCGGCGCTCTCACTCGCCGGCATCGGGCCCGATCGCACCATCATGGAGATCTGGGCCGATCCGGGCATCGACCGTAACTGCCACACCATCGAGGTCGACAGCGACTCCGCCCGCTTCACGCTGTCGATCGAAAACATCCCCTCCGAGAATCCCAAGACCGGGCGGATCACCGCGCTCTCAGTCCTGGCGGCGCTGCGCAAGCTGCACGCGCCGATGCGGGTCGGGACCTAGTGGGTATATGCACTTTGGGTTAACTCTCCCGCGCAATCCTCAATCCTAAGGCGCAGCCAAGGGGTAATGCCGTACAGGCAAATGAGCATTTTCCCGGCGCCGTCCGCGAGCTGAAAGCTAAATGTCTGCAGCGCCTCCGAAACCTACCGAATTCGGGCTCCGTTTCGGCGCCGTCCGGCCACATTCTTTGGCCCTAAATCCCTGCTCAATGCCGGTTGGGGGAAGGGCATGGACGGTATCATATTCCGTCATCTATTGTGGCGGAACGGTGAACCCGGCGGCGGCTCCCGGCGACTAACCTCACGAGTCGACCGTCCGAACGATGCAAGCGACATCAGACGAAGTCCTCATCGGACGCATTGCGAACGGCGACCGGCTTGCCATGCAGGTGCTTTATGCCCGGCATCACGTCCGTGTGTTTCGGTTTGTGGTGCGTCTGGTCCGAGATGAGGGCATGGCCGAGGACCTGATCAGCGAGGTGTTTTTGGACGTGTGGCGTCAAGCTGGTCGATTCGAAGGACGGTCCGCGGTGTCGACGTGGATGTTGGGGATCGCACGATTTAAGGCGCTGTCGGCGCTGCGACGGAGGCCGAATGCGGAGTTAGACGAGGAAACCGCGGGGGCCATCGAAGACCCCTCGGATGACCCGGAGATTAGCCTGGAGAAGAAAGACAAAGGCTCTGTGCTCCGCAAATGTCTAACGGAATTGTCGGCGGAACATCGGGAGATTATCGATCTGGTTTACTACCACGAGATGTCGGTGGAAGAGGCGGCGCAGATCGTCGGTATTCCAGAGAACACTGTGAAGACGCGCATGTTCTACGCGCGCAAGAAGTTGGCGGAGCTGCTCAAGGCGGCAGGAATTGAAAGAGGTTGGCCATGAACATGTTCAGCAAAGAGCCAGAGCGCCATGAGATCGAAGCTCTGCTGCCGTGGCACGCCGCTGGGACGCTGAACCGCCGTGACGCCGATCGCGTCGAGCAGGCGCTCGCCGGCGATCGCGAGCTCGCGCAGCGTTATCTCCTGGTCCGCGAGGAGCTCGCGGAGACCATCCACCTCAATGAGACGCTCGGCGCGCCGTCGGCGCGCGCGATGGAGAAGCTGTTCGCGGCGATCGACGCGGAGGAGGCGCGTTCGCCGCGCCGTCGCCGGTCATTCGATCTTGGCGCTCGGATCTCGGAATTCCTTGCCGGTTTCGCTCCGCGCACGCTCGCCTGGTCGGCCACCGCGGCCGCGCTGGCGATCCTGCTGCAGGCCGCGGTGATCACCACCGTCGTGGTCAAGGATCGCGGCGCCGGCGGCACTATCGATATGGCGGACGCACCCCACAACGGTTCATTCGTCGCCATCCGGTTCGCACCGCAAGCGACCGCCAGCGAGATCACAAATTTCCTCGGCGCTTACAAGGCGACCGTGGTGGAAGGACCGATCAAGAGCTTGGGCGCCATTCACTTCCGCGTCCGCCTCTCGGAGACAAAGCTCCCGGGCGGGGAAGTCAACAAGATCATCCACGACATGCAGGCGGAATCGAAGATCGTGACTTTCGTCGCCGAGGCTCCGCCGCCCACGCAGTGAACGGCTGCGAGCGGACGCAGTGAACCTGAGCAGTCCGCACCAAACCAACGGCATGGCACAGCGGGATTGTTGCCCTTCTGCTTGAAGGGCGGCCGGACCTCGGCCAGGACGGTGCCCGCCGGGCGCTCAAGGCATCTCGGGCCGAAGGGCTCAGCCGGATTTCGGGGCTGGGTTGGTTGATACCCATGAGACGGTTCGGTTGCTCAAACCGGAACTGCTACCACCGGAGCCAGGCGGCCTCGGCCGCAGCTTGGCAAGATCATTGAAATTACTTGGTTTTTTCTGTTGCGGAGGGACGTTTCGAAAAAATTTACGCCGGCGGCAAATCGGATTGAACCTTCTGCCCCCCGGCGGAGACTAAATATCGAACGGGCCGAGAAGGTGAACGGTCGGAGACCCACTGCCAACCGGCTAATAAGTTAGTTAACGCCCATTCAGCCCCGATCGGCGCTCACGCCCCCCCGATCCCCTGCGCCGATCAAACGACCCGCCCGGATTTCCCCGTCCGGGCGGGTCAGTTTTTGGGGGTATGCGTTTCTCGCCGCTCGCGGGTTGAGCTGTGGCGCATTCGCCCGACCGCACGAAAACACTTCCGTACAGCGCCACCAACGGTAGCCAGCGGGCCAACCGAATATGATGTTCATCGATTCGTGGTGGCTTTCGGTGCAACCGGTACTTCTGTCCGTTGCGTCGTTGCACGAGCGTCCCCTTGACGATCACCGTCGCGACCTGCGACCGGCCTCGGATCTCGGCCATGCCTGCATGGATCACCACGCAAACACTCAATAATGCCGTGTTGAAATCGCGTGTGCTTGCCGAACGGCGCCGCGCGCATCTGCTCGAGCTTTACCAGACCGGCCGCTGGAAGCGTTATTTCACCGAGGAACGGTTTCTGATGCCAGATGCGCACTGCGGTCCGTCTGACCGAGAGGTGGGCCGAGCTCGCCCCGCTTCAGGGGGATGACGTCCTCGCCGAGCAAGCCGAGCTCCCGGCACAGCGCAACGCGGCCTGATCCTTGCTCGTCCTCACCGAGCGCGTGTAGTTTGGGCTTGACGCTGCGCGATGCGCACGCCGCACGATCGCGGCGCCGCGCGGGTTCGCGCAAGCGGCGATCCCTCGACCCCTCCCTCCGATCCACGCGTGTGCCATGACCAGCGCCCTGTTTTCCCCGATCCGGCTTGCCGACCTCGAGCTTGCCAACCGCATCGTCGTCTCGCCCATGTGCCAATACAGTGCCGATGACGGCGTCGCTTCGCCCTGGCACATCACGCATCTCGGCATGCTCGCGAATTCGGGCGCGGGGCTGGTCGTGATCGAGGCGACCGGCGTCGAGCGGCGCGGCCGCATTACCCACGGCTGCCTCGGCCTCTATTCGGACGATTGCGAGGCCGCACTCACGCGCATCGTCGCCCACTGCCGCCGATACGGCACTGCCAAGCTCGGCATTCAGCTCGCGCATGCGGGACGCAAGGCATCGGCGGCGGCGCCCTGGGAGGGCGGTCATGCGCTGTTACCCGGCGAGGATCCGTGGGAGACGATCGCGCCGTCGGCAATCCCGTTCGGGCCGAAGTGGCCGGTCCCGCGCGAGATGACCGCAGCCGACATGGAGCGGGTGCGCATCGCCTTCGTTACCGCCGCCCAGCGCGCCTTGCGCGCCGGCGTCGACGCCATCGAGCTGCATGGCGCGCACGGCTACTTGCTGCACAGCTTCGTCTCGCCGATCTCCAACAAGCGAACCGACGGCTACGGCGGATCGCTGGAGGCGCGCATGCGTTTCCCGCTTGAGGTCGCGCAAGCCGTGCGCGCGGTCGTGCCGAGGTCGATCCCGCTCGGCGCCCGTATCACCGGCAGCGACTGGCTGGAGGGGGGATTGACGCCGGACGATGCCGTCACATTCGCCAAGGCGCTGAAGGCCACGGGACTCGATTTCGTCTGCACCTCGTCCGGAGCGGTCAGCTCGGAGGCACGGCCTGCCACCGCCGCCAACACCAACGGCGGGTTCGCCGAAAAGGTCAAGCGCGAGGCCGCGATCGCGACGCGTACTGTTGGGTTGATCGCCACGCCCAAGCAAGCGGAGGCCATCATTGCCGAGGGCCGCGCCGACATGGTGGCACTGGCGCGTGCGTTTCTCGACAATCCGCACTGGGGTTGGCACGCCGCGACGGTGCTCGGCGCCGAGGTCGCGCGACCCCAGCAATATTTGCGGGCCGCGCCCAAGCTATGGCCGGGGGCGACCTATCGTGACTGACGGGTCGGGCGAGGCGCGGATCTCGAAAGGCGCCACGCTCCGTCGGGGATTGGACTGATCACCGCGCATCCGCGCCATGGACCTGCTCGTCTTCGTCGCCGTGCTCTTCGCCGCCGCCTGCCATGCCGGGTGGAACGCGACGATTAAACGCGGACTCGATCCGCTCGCGACGACCGTTCTCATATCGTTCGGGGCCGCCATCGTGTCGGCACTGGTCATGCCCATCGTCGGCCTTCCGGCGCTAGCCGCCTGGCCGTGGTGCGGCGCGTCGATGGCGATCCACCTCGTTTACTTTGCGGCCCTGATCGAGAGCTATCGCACCGGCGATATGGGGCAGGTCTATCCGATCGCGCGCGGCTCGGCGCCGCTGATGACGGCGACCGCGACCACGCTCTTGATCGGCGAACGGCTCGGGCTCGCCGGCTGGAGCGGCATCATTCTTCTGGTCGTCGGCGTGCTGTTGTTGTCGCTGCGCGGCGGCCGCGAACTTGCCCGGCTCGATCGTCGCGCCGTCGGCTTCGCTTTGCTGACCGCGCTCACGATCTGCGGCTATTCCGTGGTGGACGGCGTTGGCGCGCGCCTCGCCGGCAGCGCCAACGCGTACACGGTCGCTTTGTTCGCCGGCATCGGCCCGGTGATGGCAGCCTATGCTTTCGCCCGTCGCGGCGGCGCTGCAATCTCCGACCTGCGCCGCAACTGGGGTGTGGGCCTCGCCGGCGGCGCCTTGCAGTTCGGCTCCTACGGCATCGCAATCTGGGCGATGACGCTCGCCCCGATCGCGGTCGTTGCAGCATTGCGCGAGACCAGCGTCCTGTTCGGCGCCGTCATCGCCGTCGTCTTTCTCAAGGAGCCGTTACGCGCGAGCCGCATCGTCGCGGCCGCGCTGATCGTGCTCGGACTAGTGTTGATCCGGCTGCAATGAGAGCTCCCCCCGGTCGCCAACACCGATGAGGAGATCGGCAAACGCGCTCGCGCGCAGGCGTGCCAGATCCTCCGGCACATCCACATCCCACAGCGTGACCGGCTCCTGCCAGGTGAGGCCCCGCTCGCGCAGCCGCCGCCGCGTCTCGTCCATCACCGCGGGCGTGCTCCAGCGCATGTCGGAGAACAACGCCGGTTGCGGCTCGGACATCCCGAGCAGCACATAGCCGCCGTCGTCGGCCGGCAGCACCACGGCATCGGAGCCGTTGCGGAGAACATCGGCGGCTTGCTGTAGATGCGCCGCCGTTAGCGCGGGACAATCGGTGCCGATGACGAGCGCCGGGCCGTTCGTCGCGGCGATCGCCGCTAGCATACGCGCGCCGAGGTCGCCGTCGCACTGCTCGGCGAGCGGAACGGCATATTGCTGTGACAATTCTTGCAGCCTCGGATGACGCGCGTCAGGCGTCGCATACAACGTGACCGGACCGGTCGCAGCGGTGCATGCGGTCGCGACGGCACGCTCGATCAGGCGCTCCTGCAAGCGCGCGGCGCCGTCGGCGCCGAGCGTCGGGATCAGCCGGGTCTTGGCGTAACCCGCAATCGGTGCCTTGGCGAGCACCGCGATCGCGACCGGATCACTCATAGCGGTACTGGCGCGCGAGCTCTGCCGGATCGGCGCCGAAAAAGTAACGAAGCCGCAGCCGCCACATCAGCAGCAGCGTCTTGATGACGCCGTATTGCTCGAAACGGCGCCCGGACGTGATCACGCGCTCGTCGAGGCACACCGGCCGGCTCACGGCCTTGAGCCGCTTGCAGAGCGCGATGTCTTCCATCAAGGCGATCTCCGGAAATCCGCCTACTGCCTGGAACGCCTCCCGCCGCACGAAGATCGCCTGGTCGCCGGTGGCGATGCCGGTCAACCGCGAGCGCAGGCCCATCAACCAGCCGACAACCGTGAGCAGGGGCGAGCGGCCCTCGATCTTCACGTCAAAGCGGCCCCATTCCCGCTTGGAACGCTCGAGGCCATTGAGCACGACGTAATCGGTATCGCGCGGCAAGCGCGTGTCCGCGTGCAGGAACAGCAGCACATCGCCCGCGGCCTGGGCGGCGCCCGCGTTCATCTGCGACGCTCGTCCGCACGGCGCCGTGAGCACGCGATCAGCTCGCAGCCGCGCGCGCTGGATCGTGGCATCGCGGCTGCCGCCGTCGACGACGATCACCTCCGCGCCGAGCGCGCGCAGGTCGGCGAGCGCGTCGAGCGCGGCGGTGATGTGCTCGCCTTCGTCGAGCGCGGGCATGATGATCGAGAGCTTCGCCATGGCGGTTGCGGGGTTGCGGGCGGAGGCTGGCACATCCCGTCGCGGGCGTCACGTCGTACAGGACACGAGGCTTGCGCTAGCGTGCCTGCGCGGCCAGCGCCGTCCCATCGTCGAGGCCGAGACGGCCGAAGCCCGGCAGCTTCACCGCCGGATGCCGCAGGTCGAGCCCGGTCACCAATCCCATGAAATTGAGCTCGACGCCTTCGACCCAACCGACCTTCACGCCAAGCACGCCCCATAGCGACGCTTCGACGCCAGTGCAGCTGTCGGTGAGGCCGGCATACGGATAGGCGCGAAAGTCCTTGCCGATCGCGTTGGACGGCAATGTGGTGGCAAGCTCCGGCACCGCGCGCAGGATGCTGGCGACGAACGTGTTGCTGTTGGGGCCAGGCCAGATTCGGTAGTCTCCGAATTGGTTGTAGCTGTAGGCGGCGATTGCCGCCTTCACCCTCGGAATGAGCGCTTGCGCCTCGTCGCCGCGCACGTCGAGGAGGACGCGCGGCGTGTTGCCGAACCAACGGCCGTCGGCGGCCCACCCATTGCTGCGCACCGGTTGGCCCCAGCCGACCACGTCAAAGCGGCTCCAGGCCAGCGCGTTCTCCGGCTTGAACACGATCCAGCTGTGGACCGAGAAGATGCCCTTCCAGCGCCCGGTGCGGCCAGTGAAGACCAGGAGCCGCGCCTCGCGTGCGGCGGCGGCCGGCGGCAGCATGCCCGTGCTGGACCAGTCCGCATCGCGAAAGCTCGCCGGTCGATCCTTGCCGACATAAAGCGCGGCATGGACGGCAAGTGGAAACAGGAAAAGGGCGAGGATTCCGAGGAGCACGTTCCGAACGGGGCGGCGCATGGACTGCGAGTGGGGCCTAAGTTCCAGCCGGAAATATGGCGATGAGCCGCACAGCCAGCACGTGAAATGCCGGCAAATTGATCAACGCACGCGGTTGCCGCTCAGGGACAAGTTGGCAAATTGCTCGGCGCCGCCATTGGCGAGGTCGCCGGTGACCGGCGTCGAGCGCGCCATGCCGATGATGGCACCGCGGCGCGCCTCGGCGATCACGTTGTTGGCGATCAGCGCGGTGCCGGCGCCGGGCGCCACCGAGACAGCGATGCCGACGTCGACGGTGCGCACGACGTTGCCGGTCACCGCGACGTCGCGCAGGTACTGGCCGAAGCCGAGCATGATGCCGGCGGTCGGCGCATTCTCGATCACGTTGCCGCTCACGGTGCTGTCCGCTTCGACCGCGATACCGATGCCCGCGCCGTCGCCCGGGTCGGTGCCGGCAGGACGGCGAGGCAGCAGGTTGCGGATGATGTTGCCCTGGACGACGGCGAGCCGGCCGCCCTCGTTGAAATTGGTGACTGCGACGCCGATCGCGGCGCCGTGGACCACATTGCCCGAGATGAGCGCGCCCTCGAAGCCAAACTCGGCATAGAGCGCGACCTCACGCATGCCGGTCACGTTGTTGCCTTCGATCACGATGTTCGACGCGGCATTGCCGCGCACCGCGCTGAACGCGCAATCGGAGACGCGGTTGCCGCGCACGATGACATTGGCCGCGCGAAAGACGTTGATCGCGTTGCCGTACTGGCCCGAGCCGCCGGAGCGGTTGGCGATCCGCTCGATGCGGTTGTCGGTCACGAGCGTGCCGTCGCTACCTTTGCTCGAGCGCCAGACCTGAATGCCGTTGTTGCCCGCGCCATGCACGCGGTTGCGCGCCAGCACGATTCCACCGGCATCGAGCACATGGATCGCGACGTCGGCGCTCTCGTTCACCGCCGTGTCGATGATCTCGCCGTCGCTCGCAATGCAGACGATGCCGTTGCCGCCGGCACCGGTGATCTCGCAATCGACGATCTTGAGGTTACGGCAGCGTTCGAGATGCACCAAGCCGCGTTGTTCGGGCAAGGGCCGCCGGCCGCCGTCGATGACGAGGCCGCTTAGCGTGGTGTTGTCGGCGCCCATACCTGCGATGAGCGAAGCGCCGTCGCTGAGCACGAGCCTGGTTGCGCCACGCACACCGATGAGCTGCGCGCCGGCCGCAAGCTTGAGGCTGCCGGCGCGATAGCTGCCGGGCGGGAGCGCGAGTGGGGTGCGCGTGCGGGCCGTCTCGTCAAGCGCGCGCTGGAGCGCGCGGCTCTGATCGTCAGCGCTGCCGGGCCAAAGCCCGTACTGGGTCGCGTCGATGCCGAGTGTCGAGATCGACGGCGGCGACGGTGGCGCGGCCTGCGCGCCCGCAACGCCCGCGCCTGCGGTCGCGGCGGTCAGCGCGATGAGATGGCGGCGGTCGAAGTGCATCGGCGAACCTCCTTGCCCGCTTCAATACAAGAGCAGGGCCAAATGCCTGTGCCGGATCAAGACGCCGCAAACCTTACGCCGTTAGCGTTAACGAGATGGTGCCGGGGTCGCGAAAAGCCGCCGCGATGACGAGCGGATCAGCGCGCCGTGGCCGCCGCCCGCACGATCGCCTCGCCGGCAGCAATGAGATCGTCGAGGGTGAGGCGCCCGCGCGGCGCAGGGATGCCGGCGATGCGCGGCACGAGTGGCACATGCACGAAGGCGGCGAGGCGTAACCCGCCGGCCCGGCCCGCCTCGGCAGCGCGCCAGCACAGGTAGTTGCATAGATAACGTCCAGGATCGCGCGAAAGCACGGCCGGGACGCCGGCCGCGCGCGCGGCCGCAAGCAGCCGGCGCGCCGGAACCCGCAGCGGCAAAGTGGCGGGATCGCCGGCCACGATGCTCCTGGTCATCGGCACGTGGCCGCTCGCGTCGCGATGCGCGCGGCTCGTCGCATTGTGGGCCAGGGTTTCGATGCGCAGATGTTTCCTATG
>Ga0066903_100007251_pt1 | contig 10023 bp, 9 predicted proteins | sample PanSoiMetaGPlot1_FD_67491 | JGI IMG/M metagenome (GOLD analysis project Ga0066903, IMG submission 67491) | Tropical forest soil microbial communities from Panama analyzed to predict greenhouse gas emissions - Panama Soil - Plot 1 (version 2) | ecosystem: Environmental > Terrestrial > Soil >... | reverse complement strand
CTCATCTCACACTTGCGCCGCGCTGGCCGGTGCCTACGTCTCGCGAGCGAGGGCGCTGGACGCCAATTTCTCCGCCGGCGTTCGGCCAGCCAAGGCCAACGAGAACCGCTCGTGGTTGTAACGTCGCTCCCAATCCCGGAGCTGCGGTTCAGCCTCCATCCGGTCGCTGAATTCATGGCATCCCCAGAACCCCTCGCTGTCGATTCCGGAACTCCGAGGGCTCGGGAAGGAGCTCTGACAGAAGCAGGACGCCGCAGCGCATGTACGGCGTGAGCGGGCTTCATGGGATTGATCCAGGACCTCGGGTCGGGTGACGTCGCCCATCGATAGCACGGTGTTCATCTACTTGATCGAAGAGCACCCAAAGTTCCAGCCATTGATCCTGCCGCTCTTTCGCCAGGCCGACGAAGGTAAAAGGAGTCTGACGACGTCATCGCTCACGCTGCCAGAAGTACTCGTCGTGCCATACCCGACCGGCAACCGTCTCGTGGCAGAGAAGTATGAAGCGCTTCTGACGCGCGGGCGTGGGCGTGCGACCGACTTGTCGACATCTCACACGAGCAGGTGCGAGCCGCGGCGCAGCTGCGAGCCGTCACGGTGGTGAAGACGCCCGACGCGCTCCAGATGGTCACGGCGATCGGCAGCGGCTGCAGGTCTTTCGTGACCAACGATGGTCGACTGCCGACGATACCGGGGCTTCGCGTTGTGGAACTCTCGTCGTATCTGAAGTGAACGCGGAACGGCGGAATTGGTGAATCAACAGAAGTCAAGCAGCAGGCGCCGCCGGAATCGCGCGAGTGCCCTGGCAGAGCCGGCTATCCCTTTGGAGCCGAATGCGTCATGGACGGTTTCGGCTGCGACTTCAGCGACTGGCGCGACGCGGATCGTCTGACCACATCTCCTTCGTCGACGATGGCGTCGGCAACAGCCCTCGACGGAGCGCATCGACGCTCGCTTCTTGTCGGTTTCTGACACCCATCCTTGCAAACAGAGTGGACAGCTGCTCCTCGACGTCACCATCGCTCATGTCGAACCTGACCGCGATGTCGTCGATCTCCGCGCCGTCGGCCAGCAATTGGAGCACGGCGCGCTCCCAGGGACTGATTTGCAGCACAAGATCTTCTTTGGCGATGTGCCAGTAGTCCGGTGTCCGAACTCTATCTGTCCATCGACTCATATTCGCCTCCACAATCGAGGCCACGTTGATGCCGACCGCGTCTGCAGCCTGCGCGCTCGACAGACGCAGCGGGAAAGACACTCGAAACCGAGGCCGCCGTCGCCCGAACGCAAAGGCGGATTCCGACCGGATGGTAATTCGAGGCGGCCATCGCGTCATGAACGAATTGGCTGATGGTCTTGCGGTGCGGGCATCGGAGATCGTCTGGCACGCTAACAACGGACCGGCACCGCATCAAGGTCCACTTGCTGCAGCGGCGATGGAGCCAGCGTGGCGTTTCAGACCTGCCAGATCAGCTCGTACGTCGCAGCCAGATAGTCGTGTCGCCGTGCGTCCGCCGCCGTAGAGGCCTATCACCGGGGCGGCCGCTGGGAGGCCGCGTCACCAACCGATTGGCTGCCTTGTGCAGAGGTCAACCGCAGCTCGTGAGCGGCGGTCGCGCGGCGGATCAATTCGCGCGGCGTAGCGCCAAGGGTCTGGCGGAAAGTCCGCGCCATGTGGGAAGCGTCGGCGAAACCGGCGAGATGCGCCGCCTCGGTCACCGTGTGACCGGAGACGAGCGCTCCAGCGGCAGCTTGCACGCGCAGCCACAACAGGTAGGGCCGCAGCGGAATGCCCATGGACTCGGTGAAGACATGCATCAAGCGGGACGGCGACAGCTGTGCGATCGCTGCGAGCCGCGGCAGCGACGCGCGGCCCTGCTCGAGCCCTCGTTGACGCACGTACCGGAGCACGCGTCGCACGCGGGGATGAATGCGCCTCGGACAACTCTCATTCAGCAGTTCGGAACGAACCCAGACCTCAACCCGCCTCGCATCGAGCGCATCCGGGCCGCCGAGTGCATGCCGCCATCGCGCGACGACGGCGCCGGACACAGCGACCATCTTCGACCCGAATCGGTGAACGAGCGGGAGGGCCAGCTCGCTCTCGGCATCCATGAATCCAATCAGGACGGAAACGCCGCGAGCGTCGACCTCGTGCGCGGCGCCGGGTGGGACGAACACCCCGGAACATTGACGCCACGGAATTCCGCGCCGAGGACGTGCTCTTAGCCGGCCCCGAAGGGCGACAATCAACTGAACCGAGTGGTGCGTGTGCGAAGACGAGCGACTTCCGGGTCCCCACACGAACAGCGCCGCTGGCCACAACGAAGCGCCAGACGACTCGTCGCGCCGCGCACCGATCAGCATGACTCTGGATCTTCACCGGTTGCGCCCGCTCGCTCCCGGGAGCGCCCGGCAGGTACGGCTGCAACCGCTGTAGGTCGATTTTAGTCGCGGAACCCGGATCTTCGTTGCATCCGGCGCCTGAGAGAGCGGATCAAGCCGTCCGATAACTGTCGAGCCGTGGACCTCGTGACAAGCATCCACCGAGACGGCCGCTGAACATTCCAGCCAGTTCGTTCATGATCGCGAGTGCGTGCGGCCAATACCATCGCGAAAATGACTAAACGCCTGGAGCCAACATGGTGGTTGTGATCGTTGTGTTCGCGTCACTCGTCTCCTACAGGGCGCTTGGATTCGCGGGTGTGAGTGCCTTCGGCTCGTGGCTCGTGAGCGCCCGCCTCGCGCTCGCCACGATGTTCGTGTTCACGGCACTGGCGCATTTCACACCGATGAAAAAGGACTTGATCGCGATGGTGCCGCCCGGACTGCCGCGACCCGACGTGCTGGTGTCAGCCACTGGGGTCGCCGAGTTCGCGGGCGCCGTTGGCCTGCTGATTCCGGCGACAACCTTCTGGGCGGCCTGCGGCCTGATCGTGCTGATGGTCGGGATGCTTCCAGCGAACATCAGCGCAGCCCGCCGCGGCGTGCGGTTGCGGGGTCGCCGCGCGACGTCGTTGTGGCTGCGCGTGCCGATGCAGGCCCTCTTCATCGTCTGGGCCTGGAGCGTGAAATAGGCCCATCCAACTCGAGGCGTCGCCGTCAGCGTCGATAAACCCGATAACGAGTGTCGCTCCGGGACCGGCGTGCTCTGCTGAGCTACAAATACTCCTGTCGAACCCATTCAGCAAATCGCAGGGTGTGGTTGCGGCGAGCAACACCGTACCCATGTCGCCTCAGCCAATTCGTTCAAGACCGAGAGCGGCGCGGGCGGCTACCATCAATCGCACGCGAGTGTCCATCGGCGGGCGACGGCGCGACGGAGGGTGAAATGTCGGTAATCGCCGAGAGGCCAACACATCGAACCGCACTGGTGACCGGCGCATCAAGTGGGATCGGCCTCGAGCTGACGCGCTTACTGGCGGCCGATCAACACGACCTCGTGATCGTCGGACGCGATCGCAACCGGCTGCAACGCGTCGGCGCTGACCTTGTGGCGCGATTTCCGATCGCCGTTCGATGCGAGACATGCAACCTGGGTGAACCGCGAACCGCGTTCGAGCTATGGAACGGACTCGCGGCCGCCGGCGTCTCGATTGACGTCCTCATCAACAACGCCGGTGTTGGCATGTACGGCAAAGTCGAAGAGCAGGATCCGTTCGCCCTGGATCGCATGGTGCAACTCAACACGGCCGCATTGACGACGCTCACACGCCTCGTCCTGCCCGGCATGCAACAGCGTCACTGGGGGCGCATTCTCAACGTCGCGTCCGTCGTCGCATATCAGCCGGGCGGTCCGCGCATGGCCGTCTACTACGCCACGAAGGCCTACGTCTTGTCGTTTTCGAGAGGACTCGCACGAGAGCTCCGCGGCACCGGCGTCAGCGTAACCGTGCTCGCGCCGGGGCCGACCGAAACGGCGTTCGATGACGGTGCCGGTGCCAATGTCGATGTTCCGTACAAGCGAGTGGCGAAGATGAGTGCCGCGGCCGTGGCAAAGGCCGGCTACAACGGGATGCAGCAGGAAGCGCGCGAGGTGGTCCCCGGCCTGATGACAAAGGTCCTGGCCCTGGCCGGCGAGCTGGCGCCGCGGCCGATCGGGCTGGAAGTCAACCGCCTCATTTGGGAGCCGTCATCGAAGGCGGTGAAGCGGCAGGACCGCTGATGACATCACCGCGCATCAGTGCGGATCCATTCTGTCGCCGTGCTCCAGATTGGTCACAGCGACCTGTCGCGAAGTGGCACTCCACACCCCAGGACACGGTAAGTATCCTTCGATTGTCATGCCCGTCGCAGGAGTGGTGAACTGGCCACGTGATCGATCCATGATCTCGCGCGACCCGGGGACTCCGTCGTGAGTGATGCGGCAGGACTCGTGGCGCTCAAGAGAACAGGCCGCTGTGGGAGTGCGCCTTCTGACCTTCTGATCTCGATCGACAATCGCCCGGGTGCTGGCCTGCAGCAGCAAGTCTATGTCGGAATACGTCGTGCCATTCTCGACGGCGTGTTGACCCCCGGGGCGCGACTCCCTTCATCGCGGGCGCTCGCTCACGACTTGAACGTTTCGCGAACGACAACGCTGCTGGCGTACGAGCAGTTGCTTGCCGAGGGCTATCTCACGGCCCGGCACGGTTCCGGGACGTTCATTGCCTCCGAGCTACCCGATGCCCTTCCGCGCCGAGTATTGGTGCCCCGGCCGACGCGGACGAGACATCCGGAGTTGTCGCACCGGGGCGCCGCATTGGTCGAGACGCCGGGGCCCGCACGACGGCTGACGGGGCCTCCGAGGCCGTTTCGCCTGGGTGCCCCTGCGCTCGACCTGTTTCCGTTTCATCTCTGGTCGCGCCTGGTGGATCGCCAGTTGCGATCGATGACGGTCGGGCAGTTGGATTACGGCGACACCGCAGGCTTCGGTGCCTTGCGCCAGGCGATTGCTGAACTCGTCGAGAGTGCACGTGGCACGCGGTGCGATGCGGAGCAGGTCTTCGTGGTTGCCGGCGCTCAGCGCGGTTTGCAAATGCTCGCGACGTTCTTGCTCGACCACGGTGATCGCGTATGGCTCGAGGAACCTGGCTACAACGGCGCTCGCAGTGCGCTCATCGCAGCGGGTGCGCGGATTGTGCCAGTCCGCGTGGATGATCAGGGGCTTGACGTTGAGGCGGCGGTGCAGCGCTCGGCGGACGCCCGACTCGCGTACGTCACGCCGTCGCACCAGTTCCCTCTGGGAGTCCCCATGAGTCTCTCGCGCCGCCTGAAGCTCTTGAAGTGGGCGCGCGACGCCGGTGCGTGGATCGTAGAGGACGACTATGACGGGGAGTTCCGTTACGGCACCCGACCCCTTCAATCACTCCACGGGCTCGATTCGGACGGCCGTGTCATTTACATGAGCACATTCGCCAAGTCGATGTTTCCGGCGCTGCGCCTCGGCTTTCTCATCGTGCCGTCTGACCTGCGGGCCAAGTTTCGGGCCGCTCGCCGCGCCGCGGACGTCCATCCGCCATTACTCGAGCAGATGGCGCTCACCGAGTTCATCGCGGGCGGGCACTATGCGCGTCACATCCGCCGTATGCGCGGAATCTATCGCGAGCGACTCGAAGCGTTGATGGATGCGGCTGACGAGTTGTGTGCCGGCGTCCTCCGGCTGCAAAGAGCGCAAACCGGCTTGCATGCCGTGGCCGACCTGCTCGGCGTCGACGAGGATCGCGTCTGCCTGGAGGCGCGCGAAAGAGACATCGAGGTGTCCCCACTCAGTACATTTTTCGCTGGTCAGCCGACACTCAAGGGTCTGCTGTTGGGCTTCGCGTCCACGCGGCCGGACGCGATTCGACGCGGGATGGAGAGGCTCGCGGCCGCAATCGAGGCGGCGATCAGGTCCGACGACCGGAAGAATCGAATCTGATCGTCGCAAGCGGCAGTGACTCGACTCGCACGGAGGCCCAATGGTCGTGAGTGCCCTGCTTTCGGCAATCCACGTTCTGACGCTCGCGCTCGGGCTCGGATCGCTCGGCATGCGCGGCCGCGCGCTGGCGCGACCCATGGACGAGGCGGCGTGGAGGCAATTGTTGGCTGCCGACAACGCCTGGGGCATCGCGGCAATGCTCTGGATCGCCTCGGGGCTGGCACGCGTCTGGTGGGGTGGCAAGACTCCGAGCTTCTATTGGTACAACGGCCTCTTTTGGACCAAGCTCGCCCTCTTCGCGATCGTGTTCGCAATCGAGCTCCGGCCCATGACCACGTTTATCCAGGTGCGATCGGCCCGCAGGCAGGGAAGACCTGTGCCGAAATTCTCGAATGATGTGTTCAGCAGGATCAACTCACTCGAGATCGCCCTCGTTATCGCCATCGTCTTCGTGGCGGCATTCATGGCCAGAGGCGCCTGGTTGTTTTGATGCGCATTGACGACGAATCCATCCGTCGGACCAGTCAGATCGTGCAGACGAGGGCAGCCCGGGAGCGGTACGATCGCCGCCTCTTCTATCGGTCCCGATGGTCCATCCGGATCGGTATTCCTGTTCCACGACCGCGGCGCGTCTCTCTAGCGGCCCGTGACGCGATGTTTCCTGATCAACCAGCAGCCAGTTCGTTCAAGACGAGTTCGAATCAGACAAGTAGAGTCGAGATGCGGGTTGAAGTTGTTTCGATTGACTCGTAGTTGGGCCGCAATGCCAGTGACAACGCCGTGGGTCGCTCTGTCGATTCTGTTGATGCCGGCGGCGCTCAACGGCCAGGTGATTGCGTTGTCCGATGCGGTCGCGACTGCTGCTGACAACAACAGGGCAATCCGGAGCGCGGAACTTCAACGTGAAAAGGCCGTTGAAGATCTTCGAATCGCTCGTACTCAGCGTCTGCCAGTCTTCTCGGTCACAACTCTTGTATCACAGCCGATTACGCTGGGCGGCGTGACGTTCGAGCGCGGCGCCCTTGGCGTCTATCCCGGCGTCGGCCCCATACCCGGAACCACGACGACGCTCGAAAGCCCCCTCCAACCGGGTTTGATCTTCTTCGGGAGTGTTGCGCAGCCATTGACGCAACAGCATCGTATCGGGTTGGGGATCGATCTAGCGGGGGTGGGCGTGGAGGTCGCGTCCGAACAGATCCGCGCGACGCGGCAGGCGACGACCAATGAGGTGCGGCGTCTTTACTACGGGATCGTTCAGGCGGAGAGCGCCAGGCAGCGGTTGCAATCGACAATTTCGTTTCTCGAGCAGCTGAATCGCGAGACGCGCCAGAACGTCTCGCAGCGGGTCGCGCTCGAAGCGGATCTTCTCGGCGCCGGCGCACAGCTCGCGCAGGCGAAATACGAGCTGTTGAAGCTGGACGATCCGATTCAGAGCCAGAAGCAGCAACTCAACCGGCTCATGGGTCGAGACGTCGACGCACCCTTCGACGTCGATCCCGCGAGCGTCACCAACGTCGAGCAAGTGTCCTTGTCAGACGCATGTGCGATGGCGCTCGAGTCGCGGCCCGAAATTCGCTCGGCCAGACTCAAGGTGCGGAAGACCGAGCTCGAACGCCGAATCAAGAGCGCCGAGCGCGTCCCAGACGTCAGCTTGTCTCTGACCGGGTTCAAGACTGCGAACTTCAGCAGCGTGCTGCCGAACAACATTTCGAGCGTCGGAATCCAAGTGACGTGGGATGTCTTCGACTGGGGACGAAAGCGTCAGGAGATCGAGGCCGGGCGGGACACGGAGCAGCAAGCCACACTCGACTTGCGAGAGGCCGAAGCGCAGATTCGGATCGACGTCGCGCATCAGTACCGGCGGGTGCTCGAGGCACAACAGGAACTGGAAGTCGCGAAGGCGTTGCAAGCGACGGGTGCGGAATCGTTGCGCGTTGTGCGCAATCGGTTCGCTCAGCGCGCAGGACTGTTGAGCGATGTCCTCAAAGTCCAATCCACCCTCGCTGACGCCGATCATCACCTTGTTCAAGCGTTGATGAATCTGGCGTCGGCGCAGGCCGATTTCGACAGGGCCGTAGGAAACGATCGATGAGCCACAGCTTCAACCCGGCGGCGATGGTCATCCTAGGGGCTCTGCCGTTCGTCAACGGTTGCGCGCGTAGCGACGCGTCCATGAGCGGCGATGGCGTCGCGCAGAAGGCGGTCCGGATGGCGGTCGTTGAAGTGTCGAGTGTTGCGGAGCCGACGACCTATTCCGCGATCATCGCGCCGGACGCGCAGGTGGACGTTGCGTTCCGGGTATCCGGCTACGTTGTGTCGCTCGACCAGGCGCGAGCCGCGGACGGACGTTTCCGCCCTTTGGAACCCGGCGCTCAAATCAGCGCCGGCGCCGTGCTCGCTCGTATCCGCGCCGCCGACTACCAGGCGATTGAGGAAAAGGCGCGCGGGGCGCGCGACGAAGCGAACGCGAGCGTGAACGCCGCGCGAGCCCAGGCATCCGAAGCGGAGGCTGCGCTCGCGCAAGCGGAATTGGACTTCGAACGTGTCTCGACGCTCTGGCAGCAGGAAAGCATCACCAAGCCGACCTACGACGACAGCAAGGCACGACTCGATGTGGCGCGGGCGAAACTCGAGGCCGCGAAAGCCGCCATCGCCGCGACGCGCGAGCGTTCCATCTCGGCCGGCGGACAACTGCGTGAGGCGCAGCTCGCCGTCGGAGATACGGACTTGCGTGCGCCGCTGAACGGCATTCTGCTCGAGCGGCGCGTCGAAGTCGGTACCTTTGCGACCGCCGCTACGCCGGCGTTCGTCGTTGCGGACCTCCACCTTGTAAAAGCGCGCTTCAACATTCCTGACACCGCCCTCCGCGCGTTTCACACCGGGCAGCCGGTGCCGCTGACCGTCGACGCGTTTCCCGGTGAGCGTTTTGACGGTCGCATTCTGTCAATTGCGCCTGCCGCAGATCCGCGGGCGCGGTCGTTCGAGGTGGTGGTGTCGATCGTGAACCCCGACCTGAAACTGCGCTCGGGGATGATCGCATCGATTCACGCCGCCGGAAGCGACGCGTCAGCCCGTCGACCGCTGCAGATCCCGGTTGATGCTCTCGTCCACGATGCGGTCGCCGACAGGTACGTCGTGTACACGACGGAGCTGACCGGCGGCACCCTCAGGGCGCGAGCCCTACCCATCAATCCCGGCGCCCTGGTTGGGAACCAGGTCGCCGTTCTGGACGGCCTGACCGCCGGTCAACGAATCGTGGTATCTGGAGCAAACCTGCTGCGCCCGGGCGACGCGGTGAAGGAAGTTCAGTAACCGGGCTGCGCCCTCGAAGGATTCACGTGAACAACGACGTCGAAACGCAGGGCCATCGTTTCAGCATCGCGCGTTTTTTCGTCGAAGATCGCCACGTCTCGTGGGTGGTTCTGGTTGGTGTGATTGGATGGGGCATCTGGGCCTACGGTGCGATGCCCAAACGAAAAGACCCGGACATACCGGTTCGCCAGGTCGCCGTCGTCACGCCATGGCCGGGGCAGAGCGCCGAGCGTGTCGAGCAGCTCGTGACGCGGAAGATCGAAGAGCGCGTCGCCCAGAACATCCGCGTTTCCGAGATTACGTCGACATCGCGGTCTGGACTCTCGGTCGTGTACGCCGAAGTCGATGAGCAACTGGCGACGGATACCGGCAAGGAATTCGACGACATCAAGGTCAAGCTCGATGGAGTGACCGATCTACCTGAGGGCGCCGGTCCGATTCAGTTCATCAAGGAATTCGGCGAGACCGCGGCGCTGATGCTGACCGTCGCGAGCCCGCCGGCCAGCGATACTCAGCTCCGGTTGTTGGCGAGAGAGATCGCCGAGACGCTGACGCCGCGCGCCTCCTCGGTCGACGTCGTGATGTGCTCGACGGGAATCGATCCGTCGTTTCTTCACGAGGCTGCGGTCCTGTTGGGCCGGCGCCTCCAGCAGGAAGGATTCGGGAGCGATCCCGAGATCGTCGACGGTCGAAGTTCGTCGATCGTCCGCCTGACCACATCCGAGCAGCCACGTAATTGGTCTCGCGCGGTCCAGCGCGTCTGGGAGGAACTCCCGCAGCGCGCGGATCTCCACCCCGACGTGTGGGATCCC
>Ga0066903_100007250_pt1 | contig 10023 bp, 5 predicted proteins | sample PanSoiMetaGPlot1_FD_67491 | JGI IMG/M metagenome (GOLD analysis project Ga0066903, IMG submission 67491) | Tropical forest soil microbial communities from Panama analyzed to predict greenhouse gas emissions - Panama Soil - Plot 1 (version 2) | ecosystem: Environmental > Terrestrial > Soil >... | reverse complement strand
GCATTCGCTGTGATTGCAGCAATTCTTTGGAATGTGAGAAGCCTGCCGGCGCCGGGAGATATTTCATCGGCGCTGACGAAACACCCGGAAATGTACACGTTCTCTTTGGGTCACATGGGCGACCTAACACTGCAGTCATTCGCATATTTGCGTCTGCCATTGGTGCTCGCTGGGATCGCCGCGTTAGTGGGAGCGTTGGGAATCTTTTGTTATCGCAATCATAAACGCCGGCCTTTTTTTGCAGCAGCGCTGATGATGCTCGTTTTCTTTCATGCCGCGCGTGTGGCCATGATCGCCTTCGATCCTTATCTGGGTTCCAAACCCTTGGCTGATGCTTTGATCAGAGCACCGCGCGGCAATCTCATCGAAGCCGACGCATACTACGCCTTTTCGTCGGTCTTCTTTTACACAGACCGTCGTGCGCTCCTGTGGAACGGCAGAGTAGACAATTTGGAATATGGTTCCTACGCGCCCGACGCGCCACACGTTTTCATCGACGATGCCGATTTTCAAAAGCTCTGGCTTAGCACCGAGCGGTACTTTTTGCTTACAACCAAGAAAAACACGTCGCGTGTGCACGAACTGGTCGGAAAGTCTTCGATTCATATCGTGACTGCGAGCGGCGGCAAATATCTGCTCACCAATCAGGAACTCCCGCCAGCATGATCGGGCACGCGCTATTCGGGCTGTCTGTCGTGGGCCTCGTCTCTAGTACGATTTATCTCATTCTGGTACTCGAGGCAGCGCGGCGCTTTCGCCACACTTTCCGAAGTTGGATGCCGGGTCCACATCGAGATTCGGAATAGCGTTTAAAAGTCAAACTGTAGGCCCAGCTTGGCGAAGCGCTCGGGAATGATTCCTAGTGGCGCCAACCACGATGGGCCGAAGACCTGTTGGTAGCTCTCGATCGCATTCGAATTGAAGATGTTGTAAAAATCGAGTGAGACATTCAACCGCCTGTGCTCGAATCGCACAATCTTTGCAACGCGCAGATCGACTTGGTTGAGCCGTTGGCCATACAGCGTGCCCGGCTTCACGATGTTCACGGTTGCAACGGTGACACCGGATAGATTCCGGCCGAGCAAAGGCGACACCACGGAATTGCCGACCACCCAGTTCGCTGCCAGACTTTCACTTGCAATGCTGGGGAAATTTTGTCCCACAGTAGGTTTGCTTTGGAAAGTTCCGGCGAACTGGATGCCGAATCGCGGGAACGTATATGTGGCGAGACCCTTTAGCTGAGTGAGGAACGGGGTTTGAAGATTGCAGAACACTCCTCCGAACAAGCGCGAAAATTTTAGGGGGCGGGTGACGGAACTATATAAAGCGACTATATGGCGGTCAATTTTATTGTTACGAACAAAAATGCTGGGCGGGCCGCGGCCGATTCGTGTAACGTGACGGCACCACCAAGGAAATCATCATGCGATAACAAGCGGAAATCTTGAGACTCGCGGTTCTTGTTGTCGATGGACTTGCGTTGTGCCGGATGTTCACTCTAGCGATTCGAGGTCGGGAGTTGCCGAAATATCTCAGCTCGGACCACGATCCTTTATATCGTTTTCACCAATGGCAGGGGCATCTGCGCGTTTTGGAGGTAACGGAGATTAAAACCGTGCCTCGTGTGCTTTTGTCGCATCCGTTCGTGGAGCGATTGATCGGCACGATCCGAGAGTGTCTCGATCAGATGCATTTCTGGACCGCGGCCGATCTTGAGGAGCAGCTTCCAAATTTCCAACAGTACTTTAAAGGATGTTTGGCCCTCACGCTTGTGGTCCTCTTCCTCACGATCGAGCTCTCGCTGTAGTCCTGGGTAAGGCTTGGCGCGCCGGAGATGTTCGTCTTTCAACCAAGTTGGCCGGTCGATTTGCGAGCCGCTGCCGCCCGACTTCTGTGAGTGGAGGTTCGGGCTTGCCTTGCGCATTGATGTACGGTCTGTCCGTGCAAGACGCTCGCGCGCTGTTTGGATATCCGCGGTGAAGCGATCGGACCCTTGTTCACGCCCCAATCGATGTGTCGGCGGAGGGCCGCACGAAGTTTGACGATCGTGCCGCGATACGTTATGGGGCGAGGTCACCCGGTATCAGAAAATATATTTGAGCGCCAACTGCATTACACGGTTTCCGCTTTTGCTAGTCACCAGGCCAAAATTGGCACCTGTGGGATTATTGTTTGCCCCATTCCAATTCGGGTGGTTCAGCAAGTTGAAGATCTCCCAGCGCAACTGTACCCGTTGCTTTTCGGTGACCGGAATGGTCTTCCTCAAGCCGGCGTCGATGTTCCAGAAACCGGGATTGTAGAGGCTATTCTTCCTCTGGCGGCCGAAAGTACCTTGGGCCGGGGCGACCCACACGGGAGTCTGCCCTATGCCACAATCTTGGATTGTTCCGTTCGGCAATTGGCGGCATGAATTGAACCAGACGGCTGAGTTCTTAAACGAAGTACGCTTCGCACTCGGATTACCGACGAGATTCCAGAATTGCTGTCCGCTGCCGCCACCGACGCCGGCAAAATCTGTACTGTCGCGCACGGAGAACGGCAATCCGGACTGAAACTGGCTGACTCCCGAAATTTCCCAGTTGCCCAAAATCCTCCGTAATAAATTCGAGTCGCCACGCAGCAGCGGGAGTTCGTAAATGTAATTCATAATGAGCACGTGCGTTCGGTCGAGATTTGAAGTTCCCCAGTAGTCGCGGTCGTCGTAAGCGTTCGGTAGCAGTTCAGTCAAATCCGAGCCATTGTCGTTGAGTTTCGAATATGTATATGCGATTCCATATTGCAGCCCCGCGGCATGACGTTCCACGCTCACCTGGAGGCCATTGTATTGCGACAGACCTGAGTTCTCAGAGATGCCGATAATGCCCATCCCGAGATACGGCCGCAAAGCGTTCGCGTTGACTCCAGGATTGCGCTGGAGCGTGCCCGCGAACAACTGGTTGATATTCCGCTTGCGCTGATTATGGATCCCGCGCCGGCCCACGTATCCTATTTCGGCCTTCGTCGACCAGGGCAGTTCGCGCTCCACTGTCATATTCCAGTTCCAAGCCATCGGTATTTTGAGAATAGGATCCTGAATGGTCATCGTGAATGGGAATGGCCCAGCCGCGGCACCGCCGGGCCGATCCGCCGATCCGTTGATTACCAATTGCTGCGGCTGAAATGGCGCGTTGCCGCCGAGTGCTGTATCGCGGTTGATCATCGTCCGATTCGCAAAAGCTCCGATACCGACTCGAAGAGCCGTTTTGTTGTTCGGCGCGTAAGCAAGTCCGAAGCGAGGTTGAAATACTAAGTAATGCGTCTTGGAGAAGCCTTTGGGCAGACCATGAAATAGCCGATCGAATTCACCCGTGTGCAGCACAGGGAACCTGTTTCCCTCTGCCTTGGGTACTCCACTGCCTGGAAGCACAATACCGTTGTACGGATCGCCACTCACAATGAAGCCACCGGTACGGTCCACGACGGCAGCTTTGGCAGGATCATAGAAATCCGGGTCGAACATTGCGAGACTGTTCCATCGGCTATGCCACGGCGGCCAGATCGAGTGCCGCACGCCAAGCTCAATAGTCAACTTCTTTGTAGCCTTCCAACTGTCCTGCAGAAACCAGTCGAAAGATGTCGCAACCCAAGGCGTGATCGGTTTCCCACCGAGTTCTGAATATTCATTGAACTTGCCGAGAATGGCGTTGGCCATCGCGACTCCAGTCGTGTCCGGCCGACCCGTGTCGAGGAAGCGAAACAGACCATTCTCATTCGTAGTAGCAGGCGCGGTAGCTGTTGTGAACTGAATGTGGTCATTCTGTCCGGAGCGCTCGATGAAAATGCCCCATTTGATCGTATGGTTCGCAATGATCTTCGTAGTGTTGTTCGACAACGCGTATACGAATCCTGCCCACGTGCCAGGATATGGTCCCTCATCCATGTTGCTAAAGTTTTGAACGAGAACCGACGGAAGTTTCTGGTCAAACCACTTTGTTCCCGGGAAAAGGTACGGATAGTTGATACTGTAGGTTCGTCGCTCGCATTGTGCGCCGCATCGCGGATCTAGCAAGATAGATCCAAGGCCGTCGGAATTGGCGGAGAGATTAAACTCGTTTAGGAAAGTGGGCGACAGGCTGCTCGTAACGCTGAGGGCAGCCGTCCGGTTTGGACGCGACCATAATGCATGGAAACGGTCCAGGTTTCCTTCGAACGGCGAGTCGAATTCCCAGGGGATATGAGTTCCGCGAAACGATATACGATGCTTTGCGCTCATCAGGTAATCGATCTTCACCGTGTCTTTGCGCGTATCAGAAAAGTGGGGCTGAGTTACGATCCAGTTCGCGGTCCCTTGTTGGAATCCTGGCGTCGGTAACGGGTATGCATTCAACAGGGCACGTCCAGTTGGACTCAGACGCTCTTCGGGAATGACGTTGTTCTGGAACGGCCGCCCTGTATCCGGGTCATTTACAGTACGTACGCGTCCAAAGAAAACATTGTTCGGATCCAATAATTCGCTAAAATCACCGCGCCTCATAGCGATAGTGGGCACCGTACCTGTGGTTGTATTCGGCTCGCGCCGTTTGATCCATTCTTCTGCCCAAAAGAAGAAGAGCCTATTGCGTCCCGTGTTGAAACGGTTCGGAATGAAGATCGGACCGCCAATGTCTCCGCCGTAATCATTAAATCTCAATGCTTCCGGCCGCGAGGACTGGTTCCGAAGCGGGCTCTGGTTGCGGGTCCATGTGTTGGCATCAAGGGCGGAGTTGCGGAAGTTCTCCACCAGGTCGCCATGGAAACTACTGGTCCCGCTTTTGGTCACAAACCGGATCTGTCCGCCGGAAGAGCGGCCGTATTCGGCAGCGTAATTTGCAGTCAGAATTTGGACTTCCTGAATCGAGTCGAGGTCCTGCGCGCCCAACATCGAGCCTGATGAGCGTGTTCGCGTTGCAATAGCGCCATCGACCGTCACCAGGTACTCGTCCGCGCGTGCGCCGTTAATATTGAATCCGCCATTTGAAACACTGTCGGGATCGAACGTGCCGATGCCGCCGCCCCGCACCCCCGGTTTCAGCAGAGCTAGGTAAATCGGGTTCCGCCCGTTCAACGTCAGTTCCTGGATTTGACGCGTTTCGATCGTGCGTCCCACCTGCGCGGTTTCGGTTTGGACCTGACTCGTCGAAGCTTGAACTTCAAGGACCTCGCTAATGTTGCCGACAGCCAGCATCACGTCGACGCTTATCTTGGTCGCTGCGCTCAGCGTCACGTCCGTCTGGACGAATTTCTTGAAGCCGGCAAGTTCTGCGGCAATTGAGTATGTGCCGACGGGCAGACTCGGAAAGACGTAATAGCCGGTCTCGTTGGTTATCATGCGATGCTGTTCACCATTGCCCTGGTTCGTCGCAACGACCGATGCGCCAGGAATGACTGAACCTGAGGCATCTCGAACGAAACCGGAGATCTGTCCTGAATCGAACTGTGCCTGTGCGATTGTTGCTGATACCGACGATAGAAACACGACCGCAAGGATTCTGCGAAACATGATTTCCTCCCAGGTAATCGATCTCAACCAACGTCGCTCACACCGATGCTGTGGAAAGCGAGAGCGCCACTGTGGTCGCCCTGCAACGCGATATTCCCTTTCTTCTCCCGTCCCAAATTGGCATACGCGGCGAACTTGCTCGACTTCACTTTCGCTTCCCAATCGGGACTCCAAAGCTCGTACTCGAGCAGCTTCACCCCGTTCAGCCAGTGCTCAACGTGAGAACCTTCGCTATGATCCGAGTTTGGTTCCATTCGCCCACGGGCTTCAGATGTCCTGCAGGCGAAGGATAAAGACCATACGCCGCGCCGGCCCACGTTAATCGAATTTTGTTGTCTACCGCCTTGATGTCGTCGAGCAATTAGTATTCGATTGCGCTCCAAAAAGTTAGTGCCGCCTTTCGTTCTTCTAAAACGGCGCTACGCCGAAGAGTCAGAAATTCACACGCGCTTCGAAAGTGAATCTTCGACTCCCGGTCGCACTTGTGATGCGTCCGAAGGTGGAGGAGTCGATATTTAGGTCGATGCGTGTCGGGTTGCCCTGCGTCAACCGGTCATTGCTATAGCCAAAATTAGGATGGTTTAGCACATTGACCGTGTCGACGCGGAGTTGAAATTCTTTGGTTTCCCCAATCCGAATCCGCTTGATCAGGTTGACGTCGAACCCAAGGAATGCCGGGCCTTCGATCCAGCGCAAGCCAAGGTTACCAACCTGTCCTGGGGCAGGATTCACCAGTACGACAGGGCCCGTACACACTCCGTTCGCACCAGGACAAATCGCCTTGTTTACCAGTGCTCCATTGAGTCCCTGCAGCGATGTCACGGCGGCAGTTGTCGGATCCGGCACCGCCGTCAGGCCAGGAACGTAGGTCACGCCGTCCGGCGCCTTGACTACCTTTCCAATGTTCTTGGAAAAGTCTCCAACAATGTTTGGTGTGTTAAATGGAATAGCGGGTGGACCACCGACGAGATTCTGCCAGACCGAGGAGACAGGCGCCGTGATGTCAAGAGGCCTTCCAGAAACACGGTTGAAGATTGCACCGAACTGCCAACGCTCGATCGCCCGCTCGACCCATCCGGGGCCGTTGGCAAGGAACTTCCGTCCCGGGCCGAACGGCAACTCGTACGTACCGTTTGCAGTGAAGCTATGCGTGCGATGGTAGGCGAGCAAGGATTTATCGATCGCACGGTTGTTGGGATCCCGCGGGTTGATGAAATCGTTTAATGTGTTGTCGGAATCGGTTGCGCCCAGAGCGCGGCTCCACGTGTATGTCCCTTGAGTCGTGAATCCGTGTGACAGCCTTTTCGTCAGCTGCACTTGCATCGAGTGGTATGTCGAGTTGCTTGGATTCCCATGCAATCTCACTTGATTGAACTGCGGATTTCGCACAAAGAAAGTCTCGGGCAACCCACCGTTTCGGACGAAACCACCGCCCTTACCCGTGATGGCCGTGTTGCGGTTCAGGAAGTCCGCAAGCTGCCCGACATTGCCGTTGGCAATAAATCCCCGGGTGAGCGTGTAGGCGCGCAGCGCTGCCGATCCTGTCAGCGTCGTGCCGTTCACTGTGCCCGCTCCGGGTATGGTGAGTCCCATCAACATTTGATCGAACAGCGCTGCGTCGCGGCCGCTGCGCGTGGTGTTGAAGGCGTCGAGGAATCCGTTCCTGTAAATCTCCACGACGTTGAGCGGCATCGCGTGCCAGAGCTTGGTGGATTTGGTTCCGATGTAGCCGACGGTCAATGTCAAGTTCCGCGAAAGCTCTCGCTGAAGCTCCAAAGTGAAATTTTGGGTATAAGGGCTCACGCGATTTTGCGTAGCGCCCTGCATGGTGTCACCCCGTGGCCCGTCGAGTGCGATGGGTTCCAGCGGCCGCCTCGCGAGAGGTATCGGAAGCGTCAGGTTTGCCAACGACAGGTAGGGACCCTGCGTGTAACTGAAGCCGGCACCACCGGAACCGCCGAACGCGCCCGGTAATGAACCGGCATAAGCTTCAGGTCCTCCGACAACATTGACGAGATTGTTGCCGTGAAATGAAATGCCATATCCTGCGCGCAGAACGGTCTTATCCTTTCCCAACCACGGAAGCGACCAACTTAAGCCAACGCTTGGGGCAACGTTATTCCAGTCATCATTAAAAAGTTGCCTGTTGGGATTCGGCGAGTTTTTGCCCACATACTCTACTGTTGTCAAGGAGCCGCAAGCGAGCCCGCACAAGCCCCTTTCTCCACGGACCGCGGCACCAGGACGACCGAGTTGATCATACGGCACGCCGAAATAATAGTAAGCGACGCCCAGATTCAGCGTGAGATCCTGGTGGACCTTCCAGCTGTCTTTGAAGAACATGCTGAAGTCCTTCGTGCGCCAGTCTCGTAACCTAAACTTGACTCCGTCACCATACCCTTTGAACACGGGGTTTTTGGGATCGCGAACGTCGAAGCCCTGTTCGATACTGTTTACAGAGCCGGCGAGATCGGTCAGCAGAGTCCGCGCTAAATTTTGGTTGTTGCCCGTCAGGCCGGGAATGGCGATGTTATCGATGCCCTGCACAGCTACCCCACCCGGGCCGAGACGAGCGATCGGCGTGAGACCGCTGTCGTTCGCGGAGAAGGAGCGGCTGAACCGTGTTTCGCCGCCCGCCTTGAATGCGTGCGTGCCCTTGGTCCAACTGAGGTTGTCACCAATAGTCAATGCGGGACTGTTGGCGCTGCGGTTGTCGCCTTGTCCTGCAGTCCAGTTAAAGAAATTTCTCGTGAAGAGCGTGGTTCCAACCTGTAACGGGATTCCGTTGTATTTTGGAAGCAGGGCAAAGAGATCTTTCGACTCCGCGCCGGTTTCTACTTTCTCTTCCTCCGGTGTAAAGCCGGCAGGCCTTCCCACATAAAACGGCGACCGGCTGTACTTGTATTCCGTCTTACGCCCGAGGCGGAATTCGTTCACAATCGATGGAGACAGCGTGGATACGAGTGACAACGTCAGTACCCTCGGGTCTTTCGCATTCAAGCCGTTATAGCCGCCGGGCCATTCGGTAATGAAGGCCTGTGAGGCCATGTTCCGGCCTCGTTCCCAGGTATAAGTGAAACTCAGCTTATTTTTGGCGTTGAAGTTGTGATCGATACGCGTGTTCCACTGATCTCGGTTCGTATCGTTGCCGTTCGAGCCGGCGAGGTCGAACCCATCGATCCGGCGCGTGAACCGGATGCCCGCCGTGTTCAAGCCGTCGCAATTCAAACCGGTCAGACTTGGTCCACAATTGTCGTAAAAGTTGGGCTGCGGCATTCGGTCGAGCAATGTCTTCTGGATAAAACCCGTCGCATCGAATCCGGGCCGGAAAGGATCACGCGGTGTACCATCCGGCTTCGTGAACACGTTGAATTGCTGGAGATCGCCTGTCGCGGTCGCGGGCCTCACCGGATTACCGTTGCGGTCCACAGTGGGATTCAGTGCTGTGGCGGGCTGGTTGTCAACACCCGGAAAGAATCGGAAGATGCCCTGCCGCGCAAGCGGCGTTAATACGGCCCCTACGAAATCCTCTTTGATGATGTATCGCTGCTCGTCCACGAGGACAAAGAAGAACGTCTTGTTCTTGATGATTGGTCCACCAAACCGTCCACCAAACTGGTTCCGGTTTTCGTAGTCCTTCCTGACGCCCCGAAAGTTGTTAAACCAGTTGCTGGCGTCGAGCGCAGAGTTGCGATTCGTCCAAAACAGGCTGCCGCGGAATTGATTGCTGCCCGAGCGGGTCACCATTTGCACTTGGCCCGCGCCGCGGCCATACTCTGCATCCACAGGTGCGGCGATGACGCGTACTTCATCGATCAGGTCGGGACTGGTGTACGTGCTTGTTACCGCCCCGTAGTTATACCGCCCGTCGGTGACGTTGAAGCCGTCTCGCGTGACATTCACCGTATCAAGCCTTCCGCCGGCGAAGAAGCCACCGAAGTTTCCTTCCGTCGGACCCACGCCGCCCGTCGTCTTGAGCAGATCAAGCACGCCGCGGCCGCCAAGCGGGAGATCGCGGAGCTTATATTCCGGAAGCACCTCTCCTGCCGACGATGACGTTGTCGCGATGAGCGTATCGGCGGCGACGCTCACCTCTACGGTTTGTGCGACGCTGCCGACCTGCAGCGTGAAGTTCAACCGCACTTGCTGCGACACTCCTAGTGCAATGCCATTGCGCGTCTGAGTCTGAAAACCCGGAAGCCCGGCGGTCACGTTATAGGTTCCCGTCTGAAGGTTGGGAAATTGATATGCCCCCGCTTCATTCGTCGTGACGGTATTCACGATACCGGTTGCCGTATTTGTAGCCGTAATTGAGACGCCAGGAATCAAAGCTCCGGAGGCGTCTGAAACAGTCCCTCCTAATGTGGCGTTGCTGGTTTGCGCGAAAATGTGAACAGATAGGAGAAGACAAAACAAGACAGCCGATGCCGCTCGCATCGCTCTCATGACGTTCCTCCACTTTGTGGCGGAAAGGAAAACCAAACACCTCTCCGCATTGGTTCAGA
>Ga0066903_100007248_pt1 | contig 10025 bp, 12 predicted proteins | sample PanSoiMetaGPlot1_FD_67491 | JGI IMG/M metagenome (GOLD analysis project Ga0066903, IMG submission 67491) | Tropical forest soil microbial communities from Panama analyzed to predict greenhouse gas emissions - Panama Soil - Plot 1 (version 2) | ecosystem: Environmental > Terrestrial > Soil >... | reverse complement strand
GGCGCCGTCAGTCTCAGCGCCAGCTTTGTCAGCGCCCGCTCCTTCGGCGCCAAGGTTTTCAGCGCCCGCTTCGTCGCCAGCGCCAGATCCTTCAGCGCTAGCGTCTTCAGCGCCGGCTCCTTCGGCGCCAGGGTTGTCAGCGCCCGCTTCGTCGGCAGCGCCAGCTTTGTCAGCCCCAGATCCTTCAGCGCCAGGTTTTTCAGCGCCCGCTCCTTCGGCGGCGAGTTTTTCAGCGCCCGCTTCCTCGGCGCCAGGCTTTTCAGCGACCGCTCCTTTGGCGCCAGGGTTTTCAGCGCCCGCTCCTTTAGCGCCAGGGCTTTCAGCGCCCGCTCCTTTAGCGCCAGGGCTTTCAGCGCCCGCTCCTTTAGCGCCGGGGTTGTCAGCGCCTGCTCCTTCAGCGCCAGCTTTGTCAGCGCCGGCGCTTTCAGCGCTGGCTCCTTCAACGTCAGACGTGAAGAACCCGGGCACAACGAACGAATCGATTCGGCGAGCGAACAACGACGAATTGATACGGCACCTCTTCACGGCGTTGACCGAGACTGACGCTCGCGCCGTGCTCAACGCCGACTCTGATGACGCGCCGTTGCCGAAGGCGACGACGCCGTTGACTGACCTTCTAGTCAAAGCATCAGACCAGAACCGAGAGGCTGAACCGTTGCGAGTGCCGGATCTTCCGCTCCCGCAGACGCCCACGACGACTGTGCCCGCCGGCGGCTCCATGGTTGACGCGTATAGGCTGGCGATCAATCTGGGATCACAGTTCGATCAAGACAGGGGGTCCGCTCAATCGTCAACCGCCAGCTTCGAGCGGCGCGTGACGAAGAGTGCTGTCGTACCGGCGATTCATCTGACGGAAGCAGGTAGCTTTGATGCAGCCGTGAGGCAGTCGGCTCCGTCGAGCGTTCCGACTGTCACACTCCCGGACGAAGACGGCGTGATGTCCTCGATCGTGCAGTCCATGCGCCTGCAAATGCGCGACGGCGTCGGCACGGCGGTCGTGCATCTCGAACCGGACTATCTCGGAGCGGTGTCGATCTCGCTGCGCGTCGAAAACGGGGTGGTCACTGCCTCGCTGCACGCCGAGAATCCGCAGGTACGCGCCTGGATGGAAACGAATGCGCCGCTCCTTCGCGAAAGCCTCGCCGGCCAGGGGTTGTCGCTCGATCGGCTGCTCGTCACCGACGAGCACATCGTCGACGATCAATCGCAGGGCCGCCAGCAACGCCAGGAGCAGGAACAACAGACACGGCATCGTCCGCGCCGCAATGGTGCCGCGACATTTGAAGTAGTGGTGTGACGTCCGGAGGAAAAATGTCCACGAGTGTGAACAGCATCGACAGCATTTCGGCTCTGGCCAGCGCGATTTTCAAGCGCGTCGACGCCAACGGCGACGGCAGACTGGACGGCACCGAATTTCAGTCGTTCTTGCAGAACCTGATCGGCGGTATCGGAAACAGCACACAGGGTCTGGGCAGCCAGGCATCCGCAATAGCGCGCACTCTGTCGGCCGAACCCCCCACGTATCAGCCGATGATCGGTTTCGACTACACGAAGCTGAATGATCTGAGCCATGCCACACCAAAGTACGTATTCGCCCGGGCGACACAGAACGTCAACCTCGCCTTTAATCGCGCATCGCGGTCAGACGGCCTGCAGCAGATTGTTGATGTCGTGAAACAGAATGGCTATCCCAACGCGAAGGTCACCGGCAAGGATTCCATTGACTTTGGCGACGGCAATGGTGACATCGACGTACTCACGGGCGACGGCCAGTGGTGGTGGGGACCCAAGGCTAATTAAGAATTTAAGAACTTAAAGATTTAAGAATTTGGGTCAAATTCTGAAATTCTTAGATTCTGAAATTCTTAGATTCTTGAGGGTGTCAGAAGGCCGACATCTTCGTCCGCCGCGCCGTCGATTGACCTGCGCAGATCGAGGATGTTCGGAGCAATTCTCCTGAAATCCGCCGGAAAACCCCCGGCACGTCGCTTGCCATAGTTCCGCTGGCGCCGCCTGTTTCGGGTGGGCCACGTGGCAACTATGGCAGACACCAAAGATCAGACACCGGCCGATGCGGCGGCTGCGCCCGCGACCAGGAAATCGTCGAAGGGCAAATTCATCATCATCCTCGGCGTCCTCGTGCTGCTGCTTGGCGGCGGCGGAGCGGCGGCTTTCTTTGCGCTTCGCAAGCCCGCGGAGCCGGCGGCCGGCGATGCCGCGCCGAAAAAAGAGACCAAGGCGCCGACCGGCATCGTCAGCTTCGAGCCGTTCGTCGTCAACCTCGCGGATCCCGGCGCGCCACATTTTCTTCGCATCAGCGTGCGCCTCATCGTCGGGAACGAGGAAGAAGCCAAAAAGATCGATGAGAGCCAGGTGCAGTTGATGCGGCTGCGATCGGCGATCGTCGATCTGCTCTCGAGCGAGACCTCCCAACACATCGTCACGCAGGACGGTAAGACCGAGCTCAAAAAACAAATTGCCGAACGGGCCTCGAAAATCATCGAGCCCATCGAGGTTGCAGATGTCCTCTTCTCCGACTTCGTCGTCCAGTACTGACGCCACCGCGACCTACGCGGGAATGCTGGATGTGACGTGCCGGGTCGAAGTCATCGTCGGCACCGGATCGATCACTGTTCGCGACTGTCTCAAGCTGCAGCGTGACAGCGTCGTCAGGCTCGTGCAGCCGGCTGGCTCCGATCTGCAGGTCACGGTTCAAGGCGTTCCGACCGCGACGGGCGAAATCGTCATCGACGACGATACGACGTCGGTGCGGATTTCGAGCGTGCTCCCACCGCCCGGCGCTGAGGCGCAGCGATGAACGGAACGCTCGTCACGATACGTGCGATCGGCAGCCTGGTTGCGGTCCTTGGCTTGCTCGGACTGTTCGTGTGGGCCCTGCGCCGCGGTTCGCTCAAGCTTTCGTCGCTTGCCCCCAAGGGCACGATCGCCATCGAAACAGCCATGTCGCTCGGGGAGCGGCGATCTATTGCCATCGTCGGCGTCGAAGGACGCCGGCTGCTGATTGGCCTGACGCCGACGACGATCTCCTTGTTGACCGACCTCACCCCGAAGTCCTCATCCGCCAGCACGCTGGTCCCCACCGAGGTTCGCAGCCGATGAAGCGGTTCGGTGTCGTGGCAGTCATTCTCCTGGTATTGCTGGCGTCCAGCTCATCTGCGTACGCCGCGCCGGATCAGTTGAAGGTGAACATCGACGGCATCGGCGGGATTTCCGCGCCGCTGCAGCTCGTCGTCGTCCTGACGCTCCTGTCGTTCGTGCCGGCGGCGCTGGTGATCATGACGTGCTTCACGCGCATCGTGATCGTCTTTCACTTCCTGCGACAGGCGCTCGGCACGCAGGAAATGCCCTCGAACCAGATTCTCATCGGGCTCACGCTGTTTTTGACGATGTTCATCATGGCGCCGGTCGCCGAACAGGTGAACACACGTGCGGTGCAACCCGCGCTCGATGGGCGGATGACCGTGATGGAGGCGCTCGATGCGGGGGCCCCGCCGGTCCGCGATTTCATGCTCAAGCAGACGCGCGAAGCCGACCTCGCGCTCTTCGTCGAACTCGGTCATCTTCCGCGTCCCGCATCGCCAAACGAGCTTCCGATGCGAGCGGTGATTCCTGCCTTTGCGATCTCCGAGCTCAAGACCGGCTTCCAGATGGGGTTCTTTCTGTTCGTACCATTTCTGCTCATCGACCTCGTCGTTTCGACCACGCTCCTGTCGATGGGCATGTTGCAACTGCCGCCCGCAATGATTTCGCTGCCGTTCAAGATTCTGCTGTTCGTCATGGTCGACGGTTGGAACTTGCTGGTGTCGTCGTTGGTAAGGAGCTTCGTGTGATCGAGCTTAGCCGCGGAGATCGCAGAGATCGCAGCGAACAATTTGGCTCTGCGTGTTCTGCGTGCTCTGCGGCCAATTCGGAGGTTGTTCGTGTCTGATGCCGTCGTCGTCGGGATCGTTCGCCAGGCCATCGAAGTGGCTGTCATCGTCACCATTCCGATGCTGGCTGCCGGCCTGCTGGCCGGTGTGCTCGTCAGCGTCTTTCAGACGGTCACGTCAATTCAAGACAACGTGCTGGCGTTCATTCCTCGCGCGGCCGCCATCTTCACGGTCTTCGCGCTGACCTTTCCCTGGATGCTGCGCGTGATTGCTGGTTTCTCGCGTCAGCTGATCATCCGGTTGCCGGAGCTCGTACGGTGATCGACCTCACCCCTTTCATGGGGATCGGGTTACTCCTGGTGCGGCCGGGCATGTTGATCATGACGGCACCAGGGTTCGGCGGCACGTATGCGCCGGCACAGGTGAAGGTTGGTCTGACGGTGCTGCTGGCGATCGTGCTGGTGCCGACGGTCTCGATGCCCTCGATCGGATCGGCGACCGGTCTTGCCGTCGTCGTCACGAGAGAGACGTCCATTGGCCTGGCGCTTGGCATGTCGATCCGGGCTCTCGTTGCCGCCGCTGAACTTGCCGGTCAGCTCGTCGGATTTCAGATGGGACTGTCGTATGCGGCGATCGTCGACCCGCAGAGCGGCGTTCGCAACAATCTGCTCGCGGCTCTCTATAGCAACATCGCGATCATCACGTTCCTGCTCATGAATGGGCACCACGCCTTTTTGCGGGCCTTGCGTGATTCATATGACTCGCTGCCGATGGGCGTGGGCCACATCGGGAGCTCGCTGCCGGCGGCGGTGATGGCGCTTCTCGGTCTCGTCTTTTCATTCGGCGCGCGTCTCGCCGCGCCGCTGGTGCTGGTCCTCGTCATTACTGAAATTGCGCTCGCCTTGATCGCTCGATCTGCACCGGCGCTCAATTTAATGGCCGTCGGCGCCCCGTTGCGCATCATCATCGGCCTCGTCCTGCTTGGCTTCATCGCACCCGCCGCGGTGGGCGTTCTTTCGAACGTGGGCGGCACCGTGCTTCAGGCGGGCGTCCGCGCCGCCGAGGCCTTCCGCTAAGCGAGCGCCATGGCGGAACAGATCGGCGAACGCACAGAGAAAGCAACACCTAAGCGACTTCGCGAAGCGCGAGAGCGCGGCCAGGTCGCTGTCAGCAGAGACGTGTCGATCGCACTCGGATCGCTTGCGGCGACGGGCGTGCTCGTTGGCGCTGGCTCGTTTCTGCTTCACAGACTCACGGCCACGGTGACCGATGGCCTGTCGCATCTGGGAGATGCACCGCTCCGCGAGATGAGACCCGAGGACTTCGTGCCGCTCGTGATGACCGGCGGAGCGGTCGTCGCGCTTTGCGCCGGTCCGATCGCGATCGCGGCAGCGGCGACCGGTGTCCTGAGCTCTGTCCTTCAAACCGGGTTCAACTTTTCAACAGCGCCGCTGACTCCTGACTTCAATCGCCTCAATCCGGCCAACGGGTTCAAGAAGTTTGCGCCGTCTCGAGCTGGCATCGACACCCTGAAGACCATCGTCATCGCCTCGATTCTGAGCGTGCTGGCGTGGCGCGTGGGCAACACGCTGGCGCTCGACGCCGGCCGCCTCACCTGGGCGAGCCCCACGGTTTCTGCGAACCGCGGATGGGGCGACGCCATCCGGCTGCTCTGGCAGGCGGGATTCGCGCTGCTCGCGTTCGGCGGACTGGATTTTGGCATTCAGAAGTGGCGGCTGAATCGGTCTTTGAAGATGACGAAGCAGGAACTGAAGGACGAAGCGCGATCCGGTGAGGGCAATCCGGAAATCAAAGCGCGCGTCCGGCGCATCCAGCGCGAAATGTTCCGCAAGCGAATGCTGCAGGCGGTGCCCCGCGCCACGGTCGTGCTGACGAACCCGACGCACTTCGCGGTTGCGCTCGAATACAAGCGCGACAAGACCGCAGCGCCCGTCGTGATCGCCAAGGGCGCGGATCTCATTGCCGCAAAGATTCGCGAAATCGCTCGCGACCATTCCGTGCCGATTATCGAAAATCCGCCGCTCACCCGCGCGCTCTACAAGGAGTGCGAGGTCGGCGATGTGATCCCTGGTCAGCTGTTCGGTGCGGTTGCCGAAGTCCTCGCATACCTGATCCGCATCAAGCAACTGGTGCTCTGAGGCCTGTGTCATGACGACGACTATTGCTACGCCGGCGCCGATGCGCGGTACACAACTGCTGGCTCCGGCCGCCGTCATGGCGGTCGTGCTGCTGATGGTGGTGCCGCTGCCACCGTTGATGCTCGATCTCCTGCTGTCGATCGACATCGGCCTGTCGGTCGTTCTGCTGCTCACCGTCATCTACGTCAAGCAGCCGGTGGAATTCTCGGTGTTTCCGTCGTTGCTCCTGTTGCTGACGTTGATCCGGCTGTCGCTCAACGTCGCGTCGACCCGTTTGATCCTCATGCACGGCCAGGACGGTGTGGACGCGGCCGGGCACGTGATCATGTCGTTCGGCCAGTTCGTGGTCGGAGGCAATTTCGTCGTCGGCACGGTGGTATTTCTCGTCCTGGTCGCCATTCAGTTCATCGTCATCAACCACGGCGCCGTCCGCATTTCTGAAGTCACGGCACGATTCACGTTGGACGCGATGCCCGGACGCCAGATGGCGATCGACGCGGATCTCAACGCCGGGCTCATCGACGAGCGAGAAGCGCGGACCCGCCGCGACCGGGTGCGCCGCGAAGCAGATTTCTACGGCGCGATGGACGGCGCCATCCGCTTCACACAGCGCGATGCGCTCGCGGCGGTGCTCATCACCGGCGTCAACATCATCGCCGGCCTGATCATCGGCGTGGCTCAGCACGGCCTCGACCTCGGCACCGCCGCGCAGACGTACACGCTTCTGACCGTTGGCGAAGGCCTTGTGACGGCGATCCCGGCCCTGCTCGTCTCGATGTCGGGCGGCTTAATCACGACTCGCGCGGCTTCGGAATCGCACCTTGGTGAAGAAGTGGCGGTCCAGTTGCTCGCGCGGGCGCGGCCGCTCGCCGTTGCGGCGGCCGTCCTCACCGGTCTTGCCATCATTCCTGGTCTGCCCAAGGGAGCGTTCCTGGTCGTCGCGGTGCTCCTTGGCGGCGCTGCGCTGGCGACGCGCGAGAAACCCAAGGCTGCGACGACCATTCCGGAAACCACGCCGAGCGAGACCGCGGATACGCCGGCGCCGGTGGATCCGCTCAGTATCGAAATCGGCTATGCGCTCGTCGCGCTCGCCGACGACAAACAGGGCGGGACGCTGCTCAACCGCCTGCGTGCGATCCGGAAACAGATCGCCGCCGAAACCGGCGTGATCGTCCCGCCCGTCCATGTCGCCGACAATCTGCAACTCGGGCCGCGGACCTACTCGATCCTCGTCAAGGGCGTCGAAGTCGCGCGCGGCGATCTCGTGCCGGATCGTCTGATGGCGATCAATCCGGGAACCGCGACGACGCCACTCGAGGGAAGTGCGACGCGTGAACCGGCGTTCGGTCTGCCGGCGTGGTGGATCCCAACCTCGCAGCGTGAACACGCGTCGGCCGCGGGTTACACCGTGGTCGATGCGACCACCGCGCTGTCGACACATGTGTCGGAGACCATCCGCGGATTCCTGCCAGACCTCCTCAGCCGTCAGCAGACGAAAGAACTGCTTGATCGTCTGGCGCAAACGTCGCCGAAGCTCGTGGAGGAACTCGTTCCGAAGATTGCGTCGGTCGGCGAGATTCAGCGCGTGCTCCGGCAGCTCCTGCGCGAACGTGTTCCCGTCCGCGATCTCGTGACGATTCTCGAGTCGATTGCTGATGCGGCCGGCACGTCGAAAGATCCTGACGCGATCACGGAAGCCGTCCGGACAGCGCTGGGACGAACTATCTGCCGTCAATATCAGACCGAGCGGAATGAACTGCCCGCGATCAGTTTTGCACCGGCGCTCGAGGCGAAGCTGATGTCGTCGATCGTCCGCACGGATCAAGGGCCTGTTCTGGCGCTGGAACCTGCGCAGGCGCAGCAACTGGCGTCGAGGATCGCCGACGCGTTAGCTGGAGCATTGGCACAGCCTGTGCTGTTGTGCACGCCGGCACTCCGCCCTCATCTCTGGCGGCTGTTCGCGAGAGTCCTGCCACACATTGGCGTGCTTTCGCACAGCGAGGTTCCGCCGCAGTTGAGGGTCGCGACCGTCGCCGTTCTGGACTGACATGTTTTTGAAGCGTTTCCGCGCCAATAACGTTCGAGATGCCCTCCGGGCGGTTCGAGAGGACCTAGGCCCGCAAGCTCTCGTTCTGTCTACCGAAATGGTGAGCGCGTACGGCTGGCGCGGGCTGATGGGCGTCCGTGAGGTCGAAATTACCGCCGCCGTCGAGCGTGAACCGTCGGTCGCACGACTGGAAGAGTCGGCGAGCCGACACACAGACATGGCGTCCGGCGTGGGCCGCACTTCGAAGGATCACGCCGCGCCGAGTCCGATCGCGGAGCTGACCGCTCGTCTCACGGCGACCGGTCTCGACGAAGCCATTGCCGCCGAAGTCGCGAATTCGATTCCCACCGCTGCACGGCGGGGCGCTTCGCCGGCACGTCTTCGCGACGCGCTTGCGTCGAGACTGGCAGACCTGGCCGCGTCCGATCGGGAATATGCCCGTGCGGAGGTGTTCATCGGTCCTCCGGGATGCGGGAAGACCACCACGATCGCGAAGATCGCGGCGCAGGAACGTGCGCGTGGCGGTCAGCGTCTCGGTCTGCTCGCCGCCGATGGATTCCGCATTGGTGCTGTCGAACAGCTGCGCACCTACGCCGACATCCTCGACGCTCCGTTTAAAGTTGCGCGCACGCCTGACGATCTTCACGCGTTGCTCGCACAGCGCAGCCGGACGCCAGTTCTCGTCGACACGGCCGGACGATCGCCGTCCGACCACGCCGCGAAAGAACTGTTTCGCGTCGTCGGTGAAGCGCAGGGCGTGCGCACGCATCTCGTGCTGCCCGCCTCGACGTCTGTAACAGTGGCGCGCCGCATTCTCGATGGTTACGCCGACGCCCGTCCGACCCGTCTCGTGCTGACGAAAGTCGACGAGGCGGATTCGCTCTCCCCGCTCGTCAGCCTGCTGCACGAGCGGCAAGTTCCGATTTCGTACCTCGGCACAGGACAACGCGTGCCGGAAGATCTCAACCGTGCGACCGCGCAATTGCTGGCCGCCTCCGTGCTCGGCGAGTCCGTGCCGGTTCATTCGTCTCTGTCATGACACAGTCCCATTCGCGTGTGCCTCGTGGAACGATCCTCGCCGTTACCAGCGGCAAAGGCGGCGTCGGCAAGACGAACGTCGTCATCAACCTTGCGGCGTCGCTAGCCCGGTTTGGTCATCGCGTCGGCATCATCGACGCCGATTTTGGCCTCGGGAACATCGACGTGCTGCTCGGTCTCACGCCGGCCTTCCACGTCGGTCACGTGCTGACCGGCGAGAAGAGCATCACCGACATTGCGATTCAGGGTCCGCTCGGCGTGAAGATCATTCCGGCGGGCAGTGGCATCCGCGAGCTCACCGCGCTCAATGCCGTGCAGTGGCGGCGGTTCCACAAGATCATCCAGGCTGTCAGCGCCGAGCTCGATTTCCTCCTCATCGATACCGCCGCCGGCATCTCCGACAACGTCGTTGATCTCCTGCAGCTGGCTGAGCGCGTCCTCGTCGTGACGTCGTACGACCCGGCGGCGATCGTCGACGCCTACGCGATGATCAAGATCCTGACGACGGCCGCGCGGAAGAAGGACATCGGGATCGTCGTGAATGCGACGCGGGACGCTGACGAAGCCGGTGTCGTGTTCCGTCAGCTCGACATCGCGGCGACGAAGTTTCTCGAGCGCAGTCTGCGATTTGATGGCTACATCGTGGCGGATCCGGGCGTCCGCGAGGCAGTCCTTGGACAGCGTCCGATTGTGGATCACCTGCCGCAGGCGCCCGCGAGCCGGTGTTTCCGCATCCTCGCGTCGCGTCTGGCCGGCTTCACGCCCGATGGAGGCGCGAGCCGAGGTTCGGGCACGCATCCGTATGTGATGTCTCCCGCGTTGTCGCTGGAGGCGACTCGATGCGCTTGAGCGCGAGAAGCCGGCCGCCTTCGCGTCCGAAGGACGGTTCGG
>Ga0066903_100007247_pt1 | contig 10025 bp, 15 predicted proteins | sample PanSoiMetaGPlot1_FD_67491 | JGI IMG/M metagenome (GOLD analysis project Ga0066903, IMG submission 67491) | Tropical forest soil microbial communities from Panama analyzed to predict greenhouse gas emissions - Panama Soil - Plot 1 (version 2) | ecosystem: Environmental > Terrestrial > Soil >... | reverse complement strand
CACTGTCAGGCTAGCCTGCTAGCCTGCCAGCTGGCTCGCTGGCTGGCCAGCTGGCTGCCTGGGGGCCGCAAGTGCCTGTGGCACTTGAGCGCGCGCGCGCAGCGCGTGCGCGTGGGGGCCGGCCGGACCGGGACGGGGCCAGCACCGACGGGCGGTCGCGAGCCCGACCCGGGTCGCATCCCAAGCTGTCGCCTGCCGGCCGGGGGCCGCTGGCTTAGGAGCCGGCGGCCGTGCTACGGCCCGGGCCGGGATGGCATCGGGGCGCATGGGGCCGGGCGTGAAGGCGCACTTGGGGGCGCCGCCGGAGGTGTGGGCGGAGCGGGTGGCGGCGTTGCAGGCGGCGGCCAAGCGGTCGCATGCGGAGAAGAAGGCGGCGGCGCGGGCGTGGCTGGAGGGGTGCACGACGGCGTCGCTCGAGGAGCTGCGGCGCTCGACGCCGGCGCGGCTGTGGTCGGTGGCGATGCTGCATCTCGGGGGCTACGACGCCGCCGCGATTGCGCGCGCGATTGGGTACACGACGCAGCAGGCGGGCATGAAGGCGCTGCGCCATCCGGCGGTGCAGCGCATTGTGGCGCTCGTGCGCGACGCGCAGCTGGAACGCGTCATGCGGGGCGAGTACGGGGTGGTGGCGACGGCGAAGGCGGCGGCGCCGGCGGTGATGGAGCATGTGGCGGAGCTCGCCGGGGGCGTGAAGGATCGCGGGACGGGCGAGCGGCGCGGACGGGCCAAGCGGGACGCGGATGCGATTCGGGCGGCGGATCTGCTCTTGACGACGAGCGGGGACAAGGTGGCGCGCACGGCGCATTTGCACTTGCACGTGCTCGAGCAACTCTCCGACCAGGAGTTGGAGGCGTTTTCGGCGCGCGGGGAATGGCCCGAGCGGTTGGCGGGCGTGGTCGGGTTGTTGCCGGGCCCGACCGACTAGGCGACCCCCGGGGCGGCGGAGTAGAACGGCCCGCCATGCGAGGCCGGCATGGCTAGCGCGACCATTACCGGGCCACCCGTGCCGCAGTGGCGGCCGCCCCGGCGCACGGGCGGCAGCGGCGGTGGCGGGACGGTCGGGCCGCCGGGGCCGGCCGGCCCCGCGGGGCCCGGCGTGCCGACGGGCGGGACGACCGGGCAGGTACTCGAGAAGACCTCGAGCGCGGATTACGCCACGGCGTGGGTGACGCTGGCGGCGGGCGGCGGGGGCGTGGCGGTGGGACCGACGCCGCCGGCGAGTCCGGCGGTGGGGGCGCTGTGGTGGCGCAGCGACCCCGACGGCCGGCTGTTTGTCTGGTACGACGACGGCTCGTCGCAGCAATGGGTGCCGGCGACGCCGACCGGCGTGCCCGCGCTCGGGTACCGCCACGTGCAGGCGAGCGCGGCGACCACGTGGTCGATCACGCACGGGCTGTCGTTCCGCCCGAATGTCTCAGCGATCGATTCGACGGGGCAAGAGATCTGGCCCGGCGCCGTCAGCTATCCGAGCGACACCACCGTGCAATTGACGTTCTCGGCCGCGGTCGGTGGCGAGGCCTACCTCTCATGAGCCTGAAACTGCCCACGTCCCCGACCCTGTGCCATCATGTCGGCGACGTTGTCTTTTCGGCTCCCCACGAACAGGTGGGCAGGTCGCGCGCACCGTCGGTTGTCGCAGCGATGGCAGACGTCGCGGCCTGGAGGGATCGGCCCGACAAGTCGCGCATAGACGAATCGATGAACGCGCCACGTTAGGAGGGGATTGCCATGCCGACGATCTACGGCGCCGTCGATATCGTCAAGAACGAGCTGCGCAATGCCGTGATGCAGAATCTCGGCAGTGCACCCGCAGCGCCGGTCAAGGGGTTGATGTATTTCAACTCCACCGACAATACGTTCTACTGGTACGACGGCACGACCTGGCAAGCCGCCAAGGGCGGCACGCCGATCAATCCCGCCACCACCGTCACGACGCAGGCGATTGGCGATGCGCCGGTCGTGGGCTCCCTCACCACCTACGCCCGCGAGGATCACAAGCACGGCGAGCCGGCCTTTGGCGCGATCACCGCCGAGCAGACGTTTGGCGCGGCGTCGGCCAACGGGGCGGCAGCCACCATCGCGCGGTCGGATCACACGCACGGCAACCCGACGCACGACAACGCGGCGCACGCCGCGATCGCGCGGTCGGCGCTCGCCATCCCGACCGTCGATGTGTCGTGGGGCGGCTTCAAGATCACCAACTTGGGCACGCCGACCGCCGCGACCGACGCCTCAACCAAGGGCTACGTCGATGCCGCCATTAGCGGCCTCGCGTGGAAAGACACGGTGCGGGTGGCGTCCACCGCCAATGTCAACGTGGCGACGGGCGGCTTGGTCGCGGTCGACGGCGTGACGACGGTCGGCGGGGACCGGGTGCTCCTCAAGAACCAGACCGCCGGGGCGGAGAATGGGATCTACGTGGCGGCGGCGGGGGCGTGGGCGCGCTCGAGCGATGCCGCGGCGGCGGGCGACCTCTTGAACGCGGCCTGTTTTGTGTCCGAGGGCACGACCAACGCCGACACGGCGTGGGTGATGACGACGAACGCGCCGATCACGGTCGGCACGACGAGCCTCACCTGGGTGCAGTTTTCCGGAGCGGGCACGTACGTCGCCGGGGGCGGCCTCACGCTCACCGGCAACACGTTCGACGTCGGGGCGGGTAGCGGGATTACGGTCGCCGCCGATACCGTGGCCGTCGATACGACGGTCATTGCGACGCGGGCCTACGTGGATACGGGGTCGGCGGTCGCGCACAAGTACGCCGCGGCGCTGACGGGGACCGCGAGCCCCGAGACGGTGACGCACAACCTGAACACCAGGGATGTGCAGGTCGTCGTCTACAACGGCGCGTCGCCGTACACCGCGGTCACGGTCGACTGGGATGCCGCCACGGTGAACACGGTCACCGTGCGATACAATCCGAATCTCGGCGCGGGCTACCGGGTCGTCGTCGTCGGCTGAGATGCGGGCCTACGGCATCACCAACGCCGCGCCCTACGCGAGCGCGCCCGCCGTCGGCGTCTCTGGCGACACGTACTGGAACACGACCGAGCAAGCGCTCTATGTCTCGACCGGCTCGGCGTGGGTCCGGCCGGCGCTGGTCGCGATTGGCACGACGGCACCGACGACGCCGGTGGTCGGCCAGCTCTGGTGGCGGTCGGACAGCGGGAAACTGTTCGTCTACTACAACGACGGCACGTCGTCGCAATGGGTGCCGGTCAACATGGGGTAGCGCATGGCGGCGCTCGACTTTCCGAATAGCCCGACCAACGGCCAGCAGTACTCGGCACCCAACGGGGTGATCTACACCTACGACGGGGTCGCCTGGACGACGAGCGGCGTGCTCTCGACGGGCTCCGCCGCGGGCGGGGATTTGCAGGGGACCTACCCCAATCCGACGCTGGCCGCGAATGCCGTCGGCACCACTGATATTACCAATCTGGCCGTCACCGTGGCCAAGCTGGCCGTCGGCGCGGCGGTGCGCCAGATTGTGACCGCCAACATGCCGACCAACTACACGCTCACCGGCGGGGCCGCGTGGACCGACGTCACGACGCAGGCGATTACGACGAGCGGCGGGACGGTCGTCATCCTCGTCTCGGCGGGCTGGTGGGTACTCGCCCCCGCGAATACCGACACGTACGTCTTGACGGGGGTGGCACTCGACCAAGTGACGCCCAATATCGTCGCGGGCGAGCGCCATTGCGTGACGCCCGGGGCCGGCAACCTCGTCATGCCGTTGCCCGCGCTGATGGCCGTCAATACGCCGGCCGCGGGCGCACACACGTATCACGTCGTCGGCTTCTGCCCGGCCGGCAACTCGCTGAAGACCGCCGCGACGTGGGCCGGGACGCTCTGGCTCGTGGAGCTCGCCTAAATGGCCGAGCCCGGCGCCGGTGCGACTCGGGTCCTCGGCCCCGACCATCCGCTCGCCATGCGCGCGGCGGCGCGCTTGCTCCTCGAGCAACGGAAAACCCTCGCGACGTATGGCCAGGACGGCGACCCGTGGGCGTTCGTGCGGGACTGCGTGTGGACGCGCGACGAGGTGTCGGGCCGCGTGCGGCGCTACCCGTCGCACGAGTATGCCGAGCTCTTGGTGCGGCGGTGGCAAGAGCACCCGCTGCTGGCCATTCCGAAGTCGCGGCGCATGGTGGTGACGTGGCTCTTTGTCGCCGTCAACTACTGGCTCGCGCGGTTTCACGCGAATGCGAAATGCGCGTTCATGGCGCGCAAGCTCGGCAAGACCGAGACGGAAGGATCGGCCGAGCTCGTGCGGCGCGCGAAGTTCATTCACGAACACTTGCCGGCGACGTTTCCCGTGTGCGAGGTGGAATACTCGATTGGGTTTCTGCGCTTCCCGAATGGGTCGGAAATCGTCGCGCTCGGGGAAGGCGAGGAGCAAGCGCGGCAACACACGTTTACGTCGGTGCTCGCCGACGAAGTGAGTTTCTGGGACCACGCGTACGAGACGTGGATCGCACTGCGGCCGACGATCGAGGGTGGCGGGCGACTCACGGCGGTCTCGAGCGCGGGCCCGGGCTTCTTTAAGGACCTCGTGCACGACCAGCTGGGCTAATCGGGATGTCGGCGATTGAAGCCCTCGACGTCCAGCTCGCCGAGCTGCGACGGCTCATAGGCGCGGCGCGGGCGGTATGCTACACGGGCCGGCCGCGGCGTCCGCGCGGCGCCGCCCGCCGCATGCGCTACACGGTCGAGGTCGAGCTGCCGCTCACGGTCGAGGTCTACGACGCCATCCGCGGCGCGGAGGTGACACGCGACACACCGCCTGATCCCGATTGGGTCGCGCTCGCGGTGCGCCTCGGACCGCTCGACGTGACCGAGGTCTTGCCGCCCGAGGTCTTGGCGAACCTCGAGGACGACGCGCTCGAGCGGCTGCGGCGCGCGGCCGACGAGCCCTAGCGCCGCAGCAAGACGGCGACGAGGGTTGCGACTTGGGCCGCGAGGCTCGTCAACATGAACGTGACGAGCCACCACAACCGCACGTCCACCTTATCGACGCGTGCGCTCAACTGTGCGGTGCGCTCGTCGAGCCGCGCCAAGGTGGCGCCATGGTCGCCGAGCGTCCCTTTGATTTCAAAGAGGGCCGTGGCGAGCCACTCGCTCGGCGGAGGCACGGGCGGCGGTGCGGCCGGGGCGCTCATGTTGTAACGCTAGCGCGGGGTCGGGGCCGCGGGCAAGTCGCGCCGCGGCCCCGTCGGTCCCGTTAGCGGTACCCCCCCCCGTAGGGCCGCATCCCGCCCCACGTCGGCATCGGGAAAGGCAGCTCTGTGCCACGCCGACCGGTAAACGGGTTGCTGTTGCCCTGCGTCGACCAGTTATCGAGCCGGGTTCCGTTGGGCGCCGTTTGATAGTGCGGCGCGACGTACGTCCCGTTCCCGGTGATGTAGCCCCGGTGGAGCACGATGCCCTGCGCAAAGGCGGGGACGGTGGAGAGGACGGCGAGGCTCGCCGCGAGCAATAAGGTCTTGAACATTGGTGTTTCTCACTTTCTGCCGCGAACCATTCGAAGCAATTTATAGCACGCCGGATGCCGTAACGCTACCGCGCCCGTCGGATGGGTTGCAAGGCACGCCGGGCGCCGCGCCACCGCCCGAGCGCCACGACGCCGAGAAAGGCCGCAAGGTCTTCCGGGTCGTCGTAGGGCACAAGCTGATAGGAGCCATCGCGGCGGAGCTGCACGCCGAGCCGGGCCGGCGGCCCCCACGGCACGGGCGTCAGCACACCGCCGCCCGGGGGCGCAAACCACATGCCGTCGAGCGCATAGCCGGCGGTCTGCAATGCGTACGTCGCCGCCATCTTGGCCGTTGACTTGCGCTCGACGACGACAGGGCGGTTGCCCGGCAAGAGGCCGACGACGTCGAGCGTGCCGGCATAGCCATAGGTCGGATGGTAGAGCGGCACTTGCGAGGCGACCGGCGTAAAGCCCTCGTGCTCCCGAAAGGCGAGCCATGCCTCGACGTACGGGAGCGCCTCGGGGTGCACGCTCCGCCAGTCTAGATCGTCGGCGTCGAGGAGGTCGCAACACGCGTCAACGTGTAGGCCCCGCTCGCGGGCGTGTTGGAGCACTGCGGGCGGCACGACCGAATAATCGGGCGTCAAGCCGGCGTCGTCGAGCAATTGCGTGACGCTTGGCACGGGGGCGCCGTCGACCCGGTATGTATGCGACGCCGGATCGAAGTCGAGCACGCGGGGCGCGGGCTCGAGGTCGCTCGAGAGCGTTGTCACCGGAGCGGGCGGCGCGGGGCGGCGTACGTGCGACGCACGAGCCGGGGAGCCGGGCGGCGCTCGCCGGCAAGCGCGGCCTCAACGGCCACGGGGATCTGCGCGCAGAGCGCGTCGTACTGCTTGTACGAGCAATGCGTGACCTTGCTGCGGCCTTGGGTCGTCGCGACCCAACCCGCGAGCCAGTCGAGCGCACGGTTAAACATTTCCTCGTGTGAATCGTCGGGCACGCCTTGCTTCTCGACCGCCTCGTGCAAGAGCGCCATCAAGCGGCCGATGCGCGGCTTACTGAGGGCATCGCCCGGGGGCGGCTCGTCGCCGGCGGGGCGCGCGGGCGTCGGGGCTGGGCGACCGGGGGCGGCGGCCTTACGGGCCGCGGCCTCGGCGACCGACCGGCGGAGCTGGTCAGCCAAGTCGAGCTCGCCTTGCGGGTCGGTGGGCGGTGCGGGCGCGGGCTCGCTCTGCCGGCGGGGCGCCTCGAAGGGCGCCGGCTCGTCGGCCGCGTCGCGTACCCATCCGGGCAAATCCTCGAGGTCTTGCGTGAAGATCTCCGAGAGCCCGGCGCAGCGGAGCACGGCGTCGGTTTGCGCCGATTTTTGGCACATTTTGACGGCTTTGTTCACGTCGCCGAAATCCTGGTCACGGTGGCGCGCGCCGCGGCCCTCGGCGACGACGACGCCGGCGGTCGTGACCAGCTCGCACACCAACGTCATGAGCCCGGCCTCGCCGCCGAGCATCTCCCAAGTTTCCACGTCGCGCTTGAAACGGGGCCGTAACTGCAACAAACCACAGATTTTTTCCGACCCGGGTTTGCATAACGTGGCTTTGCCGCCGCACGTCGGGCACCCGGCACCCTTGGCGTCGCCCGCATTCGGGCACGGCGTCTTCGCGTTGCGCGGCCCGACCTTGCGGTGAATGACCATGAAATCGATCCCCGCGACGAGGCGGTTAAAGAGCCAATCGACGAAGAGCCCGCGCGCCTTCGAGAAACTCTCGAGCTGCGCGGCGAGCGCCTCGGGATTGCCGAGGACCAAGCCCTCGGCGACGAGCTCGGGGACGGCGGTAGGGACGGGAGCCGCGGCGGCGGCCTCGGCGGGCAGTGTAACGCTATCAGGTTCCATAGCTGGCTGCTTTTCCTCGGTGGGCGCCATGTGATAACCGGCGGTTAGCGTGGCATTCTTTGCGTTTCGCGGCCTGAGAGCGCAAGGGGCCGCGTTGCGTTCGGGCGGGCAGCGGCGCTTGGCGTTACCGGATGCGGGCCCCGATCCGACCGACGCCGACGCGCTGTTTGAGGAATTCCGCGCGCGGCGGCGCGAGCTCTCCGGGGAGCGGCGGCTCGTGCTCGCGGTCTTTATGGGAGCGCTCATCGACCTCCACCGCTACCCACGCACGAGCAGACCATACGCCATGGCATGGCGATGGCTTATGGACGACACGGAGGACTGGCCGCTCGCGTTCCGGCCGGCGTGCACGACGCTCGACTTGGACCCGGCGGCCGTGCGCAAGCGGGTGTGCGCGGCGCTCGTGGTCGGGGCCCCGTGGCTCGGCACGCTCACGACGCGCGGGCACGTGTACCGCGGGCGGACGGCGCCGGCGCTCTCCGTGGCGTAGCGATTCATCATGCCCTCTAAGACTACTGCCGCGCCCCAATAGTGTCAAGACCGTTACTATCAGATAGTTGCGTATCGAGGCGGGCTCTGGTAGAGCCTCCGGCATGCCACGCAACGGCCGCCGCCAGCTCCCGAGTAACATTGTCTATGTCAGCATCCAGAAGGCCGGCGGTCCGTCGGCGCTCACGCAGGCCCTCAGGATCTCGCTCCAGTCGCTTGCCCGCTGGCGGCGCGAGGGCCGCGTGCCGGACGCACGAATCGTGCTTGAGTGGGCGGCGCTCGTGCACCCCGACGCGCCGGCCGAGCAGCTACGGTTGGCGCGGCGACTCGCCGGGTTGCCGGCGGCGATGGCGGGGTCGCGGAGGCGCGCCGCGACCGAGGACCGTGGGCGCTAAGCGCTCGCCGCCCGTGCGCAGCGCAATCCAATCTTCGCAGACTAATTGAACGAGATCGTTAAACGTCCGGCGCTCCTCGAGGGCGGCCTTGCGGAGCGCATTGTCGAGTGGGCGGCGGAAGCGCATATGCCGCGTGACATAGCTACGTGGTGGCTGTGGTGGACGTCCCATATGCTTTGCCGCGTAGCGGAGCCGTTTTCTGCGTTCAATCTGGGTGTTATGCACGGTTTTCGGCATGTATCATGCGTAAGCCATATTGACACCTTGTGGCAATCACCGTACAAGCGCCGCCGCACCGACGCGGAAGAATGGCAGGTCTGCCAGCGCACAGAGCGGGGTGGTGGTGAGGCGGAGAACGGATTCGGCGATTCACGGGGGCATTCAAGCGTGCGAGTGGCGCGGCGCGATGATTTTCCGCTTCCCACGGTCGAGGCCGTGTCGCGTGTGCCGCAGCACGCACTCGGTGGAACGCTCGCGCGCCTCGCGGCGTTGACTATGGCCGTCGGCGAGCGCCTCACGGACGGGCGCACGGCCGAGCCCGATCCGAGCGACGCCGTGTCAAAGGCGGAAGCCATGGCGCTCTTGAAACTCAAGAGTGAGCGCTGGCTGCGCAGCCCCAAGGGCAAACAGCTGCGATGCGCCCAGCGCGTGGGCGGGCAATGGATGTACTCGCGTCGGAAGATCGCGGCCTTTCACCGCGGGGAGCCAATTCCATGAGCCGCCGACGACATTACGGGCTCGGCCGGATCTTCCGGCACAGCCGCCACGGGATGCCGTATGGCAACTACGTGGTCGAGTTCTTCGTGCGCGGCGTGCAGCATCGCGAAAACAGCGGCACGCGCGACGCCCAACAGGCGTTGCGCATTCTCAAGGCTCGGTTGGGCGAGCTGGCCGCAGGCCACCCACCCGCCCCCCAGGCCCGGCAGGTCACCGTGGAACGGCTGTTTGAGGACCTCGACGCACGCTATGCATTCGAGGAGCGGCCGACTCGGCGGAATCTGCCGGGCCACCGGGCGGCGTGGCGTGCGGCGCTCGGGGCTGGGCGCCTCGCCGCCGACGTCTCGACGGCCGCGCTTGAGCGCTGCGTTGACGCGTGGCGGGGCACCGTCAAGCCGGCGACCATCAACCGGCGCCTCGAGGCGCTGCGCCGGGCCTATCGGCTCGGGGCCCGGGTGACGCCGCCGACGGTGCTGCACGTCCCGGCGTTTCCGTCAAAACTCCGCGAGGACAACGTCCGCGAGGGATTCCTCGGGGACGATACGGTCGTGGCGTTGCTCGACACGATCCGCATGAGCGACGAGGTGCTCGCGGATTTTCTTGAGTGGTTTTCCTGGCTCGGGATGCGGCCAGGGGCGATTCGGGATCTTGAGTGGACGGCGGTCGATCGCGAGACGGCTGCCTTACGGCTCGTGCGCGGCCAGCGCGCCAACAAGGGAAAGCCGCGGTGGGTGCCGCTGGCGGGGCCGCTCGCGGCCATCATCGAGCGGGCGTGGGCACGTCGCGTCGCGTATGCGCAGGAGACTGGGCGGCTCGTGCCGTGGATCTTTTGGCGACGCTACGCCAGCAGCCCCCGACCGGGGTTCGTCGCGGGGGACCCGGTTCGAGTGGTCGATTACCGCAAAGCGTGGCGTCATGCGTGTCGCGTCGTCGGGTGCGTTGGGGCGATTCCCTACGACCTCCGTCGGACAGCGGTGCGGAACCTGAAACGGGCCGGGACGGACGACTCGACATGCATGGCCATTACGGGGCACAAGACGCGCAGCATGCTCGAGCGCTA
>Ga0066903_100007246_pt1 | contig 10025 bp, 8 predicted proteins | sample PanSoiMetaGPlot1_FD_67491 | JGI IMG/M metagenome (GOLD analysis project Ga0066903, IMG submission 67491) | Tropical forest soil microbial communities from Panama analyzed to predict greenhouse gas emissions - Panama Soil - Plot 1 (version 2) | ecosystem: Environmental > Terrestrial > Soil >... | reverse complement strand
GTGGTTTCGGCGACGCCGAAGCAGTTGGCCTCGGTCGGCGCGTGGGTGACCAGGATGCCGAGCTCAGTTGCCGCCTCCACGTCGATATCGTCCACGCCGACCGTGTATTTCGCCACGATGCGCAGGCGCTGCGAGGCCTGCATCACCCGCCGGCTGATCGGGGTGTGGCGGATCGACGTGCCCATCAGGGCGACCGCGTCGCGTGCCGCCTCGGCGAGCGCACCTTCGTGGTCGCCACGCGGCTGCTGCCAGGCGCGGTCGCCGGTCGCGATGGCGTAGCCGGCCTGCTCCAGGGCGCGGCGGACGTCGTCGCCCTCCTGGCGCGGCGCGAAGATGAGGACTTTCGGCTGGGACATAAGGTGGTTCGGCTACGTCAATCGTACCGCATGCCGCTGTCCTTCACGACCTTGGACCAGCGTTCGGCCTCGCGGGCGATGAAGGCGGCGAACTCGGCCGGCGTGGTGGTCACCGGGAACAGGCCGGCCGCGTCGGCCTTGGCCTTGATGGCCGGATCGGCAAGGACCTTCGCGACCTCGCGCTGCAGCTTGTTGACGATCGCCGGCGGCGTGCCCTTGGGCGCCACCAGGCCAAGCCAGACCGAGATCGCGTCGAGCCCCGGCACGATCGTGCCGATTGCGGGCGCGTCGGGCGCCGGCGGAAATGGCCGGTCGTCGAACTTGGCGAGCACGCGAAAGCGCCCGTCCTGGATCAGCGAAGCGGCCGCCGAGGGGCCATCGAGCGTGAAGTCGACGCTGCGGGTGAGCAGGCCCTGCGTGACCTCGGCGCTGCCGTTGTAGGGAACCAGCACCGTGTTTACGCCCGCCGCCTGGTTGAACAGGTAGCCGGTGAGCCGCGTCGTGATGGTGCCGGCGCCGTAATTGAGCCGGCCCGGCGCGGCCTTCGCCTTGGCGATCAGGTCGCCGACGCTTTTCACCTCGCTCGCCGCATGCACCATCATCAGCTGCAGGGTCTTTGCCACCAGCGTGACCGGCGCAAAGTCGTTGAACGGATCGTAGGGCGGCGTGCGGTAGAGGTACTGGTTCATGGCCAGGGTGGAATCGATCGCCATGAGCAGCGTGTAGCCGTCGGGAGCCGCCTTGGCGACCGCCTGCGCACCCAGCACCGTGTTGGCTCCGGGCCGGTTCTCGACCACCATGGGCTGGCCGAAATCCTCCGTCATCTTCTGCGCGATCAGGCGCGCCAGCACGTCCGACGGGCCGCCGGCCGGGAACGGCACCACGATGCGGATCGAGCGGGCGGGAAAATTCGCTGCCTCCGGGTCGGCCCGCTCCTGGGCGAGCGCGCCGAAGCTCAGCAGCGCCGACAGCAGCGCGATGCAGCAAGGAAAGCGGATCACGATGTCATCTCAATACGGCCGCACCGTTCCCTTGACGGTGGTGCGCAGCATCAGCCGCCGCTCGGTCGAGGGAAAATCAGTGCGCGCGTGCGACGAGCACCGGTTGTCCCACAGGAGCAGGTCGCCGGTGCGCCAGACGTGCTCGTAGACGAATTCCCGCCGCTCCGAGTGGTCCCACAGGGCAGTGAGCAGCCGCTCGCTCTCGTCCTCGGGGACGTCAAAGATCTTCATCGTCATCAGGCGGTTGACGTAGACCGCCTTGCGGCCGGTGTCCTCGTGCGTGCGGAACACCGGATGCACGCACTCGGCAAACGCCTCGGTGCCGCGGCTGTCGCCGCGCTCGGTCGAGCCGTAATTGTAATGGTGCAGGGCGCGGTGCCCCTCGAGCCGCGCGCGCAGCGCCGGGTCGAGCGTGTCATAGGCCGCATAGCCGCTGGCGAACAGGGTGTTGCCGCCGACCGAGGGGATCTCCAGCGCGTAGAGCAGGGTCGCCTTGCTCGGCACCTCGGCATGGATCATGTCATGGTGGAACATCATCTCCCCATCGGGCAGCGCGCCGATCGGCTCGCCGTTCTCGCGGATGTTGGAGATCATCATGATGCCGGGCAGTAGCCGGGCGTAGCCCTTGGGGAAATACTTGGCCGGGCGGCTGAGCTCGCTGAGCTCGCCGAAATACGCGGTGACGCGGAGCAGGTCCTCCTGCGACAGCTGCTGGCCGGGAAACACGATCACGAGGTGATCGAGCCAGGCTTGGTAGATGGCGCGGATCGTGTCAGCGTCGGGCTTGGTGCGCAGGTCGATGCCGCGCAGCTCCGCGCCGATGTGCTTCGTCAGCGGAACGACCTCGAACCGGGTCCTCGTGCTCGTCGCGACGCTCATCTTGGGTTCTCCCGACCGTTTTTGCCTTGGCGGCTTTCACCCCAAGCCTACCCTATTTCCTGGCGAGCGCCTGCCTCGCCTTTTCCAGCAGGTCCTTGGGCGTGGCATAGAGGGCGGCGATCTTCGCCTGCAATTCCTCGCCCGCGATCGGCATTACGTCAACCTGCATGCGCTCGGCCTCGGCCACGAGATCCGGGTCTCGCAAGGTCGCCATGAACGCCGCCCGCAGCGCCGCGATGCGCGCGGCGGGGACTTCCGGCGCCACCACGTACGGCCGCCCGAACGTGGTCTGGCCGTAGATCACCTCGAGAATCCGGCGCTGCTCCTCGGTTCGGGCGAAATCGAGGGTGCGCGGCACGCCTTGGCGGTTGAGCGCCGGATAGCCGTCGACGTCCTCTTGCACCAGGACCTTGACCTTGCCGTCGCGGAACCACGATGGAAAGGTGGCCGCGACGCTCGACCAGGTCTCGCCGCAGCCGCCCTCGACCTCGCCGCGCTCGATCGCCAGGTTGATCTCGCGCGAGCCGGCGTAGCCGGAGACGACCTTGAGCTTGGTGCCCAGAAGGTTGTTCAGCAGCACCGGGAAATCGCGGGTCGAGGCGCCTTCCGCCGAGCCGCCGACCACGAGCTCCTTCTCCAGCGCTTCGCCGAACGTCTTCACCGGTGCGTCGCTGCGCACCAGGCACACATAGGTGTCCTTGTTGGCGTTGCCGATGTAGTTGAAGCGGCTGGTATCGTGGGTCGCCCGCTGCTTCTGGCCGAGCAGCGGCTCGACCACGGCTCCCATGAAGATCGCGCCGATCACGGTGCCGTCCTTGGGAGCCACGTTGTAGATGTGCGCCGCCAGGACGTTGCTGGCGGCGCCTGGCATGTTGCCGACCACGATCGACGGATTGCCGGGAATGTGCCTGCCCAGGTGGCGGCCGATCAGGCGCGCATAGAGGTCGTAGCCGCCGCCTGGCGACGAGCCGACCATGATGGTGACGGTCTTGCCCTTGTAGAACGAGGCGGCCGGCTCCTCGGCCGCGGCCGTGCCGCCGGCGAGGCAAAGGAGCGCCAGCGCGGTTGCCGTCGATCGGCTTCGTCTGGTCGGCATGCTGGCCGCCATCCTCGTTTTCCGCTTAGGCTTCCGCTTATCGGGCCGGCGCCAATGTCTTGATCACCGGCGTCCATTTCTGCGCCTCGCTCTGCATGAACGCGGTGATCTCGGCCGGCGTCATGGGCCGGCTCAGGGAGGCATCGCGCTCGAGGCTCTTGCGCACGTCGGGCTGCGTCAGCGCGGCGTTGACCAGCTGGTTGAGCCGCTCCACGATCGGCTCCGGCAGGTGCGCCGGGCCGGACAGCGAGAACCAGGCGGTCAGCACGATGTCGTGGTAGCCGAGCTCCGCGAGGGTCGGCAGGTCGGGGAATTCCGGCAGCCGTTCCGCGGTGGTGATCGCCAGCGGAATGAGAACGCCGGCGCGCACGTGCTCGAGCGCCGTCGACCACGTCAGGCTGCCGACCTTCACGTGTCCGGCGACGAGATCGATGACGGCGGCAGCGCCGCCCTTGTACGGGACGTGGCGCAGGTTCAGCTTGGCGCGTGTGGCGAGATATTCCGCCACCACGTGGCCGACGGTGCCGACGCCCGGCGAGACGTAGTTGACGCCGTCCTTGCTGTTGGCGGCGAGCGCGGCAAGCTCTCTGAAGTTGTGCACGCCGAGCGACGGGTGCGCCACGATCACGAGCGGCGAGCCGCCGAAATAGGCGATGTGGGTGAAGTCGTGGATCGGGTCGTAGCTCGCATTGGCGTTCATCGCCGGTGCCAGCACCTGATAGGGCAGGCCCGAGACCATGAGCGTGTAGCCGTCGGGCTCGGCGCGCGCGACGGATTCGCTTGCGATCAGCCCGCCCGCGCCGGGCCGGTTGTCGACCACGATCTGCTGGCCGAGCGCCGGGGTGATCGCGGTCGCAAAGGTGCGCCCCATCAGGTCGGCGGCGCCGCCGGCCGAGCTCGGCACCACCAGGTGAACCGGTCTGGCGGGCCAGTCGTCGGCGCCGCCTGGCGCGGCCGCGGCCAGCACCAGCGCACCAAGTACGAAGGCCCCGAGCACACAATCGAATAGACCCAACCTGCTCATGAAAGCTTTCCCTCTCGGGATCTCCGATCAAACGACATCCACCATATATCCAGCATATTGAGTAGCCGCGCCCCGCGATCTAGTGTAGCAGGCCACATTGGCGGAGCGTAATCGGCTTCCCGATGAGACAAGGACTCGATCCATGCCGCGCACCATCCGTCTGCAGAGCGACAGCGCCGCCCATGACCGTCCCTGGCGCGTCGCGGTCGAGCAGGGCTTCTTCGCCGACGAGGGTCTCGCCGTCGAGTACAACGAGGACAATCCCAAGGGGATCGACGGACGGGTTGAGGACTTCTCCGAGCGCTGGAAGGAGTCGCAGCTGCGGCAGGGCGCGCTCGAGGTCTATCCGGTGTGCGAGTGGGGCGCGATCGAGCGCGTGCACGCCCTCGGCAAGGGCAGGATCATCGGCCTCGACAGCACGGTGCGCACCGGCGCCATCATGGTGCGCGGGGACTCGCGCATCAGCTCGCTCGCCGAGCTGCGCAACGTTCCGGTCGCCGTGACGCTCCACGCCGGCACGCACTACGCCACCATCGAGGCGCTGGAGGCGGCCGGCATTCCGTTCGCCGACATCAAGGTCGTCCACGCCAACGACCGGCTCGCGGCCCTGCTCGACAGCACGACGCAGGCCTCCGCCCTGATGGAGCCGCTGGTGAGCCGCGCGCTTGCGGCCGGCTGCCGCAAGCTCGCGGACCTGCGCTGGCGCGGCGGCATCGTCGCCAGTGACGACGTCGACGCGGAGACCGCGGCGAAGATCACCCGCGCGCTGAACCGCGCGGTCGCCTGGCTGCGCGAGAATGACGATCGCTCGCGCCGCGAGGTCCTGCGCGACCTCGCCCCCGAGCTGCGACCAGCCGGCATGATGCCCGAGCTGGTCGGCGTGCAGGATTACCGCCCGACGGAATTCCGCCAGAAGGTCGAGTGGATGGTCGAGCGCGGTTTCCTCGGCGAGGCGCCGGCCTACGAGGACGTCGTCGGCAAGTAGAGGCGAAATCCTCCCATGGACGCCGTCGCCAAGCCGAAGCGGAAATCGCCTGCGCGGCTTGGGCGCGCTTATCCCGACCTGCACGATCACGTGCGCGCGCTCGACCGCGCCGGGCTCCTCGTCACGGTCGACCGGCCGATCGACAAGGACACCGAGATGCACCCGCTGGTGCGCTGGCAGTTCCGCGGCGGCATTGCCGAGCGCGACCGCAAGGCGTTCCTGTTCACCAACGTGGTCGACGCCAAGGGCCGGAAATACGACATCCCGGTGCTGGTCGGCGGGCTCGCCGCCAACCGCGAGATCTACCGCATCGGCATCGGCTGCCCGTTCGAGGAGATCGACGCGCGCTGGGTCGAGGCGACGCGGCGCCCGCTGCCGCCGCGCCTGGTCGAGCGCGCGCCCTGCCACGAGGTGGTGATCTCCGGCGCGGCGCTCGACCGGCCCGGCAACGGCCTCGACGGCATCCCGCTGCCCATATCGACGCCGGGCTTCGACATCGCGCCCTATACGACGCTGTCGCAGTACATCACCAGGGACCCCGACACCGGCGTCCAGAACATGGGCAACTACCGCGGCCAGGTGAAGTCGCGCCGGCGGCTCGGCATGAATCCGTCCTTGGAGCTCAGGCCCGGCATCTACAGCCACTGGGAGCGGCTGCGCGCGCGCGGCTTCAAGAAGCTGCCGACCGCGGTGGTGCTGGGCGCGCCGCCCTGCATCACGTTCGCGTCGGTGCAGAAGCTTCCCGAGACGCTCGATGAACTGCACGTCGCCGGCGCCCTGGTCGGCTCGCCCATCAACGTCGTCAAGGCGAAGACGGTCGACCTCCTGGTCCCGGCCGAGGCCGAGATCGTGATCGAGGGCTTGATCGACACCGAATATCTCGAGCCGGAAGGGCCGGTCGGCGAGTCGCACGGTCACGTCAACCTGCAGGAGTTCAACGCCTTCATGGACGTGACCTGCATCACGCGCCGGCGCGACGCCATCCTGACCTCCATCATCTCCCAGGTGACGCCGAGCGAGTCGAGCCTGATCAAGCGCATCGGCATGGAGCCGCTGTTCCTCAACTACCTGCGCCAGACGCTCGGCATCAAGGGCGTCAAGCGCGTCTCCATGCACGAGCCGCTGACCAACATCCGCAAGGTGATCGTGCTGGTGGTGGAGCGCGACATGCCGGGAACGGAAGTGTGGCGCGCGCTCTACGGCGCCGCGGTGCTCCACCGCGCCGCCGGCAAATACGTAGTCGCCGTGAACGACGACATCGACCCGGAGAACGCCGATGCGATCCTGTGGGCGCTGTCGTATCGTGCCAACCCGGCGCTCGATATGCATGTGCTGCCACACCGCGACCAGGGGCATGGGCCGCGCAGCGCGCGCAACCATGGCGAGGATGCCTCGCTCCTGATCGACGCGACGCTCAAGGAGAATTTCCCGCCGATCTCGCTGCCCAAGCGCCGTTACATGGAACGCGCCAAGGCCCTGTGGGAGGAGCTGGGGCTGCCGGCGCTCAAGCCGGAATCGCCGTGGTTCGGCTATTCGCTCGGCGAATGGCCGGACGAGCTCGATGCGGCGGCCGAGCGGGCGACGCGCGGCGATTATTTCGACGGCGCGAAGGAATTGGAGAAACGCCGGCGCAAGGACGTGCGCATGAACACGGAAGTCCGCCACGCCAAGCCGGCGAAGCCGAAGAAGCGATAGGACATGAAATGCTCCGCCGCCTGCTCGCCGGTCTGCTGATTGCCGCTCTCCACGCCGGCACCGCGTCGGCGCAGGGGTGGCCGACCCGGCAGATTCACGCGCTGGTGCCGCAGAGCCCGGGCAGCGCGCTCGACATCGTGGCGCGCACGGTGTTCGAGCCGCTCGCCGCCAAGCTCGGCCAGCCGATCATCGTCGAAAACCGGGTAGGGGCGGGCAATACGCTGGCCATGGGCGCGGTCGCGCGCGCCGAGCCCGACGGCTACACCATCCTGGTCAACTCCTCGACCCACAGCCTGGTGCCGGTCACCTACACGACCTTGCCGTTCGACACCTTCCGCGATCTCGCGCCGGTCATTCCGCTCGGCAACATGCCACTGGTGTTCGTGGTGTCGGCCGCGAAGGGCTACCGCAACGTCGCCGACTTCGTGGCTGCCGCGAAGGCCAAGCGCGGCGCCATGAACTATTCATCCGGCGGTGCCGGCAGCATCACCCATTTCGCCATGGAGGCGTTCCGCCTCGCCGCCGGCTTCGAGGCAGTGCACATTCCGCTCAAGGGCGCGCCGGAGGCGCTCACCGAGGTGCTCACAGAGCGCGCCGATTTCTACTTCTCGCCGCTTACCGCCGCGCTGCCGTTCATGCAGGACGGCAAGCTCAAGGCGCTCGCCGTCAGCGGATCGGAGCGCGCGAGCGCCCTGCCGGACGTGCCGACCTTGCGCGAGGCAGGCTATCCCGAGGCCGAGTATAACTTCTGGATCGGCCTGTTCCTGCCGGCCAAGACGCCTTCCTCCGTCGTCGGCAAGCTCTACGGCGAGACCGCGGACGTGTTGCAGAGCCCGGCCCTGAAGGACAAGCTCGCCCGGCTGGGCGTCGACCCCATGCCGCTCGACCAGGCGGCGTTCGCGCGCATGATCGAGCGCGAATTCCTGCTCAACGGCAAGATCGCCAAGGCGGCGGGCGTCAAGGGCAACTGATCGCCGTGGCGGGCGCGCCGCAGATCGCCATCGTCGGCGCCGGCATCGCCGGGCTGACGGCGGCCGTAACCCTTCGCCGGATCGGGATCGACGCGCGCATCTACGAGCAGGCGTCCGCCTTCGCCCGCATCGGCGCCGGCATCCAGATGAATCCCAACGCCATGAAGGTCCTGCGCGGGCTCGGGCTTGAACAGCGCATTCGCGACGTCGGCTTCGCCCCCGAGGTTGGATACAATCGCGAGTGGGATACGGCTGCGGTCACCTATCTGCACCCGATGGGCGCCGAGATCGAGCAGCGCTTCGGCGCGCCCGACGTGTCGCTGCATCGCGCGGAGCTGCACGCCGCGCTCGCCGCGATCAACCCGCCGGACACCGTTCACTTCGGCAAGAAGCTCACGGGCCTCGACCGCAACGGTGCTTGTGTGCGGCTCACCTTCGCGGATGGCAGCCGGGTTCTCGCCGACGCGGTGATCGGCGCCGACGGCGTCCATTCCACCGTGCTGGAGATCCTGTTCGGCAGCGGCCAGCCGCGGTTTACCGGCGACGTCGCCTACCGCGCCATCTACCGCACCGAGCGGCTCGGCCGCCCCATCGACGATCGGGTCAAGTGGTGGGGGCCCGACCGGCACATCGTGAGCTACAAGGTCGACGGCCGCCGCGACGAGCTCTACTTCATCGCCCGCACGCCCGAGCCTGGCTTCCGGATCGAATCGTGGTCGGCGCGCGGCGATCTCGACCAGATGCGAGCGGCATTCGCGGGCTTTCATCCCGACGCGCGGATCGTCCTCGAGGCCTGTCCGGAGGTGCGCAAATGGGCGCTCCTGGAGCGCGACCCGCTGGCGCGCTGGAGCGAGGAGCGCATCGTCCTGATGGGAGACGCCTGCCATCCGATGCTGCCGACCATGGCGCAGGGCGCCGGCACCTCCATGGAGGACGCCGTGATCCTGGCGCGCTGCCTCGACGGCGTCGAGCGCGACGGCCTTGCCGATGCCTTCCACCGCTACGAGGCGAACCGCAAGGAGCGCACGTCGCGCATCCAGCTCGGCTCGCGGCAGAACGTCTGGATGCGCACGGCGCCCGATACGGCCTGGCTCTACGCCTACGATGCCTGGACCGTTCCGCTGACGTGAGCGTCGCTCATGCTTGCTTTCCGGTCTTCTCGGATATCGCTCGCGCCCGGGCGGCCGCCGGCATCAGAAATTCCGCGAGTTCGTCGAGCACGTCCGCGAGCGACCCGGACGGCTTGAGCGTGACGTCCTGCAGGAACGCATCCCATTGCCGCTGCTTGAGCGGGTCTTTGGCGAAAGCATCGCTGAGGCCATCCGGGCGGCCATCCGGGATTTCAGTCTTCCGCCGGGCGAAGGTCGCGGCGATCGCGCGCACCAAGGCATCTCCCCTGAATTCGAATGAGCGCTTTAGAACCCAGATGTCGAAAAAGTCCTTCATCCGGCTGTTGGCGCGGCCAAGCATGACCATCGCCTGGAATTTCTCGGCAATGACGGTCTCGCGCGGATAGGCGCGAAGGCGCGGCGCGGGCTGATCGAGCAGAACCGGCAGCTCGATGTCCTCAACGCCGGGCACCACCGCATCGCCGAAGCCGATGTCGACGACGACCCGCACGCGCGCGCCACCCACGCTCGCCATGGTCCTGAGGCGCAGCCCGCCATACTCCTGCTCATCACGGATGCGGTCGACCGTCATGCCTTCGGCGTCGAAGGTCACCGCGTCATCTTCCTTGATGGCGCAGAGCTCGCGGAATACCGCCACCATCGCTTCGGGATCGGGATCGCCGAAACCGAGCAGGTCGAGATCGCGCGTGGGGCGGTGCGGATCGTCGAGCCAGGTGGTCATCAGGATCGCGCCCTTCAGGACGAAGCGGTCGCGGTGCTTGCTCTGGCTGAGGCGGTGAAGGAATCGCTCAAGGACATAGCGCGTGAGCAGAAGATCAAAAGGCTGGTTGCGTTCCCTGGCGAGATTGAGAAGGCGCGCGCGGATCGAGGCGACGACGTTGCGCGGTG
>Ga0066903_100007245_pt1 | contig 10026 bp, 9 predicted proteins | sample PanSoiMetaGPlot1_FD_67491 | JGI IMG/M metagenome (GOLD analysis project Ga0066903, IMG submission 67491) | Tropical forest soil microbial communities from Panama analyzed to predict greenhouse gas emissions - Panama Soil - Plot 1 (version 2) | ecosystem: Environmental > Terrestrial > Soil >... | reverse complement strand
GATAAATCGTTTTCCGCCAAGAGACCGCTTTGTGGGACTCGACCAAAAGTGCCGCGGACCTTCTTTGGGGCCCAGACCATGTTTTGGCGCCTTACAGCCGCACAGGCTCGATGCGGAAGGTTCCGTAACAGAGCGAGCCCGGCAGCCTCATGATGCGAGGACGATAGGGCAGGCAGAGTTTCCGATATTGCCAGGGGACTGCTATCATTTTTTATGATATAGCCTAGGCTATGGATGCTGGTGATCTCGCGATCTTCGAGGCGGTAGCGCGGCTGGGCGGCATGAACCGGGCGGCGCTGGAATTGCACACAGTGCAGTCGAACGTGACCGCACGGATCCGGCAGCTTGAAGAAGAACTGGGAACGGCTCTCTTTCGACGCCATAGCCGCGGTGTCGCCCTGACCCAGGCTGGCCATAGGCTGCTGCCGTACACGTCCAAGATCGGACAGCTCCTAGCGGAGGCGCGAAAAGCGGTGCGAGACGACGGCACGCCAAAAGGCTCGCTGACGATCGGCTCACTCGAGACGACGGCCGCACTACGCCTCTCATCCCATCTCGCGGCCTTCGTCACCGATTATCCGGAGGTTGATCTGGTCCTGCGCACCGGCACAACCGCCGAAATGGTCGGGGATGTGCTCGAGTATCGATTGGAGGGCGCGTTCGTCTGTGGGCCGGTACATCATACGGATCTCGATCAACGGCTTGCCTTCCACGAGGAGCTGTCGATCCTAACGGCGCCGACCGTGCGAACACTCGACGAGTTGTTCGCAAACAAGCAGTGCCGCATTGTGGTCTTGCGCGCCGGCTGCTCCTATCGCCAGCGGCTGGAGGACATCCTGGCAAGGCGCGGCATCGTCGACTTGCGCCTTCTGGAGTTCGGCACCATCGAGGCTATCCTCGGCTGCGCGGCGGCGGGGCTTGGCGTGACCTTGTTGCCGCGCAGCTTAATCGGCACGGTGACACGCAATCGTCAGGTAGTCGCGCATGAGCTGCCCACAGCGGACGCGACCGCAGACACAATCTTTATTCGTCGCCGGGACGCCTTCGTATCGAGCGCGCTCGCAACGTTTCTCGATCGCGTTTGTCTTCCGCCGACCCGTGCAGAGGCAGCCGAATAGCAATCTGCAATACAGATAAGATCAATCATTTTAAATCGCTTTTTGCGATACATCAGCCGCAATAGCATCTCCTCCGCGTCGATGGAGGAGCCATGCAGTCACAGCGTCCGAAGTGTGATCATGGCGCCAACGCCATTGTGTGGCGGATGGCCGTCTCGGGCTTGTGCGCGAGCCTCGTCGGAATCGGCCTCTCGCGTTTTGCCTACACCCCGGTCCTGCCGGAACTGATTGCGGCTCATTGGTTCCAGCCGTCACAAGCCGCCTATCTCGGGGCCGCGAACCTTGCCGGTTATCTCGCCGGCGCGCTGCTCGCCCAGGCGGTTACTTCCCGGATCTCCAGCATCGCGACGCTTCGCATGATGATGCTCGTCGCAAGCGCGGCTTTCTTCGCCTGCGCAGCGCCTCTTTCGTTTTTCTGGTTCTTCCTATGGCGTTTCGCCTCCGGCGTCGCCGGCGGCATGTTGATGGCTCTGGTCGCACCGACGGTATTGCCCCATGTGCCGACCGCCAGGCGCGGGCTTGTAGGAGGCGCCATTTTCGTCGGTGTCGGCTGCGGTATCATCGCCTCCGGCACCTTAGTGCCTGCCCTCTTGCGCCTGGGTCTCGCGCAAACCTGGATCGGGCTCGGGTCGTTGGCGCTCGTGCTCAGCGCGATCTCGTGGAACGGATGGCCAGCGGCGGAGCCGCTCGCCGGGCGTGCTTCGACGTTAGATGCTGGACGCAGAGTGGTGTTCGGTGGCGTTGCCTTGGGTGCGCTATATCTCGAATACGCGCTCAACGCGTTCGGGCTCGTCCCGCATATGATCTTCCTCGTCGATTTCGTCGCGCGAGGACTTGGCCGGGGCTTGGCGGCGGCGGCGCAAGACTGGGTACTGTTCGGCTTGGGAGCATTGGGTGGTCCCGTTCTGGCCGGAGCGATCGCTGACCGCCTCGGCTTTCGTGTGACACTTCGTCTTGCGTTCGTAGTTCAGGCGGCGGCGGTTTCCATTCTGGCGGTCTACACCGATCCGGTCTCGGTGACCGTCTCAAGCCTGATCATTGGTGCCTTTGTTCCAGGCATCGTGCCGCTCGTGCTGGGACGCCTGCACGAGCTCGTGCCGGGAAACGCCGCCCGGCAGAAAGCGGCATGGGGTTTGTGCACCACGGCCTTCGCCCTCGGCCAGGCCCTTGGCGGCTTCGGGCTCTCAGACATTTTCGTGCGGACGGAAGGTGGCTACCGCCTCCTTTTTATGCTCGGTGCGGCCGCACTTTTTCTGTGCTGCGCAATCGAGATCGCGATGGCGGCGCTAGGGGCTCCGCTTGAGGCTGTGAGCGCGGACACCGTTTAGGAGATATCAATGCAAATCACGAATGCCCTGATGGAGCGCTTGCGGCTCAGCCATCCTATCATCCAGGCGCCCATGGCCGGCGGTGGCGACACCCCGGCACTTGTGTCCGCCGTTAGCGGGTGCGGAGCGCTGGGCTGCATTGGAGCCACATACCTCTCGCCAGCACAGATCGCGGAGACAGCGCACGCTGTTCAGACCCGTACATCGCGACCTTTCGGCATTAACCTGTTCGCACCTCTGCCGCCGCCGGAGATGGTGCCGGCGCAGAGCCTCGCGGTGGAGCGGGTCACGCCGTATTATGCGGAGCTCGGTCTGCCGCCGCCCGAGCCGCCCACAGTTCAGAGACTCCCGTTCGACGAACAGATTGCTGTTGCGCTCGAGAGCGGCGCATCCGTCTTCAGCTTCACGTTTGCATTACTGCCGCCGGACGTGATCGCTGCTGTGAAGGCGCGCGGCATGTTCGTGATGGGCACGGCAACGACCGTCGAAGAAGCGCTCGCGCTCAGGGCGGCGGGCGTCGACGCCATCGTGGCTCAGGGTAGCGAGGCCGGAGGCCATCGCGGCACATTCATGGGCGAATTCGAACGGGCGATGATCGGAACTATGGCGCTCGTGCCGCAGATCGCCGACGCCGCTGGAATTCCGGTCGTCGCCTCAGGTGGAATCATGGATGGGCGGGGCGTCGCCGCGGCCCTGGCCCTCGGCGCGAGTGCCGTGCAGATGGGTACTGCTTTCTTGACTTGCGAAGAAGCCGGGATTCCAGAGGCATACAAACAACGCATCCTCGACGCCGGAGAGCACGAGACACGCTTGACAAAGGCCTTTTCCGGCCGCCTTGCGCGGGGCATCGTCAACCGCTTCATGATCGAAGTCGAGCGGCAGGATGGCGGTCAGGCAATTCTTCCATTTCCACTTCAGAACGCGCTGACGCGGCCACTTCGCAATGCCGCCGCAAAAGAGGGTCGCGCTGAATTTCTGTCGTTATGGGCTGGCCAGGGTACACGTCTGGCCCGACGTGGGTCGGCTGCAGAACTCATCGAGAGACTTGCCAGAGAGACAGAGGGGAGCCTTCGCCGGCTCGCCGAAGCTTTTGGTCAGGAAACACGTCGTGACAGCCAGGGAGCGTGACCCTCGTATCGGCTGACGTTCGTGCGAACACTGAACCCTTGGCATTTCTTCTGCACCTTAATGGTCGACGGAGATTCTTGATCTCAATTACTTGGTCACGGCGATAGCAGCGGAAAATTTTGCTCACGCCGCCAAAGCCTAATCGCGTGCCTTCACGCTTGGCTGTGCCGGCTGCTGGACTGAGGGGGCAGCACGATAGCCACCTGCACCAGTCGACGGGCGGATTGTGCTCGCCGGGAAGCACGCATCCTATTCCCGCTGTGGCGCGACCCCGTCCGCGCTCGACGGTCAAAACGTAAAGTCGTGTCATCGCGCATGGCATCGAAGCGAGCCGAATCACGGCGACGCGAGAAACGATCACCTGCCGGATCACTCGCTAGATCACTTGCCGGTCGATCCGCAATGGCTGCGCCGGCGAGCGCCGCGTTGCTTTGGCTTGCCGCGCCGGCAGCGCCAACGCAAGACCCAAGGCACAATCCCTCCGAACACACGCGGAGCGCGGGTTTCGCTATCTCCCAAGCCGGAAGAATTGTATACCAATGCCTGTCGGGGCTAACACCTGCCCGACAACGGCGCGAAAGGTGCCCGGACCTATTGGCGGCAATCAGCCGAACTTTCAGGCGCGTGGCCTTTGAAAGACCGCTTGCTGGAAAAGGCGGAGCCGTTGCGGATTTGGCTTGGATTTGAGAGGCGATGATGTCTGGCCGACTCGCGCAATCGCTCGCGCTCGCCCTTGCGTTGTGCCTGCTCGCACCCATCGCTCGCGCCGAAACTCTGCCACTGCCGAGCAACTTGACGGATCTGAATTCGAACCAAGGCGAGATTTTCTTCCTCGAAAGCGGCGCGCTCGCAAACTATTTCCCGATCGCCGACCATTTCGTGACGCAGAAGACGCAAGCTTATTGCGGTGTGGCGAGCATGGTCATGGTGCTCAACGCAGCGGGCGTGCCCGCACCGACGAGCCCGGAATATCAGCCGTACCACATCTTTACCCAGGACAATGTCCTCGACGAGCGCACCGAGGCGGTGTTGCCGCGCGACGTCCTCGCCAGACAGGGCACGACACTCGATCAGCTCGGCGGGCTGCTGGCTTTGCATCCGCTGGCGATCGAGGTTCATCACGCCGCCGACGGCGGTCTCGACAGCTTCCGCGCTGCGGCGCGCGACTATCTCGCCGCTAAGGATCATTTCGTGATCGTGAATTATCTGCGAAGAGCAATCGGCCAGCAAACCGGAGGCCATATCTCGCCGCTTGCGGCCTACGATGCCAAGGCGGATCGATTCCTCATTCTCGATGTGGCGCGCTACAAATATCCGCCGGTCTGGGTGAAGGCTTCCGACTTGTTCGACGCCATGAATACGACCGACTCCGCCAACGACAACAAGACGCGCGGCTATGTCCTCATCGCCAAGACCGCCGCGCCGGCGCGAACGCCGGTGCAGTGACTTTTTGCGCCGGTCAGCCCGTCAGGCAGGGACCAGCACCGCCAGCATGTAGTCCGGCGCGGCCGACCAGAGACCGATTTCGGTATACATCCTGTCATGCCCGGCAATCGGCGTCGACCTTATCGACTTCTCGAAATCGCGGCCGTTTCAAGCCGTCCCTCCTCGACCCTCGTCCGACCCGGAGCGCTGGCGAATTGTGCCGGTTGATTAATTTCTTCCGCAACTCCTCCGAGGCTCCCAAGCGGATAGTCGTGCCCTCGGGGGTTTGTTTGCAAGCGCGTTGCACTGCAGCACCAACTCTCTCAGGCGCAGTGGAACGCGGCGCCCGCGTTTTCGGCGGCTGTTGTGGTGGTGCCGACGTGACGGGAGGCACTGATCGTCATTCAACCCGAAACGGTCTTGCGTTGGCGCCGCCATCAGCATAGCCCACGCCTGTGACGCGGCCGGTAGTCGTTCAGGTCGCACGAGCCGCCGCGGAGGGCGCGCGCGTCACCTCACGCGCAGGCCGACCGCAGCATGCAATCGCGATCAATCCCGGCCCGCTTCAAGGATCGCCTGCGCGAGGCGTGCAGGATTGAACAAGCACAATTCGTGGCTGCCGGGCACCTGAACAGACAGGCCGAGCTTCTCCGACAAACGCGGGTGCCAAGGCAGCGAGTGGGGAAGCGACTTGTCTTCAGTACAGTTAATGGAGGATTGGGCAACCGCCATGTCGGCCGGGTGGGCTCGAGTTCAGCGCCAGTATGCCAAGCCCCGTGGACGAGTACGAAGGTGGACATGTTGTTCGCCTTCGCGTTTTTGCGATTAGATCATCGACAATCGATCTGGCATCGTCAGCCGTTGCCAATTGGTTGCGGATTGTAGAGTTCCACCAAAAAGGTCTTGTCTGGCTGACGGAGAACTAGATTAGCGGTCAACAGGCCGCGCAACAAGCACCCTTCCAGGGCCGCACGAATGGCAGGACCCTTTGTTTGAATTGGGTGCACAGCGACCAGCCGTGCACGCTTCTAGGCGATGGTTGATCAGGCTCTTATTTGCCGCTACCTTCAGCCGAGTGCGTCGAGGAGTCTCAGGACAGTGTCGAATTCGGGCCGCGCCCTCTCCGCTCAGCCGTCGCTATTCCGTCGCCGACGGGTCGCTGGCGTGCCCCATCAAGTCATATCAACGCACAAGCAGCTGATCACCCGAGGCCTGTTCGAACCATCCGGAGATTACGGCGATGAGCGCTGACGGGATCGCACTCATCACAGGTGGAAGCCGCGGCATTGGCGCCGCCACTGCAAGCTTGCTTGCTGAGGAAGGCAAGAGAGTTGTGATCGTAGATATTGCTCCCGAGCCGCTTCAGGGAACCTATACCATCCTGTGGCCTACGCCCTTCGATGTCGCAAGCGAGGCAGCCGTGGTCAACGGCATTGCCGAAATCGAGGCGGCGCACGGTCCCATCACCGGCCTTGTCAATGCCGCCGGCATATTCGGCAAGATGCATGCGGTCGAGCGTGTCCGAATGGAGAATTGGGATCGCGAGATCAATATCGACCTGCGAGGCACTTTTCTCGTTGCGCGGAGCGTCGGCGAGCGGATGGCCAAGCGGCGACACGGAACTATCGTCAATGTCGCTTCCGTGGCCGGCATGACGTCTGGACCTATTCACGCCTATACCGCCGCAAAGGCCGGCGTCATTCAGCTCACGCAGACGCTCGCGGCCGAATGGGGCCGCGTCGGCGTGCGCGTCAATGCCGTATCGCCTGGATTTACCAGGACCATCGCGTTGGAGGCCGGCATTGCCTCGGGCGCCCTGAACAAGGAACGACTGGCCCGCAACACCGCGATGAACCGTCTGGTCGAGCCGGTCGAAGTGGCTCACGCGATCGCCTGGCTCCTGTCAGCTGCAAGCAGTGGCGTTACCGGCATCAATCTTCCGGTCGATGCCGGCTTTATCGCCGGCTCAACCTGGGATGCCTATGGCGGGTTGCGGGAAGCGCCCAGGGCGTAGCGAGGCAACAAGCATAAACATCGAAGTGCCACGCAAAAACTTGAGCTCGCCTCCTCTATTGTGAGGGCGACATTCGCTGCTGCTGATGGGTTAGTGTACGCGCACCCCAGACCGTCCATGGTGCCATTGAGCAGTTCGGGCGAACGGTCGGACTGCAATCCGCATAAAGTGAACGAGCGGCGGTAAGGCCGAGTCCGCGACTCGTCTGCGTACCCGCAAATAGCCGAACATTCTTTTGCACCGCCGTGGGTAGCCGAGACTGGCAAGAGTGGATACTTTTGCCCGATGCGGCTCGATCGTGAGTACGCTGTCGTCTCATGACGCCAACTCATCGAGCAGGATGTTGGCCCCTTTCAGATCATCGAAGCCCTCCTGTCAGGACGTCGTTAAAGATGAGAATCGCCACCTTTCCGCAGTGCAGCGGGCACTGGTGGGGCATCTTAAACCTAATCCACCTGCCGGATTTTGGATAGGACGGGGTCCTGCGCGCTAACCTTAATCAGAAAGCTTAACGAGTGCAGGTTGTTGAACGGCCAGTACGTCGGCGCTTATCTCTCTCAAGCCAGCCGCATTGGGGCGCCGTTGTTATCGCGATGTGTGGCGGGGGGAGCTTAAATGGTGAAGAAATTGCGACGGGCGGCTCAGCGGAACGCCATGACCTTTTCCGCCCAGGAATTCGAATCTGCGCGATTCCTGGAGTATGTTCGCTTCGCTGTGACGATGACCAACAAGGACGATAGAGAGTTCGAAAAGGCTGTTGCGGGGCTTGCTGAGCAAGGTTTGATGGCGGACTTGCTTAAGGAATGGACGCTGAGCAGGGATCATTTCAAAGGCTTAGCCAATCTATGTGATACCGCGGTGCGCCGGTCGTTTCTGGTTATGGAGCGGCTGGGATACTCGCCCTACAAACCGCTACCGAAACGATCCTTGTCAAGGCACTGAGCCAAAGATCGCATCGGCAATTGCCGAACCGTGTGAGGAAAGGGCGGCCGTCGCTTCGCGATTGGTCCGGCCATTGCACCGAATCCCTGCGCGAGATTGCCGAGGCTTCCGCAACCAAGAAGCTGCGAACTGTCTACTTCGACACGCCTAAGCATGATCTGCATGCCGCTGGCATCTCGCTCAGGCTGAGACACCAGAACGGCGGCTGGCTGCAGACTGTCAAAGAGCACGTGGCCGAGGGGGTGTCGAATCCGGTCGAGTTGGAGGCACCCGTCGCCGACGAGGAACCTGACCTCGCTAAGATCGCTGACAAGAAGATCAAGCGTGTCATCCGGAAAGCCGTGCAAGGAATCGCACTGCATCCCGTGTTTGAAACTATCATTCGGCGCACCACCCGCAAGATCAAGGCGCAAGGCAGCGACATCGAGCTGGCCGTAGATGATGGCGCCGTGCGCGCAGGCCAGACCAGTCGTGAGCTCCGCGAGGCTGAGCTCGAGCTCACGGCCGGCAGCGCCGAGGGCCTTCTCCTTGCCGCCGAGAAACTACTGGGCGATCACGAATTGAAATTGAGCACACGCAGTAAGGCCGAGCGCGGCTATGGCCTGGCTTCGCTCAGAAGGGAGCCAACGCCGAACCCGAAAAGGCGCGTGCCGCATGGGTTACGCGCAAGAACAGCTGCGCCGAAGCCTTCTCCGCCATCCTTGAGTCCGCGACCAAGCAAATCCTGGTCAATCGAGAGGCAGTGTTGGAGACCGACGACCCCGAGGGTGCTCATCAACTGCGCATCGGTCTGCGGCGTCTGCGCAACGCTCTGCGCGCGCTCCGGCCCCTTGTCGGTCGCGGTTCTCTACGCGCCTTCGAGCTCTCGGCGCGAAGCCTGGGCCGAAGCGTGGGCATGCTGCGGGATGCCCACGTCATGATCTCAGCGATCGTGGCCCCGGTGGAAGCCGTGGCCAGCGACAAGAACCCCAAGGCCTGGAAAGACCTGGAGCGCTCGCCTCGGTTTTGGGCCTGATGCGATTGACCGCCGAAATACGCTGGTTCTGGCCGGACAGGCCCCCGCAGGAATTCCATGGTTGGTTTGTCGGCGCCGGTGCAACGTGGACTATGAACGGCTCGACCGAAACACGGGTCGACGAGTACCTTCGCGATCCGGATCAAACCTTGCTGGGTATCAAGAAGCGCGGCCGCGGCGACGTCGGAGATCAAGGGGCTGATCAGCCGTCGCGACAAGAATCTCGACTTTGCTGGTTGCACATCGCCGATCGAGCTCTGGGCCAAGTGGGCGTGCCGCACTCTCGATCTCGATAACTTGCCGCTGATACGCGTGGAAAAGCAGCGCTGGACACGAAGCTTCGCGGTCCATGCCGGCGCCGTCTCCGAGCTTGTGACTTCGAGCAACTCGGTTACTCGTCAATCGGGATGCGACGCCGAGCTCACGTTGCTCAAGGGGCCCGATATGGTACCCTGGTGGACCCTGGGTTTTGAGGCCTATGGAGAACTGGACGAAGTCGAACCCCTCCTTTCTCGGACTGTCTCGTTGATGGTGCAGCGCTGTCCACCACCCCTTACCCCTGGTGAAGCCATCGGCTACCCGTCCTGGCTCAAGTCCAGGCGTTTCTGACTGTTGCCTCCAGCGAGCTCAATCTCTTCTCTCGGCAATCGCCCGTAGCAGACGCCTTATGCGGCTCCTCGGGCCAGATAGGTCCAGCCTCTTCCGGGGTCAGGATAGGCGCCCGAGCCGGTTGCCTTGTGAGGTTGATCGCCGTGGCGCGCTGGCGGGGGGACATTCGCCGCGAAATATTATCGAGGAACATGGACGGGCTCGGGCGGTTTCACCCTCTGGACGCGTATGACGGAGCGTTGAAATGAGCAACCCAAACCAAGTGCGCACCGTGGTCGTCACCACTGACGGAGTAATTTGCGTTATCGGCGATGGTGGTAAGAACGAGGCGGATGCACTGGTAGCCGACATGATGCTGACCGAATATGCCGCCCTCAAGCTAGTGGAATCGTTGGCGGACGCGCTGGCGCGTATGGCGCAGGATCGCGCCTAAGAGAAACATACATC
>Ga0066903_100007244_pt1 | contig 10026 bp, 7 predicted proteins | sample PanSoiMetaGPlot1_FD_67491 | JGI IMG/M metagenome (GOLD analysis project Ga0066903, IMG submission 67491) | Tropical forest soil microbial communities from Panama analyzed to predict greenhouse gas emissions - Panama Soil - Plot 1 (version 2) | ecosystem: Environmental > Terrestrial > Soil >... | reverse complement strand
GGCGATCACGCGCGCGGCGCGGTCCTGCTGTCCGGCTCGCGGCCGCGCCGGAACGCGGTGAGCCCGTACCTGGGTGTGACCATCGATCAGATCATCGCGAACAAGTACGGGCAGGACACGATTCTCTCGTCGCTCCAGCTCGGCGTCGAAGACACCGGCAACTTCGGCAACTGCAACTGGGGATACAGCTGCGCGTACACGAACTCCATTTCCTGGTCATCGGCGACGCAGCCGCTGCCGACGCAGGTGAATCCCCGCGTCGTGTTCGAGCGGCTGTTCGGCGACGGCACCAGCGCCGAAGAGCGGCTGGCGGGACGCCGGCAGAACGCCAGCATTCTCGACTCGGTCACCCATGAGCTCGGCGCCTTCAAGAAGGATCTCGGACAAGGCGATCGCGCGCGCGTCGACACCTACGTCGAGAACATCCGCGAGCTCGAGCGCCGCATCCGCATCGCCATGAGCAATTCGGCGAAGGAGCCGACGAGCGACGTGCCGTTTGGCCTGCCCGAGAGCAAGCACGTCCATTTCCGCCTGATGTACGACCTCATGGCGCTCGCCTTCGAAGGCGACATCACCCGCTCGGCGACCTTCATGCTCGGCCGCGATCTCACGGGCACCAGCTTTCCCGAGTCGGGCTTCAACGGCGGCTGGCACGGGTCGTCGCATCACGGCGACAAGCCGGAAAACGTCGCCAACTACGCGAAGATCAACCGCTATCACGTGGGGAACCTCGCCTACTTCTGCGACAAGCTGCAGAAGATTCACGACGGCGACGGCACGCTGCTCGATCAGGTGCTGATCTACAAGGGCAGCAACATGGGCAACTCGCACCGGCACGCGCACGAGAAGGTGCCGGTCATCCTCGTCGGCGGCATCGACGGCACCTTCAAGGGCAACCGGCATCTCGTGTTCCCCGACAACACGCAGCGCACATCGAACATGCTCGTCAGCCTCCTGCACCTGTTCGGCATCGAGCAGGACAAGCTCGGGACCAGCAACGGGGTACTGGCGCCGCTGGAAATGGTGTAACTGCGATCCGGCAGGACACAGAGGAGACAGAGGACACAGATGAGAGCCGGCGTCGTCGTGCTGAGCGTGACGTTCGTGGCGGCTTGGGCGTCCGCCTCCGCGCAGTTTCTGGAGAAGCCCACGCGGCCGTCGGTGGAGACGCCGAAGGGAGCCGTCCGGCAGGTCATCTTCAGCCACTGCACGTCGTGCCACGGGATAGACGACTACGCGTACAACGCGCTCGATCGGACCGGATGGACGGCGCTGCTCGAGGCCAAGCACAAGGATCATCCCGTCGCCCTTGCCGACAGCGATCGGGCGGTGCTCCTCGACTGGCTCGTGACGAAGTTCGGGCCGAGCACCAGACCGTTCCCGCGAGCGTACGTGCCGCCGGCCATCACGACGTTCTTCAGCGACAGCGAAGCGCAGGCGCTGCTGGCCCGCGCCTGCGCCTCATGCCATGGCCTCGACCGCGTGAACGACGCGCGGTACAGCCCGGATCGGTGGCGGGTGCTGTCGGTGGACATGCGGGAACGCGGCGCGAAGCTGAACGACGAGGAACTGGAGCGGCTGGTCGAGTGGCTCGGGCGTGTGAAGGGCACGAATCCCACCCAATGACTTCTGCTGAGGGTAGGGCACGGCCTTCAGGCCGCGCCGCGACAGTCGCGCACGCCCCTTTGGTGAGATGGACGTGTGCCGCAGCCGTGTTGCTTCTGGTCCGTTCGTTCCCGATTACGCTCGCCGACACAGTTGGCGAGGTCGCGGCGTTCACCGCCGCATCCGCCAACGTCGCCGACCCCGGCAAACCGGTGAGCATCCACATCCTCCGCTGGTCGACCGACGAGGAGCGCGCGCCGATCGTCGCGGCGCTCAACCCGCCGCCACGGACCGCCGCGCCAGCGCCAGCCGCCGCGAGCGCCGGCGATGCGGCCGCCCGCGGCCGTGGCGCGGCAGGCCGCGGCGGGCGTGGACGCGGCCGGGGACGCGGTGAGGCGACGGCCCCGCTCACGCCGATCGCGGCGCTCACCGCCGCCATCGGTCGAGCGCCGACGGTCGGCTACATCTGGACGGGCGACGTGACCGGCTATTCGATCAAGTACGCGTTCCGCGCCGCCATGCCCGACGGCGGCGCGCGCATCGTGCTCGCCACGGACCGGCGTCTCGGCGCAGACACGCCCACGCTGCGGCCTGCATCCGGGCCGCTCACGGACTACGAATTCACGGTCCTCGAAATACGCGTCGATGCCGCCGGCGCGGGTGAAGCGAAAAGCTCGCTGACGGCCAAGGTCATCGTCGATCGTGAGGCGAACACGCTGGCCGTCGAGGAGTACGCGGCGGCCGTCGCGATCCTCAAGAACATCAGACATGCGCCCTCCGGGCGCACGTGATGGATCCGGTTATGCGCACAAAACTCGAAGGACGGCGTAAAGGCCGTTCTCTACCGATCGCGGTCCTGCTGCTGCTCGTTGCGTTCGCCACGCCGGCCGCGGCAAGCAGCGACGTCGCCGACGCCGCCATGAAGGGCAATCGCGACGCCGTCCGGGCGCTCCTGCAGAAGAAAGCCGACGTCAACGCGCCACAGGTGGACGGTACGACGGCCCTGCACTGGGCCGTCCGGGCCGACGATCTGGACACCGCGGACCTCCTGATTCGCGCGGGCGCCAGGGTGTCGGCCCCGAATCGCGAAGGCGTGACGCCCCTCCAACTCGCCGCGCTCAACGGCAGCGCCGCGATGGTGCAAAAGTTGGTCAAGGCGGGGGCCGACCCCAATGCGTCGCTGACCGCCTCGAACGACACGGCGCTGATGATGGCCGCGCGTACCGGGAAGCCGGAAGCGATCGCCGTCCTCGTGGAAGGCGGCGCCAACGTCAACGCGAAAGAATCGTGGGGCGGGACAACCGCCTTGATGTGGGCCGTGGCCGAACGTCATCCGGCTGCCGTGAAGGTCCTCGTCGACCGCGGCGCTGACGTCAACGCTCGCTCCAGCTTTGTTCCAGCGGCCAACGGCCGCGGCTTCGAGGGCCGGACACCCGCCGGTTCCGACTCCCGCCAGGCGGTCGAGGAATTCGCCAGCGGCTGGCTCACGCCGCTGATGTTCGCGGCGCGCGAGGGCGACGTCGAATCCGCGCGGCTGCTCGTCGCCGCGGGCGCCGACGTGAACGCCGTGGCGGGCGACGGCAAGGACGCGCTCGGGCTCGCGATCTTCAACGGCCACTACGAGCTCGCGTCGCTGCTCGTCGACAGCAAATCGGGACTCAATCGCGCCGACACGCAGGGGTTCACGCCGCTCTTCTGGGCCGTCGATCGCCGCAACATGGAAACGGCGCCGAATTTCCCGTGGATGGTGACCGCCGATCCGCTGCCGCTCATCCGCAAGCTGCTCGACGCCGGCGCCAATCCGAACGTGCTGGTCAACAACACGCCGCGCGCGCGGATGCGCGCCGGCTCGCCGCGAATCGTCTTCGCCACGGCGCTCATGCGCGCCGCCTTCTCAGCCGATCTCGAGCTCGTCAAACTCCTGCTCGCGCACGGCGCCGATCCGACCGTCATCTCGAAGGACGGAGAGACGATGGTGGCGGCCGCGGCCGGGCTCGGGTTCATCCAGGGCTACAGCAAGGGCCGCTCGCCCGCCGAACGGCTCGAGGTCGTGAAGCTGTTCGTCGGGCTGAAGGCCGACGTCAACCAGGCCGACGACTACGGCATCACGCCGCTGATGGTGGCTGGCAACATGGGCGACACGAAGATCATTCAGTATCTCGTCGACGTGGGCGCCGATCTCGGCGCCTACGACCTGGGCAAGAAGAACGACGGCGCGTTCGGCGCGAGCGTCGAACCGCTGATGCCCATCGACTACGCCATCGGCGTGGGTACGTTCGTGCCCAACAACGCCGTCATCATCCATGAAGAGGCGGTCGCGCTCATGGCGCGGTTGATGCGCGAGCGCGGCATTCAGCACACGACCTCGGAGTGCACGCTGCGCGGCTTCACGTGCGCGCAGGCGAACGTCGATCCGAAGGTGGCCACGCCGGCCGAGATCGCCCGAATCCGCGCGATCCAGACCGGGCATCAGGTGCAGGGCATCACGGGCGGCCTGGAAGTCAAAGACGTCAAAGACGTCAAAGACGTCAAAGACGGCAAAGACGGCAAGGACGGCAAGGACGCCAAGGAGCAGAAGTAACCGTCAACCCCGGCGCTTGAAGAACTGAACAGCCCGCTCGCGCTGCTCGGCCTGTGCGCGCGTGCCGAACGTCCCGAGATTGCGTCGGCGCCCTGTACGTGGATCGCGCTTCCGTGAATAGAGTCGGTACTTTCCAGAGCTGAGCTTGCGGATCATTTCCACGCCCTCTATGGGTCCAGCCGTGCAAGATGGCGCCCAGCACGCGCTTTGCGTAACGACGCGCAAGGAGCAGTGCTCATGAACACAACCTTTACGCTTACGCCCCCGCTGCTGGGGTTCGTCGTCCTCACCCGCGCCGCGTTCGCCTTCGGAGTGGGCCTGCTGGTGGCCGGACGTATTCCAGAGGCCCGCCGCCGCACGGTCGGGCTCGCGCTCGTCGCCATTGGAGCGGCCACGACGGTTCCCGCGGTCGCATCGCTCGTCGCCAGCCGGCGAGAGACGATCGCGCATCGGCGAATTCACGCCATCAAGTGATCGCCGGCGAATTTGAGGAATGATGAACATGGCGTACGCACGCGATCGATGACCTGTAGGGGACGGTCTTCAGGCCGTCCCGCACCGTAACAGGCTGAAGCCCGTTCCCTACACTCCCCGCCGCCCGTCACCGCTGGCCGCCGCAGGTGTTGCGCGAGCATCCGGCCGTGCACCGCGGGTTCCCGCGAGTGTTCCGCCGTCAGTCAGGCGTGTACAGCAAGCTCTCCGGCGTGACCCGCGATCGTCCAAGGTGCTCCCGCGGCCCCCCGAGCCGCTGCTGCGAGCCCGCGGACGTGCGCCGACTCCTGCGATGTGCGTTTCGAGGTCCTCCAGGCCTGTCGTTGTGGCTCCGGTGCAGCTCTCGCGAGTGCACGGGTGACGCCCGCGGCCATCCGGGCGCGCATGGCGAGCAGCTGAGCGCGGTGCGTGAGCAGTCGAGCGTCACCCTCGACCCGGTCCGCGGCCTCGGTCGGCAATCACATAGCGTTCAAACCACTCCTCCACCGTGGAACGATGAAGCGCCATCCACGCCTCGTACACCGACACCACGTACTGGCCGCGCGTGGCCGGAGTGACTGCCACCCGGGACGAGTTGTTCTGCCGCTGATGATCCCGTGCAGGTTCAGGAGATGAACCGCCACGGACTGAATGGCCCGCGGTGAGTCCTCACCGTGATGCTGCACGCCATACGCATCACCTCAAAGCGAGTCGAGCGGCAATGCGTCGCGGTGCGCTGGCACGGACGGGGTCTACGCGCCGGCCGATTCCGTGGCAAACCGGTACCCGACCCAGGGCTCGCTCACCAGATAGCGCGGATGCGACGGATCGGGCTCGATCTTCTTGCGCAGCTGCGCCATGAGCACCCACACGTGCTCGGGCTGATCGATCGCGTGCACGCCCCACACGGCTTTCAGGATCGTCCGATGCGTGAGCACGCGATCGGCGCTCCGGGCCAGCAGCGCGAGCAGCTCGAACTCCTTCGGCGTCAGCCTGATTTCGCGATCGTCGCGCACGACGCGGCGCCGGTCGTAATCGATCGTCAGTCCGCCGGCCTTCACGCGGCCCGACGGCGACTCGTCGTCCGCGGCGGCAACGCGCCGCAGCGCCACGCGGATGCGCGCCACGAACTCGTCGGTGCCGAACGGCTTGGTGATGTAGTCGTCGGCGCCGATGTCGAGCGCCGCTACCTTGTCGGCCTCGCCGCCGCGCGCCGAAAGGACGACAATCGGCACCGCCGATTCGCTGCGAATGCGACGGCAGACGTCGGTTCCTTCGATGTCGGGGAGCCCGAGGTCCAGCACAATCAGATCGGGCGGCCGCGTTCGCGCCAGCTTGAGCGCGTCCGCTCCGGTACCGGTGACCTCGACTTCGTAGCCTCTCGAGCGCAGCAGCGGCGCCACAGCGCGCTGAAGCGACACCTCATCGTCGACGAGGAGGATGCGGGGCATGCGGGACATGGTGTCCTTCCAACGGCCGACGGGGTTAGCTGACGGGCTCGGGATTGGAAGTCCCCGTCCGACGAATCGGATTAGCCCCTGAGACGCGATGCGCGCCTCGCTGGGTCCCCCGCAGAGCCCGGATCGGAGCCGGGCTCTTTAGGCCATTTCCTGCAGTGATCGTAGCGCCGAACGTCGAGATCGGCAAAGGCGCCCGATCAAGTTTTTATGACTTTTTGAGCAGGCCCGCCCCCCAAGGCTGCCCTGCGCCGCTGCCAGACGATATAGGGAAGGCCGAACACGACGGTGACGAGGATGTAGAGCACGATCGCAGGACCGACGTTTTCCTCCGGAAAGTTCGCTTGCGCGATGGCCCACGCCAGCGCGGGATGGCGGCAGGCAGTCATCAGCGCGACGACCGGCGCGTGGTGATCAGGTCGTCCCATCGCGTCTCCGACCGCGAGGCCGACGCACAGGAAGAGACACATGGCGAGGAGCGTGCCGTCGCCGAGCAGCGCGCCCATGGCGCGCGCGAGGCCAATAAGAAGAGCCACAATGCCCACCGGCAGGAGGACGATTCCAACTCGCGCGGCGCTCTTCCCGATCCAGCCGGCGTGGCGCGGCGCAAGAGTCCGTACGAGCACGCCTCCGACAAGCGGAAGAAGCACGGTGAGTGACACGATGCGCGCCACGCTGGTCGGCGGCATCGACAACGGCCGTCCGGATACGAGTTCCAGCACTTCAATGACGAGCGGCACCGCGACGACAGCGACGAGCGATAACACCGCCATCAGGCCGAGCGCATAACTCCGGCTGCCGCCGGCAACGGCCTGCCGCTGCGGCAGGAGCGGCGGCGTGGGGGAAACGGAGAGCGCGATCAGCGCAATTTCCACCGTCCGGTTGAACTCGAAGAAGCGCGCGAGCAGCAGCGCGACGACGGGCATGACCACGAACACTGCCAGGAGCGCCCGGACCAGCAGCCCGGGATGCCTCAGGACCTGCAGCAGGTCGCCGGCGGTCGATTCGACGCCGAAGCGGAAGACCGTGCAGATGACGCTTACCTGCAGGACGAGCAGGATGGCCGGCTTCAGATCCATCGTGGATGCCCGCGGATCTTACAAGCCGCGTGCCGGATCGGACTAGGCGACTCGCCCCGGATGCGTCAAGACTTTCGCCGGCGGGCCGAGCGGTCGCGCCGCCTGGAGGAGCTGCTCAACGGCGCCGCGCGCGAGCGGACGGGAGAAAAGGTACCCCTGGGCGTGGGTGCAGCCCAGGCGCTCGAGCTCGCTCGCCTGCTCGTCGCTTTCGATACCCTCCGCGACCACACTGGTGTTGAGGGTGCGCGCAAGCGCCAGGATGCTTTCGACGATGGCCGGACGGTCGGCCAGGACGAGGCTGGTGACAAAGGATCGATCGATCTTCAGCGCGTCGACCGGCAGCTTGTGAAGGTGGCTCAGCGAGGAGTAGCCGGTCCCGAAATCATCCAGATAGATCTTCACGCCGAACTCGCGCAGCTCGCTGAGCAGCTTGGCGGCCACGGCCGGACTGTCCATGAGGGCGGTTTCCGTGATTTCGAGCCGCAGGTCGCACGGGCGCAGGCCGGCGCTTTGCACCGCCTCTTCGACGATCAGCATGAAATGCTGCTGCATCAACTGGCGGCTCGAGACGTTGACCGTGATGCAGTCGAGCCCCGAGTTGGGGAACTGACGTTGCCAGCCCGCAAACGTCCGGCAGGCCTGCTGGAGCACCCAGGTGCCGAGCGGCTCGATGAGGCCCATCTCCTCGACCATCGGGATGAACGTCGCCGGCGACACCGGCTCGCCGTTGCGCGTCCACCGGATGAGCGACTCGAAGCCGACGCACATCCGCGAGGCCAGCGAGACGATCGGCTGGTAGTGCACCTCGAAATCGTGGTTGTGGATCGCGTGCCGCAGATCGTTCTCGAGCCCGAGGCGATCCCTCGTGCGGGCGTGCATGTCGGCGTCGAAGAGCTCGTGCCGCGCCTTGCCGCGCGCCTTCGCGTGGTACATCGCGGTATCGGCGTCGCGCATGATCTCGTCGGGGTTGTTGTAATGGCTGACGCCGAAGGCGATACCGATGCTCGCCGAGGTGAACACTTCACGGCCCGCGATCGAGAACGGATCGCCGAGGGCCTTCTGAATCCGGAACGCGACGGCGTTGGCCTGCTGCGGATCGCCGATCTTGTTGAGCAGAATCGCGAACTCGTCGCCGCCGAGCCGCGCCAGCGCATCGCCTTGCCGGAGGCACGACTCGAGCCGCCGAGAGACCGCCGTCAGCAACTCGTCGCCGACCAGGTGCCCGAGGCTGTCGTTCACCACCTTGAAGCGATCGAGGTCCAGGTAGAGGGCCGCGAACCCGTCGCCGGCTTTCTGCCGCTTGAGCTCGGCGAGCCGACGCCCCAGCCGCTCGACGAACACGGCGCGGTTGCACAATCCCGTGAGCGGATCGCGGAAGCTGGCGCTCCGCAACTGCTCCTGCGCCAGCGCCTGTTCAGTGGTGTCGGTGAGCGACCCGGCGATCCGCGTCGGGCGCCCGTTGGCGCCGCGCGCCGCGACGCCGTGGCACAGGTACCGGCGGTACGTGCCGTCCTCGTGACGGATGCGGTGCTCGTGATGCACGTGCGGCGTCGTGCCTGCCAGGTGTGCGTCGAACGCATCTTTGAGCGCCGCCATATCCTCGGGGTGCACGCGCCGCAGCCAGTCGTCGCAGGCGCCGACGCCGGCGATGCCAGGCAATCCGATCATCGCCTTCCAGCGGCCTGACGCGTAGAAGACTTTCGTCATCAGGTCCCATTCCCACAGGCCGTCGTTGGCGCCCTCGGCCGCGAGCGTCAGCCGCTGTTCGTGCCGCTTCAGCGCCTGATCCGCCTGCGCGCGCTCCGTCATGTCGTGCCACAGAAGCGTCGCGCCGTCGGCGATGGGCACAATCCGCACCTCCAGCCAGCGCGAACCGGACGGAGATGTCAGATTGACGAAATGCGTGAGCGTCCGCGGGCTGGAGCCGGCCAGCGTTTCCTCGATCGCGCGCGGGAGCGGCGTATTACGAAGCGCGGGCACGGCGACCGCAGGAGGCCGGCCGATGGCGCGGCCGCGCGCGACGTCTGTGAGCCGTTCCAGCGCGTCGCCCCAGAGCGTGATCCGCCCCGCGCGATTGACCACCGCCATGCCGTGATCGACCGACGCCAGCACTTCGCGGCGCCGGTAGGCATCCTCGATGCGCGCGACGTCGCCGCAATACGCGCGGTACGCGCAGAAGAGCGGCAGCGCGCCGACGAGCAGGACGTTCCACGCCTCGTGGTTAGTCGCTTCGATGAGGCCCGCCGCCACGGTCGCGCCGACGACGTAGTACGGGGCGTTGCCGAGAATCGCCACAGGCCAGGATCGATTGAGGCCTCGCCTGGCGAGCAGCGGCAGCGCCACTTCCGACAGACCGCCCCTCACCGAGCAGTACACGGCCACGGCCGCCGCGATGGGCAACCCGGCCGCCGGCCAGGCGAAATGTCCCATCGCCCCGCCGAGCGCCGTGTACACAAGCGCCGCGGCTTCTGTCGCGAGCAGGATGCCCGCGGCGTTTGTCAGCGTCGTGCGCCACGGACGCGCGCGGTCGGCGTCGGCAATCCAACGGGTGACGATCCCGACCGTCGCCACGGCCAGCGCCGCGCCGCCGCCCAGCACGAGCAGCGCCGCGATGTCGACGACAAACGACGGCGTCATCATCCCGCGATCCTCAGCCGTCAGAGGCCGGACGGCGAAGCCCGACACGAGAAGCGCCGCGACGATGAGCGTGGAGAATTCGCGCGTCCGATCGGGCTGCGGCCATCCCATCGATCCAAGCAGGATGGCGCCGCCGACAATGGCTGCGGCGAAGAGGACGAGTCGTAAAGGCGTGGGAAACGTCCGCATTCAGGGT
>Ga0066903_100007243_pt1 | contig 10026 bp, 8 predicted proteins | sample PanSoiMetaGPlot1_FD_67491 | JGI IMG/M metagenome (GOLD analysis project Ga0066903, IMG submission 67491) | Tropical forest soil microbial communities from Panama analyzed to predict greenhouse gas emissions - Panama Soil - Plot 1 (version 2) | ecosystem: Environmental > Terrestrial > Soil >... | reverse complement strand
CGTCGGCGGCATCACCAGCGCCTGGGGCGTCATTCTCGCCGGCCTGTTCTACGGCATCCTCGAGGCGCTCATCACCGGGCTGCTCGGCTCGACCTATACGCAGATCCTCACCTTCGCGGTCGTGATCATGGCGCTGGCGCTGATGCCCACCGGATTGTTCGGCCGCGCGGCATTGAAGAAGGTTTGAGCTCCTTGGCAATCCTCGCTTCCGCCGCTGCCCTGCTGCTCGCGCTCGTGGGCTGCTTCTTCGGCAACGGCTATCAGGTCTACCTGATCGCCATGGTGTGCATCACGACGATCGTCGGGGTCGGCCTCAACGTGCTGCTCGGACTGACCGGCCAGGTTTCGCTCGGCCACGTCGGGTTCTTCGCGATCGGCGCCTATGCGACCGCGATCCTGACCGCGACGCTCGGCTTGAGCTTCTGGTTCGCGCTTCCGTTCGCGATCGTGCTCGCGGGCGTCGTCGGCGTGGCATTGGCGCTCCCGGCGCTGCGGGTCGCCGGACCCTATCTCGCCATGGTGACGATCGCGTTCGGCTTCATCATCGAGAACGGCGCGATCGAGTGGCGCTCGCTCACCGGGGGCGCGAACGGCATGATGAATCTCCCCGCTCCCGTGATCGGCACGCACGAATTCGGCACCCGCGAGGTTGCATTGCTCGCGATCGTTGCCGCGACGCTCGTGCTGCTCGCGTTCCGGCGGCTCGACCGCAGCGCATGGGGCCGCGCCATGCGCGCCATTCGTGCCTCCGAGGTCGCCGGCCAATCGCTCGGGCTCGATCCGGTCGCGGTGCGGATCGTGGCGTTCGCGCTCTCGGCCGCCGCGACCGGCCTTGCCGGCGCGCTCTTCACGCCGCTGTCCGGATTCTTGAGCCCGAGCGGCTTCGGCTTCTATCAGTCGATTCTGTTCCTGCTCGTCGTCATCATCGGCGGCGCCGGGACGGTATTGGGTCCGCTCGCGGGCGCGATCGTCGTCGTGCTCGTGCCCGAGCTCCTGGGCGGCCTCGCCGAATACCGGCTGTTGTTCTTCGGCATGGTGCTGCTGCTCGTGCTCTGGCTTGCGCCGGGTGGCATCGTCGGCGAAGTCCGGCGGCGCTTCGGCCGGGCGGCGCCCGCGCATCCCGCGCATTCCTCCTTCGACGTGAGCGCGTTCCTGACCGAGCAGCTCGACGGCGCAGCGCTGAGCGCGCGCGGCGTCGGCATCGCGTTCGGCGGCGTGCAGGCGCTCGTCGATGTCGACTTCGTCGCGCCCGCCGGCAAGATCACGAGCCTGATCGGGCCGAACGGCGCCGGCAAGACGACCTTGCTCAACCTGCTGAGCGGGTTCTATCGGGCCGATGCCGGCGCGATCGCGCTCGGAAGCCGGACGCTCGGCGGCCGTTCCGCCCATGCCATTGCGCGCGCCGGAATTGCCCGCACGTTCCAGACCAGCGAGCTGTTTGCCGGGCTTTCGGTGATCGACAACGTGCGCGTCGGATTGCGCGGCGAGCGGCTCGGCGTGCCGATCGCAAGCCGGACCGGTGGGCCGCAAGCGGGCGTGGATCGCGCGATCGCCGAAGGCTTGCTGGCGTTCGTCGGCTACCGCGGCGCCGTCGAGCGGGCCGCAAGCGAGCTGCCGCACGTCGACCGCCGCCTGGTCGAGATCGCCCGCGCGCTTGCCGCAAAACCCCGTGCCCTGCTGCTCGACGAGCCCGCGGCCGGCCTCGGCCAGGAGGACAAGGCGCGTCTTCGCGAGCTGCTGCGGCGGCTATCCCACGTCGGCATCGCCATCGTGCTCGTCGAGCACGACGTGAGCCTCGTCATGGATGTTTCCGACGCGGTCGTCGTGCTCGATGCCGGCCGGGTCATTGCGGTGGGTTCGCCCCAGGCGGTGCAGAACGATCCCGCGGTGATCAAGGCCTACCTGGGGGAGGCGGGGCTTGCTCCCGCGCCGCGCCGCAAGCCGCTGCCGGCAGGCGAGGCGCCGCTGCTGGAGGCGCGGGGGCTTCGGGCGGGCTACGGCGACCTGCCGGTGCTCGCCGGCATCGATCTTATCGTGCGCAGGGGCGAGCTCGTCGCCATGCTCGGCGCCAACGGGGCGGGCAAATCCACGACCCTGCGGGCCTTGAGCGGGTTGCTGCGTCCGGTAGAGGGCGCGATCAGGCTCGATGGCCGGGAGATTTCTGGTCTCCCCGCGCACCACATCGCCCGCGCCGGCTTGGTGCTGGTGCCGGAGGGACGGCAGATCTTTCCCGAGCTGAGCGTCATCGACAATCTGCGGCTCGGCGCATACAGCCGCGCCGGCGACGTGGAGGCGCAGATCGAGTCGATGCTGGCACGGTTTCCCTCGCTGCGCGAGCGGCGCTTCCAGCGCGCCGGGCTGCTCTCCGGCGGCGAGCAGCAGATGCTGGCGCTTGCGCGCGGGCTCCTGGCCGCCCCGCGCGCGCTGCTGCTCGACGAGCCCTCGCTCGGGCTCGCGCCTGCCGTGATCGCGAGATTGTTTGCCGCGCTCGCGGAGCTGCGCGAGGAGGGAACGACCTTGCTGCTGGTCGAGCAGATGGCGGGGCTTGCGCTCGCGCTCGCCGATCGCGCCTATGTCATCGAGACGGGCCGGATCGCGAATGTCGGTCCGCCCGAGGAGATCGCGCGTACGGCGGCGCTCGAAGCCGCTTACCTCGGCGCCCGGCCGCCGGAGGTTTCCGGGCGGAGACCCCGATGATGGATCTCATCCTGCGCGACGCGCGTGCGTTCGGCCTCGACCATGCCGAGCCGGCGTCGATCGGCATCGCCGACGGCAAAATCGCGGCAATCGCGCCCGCGCTCGAGGCCGATGCGCCTGTGCTCGATCTCGGCGGCCGGCTGGTCGCTCCCGGCCTCGTCGAGACCCACATCCATCTCGACAAGACCTGCATCATCGATCGCTGCAAGTCGGAGCAGGGCACCGTGGCGGAAGCGGTCGCCGAGACCGCCGCGGCGAAGCTCGCCTTCACGGAAGCGGACATCTATGCGCGGGCGGCGCGCACGCTCCGCAAATGCCTGCTCAACGGCACCATGCTGATGCGCACGCACGTGGAGGTCGATCCCGGTATCGGACTCAAAGGCTTTGACGCGGTCTCTCGGCTCGCCCGCGATTACGCCTGGGCGATCGACATCGAGATATGCGCATTTCCTCAGGAAGGGCTGCTCAACAATCCGGGAACGGATGCGCTACTCGAGGAATGCCTGCGCCAGGGAGCGCCGGTGCTCGGCGCGGTGCCCTACATGGACAGCGATCCGCGCGGCCAGATCGATCGCATCTTCGAGCTCGCCCGCGAGTATGACGTCGACATCGATCTGCATCTCGATCTCGGCGACACGCCGGACGGCATGCAGATCGGCTACGTCTGCGACAAGACCGAGGAATACGGCTATGGCGGACGGGTTGCGGTCGGCCACGTCACGCAGCTCTCGACCGCGCCCTCGCAGCAGTTCCAGGAGATCGCCAGGCGCCTGGCCGATGTCGGGGTCGCTGTCACCGTGCTGCCCTCGACCGATCTCTATCTCACCGGCAGGAGTCAGGATCACAGCGTGCTCCGCGGCGTCACCGCCGCCCACAAGCTGATCCACGCCGGGGTGAACTGCTCGCTCTCCACGAACAATGTGCTCAATCCGTTCACGCCTTATGGCGACGCTTCGCTGATCCGCATGGCGAATCTCTACGCCAACGTCTGTCACGTCAGCCGGCCAACCGAGCTCGTCGAGTGCTTTGCCATGGTGACTACTCGCTCGGCGCGGCTGCTTCGTCGCGAGCATTACGGCATTGCGGTCGGTAATCCGGCGGATCTTACGGTATTCGACTGCGCGGATGCGAGAGCTGCGGTGGCGGAGCTCGTTGCGCCGCTGTTCGGCCTCAAGCGTGGGCGGTTGAGCTTCACCCGACCGCCGGCGCAACTCGAGCCCGGGCAGGCCGGCGCTGAGATCGGGCGGCTCGCGGCGCTGCTTACACCCGCCGGAAATGATGCACTGCGCTCGACGTGAGGATGAGGCCGATCTTGAATCCCTCCGGCGTCGTCTCGGTCTTGAGCATCACAGTGCCGTCGCTCGTGCGCCACAGGAAGGATTCCGTCTCTCCTTCCGCGGGCTTGCCAAGTGCCTCGACGCAATGCCGAAAAATCTGCTTTGCAGCCCGGTGCGCCTCTTCCCGGTTCTTGATCAGCAGATAGGCAGCGATGGCGCTGATCCGACCGTGCACCGCCTGCACCATCACGTCCCACGAGTGTCCCAGAAAATCGGCGGGCAGCGCGTCGTAATCCTTCTCGCCCACGAACTGACGTCCTAGCGCGGCGTATTCGCTCGGCGAGAACTCGATCAGGCCCCCGAGCCCCTCGATCGAGCCGTCGAGTTTGAACGGGCCGACCGCGAAGCTCTCGGGCGGCGAAGTCTTGCGCTCGAACGGCCATCGCATAGCGACGTATCCCGGTAATTGAACCCATCCGCCTTCAGCCGCGACCAACGCCTAGTCGAGGCCGGCGCTGTTGCATAGCGTCTTCAGGTTCGAGTCCGGCCCCAAGCAATCGCCAACCGGGATTGGGGGAAGAAGGCAATGGGGCGGCAAACGAGGGCCGGCGTCCGGCTATGTCTGAACCGGGCCGCCGAATGCAAGCGTCTGGCCGAGCTCTCCACCGACGTCTTGTCCAGGGAAACCTACCTGCACATGGCAACGCAATGGCGTGCGCTTGCCGCGGACCGAGAGGTCGTCGAGCAGTTCGACGGCCTGCTTGCTGCGGACGCACGCCAGGACGGCGAAGGAGACCCGTCGGCCGGATCGGCGCAGATATGACCTCGCTATCTCCTCATTGTCCGAGAGGCGGTGACTGCGTGGTCCGTTCCAGAGTCTGCGGCTGTGCAGGAGGCTTTTCGGGCGCCGGAGCTTCGCCGGAAGATTCGGCCTCGACTGCCTGCGAGGGGAACAGCGCGGCCGGGAAATCCGCCGCGTAGCGCTGGGCTCGCGAGCGCGGCCGGTGCTCGGGCCGGGGACCGAGGTCGGGCTCCACGACCCTGCGATAGAGGTGCCAGGTCGCGTGCGCGAGCACCGGCATCACGACCGCCAGGCCGAGCAACGCCGGCAGCACGAGCGCGAACGCGACGATGAGGCCCCAGATCGCGATCATGACTGGATTGGTGAGAACCGCCCGGATCGAGGTCAGGACTGCCACCGCCGCTCCGACCTCGCGATCGAGCAGCAGCGGAAAGGAGACGACGCTGATGATCAGCACCAGGACGGCAAACAGAAAGCCGAGCACGTTGCCCACGATGATCAGGGTCCAGCCGCGCGATGTCGTAAGGACGTCGTGGACGAACTGCGAGATCGATTCCGGCGCCGTGAAGCCGAACAGGGACTGGTAGAGCAATTCTGCCGTGGCGATCCAGATCAGGAAGATCGCCATCAGCAGGAATCCGAGGGCGAGGATCGCGTCGCGCGAAGGCGAGCGCAGCACGTCGAAGGCATTCGTCCACGTGGAATCGAGGCCCTCCTCGCGCCGCCGGCTCAGCTCATAGAGGCCGACGGCCGCGAACGGACCGACCAGCGCGAATCCGGAGGCGAGCGGGAACAAGACCGGCACCACCTCGTAGCCGAAGCTCAGGCAGGCCAGGAACAGGCCTACCACCGGATAGAGAATGCCGAGGAACAGCACATGCGTCGGCATCGCGGAGAAATCGTCGATGCCCTTGGCGAGCGCCTCCCTGATGTCGGCAAGGCCGATCCTGCGAACCGTGGGATTGGAGGGGGTTTCGCCGACACCGGCGATGACGTGAAGGTTTGGCATCGTCCTGCTCCCGAATTGGCCGCTTCCAAGCGGTCGCAAATGGCGGCGTGACCTCGCCGCTGGTCGGACTTGCCCGCGAACCCCCGCGCGGAACCTATCCTAACGCACTGCGCGGATTTTGTCGTCCGATTTGAGCCTTCAATCATATGTGAGGATCGGCCGCCGTTTCCCGAAACGTCCGCGCTGCATCGCACCATCAAACAGCCGCCCCGGCTCCGCGTCCGATATTCGTTGCGGCCGAAACCGGAGAGGCGCACGCTACCTCGGCTCCAAGCAGGGGAGGGCCACCATGCAGCGCGGACCGGGTGCTATCGCCGCAACGCTGACGATCGCTTTGCTCCTCGCGGCGGGCTCGGCATCGGCACAGAAGCAGGGCGGCACGCTGCGCATGTACCTCTGGGACAACCCGCCGAGCGCCTCGATCCACGAGGAGGCGACCATCTCGACGGTGATGCCGTTCATGGCGCTGTTCAACAATCTCGTGCTCTACGACCAGGCAAAACCGCTCAACACGCCGGACGGAATCGTACCGGAGCTCGCGACACGCTGGAGCTGGAACGAGGACAACACCAGGCTGACGTTCGAGCTGCGCCGGGACGTGAGATGGCACGATGGCAAGCCGTTCACGGCGAGAGACGTCGTCTGCACGATGGAGAAGCTGCAGGGCAAGGCCGAGGACAAGTTCCGGAAGAACCCGCGCAAGCTTTGGTGGCAAAATCTCAAGGAGGTCGCAGCTGCCGGCGATTACGAGGTGATCTTCACGCTCGAGCGCCCGCAGCCCTCCTTCCTTGCGCTGTTCGCGACCGGCGACACGCCGATCTATCCCTGCCACGTCTCCGCCCAGGACATGCGCACGAAGCCGGTCGGCACCGGCCCGTTCAAGTTCGTCGAGTTCAAGGGCAACGAATCGGTCAAGCTCGTCCGCAATCAGGATTACTGGCGCGCGGGCCACCCCTATCTTGACGCTATCGAATGGCGCGTCATCGCCAACCGCTCGACCCGGGTGCTCGCCTTTGTGGCCGGTGAGTTCGACATGACGTTCTCCCTCGATCTCACCGTGGCGCTGGTGAAAGACGTCAAATCGCAGCTGCCCAATGCGATCTGCGAGCTGCAGCCGACCAACAACACGACCAACTTGATCGTCAACCGCAACGCGGCGCCGTTCAACAGTCCGAAAATCCGCTCGGCGCTGGCGTTGGCGCTCGACCGCAAGGCGTTCATCGATATCCTCACCGAGGGCAAGGCCAAGATCGGCGGCATCATGCTGCCGCCGCCCGAGGGCAGCTGGGGCATGCCGCCCGAAATGGTGGCGGCGCTGCCCGGCTACGGCGTCGACGTCGAGAGGAGCCGGGCCGAAGCGCGCAAGATCATGGAGGGTCTCGGGTATGGTCCGAACAACCCGCTCAAGCTCAAGGTCGCGACCCGGAACATCCCGCTCTATCGCGACCCGGCCGTGATCCTCATCGATCAGCTCAAGAACATCCACGTCGAGGGCGAGCTCGATCCGATCGAGACCAACCAGTGGTTTGCCAAGGTCGCGCGCGGAGACTATTCCGTCGGCTTGAACCTGACCGCGCTCGCGGTCGATGATCCCGACGTGAACTTTTACGAAAACTACGCCTGCGGCTCGGAACGAAATTACACCAACTACTGCGATCCCGCGGTCGACAAGCTGATCGATGCCCAGTCGCGCGAGACCGATGTGGAAAAGCGCAAGGCCCTGGTCTGGGCGGTGGAGAAGCGGCTCGCGGAGGACGTGGCGCGCCCGATCATCATGCAAGGAGTCGCGGGCCTCTGTTGGCAACCCTACGTCAAGGGCTTCGTCCTGCACCGCAACGGCATCTACAACAACTGGCGCTTCGACGACGTGTGGCTGGAGAGGTAGCGCGGAGTTCCACTACATTGATGCACACCCGCTTCGTCATTCCGACCGACCCCGGCCTTGAGCTGGAATCCATGACCACGTCGCTCTGTGTTCATGGGTTCCGGATTCGCTCGCTCCGGAACAACGTGCGTATCCGAACTCACTGAACATGCCCTCGTCACGCGCCGCTACTTGGCGATTGCGATCTCACGCAGATAGCGCAACACGCCGGGATGGATGAGATCCGGGCTCGGCGCGGCGGAAAACGTGTTGGCCGCGGTCGTCTCGCGCGCGTGGGGCAGCTTTTGGCCGAGCGCGGCCTCGGCACGGTGGAGCGCGCGCGCCAAGCGATAAGCGACCTCGTCGTCGAGCGTCGGGCGCGCCAGGATGAAGCTCCACGAGCCGACCGAGCGGATTTCCGTGCTCTGTCCCGGATAGCTTCCGGCCGGCACGGTCAGCGGCTTGAGAAACGGATGCTTGGCGCGGATGCGGTCGAGCTCTTGCGGCTCGGGCGCGAGAAACCGACCGCCCGCCTGCGCGACAGCGGTGAAACCCGGCCAGCCGGTGCCGCCGCCCCACAGCGCCGCGGCGCGGCCGTCGAGCACCATCGTCGGACCGTCGCCCGCGCGGTCGAGGTAGATCGCCTGAAAATCCTTGTCCTGGTCGAGTTCGAGCCCGTCGAGCACGTAGCGCGACAGGATCACGAGGCCAGAGCCTCGCGCGCCGAACGCGACGGGCTTGCCGACGAGGTCGCGGATCGACCGCGCCGGACTGTCGCCGCGCAGCGCGAACATCCCGGCCGTGGAATACATCGCGGCGATGATTTTGAGCGCGGTGCGAGGTCGGCCGATGCCCATCAGCGCCTCATAGGCCGGCTCTCCAGCGACGAGCGCGATGTCGAGACTGCCCGCTTCGAGCAACGGAATGTTCTCGGTGCTGCCTTTGGTGTTGCGGGTCTCGAGGAGCAGCGAAGGATCTGTTCGGTTGATGATCTCGGCGACGGTGTCGCCATAGAGCGGAAAGCCGCCGCCCGGCGTGGCGGTCCCCAGCGAGATGCGGGTTTTCTGCACGTCTGTCCCTTGGGTTTGCGCGGCGGCGCAAGTGGCGAACGCGGCGAGCGCAGCAGCTGCGAGGTGATGAAGCACCTTCATCCGCTCACCCTAGCATGAGCCGGAGCAATGGGGCTGCAGCGAAGAACTTTGCGCATTTCCCTGTTCCCTATATCAGCAATGCCGCGAGCTCGGTGAAGTCGTCGACGATGACGTCAGGCTCGTGCGGCGTCTCACCGAACGGTCGCCTGCGCCGGTCAACGAACGCCGTCCGCATGCCGTAGGCCTTGGCGCCGATGCAGTCGAATGCATGGTTGGCGACGAACAGGCAGCTCGCGCGCGCCTCGCCGATCAGCTCCTCGGCCTTGGCGTAGGTCTTCCAGTGCGGCTTGAAATAGCCCGCCTCCTCGACCGAGATCACATGATCGAAGCGAAAGCCGATGTGCGGACCGGCCGCCGCGAGCATGTCGCGATCACCGTTCGAGAGGATGGCGAGCTTGTAGCCGGTCGTGCGCAGCCGCTCGAGCGCCGGCACGACGTCGGGGAACGGCTTAAGCACTTCAATCCGAGCGACGAGCCACCGCACCTCGTCCTGCGTGTAGCTGATCCCGCAGCGGTCCATGACGTAGGCCACTGCACGCTGGCCGATCTCACGGTACGGCGTGTGGCCGCGGTCGCACAGCGCGTCGATCATCGAATTCTCGAAATGGGTGCGCCGCCACCAAGTCACGAAACTGTTCGGTCTACCGGCCCAGCCCTTCCGTTGCAGGAACGGCGTCACGGCTTCAGTCAGTCCCTTCTGCATGTCGACGATCGTGCCGTACTGGTCGAACACCAGCACCTTGATGGATCGCTTAAGGTCCTCGTGCTTCACGTTTGTCCCGCCCGCGATTTCGGTCTCAAAAGCGAGGCGCTCCGGCGCCGATCGGCCCCGAGTATGCGGTCGCAAGGCGCGTGCCGCAACGCGCGAAAGCGTTTCCGCTGCCGTGAGCCACTTGATGTCTTCGAAATCGCGGGGGCTGGACAGCCGTCAGCCGCCGTGCTGGCCGCGCAACCTCCAGGTATTGAGGAGGGCCTCGGCGTCGTCGCGCATGAGATCGCGGCGCGTGAGGCCGCGCGCCTGCCGGTGGAGCTAAAGCGCGGACGTCTGCGTTACGAACCAATTAACCGATTTCCAATCATTCGAATCAGGTGTGATGCAGATCACACTTTGAGGCAGTGATTTTTTTGCCCGTGTGAGCTTTGTCACAACAATTGGACCAGGTCGCGTCCTAAACTGACGACATGTACTCACTCCTCAGCGCACCGAATTGGGAGGAGAACATGTC
>Ga0066903_100007242_pt1 | contig 10027 bp, 15 predicted proteins | sample PanSoiMetaGPlot1_FD_67491 | JGI IMG/M metagenome (GOLD analysis project Ga0066903, IMG submission 67491) | Tropical forest soil microbial communities from Panama analyzed to predict greenhouse gas emissions - Panama Soil - Plot 1 (version 2) | ecosystem: Environmental > Terrestrial > Soil >... | reverse complement strand
GTGACCGCGACAATCGTGTAGATCGGAATCGAGCCGATGCGGATCTGCCGGCCGACGTCGGTGGCCGCGAAGCTGAGGCCGACGCCGGTAATCGTCGGACTGCCGGTGGTGAAGCTGACCGTGCCCGTCTTCTGATTGGCGCAGACGATGACCGTCTCGGCGCGCAGGTGCGACCAGCCGCGGTGCTCGCAGAAGTAGGTGTACGCCCACTGCGTCCAGCCGCGTATGAGCAGCGGATCGGGCACGTCGGCGTGCAGCGCGACGAAGCGCCAGCAGTCTCCAAACGTCAGAAAGCCTCCGACTAACTACGCGCCAACCCTACTTGCCGACTACCATCATCCGGCCGACGTAGGTCGAGAGGTTGGTGCCGTTGGTCACTTCCTTCATGCCTTCCCCGGCGGACGCATCCGATGGGTTCTGCCAGAAGAACTGCAGCTTCTGTGTCGCGTTGTTGTAGTGGCCGACCGCGGCGTTGGTGCCGTCGGTGATCACGAACGGCGCGACGAACTCGATGAACCCGAGACGCACCGAACTGGCGGCGAGACTATCGCCGCCAGTCGTGTACGTCGACGGGCCGGTGACCCCGCAAATCAGCTGACGCAGCCCGTTGCCGACGTGCAGCCCGCGGGCGACGTTGATGTCGACGGTCATAACGGCCATGGAACGAGCCTCCGCTTAGTAATCGTCGAGAATGGCCAGCTGACAGTTGGCCAGGTTCGAAGTCACCGCTGACGTGAATGCGCCGAGATGCTGCGGGACCTGCGCGGTCGACACCCCGTTGGCGACGCCCGCGGTGGCCGAGACGACCGCCTGGACCGCGCCGGTGGTGTCGGGCGCGACGGTCGGCGAGCCCTGGACGCGCACCGGGCGGTTGCCCTTGATCGCCAGCCAGATGTAGCTGGCCGGCGTCGCGCTGGCGATGCCGCAGATGCCGGCGGGCAATCCGGCGTTGGTCACCGCGGTGGTCGCGGTGTAGGTCGCCCGCGCCGACCAGCAGAAGACGTTGCCGACGATGCCCTGGATGGTCGATGCCTGTTTCACCAGGCGGTAGGTGCAGATGTTGTTCGATCCGCGGTCCTTCACGCCCAGACAGCCGAGCATTCCCGGCGCGTAGAGCGTGGTCATCTCTTCGGTCTCAGGGTCGCCGGTGGCGAAGTAGGGAGACTGGATGAAACGAGGCGGCATGGCGCGTTACCTCACGAACAGTTGGAAGGGTATGCCCGGGCGCGGAATTACGCCCGGGTCAATCCTTCTGTCAACTAGCTGGTGATGCCGTAGAGCCAGCGCTGCAAGCGGACGGCGCGGCAGGTGATGTTGCCGGCGAACAGGCACTGCCCGACGACGACCGTGTTGTCCTGCGCCGGCTTGAAGCCGGTGAACCCGAACTGGAAGCGCGGCGAGACCGAGACGCGCAGCTTGATGTAGGCGTCCTCGCCTTCCGGGCCGGGATTGAGCCACAGGAACTGCTCGTTGGCCGCCGAGTAGTCGCCGATGTCCGGGTCGTTGACGCCGTCCTGCGACGGGATGTACTGCGACTCGACAATCGTCGCCTGCTTGAACTTGATCCCGGTGTAGCCGATGGTCGGCTCGACCGCGTCGACTTTCTGGTGCGGCTGGAAGTTCTCGCCGATGAACCCCATGCAGCGGTTGCTGGTTTGCCCCAGGACCGGATGCTCCTTGCCGATCACGCACGACTGGTAGGAATGCTCCAGGACGCGGAAGGTGATCGTGCCGTTGACGTTGGCGGGAATCAGGCCGGCGGGCGTCTTGATCGCGGGGCCCAGGTCGGCGCGGGTCTGGTTGCCGTAGGTCGCGTAGGTCTTGCCGTCGTAGCTGGCGTTGACGCCGTCAGAGAGCGCTTCGGCCAACCCGTTCATGTGCAGCGAGTGATCGGTGCCGCCGAGGTTCTGCCCATCCTTGTAGAGATCGATGGCCAGGATCGCTGACATGGTCAGCGCCGCGTTGCCCATGTCGGTCTTGACCATCGAGAGCACCGCGGTCGGGCCGTTCACTTCGATCTCGACTTCTTCGAGGTACTCGGGGACCGAGACTTCGTAGTAGCGCGGACCGAACTGCAGGCCGGTGAAGGTCTGCCGCTTGGAGATGTCGAACCCGCCGACGCCCTTCGCGTAGGCGCCGCCGATCATCGGTTTGTAGATCAGGTTCTCCTGGATGACCGGGCCGCCCGGATAGGTGTGGTGGCGGTTCTTCATAAACTCCAGGAGCGGGTCGGCCTTGAAGAAATCGTCGGCCAGGCCCGGCATGATGTTCTTGGTGGTCGCGGTGTTGACCGGATCGAGGTTGATCAGGCCGAAGACCGGGATGAGGTAGAAGAGAGAATCGCGGGGGCGAACGCACGCAGCAACCAGGCAGAGGCACGCCAGGACGAGCAGGCGGTGCTCGCTGACGAACGTGTGGATCTGGTCGTGCGCTCGCTTCAGGGAAGCAAGCGTACGGGACATCGAAGTTCTGTCTCCATCCCCACGCCGCCAGGCGGTGGGGCGACTTAGGTAGCGTTACTCCGTGCCAGCACTTCGTTCGCGGTCGCTATGGCCGCTTCGAGGCCGTACGGATTGGGCTGACCCTCAGCCGGCTTGCGGAGACCGGAAAGTGTGGTCGGAGCGGAGACGCCGACTGGGTACGGCATCCCCTGGCCGGTTCTGGCCAGTCCTTCTTTGAGACCCTCCGCTTTCCCTTCCTCGCGCGCCTTGGCGAGTTCAGCCGCCCGGGCTTTGTCGTCACGCTCCTTGCGACGGGCTGCGACCGACTCGGCATAGAACTGGTCGAGCGGGGTGTTCGCCGCCATCGCGTCCTGGGTGAGCTTGCGGAGATCGAGCACTTCTCCGAACTCGTGCAGATGCTGCGCGCTGATCGTGCCGTTGGCGGTGATGAGACCGAGGCCGGTGCCGAGGATCTCGTCCCGCTGCTTGGCCAGCGCCGCATCGAGGACCGCCTGGGTGATGGCATTGCCGTCACCGTTGCCGTTGCCGTTGCCGTTCGACTGGCCGCTCTGGCCGGTCTTGCGGCGCAACTCGGCGAGTTCGGCCACGTCGTTCTGGTGATCGCGCCACCAGACCGACTGCTCGTTGGCGGTCGTGACAACCTGCCGGTGCTTGTCGACCAGTTCCCGCGCCGCATCCTGGATCCGGGAATACTGCGCGCGAGCCTTCTCCCGGTGTTCTTCCGGGATGAGCGACAGCATCGCGTCGACGTCCGTATTCAGTTTTGTGAAATCGACTGCCATGGGAACCTCTCGCGTCCATGTCCCCTTCAGTGACCGAGAGCCAGCGGCGGATGTGCCGCCTTCGCGGTGTGAGCCAGGGTGGCGCAGATCAGTTGGTCAGGGAGAGTAACAGAAAATCAGGAACGGAGAGAAATCTAAGTGGCGGAAGTGGCGGAAGTAGCCTAGAACGGCCGGCCCGCGCCCATCGCCCCAGGGAACTGCGGTCCGGCCTGGGTGACGGCCTGGCCGGTGACCCCAGGCATCGACGACATCTGGGCCCCGAGCTTGCCGAGCGCGTTCTGGATGATCGCGGCCGCCTGGCCGAGATCCGGCGCGATCAGCGGGACCGCCTGGGCGAGCGCCAGGCAGGCTTCGGCGATCTTGGTACCCAGGGCGTTGACCCCGGACAGGTCAGGGCCTTGCGGCGGGGTGATCGGCTGGGCGAGGCCGGATGGACCCATGGCCGGACCGCCGGCCGCAGGATTCGGCGGACCCGGACGGCCAGCTTCCTGGGCGGCAGCCGGATCGAGGACCGGCGACGGCGGCGGCGCGTCGGTGGCGGTGCCGGGGAGCGGCATGGCAAACCTCCCTACGTTGCTGAACAGCTGCCGGCAGGCAACTAAGGCAACTAGTACGACTTGCCCTTGAACATCCGATTTGAAAACGGCGTCGAAATCCCGCCGACCTTACCCTGGCGGCCCGGCTTCTTCAGCCCACCGATGCGCTTGTCGCCAGAGACCCCGGCCGGCGCGTTGATCTTCGAGGAAGCGGCGCGAACGCCGGTGTTGACGCCAGCCACGGAACGGGAGCCGAAAGCCATGGAATCCTCCTATCGTTTCGAGAGTGAGCCGCCCTTGCGGTAGGCCCCGCCTTTGAGCGTGCCGGCGCGGCGGGCCGACGAGAGCGAGATGGCGATCGCCTGCTTGCGCGACTTCACGACCGGACCGCCACGACCGCTGTGCAGCGTCCCCGCCTTGAACTCGTGCATCCCTTGTTCGACGGTCTTGATCGGCATGGCCGTCTCAGCGCCGGGTCGAGAGCGACGGGGCGATGCGCGGCTGCCGGATTGCCGGGAGTCGGGCAGCAGGGTGCCGTCCCATCCGGGCGGCCAGTCCAGAGAGCCGCGGACCGGAGAGTCGCGGACCGCGGTTGGTGGTCCGGGCAATCCGGGTCTGGGGATCCGGCTCCCCCATCGCTTTACTGAGTCCTTGCACACCGGCCTTGAACTTCATTTGTGGAACCCGGACTGGGTTTTGGCGAGGTTGGCGCGGCGCCTGAGCGTCGGATTCGACGAGTGGCGGGCGGCGGCGAGCTTCTTCGCCGGGATTTTTTGTCCTTGGGGGACGCCGAGACTGCGGTGCAGCGCGCCGGGATGCTTGATTGCTCCGGCGATCCATTTGCCGGCCATGGGCGATGAGGATACTACGAACTGCCGCGTCAGGGATCTTCGATGGTGAGGTTCACCGTCTCGCCGCAGGCCTGCGCCAGATCGAGATCCGCCGAGAAGCGCTCGACCGCCTGCTGGGTGTAGACGATCGAGAGCAGGTGCGTCGACTTGTTGATGCCGCCGCCAAGGATGATCGAGCCAGGCAGATCGACATTCGCGGCGCCAGGGTGGAAGCGGATCGGGTGATCGGGACGGCCGCGGGTGACCACCGCGGGAAGACGGCGATCGTAGCTCCGCGAGTAGGACATCACCACCGGGTACCGCCCGGGCCGGACCAGCGCCTCGGGGCGTTCGAGCGTGTACCAGGTGAACCGGCCGTCGATGTGCAGCTTGCCCAGGACGACGCCATCGGTGGCCGGCTCACGCAGCAGGTGCAGATCCACGTCGGCCTGGGCGGCCCTCGTCAGGGCGCCTGGTGCGCGGGCGCGGGACCGTGCGGCGGCGCACTCGCGTGCTCGGACGCAGCGGACGCGGTGGACGGAGTCTGGCGGGCGTCGGCGGTACCCTTGGCTTCGGCCGCGGCAATCGCCGCATCGACGTCGCCGACGTCCTCGCCAGCTTCGAGCTTGGTGGCGAGATCGTCGAGCGCGGTGGCTTGTGCGTCGAGCGCCTGCAGGGTGGCGTCGTTGTCCTCGACCGCGTGGAGCGCGTCAGCGTCCTTGCGCGCCTTCTCGACCCGGGCCTTGGCGTCGGTCACCTTGGCCTTGGCGGCATCCAGCTTCGCCTGCCCTTCCTTGACCGCGGCCGCCTTGGCGTCGTCCGGGTAGCCCTGGTTCGGCGGGCCGGCTTCTTCAGCCGCGTCCTTGTCGTCGGAGTCCTTGTCGTCGGCGTCCTTCGCGGCGTCCTTCTCCGGCTTGTCGACCGACTTCTGTGTGGCTGGCGCCGCGGCCGGGTGTGCGGCCGACGACGGGGCCGGGCGGGCGGGCGGTACGGCGGGGCGGCTCGGATCTGCCATGGTCGTTCTCCTTTTGGCCATTCGTGTCTTAACACTCCGTGTCTTAACACTCCAAGCGGGAAAAATGTCGGACGAGTGTAGCAAACCTCTGATGGCTTCAGTTCGCCGCGCTCTGGGCCCGCTGCGACGTGGTCGGATGGTGGTTCGGCTTCGATTCGGTCATCTTGATGCGTTTGGTGCCGTCGCCGTTGTCCTGGACTTCGACGCCGGGATCGGTCTGGCCGGTGGCCTTGCGCCCGACCGGCGAGACGTTCGGGCCCAGCCCCATCATCTGCATCGCCATCAGCCGCTCGGTCACCGAGACGGGTTTGCGGACGGTCAGCGCGAGGCCGGTCTGCGGGTCGATCCACTGGTTCGGCACCATGCCCGCCTGGATCGCGGCGAGTTCGGCCTGGTCGGTCGGCTGCGGGTCGAGCGGCAGCGGCATGGTCGGCGGATCGCCGTAGTTGGCGATTTCCAGGCGCTCGGCCAGCGTCCAGATGTCCATGACCCCGGCGCGGAACAGCATCACGTACTTCATCTTCTCGGCGTTGGCGTTCAGCGCGAGCAGCGAGTTCGGGGTCAGGTAGAAGGTGAACAGTTTCAGGAAGAACTGCGCCCGGTCGAGTTGATCCTGGTTGGAGTCGAGTTCCGGCAGATAGCCCTTCTGGCCCGGGGTCATCGCCGGGATGAGATTGCCCGGATCGTAGTCGAAGTCCTGGAGCGTCTGGCCGGCGTCGCCGAGGATGGTGATCCGGCGCTTCTGGTCGTACCACTGGAAGATGTTCGCCCGCTGCATCTCGGCGATTTCGCGCAGGCACAGTTCGACCTGGCGCCCTTCGAGCTTCATCTCCGGCGACATCGCATTCATCCACGCTTCGATCGACTCGGGGTCGAAGGATTGATTGGCGGCGGCGGCCTGCAGCGCGTCGAGGCTGGAGTCGCCCGTCAGATCGTGCATCGCGGTACGGAGCGCCTGCCACAGATCGAGCGTGAAGTTCGGCAGGTCGGGGATTTCCAGGGTCTGCAGGCCGGTGCCGACCTGCTCGTTGGTTCGCATCCGAGCACGCGGGTTGAGCGGATCGAAGGTACGGAGCATCGGCTCGGGGACGCGGCTGTTGCCGACCATCGGCGGCCGGTTGCGCTGCCGGACCTTGTCGAGCATCGCGTTCAAGACGTCGTTGGTCGCATCCTGCAGGCCGGAGCCGATCTGGACGTCGTAGAGCGGCAGCCCGAAGAACGACCAGGGGACGGAAAAGAGCTTCAGCCGGGCGACCGGGAACATGCCGTGCCAGTACTGGTTCGGGCCGTCGTAGAGGATGCCGGCTTCGGTGCAGACGATGAGCCGCTTGCGCGGGTAGAGCCGCTCGCCCGGCTTGACGACGTAGGCCCACGATGTGCCCGGCGTCCCCATGGTGACCGCCGAATCGGTGGTGTTGATCGACGGATCGGAGAGGTAGGTCTTGTAGAGCAACACTTCGTTGCCGGACAGATTCTGCTGGCCGGTGAAGGTCTTCGACAGCCCGGCGAGCGTCGAGGTCGCGCCGCCGCCGGTGATGCGCTGCGTCCAGGAGCGGATCTTGGTGAAGATGCCCGCGCCCCAGGGCGAGGCCGACTGGCGCAGCAGCGACAGCTTCTGCGGATACATCGCCGCCAGCACGTTGTAGGAGTGGGCTTCGCGGAGAATCACGCCGAACCAGGTCTGGATGCCGCCGGTGCGCGACGGGCGGATCGGGATGGTGTCGCGGGCGTCGCGCGGGTAGAGGACGACGTCGCCCATCGGCCCGTAGAACGGGTTGTACTCGACGACGATGTCGCCCGATCCACCGCAGCCGGCGTAGCTGGTGGCGTCGGCGAGCGCCAGATCGGCGAAGGTGTTGATCCACCAGACCGCGGTGAGATTGTTGAGCAGGAGTGCCTGGGTCTGGAAGTTCGGATTGGCGGTGCGGAAGCTGTAGGTCGGCTTGACGTCGGTCAGCGCGGAAACGTGGCGGCGGTGCGTGCGCCGGGTCTCGTTGAGCACGACATGCGAAACATAGGTCGGCCGCTCCTGGGAGATGGCGAGTGCCTTCTGCCGGCCGGAGACGTACTCCTGGTTGCGATCGACCTCGTTCCAGATCGGATCGGCGGTCATCAGCGCTTCGCCTTCGGCGACGCATTCCTTGATCCAGCTGAGGATCGGCCCGGTCTGGCCGGAGGGGAGCATCCGCTGGTTCTGATCAAACAAAAACGGATTGTCGGCCATGTCAGTCGTGCTCCGGGCGGAACGCGCCACCGCCGATCCGGCGCCCCTGCGTGGTGCGGGTGGATGGTCGCTTCATCGACGCGCGATCGTACTCGGTGCGGGAGAGGGCGTTGGTCGCGCGGTTGGAATGGCCCTGCGAGAAATCGCGGAAGACCAGCGGCGTGCAGCCCGGCTCGTTGCGCGCGTGGCGCTCGGACTCGCGCTCGATCGCACGGAGTTCCGAGAGAGAAGAAACGCGGCGCTGGTAGTGGGTGTGGCCATCGTGCACGTCGATGGTGAAGAACTCGGAGAGCACGTCCTTGCCGTAAGCGGTCGGCGAAGCGTAGAGAATGGTCATCGGGATTTGCCGGTCGAGATCGGATTGGCAGGCCGGGCACAGCGCCAGCGGGATGGTCCCGTCCTTCCAGGCGTCGATCATCGCCCGGGTGAAGGTGCGATCGCGCTCGACGTGCTGGCACTCCGGGCAGACGAGATCGTGGCGGACCATGATCAGCCTCCCGGCCGGAGCGTGGCGCGGACGATCGCGTCCTTCGCTTCGAGCAGCTTGCGGAGACCGACCGTGCGCTCGGGCCCGGGCTCGACGTCGCGGACGATCTGTTCGGCCAGCTGGCAGAACGGCTGGCTCGCCGTCTGCAGCGCCGCCGGCAGGTGATCGTAGGCAAACCACTGCAGCATCCGTTCAATCGCCATCCCGTTTACCTCCCCTTTTCCACTCCACCCCTGTGCGTGCCGGCGCGCGAGCGCCTCACTTCGGCGTGTTGGTGAGTGTCGCCGCGGCCGCGGTCGCGCCGGGCAGCCGGACAAAAAACTCGCTGGTGAACGTCTCCCATACTTCCTGGAGGTAGCGCGCCGTCGATTTGGACTGCCGGCCGGCCAACCGCGTGACTTCCTGCATCTGCCCGGGGGTGAGATGGAAGTCGTGCGCGCCGAAGCGGATCGACGCCAGGCGGCGGATGCGCTCGGTGAGATCGGCGACGTCAGAGAGAGGAAGCCCGCCGGTCAGCGCTTCGATCTGCTCGCGGCTGCGGCCGGCGACGATGAGATAGCGATCGCGCGGATCGAGTTCGCCGGCCCGGTTGAGCCGATCGACCAGCACCTGGGTCAGCGAGAGATTGCGCTCGGTCGCTTCCTCCGCGTAGCTGTCGGCGAGATCGTCATCGAGCACCAGCGTGACCTTCATCGCGGGGATCCTTCCTGGGTGTGGTCTCCGTAGAACCCGTAGTAGTCGGCGTAGAGCCAGGCGCGTTCGTTCGACTCGGCCTCCGCAGAGTCCCAGTCGTCGCGGCCCATCATCTGATCGTAGGTGGAGTCCGAGTTCTGATAGTTGATCTTCTGCTTGACTTTGTCGGCGGCGGCTTCGGCACGCGAGACTTCTTCGGCGGTGCGGCGGCGGGCATCGTGAGTGGTCTCGCCGAGCGATTCGTAGCGCAGCTTGATCACGATCTGGCCGATCGCGCCGGCCATGATGCAGTCGTCGTGCGCGCCATCGACCGCTTCGGCCAGCCACAGCGGCCCTGGAGATTGAAACGACGAGAGTTCTTCGATCGTCGCCGGGGAGTTGATCCGGTAGTCGGGAAAGCCGGTGAGCGGATCGACCTGGCGGACCAGGTGGACGTAGTGCTGCAGCATGATCGGGCGGCTGCGGGCGGACGTGGTCCAGCCGATCCGCTTGCTGACGTCCTTGTCGTCGGCGACGTCCCAGTACTGCCAGAGGAACAGGTTGCTGTAGCCGATGTGCTTGTGCAGTTCGCGGACGGTGGAGACGCCCATCGCGTTGGTTTCCACGGCGATGAGCGCGTCGAGATCGTCGCGGCCGCGATAGAGCCGGCCGATCGCGTCGAGGATGTAGGCGAAGTCGGATTCGTCGATGGTGTTGGTGCGGAACTGGGCGACCTGTTCGGCCGGCTCGCGGATGGTCGAGACGCGCGTGACGTCAGCGACCGAGTAGTCGAGCCGCTGACCCGAAGCGATGTCCGCCGAGACGACGTAGCGGTGGCCCTTGCGCGGCGCTTCCCAGACCAGCAGGACGTCGGTCGGACACGGCTCGTCGCCGATGTTGGACCAGGCGCTGGTGCGATCGGCGGGCGAGAGGGCGCGCATCCCGAAGCCGGGCGGGATCGTCCAGGGCGAAGAGGCGCTGGGGATGGCGGCGCGCTGGGCAGGGGAAAGGCCGTCGGC
>Ga0066903_100007240_pt1 | contig 10028 bp, 7 predicted proteins | sample PanSoiMetaGPlot1_FD_67491 | JGI IMG/M metagenome (GOLD analysis project Ga0066903, IMG submission 67491) | Tropical forest soil microbial communities from Panama analyzed to predict greenhouse gas emissions - Panama Soil - Plot 1 (version 2) | ecosystem: Environmental > Terrestrial > Soil >... | reverse complement strand
TGCGCGGGGAGCCGTTGGTGGACAGTCAGATTGAACCTTCGGGCCACATCGATTCGAACCCTGGCGGTTCGATCACACGCGAGCACGCGTCCCGGCTGCTGGCCGACGTCGAACGCCGCTCAAGCCTCGAGGGTCGAACCATATCTCAGATGTATAACCTCTACGCGACTTATTACGACGCAACCTCTCCCCTGCTGTTCGAAAAGGACTTGGCCGACAAGGATTGGGTGGTGGTCCTGCGAGACGAAACCGGGATGCTGGTCGGTTTCTCGAGCCTGGCAATCGTCGATGCGACAATCGGCGGCCGTGGCCTGCGCGCCATCTATTCCGGCGACACCATCATCGCGCGCGCCCACTGGGGCACCCAGGCGCTTGCGTTCACCTGGCTTCGTTTCGCCGGCACCATCAAGGCACAGTTTCCCGACTGGCCGCTCTACTGGTTCCTAATCGTGAAGGGGCACCGCACCTATCGATACCTGTCGGCGTTCTCGATCGACTTCTACCCTCATTGGCAGATCCCAACCCCGCCATGGGCGCGCGCGATCACGCAACAGCTGGCACAGGAACGTTTTCACGAGGCTTACGACAGCGAACGCGGCATTGTGTCGTTCGACCGCTCCCGCGGGCACTTGCGGCCGATGTGGGCCACAGTTGAACCCGAAGAAGCCGCGCGCCCCGACGTGGCATTCTTTCTGCGCAGCAATCCGGGATACACGCAGGGCGACGAGTTGGTCTGCCTGACGGAGTTGTCCTGCAGCAATCTGCGTCCGCTGGCGCGCCGCGTGTTTGAGCAAGGCCTGCGTTCGTGAGCGGATGGCGCGCCATCCTTGACGCCGCGAGCGCTGAATATGCTCTGTTTGATCGCGTGCGGGCCACACCGCGAGCATCGCAGGCCGCGCTCTTGGCGCAGATCCTCGCGACCAATGCCGATAGCGACTTTGGCCGCAGCCACGGCTTCGCCGACATCCGCACGATCGACGAATTCCGCGTGCGCGTGCCGATCCGCACCTATGATGCGCTGCGCCCCTGGCTTGACCGGGTCGCGTCCGGCGAGGCCGGCGTCCTCACCAGCGAAGCGGTGATCGCCTTCGAAGAAACCGGCGGCAGCGCCGCCGGCGGCAAGCTCATTCCCTATACGGCGTCGAGCCTCAGGGCGTTTCGCGCTGCGGTTCTGCCGTGGCTTGCCGATCTCGCTCGCTGTCGCCCGGCCGCATTCGCCGGCAAGGCCTATGTGTCGGTCAGCCCGGCCACGCGCGCAGCACGCCTGATCAGCGGCATTCCGGTCGGCATGACGACGGAAGGCGCCTATCTCGGCGAAGACCTGGTGCCGGCGTTCCTGGAAGTCATGGCCGTGCCGCCGTCGGTCGCGCATCTGAGCGACGTCGACCACTGGCGCCTCGCGACTCTCACCGCGCTCGTGCGATGTCCTGATCTCACGCTCATATCCGTGTGGAGCCCCACCTTTCTGATCAACCTGCTTGAAGCACTTCCGCGGCTTGTCGAGCCACTCTTGTGTGCGATCCATGACGAGCCCGAGCGGGCACGCGATGTGACGGCAGCCTTGGCGTGCTCCGCCGTCGACACCGCCCTCCTCTGGCCGCGACTCGATATCGTAAGCGCCTGGGCCGACGGCGCCTCTCGCCCCTATGCGCGGAGGCTGCAGGATATGCTTCCACACGCCACGCTGCAGCCGAAAGGCCTGCTCGCCACCGAAGGCGCAGTCACGACACCATGTTCCCCGACTTGGCCGGTGCCGGCGCTGACCAGCGCCGTTCTGGAATTCATCAACGACAACGAAAAATCGCTGCTATGCGACGAGCTTTGCGCCGGCGAAAGCTATCGGGTCGTGATGACCAATGCGGGCGGTTTCTATCGCTACGACCTCGGCGACCGGCTGCGCTGCCATGGTTATGAGGGCGCCCTGCCCCTGCTGGAATTCATCGGCCGGGACATCGCGAGCGACCTCGTGGGTGAAAAGCTGAGCGAGCCCTTCGTCAACAATGCCTTGACTCTCGTCAGCGGGACCGCATGCCTCGCCGCGCGGGCTGCGGCGCGGCCGCATTATGTCCTGCTGATCGACACCAACGATCACAACGCCGCCCATTGCGCCGCCGCCACGATCGAGCAGCGCCTTCGTTCCAACCCCCAATATGATTATGCGCGCGCGATCGGCCAGCTCGAGCCTGTCGCCTACGAGATCGTCGATCACCTGCTCGAACGCTATCTGCAGTTCGGAACCCGGCGCGGACGCCGCCTGGCGGACATCAAGCCGCCGACCCTCATCACCGATGCGGCAACCGTTGAAGCCCTGATAAATCCAGTGGATAGCGCCATATCCGCCTTTCGGCCGCCGCTTTCATACCTATAGACTCTGGAGGGTGATTTTGCGCCGAGGTCTGTATGAAAGTCGCGCTGCTGTCACCAAAAGGGCCGCTCTATCGCAGTCGCGGCGGCATTTTCAAAAAATCGCTTCGCTATCAGCCGCTGACCCTCACCACGCTCGCGGCGCTCGCCCCGCCCGAGCTCGACATTGACTTTGCGCTCCACGACGAAGGCATTGCCGATATCCCGCCCAACCTCGATGTTGATCTTGTCGGGCTGACCGTGATCACCGGCAGCTCCGTGCGCGCCTATGAGCTCGCCCGCCACTATCGCGCGCGCGGCACCGCGGTCGTGCTTGGGGGACCGCACGTCACGCTTGTGCCGCAGGAGGCGCAGCAGCATGCCGACGCGATCTGCGTGGGCTATGCCGAGGAAACCTGGCCGCAGCTCTTGCGCGACTTCGCACACCGCCGCATGCGGCCGCGCTACGACCAGGGTCACGATTTCGCGCTCAACAATCTGCCCTTTCCGCGTCGCGAGCTGCTCGACAAACGCCACTATCTCACTCAAGCCGTGTTCGAGGCGACGCGCGCCTGCGCGCACGACTGCGAGTTCTGCGTCGTGCCGACCGCTTGGGGCCGCCGGCAGTTCCAGAAGCCGATCAGTCACGTGGTCGAGGACATCCGACGCTTCGGCAAGCACCGCATCATCTTCATCGATCTCAATCTCATCTCGGATCGCGCCTATGCGACCGAACTATTCACCGCGCTCATTCCGCTCAACATCCGCTGGTTCGGGCTCGCAACGAGCCTGATCGGACGCGATCGCGCGCTGATGGAACTGACCGCGCGCAGTGGCTGCGCCGGCCTGCTCATCGGGTTCGAGAGCATCTGCGAGTCGAGCCTGGGCGACATCCGCAAGCGCTTCAACGACCCGGCGCTCTATCGCTCACTCATCAGCGACCTCCACGCGCTCGGCATCAGCATCCAGGGCTGTTTCGTGTTCGGGCACGATCACGACACGACCGAGGTGTTCGACGAGACTGTGCAGTTCGCGGTCGATACCGGGATCGACCTGCCGCGCTTTGCGATCCTGACGCCGTTTCCCGGCACGCCGCTGCATCAGCGGCTCGACCGCGAAGGCCGCATCCTGACCAAGAACTGGCAGCTCTATGACGGCCAGCATGTCGTTTATCGCCCCGCCGGCATGACGCCGCGCGAACTGCAGGACGGCCACGAGCGGGCCTGGCGCGCCGTCTATTCCTACGGCTCGATCGTGCGCCGACTTGCGAAGTCGCGCACGCAGCTTCCGATCGCCGTGATGGCCAATCTCGGCTACCGCTATTACGCCCAGCATCTCGAGACACATTATACGTGTGACTGGCCGATCGGCTTCCGGGAGGCGGCGTAATGCGCCTCACCCTCGTGCATCCTGCGGTCGGGCGTCGCCCCGGTGTCGACTACATGCGCACCTGGCAGATGGAGCCGCTGCCGATCGCCGTGCTAGCGGCGCTCACGCCCAAGGATGTGTCGATCGCTTTCTACGACGACCGCATGGAGGCGATCGATTTCGATCGCCCCACTGACCTCGTCGCAATCCCGGTCGAGACCTACACAGCCAAGCGCGCCTACCAGATCGCGAGCGAGTTCCGACGCCGCCGCGTGCCGGTCGTGATGGGCGGCTTCCATGCCACGCTGATGACCGACGAAGTGAAGGACTATGCCGAGGCGGTCGTGGTCGGCGAGGCCGAGGAGCTCTGGCCGCATGTGATCGAGGACGCGCGCGCCGGGCGGCTCCAGCCGATCTATCAATCGAACAGCCAGCCTGATCTTGGCCAGGTGCGCTACGACCGCTCCTTGTTTCGCGGCCGCCGCTATCTGCGGCTCGGGCTGGTCGAGACCGGTCGAGGCTGCCGTTTCCCGTGCGACTTCTGCGCCGTGCAGACCTTCTTCCAGCGCACCGCCCGCCACCGTCCGATCGACGCCATTGTGTCGGAGATCGCGAGTCTCAAGGACGAGAAGAAGCTGTTCTTCTTCGTCGACGACAATTTCGCGGCCGACCTCGCGTTTGCGCGCGAGCTCGCCGAGGCGCTGGCACCACTCGGCATACGCTGGGTCACTCAGATGAGCATCAATGCCGCACATGACGAAGCGTTTCTCGCCGCGCTGGCGCGCGCCGGCTGCAGGGGCGTGCTGATCGGCTTCGAGAGCCTCGACGAAGGCGTGCTGCGCGCGATGAAAAAACGCTTCAACACCATGCGCGGCGGCTTCACCGCCGCGCTCGCCAACCTGCGCCGCCACGGCATCCGCGTCTATGGCACATTCGTATTCGGCTATGACGGCGAGCGCGCCGACGCCTTCGACCAGGCGGCCGAGTTCGCGATGGACCATCGCTTTTATCTTGCGGCTTTCAATCACCTCACCCCGTTTCCGGGCACGCCTTTATTTGCGCGGCTCAAGCGCGAGGGCCGGCTCCTCTACGAGCGCTGGTGGCTCGACGAGCGCTACGGCTACAACGGCATTCCGTTTCAACCGAAAACCATGGCGCCGGACGACATCCGGCAAGGCTGCCTGCGCGCCCGCCGGCGTTTCTACACCTGGAAAAGCATCGTGCGGCGCGCCTTCGACCCGGTGAACCGGGCGGATGGTTTCATGTTTCGCAATTTTTTCGCAATCAACGGCATGCATCGCGTCGAGGTCGACAAGCGCGACCACTTTCCGTTGGGAGACCCGGCTTGGAACGGACCATTGCTGAAAGCGGCGTAAGCGACCGCGAGATTGTCGTTGGACCCATCCGCTATGCGGTCGCCGGCCGCGCGGACGACGCAGAATTGCGCCACCTCCTCCGCAACAATGCGACCGACGGGTGGATCCGCCTCGCCTTCGCGCGCGAGCCCGACGCCTTTGCGGCCGCCGCCATCATGGGTCCGCACCACGGCTATATCATTGCGCGCGACCTGCGCACGCATGAGCCGGTCGGCATGTGCGAATGGTCGGCGCGCGAGTGCTTCATTGACGGCGAGCCGCGCCTGCTCGCTTATCTGGGAGCGCTGCGCGTTGCACCGCGCTATCGCCACCGGCTCAGCGTGCTCAAGGGCGGCTTCACCGCCGTCCAGCAACTGCTGCACAACGAGCGCGCGACGCCCTATGCGCTGACCGCAATCGCCGCTGATAACCATGCCGCGTTGCGGCTTCTCGGCGCCAACCTGGCAGGCCTGCCGAGCTATCGCCCGATCAAGTCGTTCTCGACCTTCGCGCTGCGACCGCGCAACGCATCAGCGCGGCCCGCTGTCGAGCGCGCCCGACCGGATGATCTCCCAGCGATCGCCGCCTGCCTCGACCGCTCGTATCGGGAATATCAGTTTGCGCCGGTCTGGCGCGCCCGCGACCTTGCCGATCCGGCGCTGTGTCCAGGTTTGAAGGCAGACGATTTCCTCGTTGTGCGTCGCGGCCCGGACATCGCGGCCTGTGTGGCGCTGTGGGACCAGAATGCGTTCAAGCAGACCATCGTGGATGGCTATGCCGGGCGTCTTTCACGGCTGCGGCCGGCGATAAATCTCGCGGCGCCGTTGCTACGCGCACCGCGGCTGCCGCCGGCCGGAGAGGCGTTGCAGCAGGTTTATCTGTCCCACGTCGCCGTTCCGGATGACGACGGCAATACGTTTCACACCATCGTCGACGCCGCGCTGGCGGAGGCACACCAGCGCGGTCACACGCTCGCCCTTCTTGGTCTCGCCACGCGTCATCCACTCGCGGATTGGCTCAGACGCCATTATCGCCCGCGCGAATACCGAGCCTGGCTGCACCTCGTGCAGTGGAACGGCCCAGACAACGCGCAGCCCGATGCGCGCCTGCCAGATGTGCGTTTGCCTGATGCTCGACTGCCCCACGTCGAGATCGCGGTGCTTTGATGCGGCACATCACGTTCCTGCGGCCCGCGCTCGGCGAAGGCTTCTCGGCGGATGCGATGACGCCGCTGGTATTCGCGATTCTCAAGGCGCGCACGCCGAGTGCAATCGCGACGACCATGATCGACGAGCGGGTCGAGCCATTGCGCATGGTGTCGACCGATCTCGTCGCCATGACAGTCGAGACATTTACCGCGCGCCGCGCCTATCAGATCGCCGCGCAGTATCGGCGTGCCGGCGTGCCCGTGGTAATGGGCGGGCATCATCCCTCGATGCTGCCAGAAGAATCCTTGCAGCATGCCGACGCGGTCGTGGTTGGCGATGCCGAAGGTGCCTGGGAGGAGGTGTTGGCCGACGCGGCCGCCGGCCGCCTCAAGCGGCTCTATCGTTCGCAGCCCGGCGCTGGCGGCGCGCCGACTTACGATCGCAGCATCTTTGCGGGCCGACGTTATGCACCCATTTCGCTGGTGCAGGCCGGTCGTGGCTGCCGCTTCGCCTGCGACTTCTGCTCGATCCACGCCTTCTATGGCACCTATCGGGCGCAGCGCGATCCTCACGACATCGTCGCCGAGATGCGCACGCTACCGCGGCGGCGACTGGTGTTCTTCGTCGATGACAACCTCTATTGGCGACGCGATGCCTTCGAGGCGCTGATGCGCGCTCTCATCCCGCTCAAAATGCGCTGGTGCTGCCAGATCACGATCGATGTCGCGAGGGACGACACACTCCTCGACCTGATGGCGCAGGCCGGCTGCGCGCTTGCGCTGATCGGCTTCGAGTCGCTCGAGCGCGAGAGTCTCATCGCAATGCGCAAGAAATGGAATGGCGTCGCTGGCAGCTATCAGGACGTCATCCGCCGCTTCCACTCACGCGGCATCATGATCTACGGCACCTTCGTGTTCGGTTACGATGCCGACACGGCGGCGAGCTTTGACCGCGCCGCCGCGTTCGCGCGCGAGCAATCACTGTGCATCGCCAATTTCAATCCGCTCACCCCGATGCCAGGCACCGGTCTCTACGACCGCCTGCGCGATGAGGGACGCCTGCTGCGCGAGGCCTGGTGGCTTGATCCCTCTTATCACTATGGCGACACCATTTTTGCGCCGCGCCGCATGTCGCCCGAGGAACTGCGCGAAGGCCCGATGCGCGCGCGGCGCGCCTTCTACTCATGGGCTTCGATCGCCGAGCGCGCGTTGCGCGGCGGGCCCAAATGGCGCTCACCCGTGAAGGTCGGCACCATGCTGCTTGCGAACGCGATTTCGAGGCGTGAGATCGCGCGCAAACAGGGCCGGCCGTTGGCGGCCCGCGCGCCAGCCGAGCTGGTCGAGGCCGTGCCATGAAGCTCACGCTGATCAAGCCGACGATCGGCCGCATGACCCACAGCCTCTATGTGGACGAGGCGCGCATGGAGCCGCTCAATCTCGGCGTGCTCGCAGCGCTCACGCCCGAGGATGTCGATGTCGTCATGTATGACGACCGCATGGAGCCGATCCCCTATCACGAACCCACTGACTTGGTCGCCATCACGGTCGAGACCTATACGGCGCGCCGCTCCTACGAGATCGCCGACGAGTACCGCCGCCGCGGCGTGCCCGTGGTGATGGGCGGCTTCCAGCCGACGTTCGTGCCGGAGGAATGCGCCGCCCATGCCGACTCCATTTTCGTGGGCGATGCCGAGACCGCCTGGGCGACTGTGATCGAGGATGCGCGCCGTGGCGCGCTGAAACCCCGCTACGACGCCAAGCCCGGCCGGCCACAGACCGGCGTGATCACGCGCCGCGACATCTACAAGGGCAAAGGCTATCTGCCGATCAGCCTGCTGCAGTTCTCGCGCGGATGCCGCTTCGTCTGCGACTTCTGCGCGGTGACCAAATATTTCGACAAGAAACACTATCTGCGCGCGATCGACGAGACGCTGGCGGAGGTCGCGACGGCCGATCACCGGCTCTTGTTCTTCGTTGACGACAACATCGCCTCCAATCGCGTGGCACTCAAGGAGCTCTGCCGCGCGCTCATTCCGATGCGGGTCAACTGGGTAAGCCAGGCGTCCCTTGACGTAACCTCCGATCGCGAGGCGATGCAGCTGATGGTCGATGCCGGTTGCCTCGGCCACATCATGGGCTTCGAATCGATCACCCGCGCCAGCATCAAGGAAGCCAAGAAGTCGCCCAACATGCCGAAGTTCGATCAGTATGCGACCCAGATCCGCATCCTGCGCGAATATGGCCTGCAGACCTGGGCGGCGTTCACGCTCGGCTACGATCACGACACCGTCGACTCGGTGCGCGCGACGCTCGACTTCGCGCTCGAAAATCGCTTCACCTTCGCGGCCTTCAACATCCTGATGCCTTATCCCAATACGCCGCTCTACGAGCGGCTCGCGCGCGAGGGCCGCCACCTTTATGACAGCCAGTGGTGGCTGCACCCCAAGTATCGGTTCAACGACGCGTCGTTCGTGCCGGCGCGCATGACGCCCGATGAGCTGACCGCGGTCTGCTACGAGGCGCGCAAGGCCTTCAACCGCATTCCGGCACTGCTGTGGCGGTTCTCGGATCTCAAGACCAACATGCGCACGCTGCGGCGGATGTCGACCTTCTGGCGGTTCAATCCTGTGTTCCGTCGCGAGGTCTTCAAAAAGCACGGCATGCTGTTCGGCCATTTCGGGCACTGCTGAGGCGCGGGAGCTTGCGATGCGACGCGCGTTCGAGGCCTATCAATATGTCGCTCCGGCGCTGCTGACGCCGCTCGCCGCCTGGCTGTGGTGGCGACACTACGACGGGCAAATGGCGCTTGCCGCGATCGCGCTCGCGGTTCCGATCGCCTACGCCTATATCGTGCCCGGCATCGGCACCAACCTGCTGCAGGTCTGGGAGTTCGACACGCGTCTGCGGCTCGGCCGCTTCCGACCGCACCATGGCTTCGTGTTCGGCAGCGCCACCGCCATGCTGGTACTGCCCGTGATCGGTGCTCCGACGCTCAACTCCACGATGGTCGACGTGTTGGCTCGCGGTATGGCAGCGGCTGTCATTCTTGGCGTGTTGAACTGGCTCTATGACGCGCTCGCCATCAGAGCTGGCTTTCTCAAGGTCTATAATCAGCCCTGGGCCGATGGACGCGACGCCTGGTCGATCGCGAGCGACTACGCGCCCTGGTTCTTCGGTGGCTTTGGCCTGATCTACGCGGCTGGCCTGAAACTCGCCGAAGGTGCCTTGCTTACGGAGCCGCATGCGGGCCGAGCGATCGCGGTCGGGCTCACCATTCTCACCGCCACGTTGACGCTGCCGACGCTTGGCTACGTGGTCCAATCCTATGCGCGGCACGGCCACCACGGTTGCCGCCCCATCATGCGAGCGGAGCCATCATGACCCGCTGGCTCGATCCCGAAGCCATCGAGCGGCTCGCGGCTGATCCAGCACGCCGAATGCAGATGCGCCCGCTCGGCACCATCGATATGAGTAGACCATTCGTGCCGGAGCAATACACTCAGCTTTACTATACGCCAGTCTACCGCAGTCTCCATCGCGAGCACCGGCTGCGCTACAATCAGCTCTTCGGCGTGCGCGTCAATGAATACATCATGATGCTCGAGGCCGACCTGGTCGAGCGCCTGCTGCTGCCATTGCGACAGCGCCCTGAGGTTACACGCGAGCCCGCGCTGTTGCGCTGCATCGACACCATGATCGAGGAGGAGAAGCATCATTTTCAGTGCTTCGCGGCGCTCAACCGCGCCTGTTTCCCGGCGCTCTACGCTAATCGCGACCGCTATTTCTCCGAGCTACCGGTGCTGCCGCGCGCGCTG
>Ga0066903_100007239_pt1 | contig 10028 bp, 11 predicted proteins | sample PanSoiMetaGPlot1_FD_67491 | JGI IMG/M metagenome (GOLD analysis project Ga0066903, IMG submission 67491) | Tropical forest soil microbial communities from Panama analyzed to predict greenhouse gas emissions - Panama Soil - Plot 1 (version 2) | ecosystem: Environmental > Terrestrial > Soil >... | reverse complement strand
AACCAGATTGGCTCCGAAGGGCCCCTTGCCGCTGGTTGTAAATCCCGTGCAGTGCGGCCGCAATCGCCGTGGGCATTGGCACAAGCGCGTGGCGACGCGTACCGATGCGAGAATTTGCGGATGCGCCAAACTCGTCAACGCCGATACGCATCGAGCGGGTTCGTGCTTGTCGGTCACTTGAGGTTGAGGCGCGCGAGCTGGTTTATCAGCCGTGATCTCAAGCAGCGGTCGACACGAGCGCAGGGTCCTCGAGACAGCCCAAACCGCGCAGCGTGGCGGCGATCGCCTGATCAATCGGCGTGTGTGGCTCGCTCCCCAAAAAGCCTTTGAGCTTAGCATTATCGAGCCGCAGCGGCTCACGCCAAAGATAGCGCATTTCGATTATTTCCCGGAACATCGCGACAAACGGTGAGGCCGCGTAGAGGGCCCACCACGGAAATGATCGGATCGGCAGCCGAGGATTGCCCACAACGCGCCGCACCGCCTCCGCAATCTGAACGCCGCGCTCGAACCAATGACCTTCAAAATGGAACACTTCGAATGCGCCAAGGTCCCGTTCGAGCAGTTGCGCGATCGTCTCGGCGACATCCGGAAGGTAGGCCCAGGTATGACCGACGGTATGAGGTCCCGGGTAGGCGATCGAACGCACGGGACGGCCTGAGCTGATAAGCCCCTGACTGAACCACGAATTGCCCGCACGAGGGCCGAAGTAATCGCCGGCGCGAACAATCAGGGTGCGCACGCCAGCGGCCGCAGCCGCCTCGAGCCTGCGCTCCATGTCGACGCGAATTTGCCCTTTTCGGGTCAGCGGGCGCTGCGGGGAACGCTCGCTCAGCAGCGGAAATGCATCAGGCCCGAAATTGTAGACCGTGCCCGGGAACACAATCCGAGCTCCAGACGCCTTGGCGGCCGCAATCGAGCTTTCAAGCATCGGGAGGGCCAATCCGGCCCAGTTCTCGTAACGCGGCGGATTAGCTCCATGGAAAATCAAATGCGATCCTTGGGCGGCAGCGGTGACGTCGGCGGCCGCCATGGCATCGCCCCTGATCCATTCGATTCCAAGGCGCCCGGACGCCTGTTCGGCGACCTCGGTCGGCCGGCGCGTGAGGGCGCGCACGCGCCACCCGCGACGAAGCAAGGCTGTCGCGACTTCGCTGCCAATGCCGCCAGTCGCGCCAATAATGAAAGCGGTTCGCTCGCTTGTCACAAGTGTCCTCCTGTCTACTTAGCCGCCGGGCGCGGGCGCGATCGGGAGGATCGACGACCTCGCGCCTAAAAGAAATTGCGCAAGTTGGCACAGTCGCTATACATTTTTGTATGGCCGCACGGGACCTGGGATGGGAGCTTTATCGTTCGTTGTTGGCAGTGCTTCGGCAAGGCAGCCTTTCGGCGGCGGCCCGCACGCTGGGGCTGACGCAACCGACCATAGGTCGTCATATTGCAGAGCTCGAGCGGGCCTTGGGGGTCGCGCTGTTCACCCGGTCGCCGCGAGGACTGCTTCCAACCGAGGCGGCGCGCGAACTTGAGCCGCACGCACAGGCTATGGCACTCGCTGCCGACGCCCTGGTCCGGGCGGCTTCCGGTGAAGCCGGGGCTGCGCGCGGGACGGTGCGCATTACGGCGAGCGAGATTATTGGCGCCGAAGTATTACCGAAAATCCTCGCAAGTTTTCGAGAACGCCACCCCGCGGTGACGATTGAGCTGGTCTTGTCAAACCGGCCTGAGGATTTGCTGCGACGTGAGGTCGATATCGCGGTCCGGATGCTACGTCCGACCCAATCCGCTTTGGTCGTTCGACATATCGGGAGGATTGCTCTTGGGCTATTTGCCCACCGTCGCTATCTGCAGGTTTGTGGCATACCCCCCGACCTGGACGCGGTCAGGGCGCATTCCCTCATCGGTTTCGACCGCGACGCGTACGTGGTCCGACTTCTGGGTCAACATGGAATCGCGTTGACTCCTGACCTGTTCACCCTGCGAACTGACAATGACCTCGCGCAGCTTGCAGCGATTCGCGCCGGCTTTGGGATTGGGGTCTGTCAGCTTGGTATTGCGCGTCGTGAACCCGACTTCGTTCAGTTGGTGCCCGACGGTTTTGGGTTTGACCTTGAGGTCTGGGTCGCCATGCACGAGGATCTGCGTGCCACGCGCCGGATACGGCTGATGTTTGCTCATCTCGCCGCGGAGCTCTCGGTCTATGTCGCATCCTCACAGAGGTCGCACGCGCGGACCTAACGCCCCACCTCGACAGTATTTGCGGAACGCTCGGTGGGTCGCCACGTCCTTATGGGGCGACAAACGAGGCTTCACTTGCAGGCTGCGGGGGCGCGGCGAGGAGTACTTCAGGCTGCGCAGGATCCGTCACACCCAAACTCTCGCCATCGCGGCGGCGCTCGCGTCTTGGCGCTCCTCGGGTTGGCTGAATAGCCAGAATGTCTCCCGAATTGGCTGCGAGTAAGACGCGAAGCGTCATCCCGCGCTGGTTGACGGCTTGCACGACGTAGGTCGGTTCAACTTTCACCGGAGCTGTCGCGGGCGTGAGTCCTACAGAGCGCAGCGTGCCGAGAAGCGTGGCGGGAATCCGCGCCTCCCCGCGTTCGTTTGACGCTAACTCAATCGGCGGAGCTACGGCGAGTGAAGCCGGGTGCGCAGCACCGGCAAGCTTGTGCTGAAGCGAAGCGATCCTTGGTAAAATTTGCATCGGTGGCGAACTGATGGAGGTCGATAGCCGTCGACGGGCGACAGACGAAGCCGGCGCCGTTGTGGCTGACGAGCCGAGTTTTGACTTTACCCGTGAATTCCCCAAAAGCTTGTTGACGTCGTCCTGTTTGCTGGCGGTCGAGTGAATAGCAAGGATTTGTCCCGTATTGGCAGCAAGCACGACACGGAACTTTGCACCTCGCCGATCGACCGCGCGCATCACATACGTTGACCCGACCTTCACCGGCAGTGTCGCTGGCGCGAGGCCAACTGATCGGACGGCTGCAACGGCGACCGGGGCCGGCACGATGGCAAAATCTCTGTGGTTGGCGACTCGGCTTTGATCGCTGACCGGCGATGGCCGGTCTGTGGTTTCAGCCTTCGCCACAACTGGAGCGGCGGCGACAAACAAAGCGATCAACAACCAAACTTTCACGATCGTCTCCTCAAACGAGGCTATAAGCCCTAGGCACTGAGGATTAGCTTTTGGTCGACATAAAGGCAGCGTCAGTACAACAAGCTGAAATGTTCGCAGATATGGTTAATCGCGCCACAATCGCGCTCGATAACTCTGGCGGGTAACAAAGGGCTGTTCTGGTCCAGATAGAGGAATGACGCCGGCGATCTCTGGGTGACGGCAGGCAACGGTTGATCTACTTGCGGATCATCCGCATCGAAAACAGCCGTTGACTGTGAATGCGGCGTTGATCATCCGAGGGTCCCCCTCAACGTTCCTTCGCGGTTGCTGAAGATGCTGATGAATAGAGTGGCTGAAGGCATTGATGTATAGGCGGGATTCTCGTCGCGGCCCGTCGGCGATCTCCGCGATGCGGCAAGCGCTTAGGGATTGTGTGATCCAAATATCGATCTCTATAGTTGCTGGCTGATGCTTGTTTGATGGTCGAGGTCGTCCATGGTGCCCCTAAGGGTTTGCGGTGCGTTCATATCGCTGGGTGCTGCCGCCATCCTTGCCGGCACGGTCTCCCTGTGGGCTGCCCCCAAGGCAGTACCGGTGCCGCGTCCTCGACCCGCAGACATGCCGGGTGCGCGTTCACAGGAAACCGTGCCGAACCGCGAGGCCCCCGCTGACCAGACAACCCCGGCGGATGGACAGGCATGTCTTCATGGTCTTGCTCGCGCGGGGTTTGAGTTCGAGGCGACGACGACGCCCGCAGCTGCAAACCCAGCCTGTGTGATAGAGGCGCCCGTTCGCCTCAAAGCTATCAAGATTTCGTCACGCCCGCCGACCGTCATACGCCTGCCGGACGAGCCGATCCTGTCCTGCAAGTTTGTCGAGCGATTCGGGCATTGGCTCGGGGATTTGGTGGGCCCACTCATCGCTGGCCGATTGAACAGCGACGCAAAGGCCGTGCGGACTGGCCCGGGATATGAATGCCGCAATCGGAATCGCGCGGAAAACGGCAAGCTGAGTGCGCACGCCAACGGGCTTGCCATAGACATCATGAGCTTTGAGCTTGCAAACGGTCAAACGCTGACCATAAAGCCAACCGGGGACGAGCGCTCCCGTGCAACGATCGAAGCGCTACGTACTGCGGCATGCGGGTGGTTCACAACTGTTCTCGGCCCAGGCTCCGATGCGGCGCACGCTGAACACATGCATGTCGACATTTTACCCCACGGCTCGAGCGACCATTATCGAATTTGTCAGTGAGTTCGTGTCGACGGGCTGGCCGGTGGCGTTAGCAATTATTCGGTCTGCGAACCAGCTCCGTGTCCATGCGAGGTCGCGCCGTCGGCCCCTCCAGTCGGGGCTCCGATCCGGCCTTCCCCGGCCGATCCACCTGCACGGTATCCACAATAAGTCCATTATGTCATTCCATGAAGAGGTCGGGCCAAGGAACCACGCCAGCACGCGAGGTGTTGACAGGCTGTGGCAAATTGCGCTCTCTCGCATCAGGATCTGCGTGGCAAACATTTAAGTCATCGCGCCGAGCCGCGCAGACGACGTAAATGCCTCCTTCAAGGGATCGTTCGTCATGTCGAGCGTCTCCACGACGTCATCAGAGACCCACCCGCAGCCGACGCGCCGCGACTTTCTCTATGTGATGACTGGAGCAGTGGGCACCGCGGCGGTCGTCGCCACGATCTGGCCATTCGTGGACCAGATGAATCCGGATGCATCGACCTTGGCGGCCGGGGGACCCGTCGATGTTGATTTGAGCAAAGTCGCTCCCGGACAGCAGATCATGGTGCAGTGGCGCGGCAAGCCAATCTTCGTCGTTCACCGCACGGAGGCGGCGCTCAAAACCTTGCAGAACCCGCAACTGCTTAGCCAACTCGCCGATCCGGAGTCGGAACAACGTCAGCAGCCCCCTTACGCCGACAATTGGCACCGATCGACGAAGCCTGAGTCTCTGGTTTTGGTCGGGATCTGCACCCACTTAGGCTGCATCCCGAAGTTTCTTCCCGATCCCAACGCGAGCGATCCCGCGCCCAATTGGCTGGGCGGGTATTTCTGTCCATGCCACGGCTCGAAGTACGATTTAGCGGGCCGAGTATTTAAGGGCGTTCCAGCGCCGTACAATCTGCCGGTCCCGCCCTACCACTTTGTCAATGATAAGTCGCTACGAATTGGAGAAAATCCGCCTGGCGAGACCTTCGATTTCGGGTCCATCCAACAAGTGTAGCGCGCAAGCGCCTGGGGACGACACGGACAAACAACGACCGAGTCATCGGGCGGCTTCGTACTGGTCGACCGCGACGAGGGCGCACAGCTGGAATGCTATGCCGAACCAGGCAGCGCTATTGCCTAATTATTGGGCCGAGCGCAGGGTCCGTGCCGGTCTGGCCGCTATCCTGAAAGCCCCTTGAGAATGCCTGGTTTTTTCGTTGCCGTTGCGCTTTTGTGGCTTAGCGGCAATGCCCTGCGCTTGACCATTCTGGCGATCCCGCCGGTCATCCCGATGATGAAAGCCGACTTGAACTTGTCGGCCACCGAGGTCGGGGTGCTTGCGGGAATCCCGGTGATCCTGTTCTCGGCGGCCGCATTACCAGGCTCCCTGTTGATCGCGAGATGGGGGCCGGTGCGTACCCTCGTTGCCGGGTTGCTTATTAGCGGGATTGCTTCGGGCCTGCGCGGGGCCTCCAATACGGCCCTGGCGCTCGATGCGGCAACCGTCCTGGTGGGACTCGGCGTCGCCATCATGCAGCCGGCAATGCCGCCGCTGGTGCGGCTGTGGCTCCCGCACCATGTTGGGTTTGGGACTGCCGTCTATACCAATGGCCTGCTGGTCGGAGAGATCCTACCGGTCGCCCTCACCCTCCCCTTCGTGATACCACTGACTGGCGGAGGCTGGCGATGGTCGCTCGTCACGTGGGGCGGTGTGGTGGTCTTAATCGCTGTTTGGGTGGCGCTCCTTGCGCAGCGGGCCAAGGGACCGGAGGCAGCCACTTTCAGGCTGCGCGGGTGGCCGAATTGGCGCAGCAGCTTGATCTGGCGGTTGGGGGTCGTCTTCGGCACTGTGAATAGCATCTATTTCGCTACCAACAGTTTTCTGCCGGTCTATTTGGCCAGCGCCGGCCGCAATGGTGTGATCAGCGGGGCTCTAACCGCGCTTAACACTGGGCAGCTTCCCGCCTCGTTGCTGCTCCTGGCGATGGCTGACCGCCTCGCGGGCCGAGCGTGGCCTTACGCATTGGCGGGGGCGGGCGCGATTCTTGGTGTCGGTGGCGTCGTGTTCGCGCCCGGGAGTGGAACGATCGCGGCGGCCGGGCTTTTGGGATTCACCTGTGGGGCAACGCTGATCTTAACGCTAGCGTTGCCACCCTTGCTGTGCCGACCCGAAGAGGTTGGGTCGACCACCGCGGCGATGTTCACAATGAGCTATGGCTCCGCGGTCGTCACTCCGATTGTCAGCGGAACCGTGTGGGACGTAACCGGTGTTCCGGCCGCGGCATTCATTCCGATCGGCGTGTGTGCGGCTGTGCTTCTGGCATTCGCTCCGACGATGAAATTTCATCGGGCTAAGTCCGAAGGTCGCTGATGCGCCGAGAGGCGCTCAAAGCCAGTCTCTCAGGGGTCAGGAAGCCCCGCAGCCGGGACGATATTACCGGCTAGCCACAATCCCAGCTTGATTTTTTTCAAGGGAGCCGGAACTTTTGCGAGCGTCGGGCGTTCGATGGCCGGCATAAGCAAGATCAAGAAACGGCCGCGGGCTGGGCTAAAGAGGGAGGCGTTAATGCGGCAGCAAGCGTCGGCACAGTGGCAAGACGCATCCACGGCCCCGTTGGGGCGTAACGTGGAAGTACGAGTTGGCAATGATCCCGGGTGCTATGTGCTCAGGTTCCCTTGTCGTCGAACCGATTCAGGCTGGGTTCATGCGATTAAGGACATGCGTCTCGGTGTTGAGCCGACGCATTGGCGCGAGATCCGGGTTGGGTCATAGCTTTGATGGCCGGCAGCCCGCGTGACGCGCGACCACTGCCAAGACGTCGGAGGAGGCCGATGGCTCGCCTCAAGACAATTGTGGCACGAGCGACGGCGCGCACCCGCCGCCGCCTGACGAAGGCGTTGTTTCCGTCACGCATTCGCAGCCCCTGGGCGGCTCTCGCATTCGATGTGGTAAAGTTAGGACTTGAGGCTCAACACGTGATCGCGCTGCGGATTGCCAAGATCGCGTCGGGACATCGCGAGTCGCGTGCGGAAGTTAAGCGAATGATTGCGGAAAAGCCGCCGGCTTTCGCGAAAGCGCAGACGCAGATGACGATTGCCCTAACTCAAGGTGCTAAAGAGCACGCGGCGGCTCGTAAGGCGGTGCGGATATTGACCAAGACCGTGCGCGCCAACCGCAGGCGGCTGACGCGAGGCTAGGCCTAGGTTCGTTAGCCACGCAGCGGCCGAGGGCCGCCGATTGCCGGTAACCCCACGCACTGACCTAAGCCGGTAGGACGCCTTACCAGGTTTTTTGGCGGGTCGATGTCCCCGCCACTGGTGGCGTCGCTGGTTGAAACGGGTCAAACGGTCGATAGTTATTGTTTTGAAGTGCCGTCCGTGGTGCGGGCTTGTGGACGGTGTGCTTGATCGTGCGGGCTTGCGTGCGGCGTTTGAGCACGTGACGAAGATGGGATAACGCGGCGGCGGTGTCGGCGACCGGTAATGGCGCAGTCGCCAGCCGGCCGATTTCGTCGGTTTCTGACGCCACAGAATTCGACGCCATGTCAGCAGCCGGTGAAGACCCGGCCGAAGGCGTGGATGGGGCGGCTTCCCCCGTAGAGGCGGACGAAGCGACCTCCCCCGACGCTGCAGCCGGTCGCGCGGCGGGTGAGGCGGGCAGCCCGGTCGGGTGGCCGTCCTCGCCATTGTCCGACCGAGCGATGACGGGCGCATTCGGGGGCGATTGAGCCTCGATCAAGTCGGTAAGGGTCGACCTAGCCGGAGCCTCGTCGGATCGCGAGCTGGCCGGGGCGACCTCGGCTGCCGCCGGCTGCGCGGTCTCCGAGGACGGCAAGTCGCTGCGCGGCAACGCGCCGGACACGCCGGTGGTACCCGGCCCACGTGCTTCGTTGGGCAGGACCACAGGCGAGATTGGCGTCACGGTTTGCGGGCGCGCTTGCCGATCGGTCAGCCTTTGGTCGGTCGGCGAAGCGACGTGTGATCCACGATCAATCGAGGTGGTGTAGGCGACGCGTAGCGTCGCCAGAACGCCGATGGCGACAGACATCAGCGCCACCGTTCCGACGGCCGTGAGCAGAAGGAACGCAATGGCACCGACCCAGAGCGGTCGCCGCGACAGGCGCCCAACCCCCTCGTTGAGTGCGTTGACCACGTCACTAGTTGCCACCGCAGCGTCTCCTCACGTCCGGAACAAAAGGTGATAGCGATGCGCCCCGACCCACCCGTCAGCGCGACACACAACATCATTCCAATCCCGGCGCCGAAATTGGGCAACGCAGATGCGACCAACGTTTCGCTCATGATCGTGTCGCGTCCAGCGTGCCGCACCGTCACGAATCACGACCCGTGTCAACGATGGCATGAGCTTGGGCGAAATCAAGCGTCCGTATGTCCGCATATGTATGGAATCTGACTGTGACGAGACGGAACTTCCGTGACATCGCGGCGTTTGCAAATGAAGATCGCACCGCAGAGGCGCGCTCACCCACAATCGGTGAAGTGCGTGATGAGTGCAGTGGGGGGTGACGCGCCGGGTCATTGAGGCGCGGTTTGCTTGCATTGCCGTGGGAAAGGACGCCGTCGGTTGACACGCGCGATCCGACACGAGGACTGTGAGCTCATTGGCCCGCCGCAGGTGGATCTGGGCAAAGACCTGCGACGAATTGCCGGCTCGGAAATAGCCGAGGATCTTCATCGTTGCAGCCCGAGGGCTGCTTTTGAGGACTTCGGCGAGATTGTGGCTACGGCGCCTCCCACGCGCACGACCGCGAAAGCCGAGGGAGGAGTAGTACCATATTGCCGAGATGTGCAGTAAGTGCTGTATTTGATACAGAAATGTTGCCGATAGCCCGATAGGGACTTGTCCTGATCAGGTGTCTGGCGGCATTGTAAGAGGGCGCCAGCTGGGCTTGTTTGCCCGCGCCATGACGTTTTTGTGATGCATCATGCCGGCATTCGGCCGCGTTTCTGGCGTACTGGACGAAAAATCGCATCTGCACGCGCGGTTTATTCGTCCAGTCCAGCTCTTTGCTTTGGTCGGCTGGAGTGCAGTCATGTTTGGGTCCGCACGTGCCCACACTTCCTACCCGCGGCGCATCCTCATTGTTGAGGACGATTATCTCGTTGCTCTGCAGTTTGAGAATGCGCTGACCGAAGCCGGCTACGACGTCGTGGACATCGCCTCGACAGCCGCCGAAGCTGTTCAGATGGTCCCGGACCATCAGCCTGAGCTGGTCCTCATGGACATTCGTCTTGCCGGACCTCGCGACGGCATCGACGCGGCTGCGGAAATCTTTGATCGCTTCGGCATTCGCAGCATCTTTGTCTCGGCTTTTACCGATCCGGCGACGCAAACGCGCGCTCAACCCGCGCGGCCGCTCGCATGGCTCTCCAAACCGGTGTCGGATCACAAGCTCGTCGCCGCCGTCGACACGGCGTTGCGGCAAATCGAAGGGCGTTCAGCCTGTGGCTGAAGGACTCTGAGAACTTTGCGATGACATCCTGCGGCCCTCTCCGGGGGCGCGCGGTTTTCGGGGAACGTGACGAGATCGCATGGGCGCGCCCGGCGGCGCGAGGCGACCCTGCAAGTTTGGCGTCGAATTGTCGCTGAGAAGCCCGTGTTTTGCAGAAAAGAGCGCCCGGGGCGCGAACCGTGGGGAGCAAACGGCGCCTGTCGGTGCAGCCGACTCCTCAG
>Ga0066903_100007237_pt1 | contig 10029 bp, 12 predicted proteins | sample PanSoiMetaGPlot1_FD_67491 | JGI IMG/M metagenome (GOLD analysis project Ga0066903, IMG submission 67491) | Tropical forest soil microbial communities from Panama analyzed to predict greenhouse gas emissions - Panama Soil - Plot 1 (version 2) | ecosystem: Environmental > Terrestrial > Soil >... | reverse complement strand
GGGGGGGGGGGGGGGGGGGGGGGGGGGGGGGGGGGGGGGGGGGTGTCTACTCGGAGTCACTTCGACCCTGGGCCGAATCGTTAGCAGAGCGGCCGCCTCCGGTGCCGAGGTAGGTGGAGAGCGCGCCGATCGCGGCGCCGAGCGCGGTCGCGAGAAGGTTGGCGGCTGCCTCCGAGACGGCGTTGGCGTGCGAGGCCTCGGCGACGCCGGCCGCGATCGCCAGGGCGATCATGGCGCAGGCGACGCCGGCGGCCAGGATGAGCGCGACCAGGGCGACCGGCGAGAGTCTCACGGCAAAGTCAATCCCTCGACCGGCTCGAAGGGGAGCTCGGCCTTGTCGCCGTGCTCGACCTGCGCCTCGAGCGAGGGAGCGAGGCCGGAGCCGGCGCGCTGGACGCGGAGGTACATAAGCGGCCAGTTCTGCGAGCCGGCGCCGTTGGCGGCGCCGCCGGAGACGACCGGCGCCGAGGCCGTGCTGCCACGGAAGCCGCGAACGTAGAAGCGCCGCTGGCCGGCCGGCGGGGTGAAGCGGAGCCGCGAGTAGAAGGTCCGCCGGGAGCCGGCCGCGTCGCCGAAGGCGATGCCCATGAGCCCCCAAGGAGCGGCGCCGATCGCCTCCCAGAGAACGAAGCTGACCGATTGGCCGGCGGTCTGGAGGTCGGCGAGGCAGAGAAACTCGGCCATGCAGGGGGAGCCGTCATAGGTGACGGTCGGCGCCGAGGCGGAGGGGATGAGCTCGACCGCGTTGGCGATGTCCGGGCTTGTGTTGATCGTGACCGCGCCGGCGACCGACTGATAGGAGAGCTCGCCAATTTGCTGGAGGAGCGCCTCGAGACGGTTCGCGAGTTGCTGGCCGGTGGTCGGGTAGTCGGTGACGGCGTCGGCCGGCAGCGGGTAGGGGATCGCGAGCTTGGGCGTGTTGGCAGGCATCGAGGCGGCCTCCTATTCCGGGATGAGGTTGCCGAGGTTGTAGGCGTCCGCCCAACGGCAGGAGGCGACGACGTCCTGCCAGCGGATCGAGGCCGGGACGTCCTGCCAGGGGAGCGCGAGACCCGACTCGATCGGGTCGGAGAGCACCACCTCCTGCGTCCAATCGGGGCCCTCGATCGTGTCGGTCCAGCCTTCAATGACGGCGTTCCAGGCGGCGAAGGGAGCCGAGGCGGGGAGCCCGTCGAGCTCGACGAGCTGACCGATCGCGAGCGCCTGCGGCTCGAGGAGGGTGACGCTCGAGAGCTCCCAGCGCGGCCAGGCGTTACGGTCGAGCCAATCGAGCGCGCGCGCGTTGGCGGTCGCGGCGTCGGCGAGGCCGGAGTCAAAGAGGCCGGTCCAGCGGAGCCCGTAACGGGCCTGCGAGTCGGGCTCGTCGACCGTGACCGAGCCGTCGCCGTAGCCGTAGCCGAGAACGATCCGGTTCTTGACGTCGAGGACCTGGTGCCAATCGGGGGAAAAGAGGACGAGGCTCGGGTCGATCGTGAGGAGCGGATAGCGACCGGCGCGGCCTTCGTAGGCTTGGACGACGATGCTCCCGTCGCCGAGCTCGAAGGCGGTGCCGGCGACGTCGTCGAGCGCGGCGGCGAGCGCCTGTAGCGCGTCCATCGAGGCGTAGTCGGTGTCGCCCGGAGTCTGCGGCTTGGTCGCGGCGATCGGGACGTCCGGGCTCGGCGCTTGGACGGAGCCGGTGAGGTTGGCCTCGGAGAGGATGCGGGAGACGCGAGCTCCCCAACCTTCGGCCGGCCAGGAGTGGCCGGCGACTTGGCGGCGGCCGGCGAGCTCGAGGGTCGAGGTCGCGATCACGGTGAGGACGGCGTCGGTGCGCGGGTCGTCGTCGGTGACGGTCGAGTCGGTGATCGTGCCGGTAAACAGGCGCCGGCCGGTCGTGTCGTCGACCGTGAGGGTCGAGCCGACCGTCCAGAGCTTGAGCTCGGCGCGCGGGATCGCGCGGAAGGCGAGGGTCGCGGTCGCCGCTTGGACGCCGCCGTCGACGGAGTCTCGGCCGTGACGGATCGAGACGGAGGCGAGGACGTAGCCGAGGTCGATGAGGTAGGGGTCGCCGGCGGGGTCGGTGATGCGGACGGCGCCGATCCAGAGCGGCGCGCGCGGCTCGGCCTCGAGCTCGAGCTCCTCGATCATGCGATGCGGCCTTGGCGGAGCTCGTGGCGGCGGAGAACGCGCGAGAGCGCGCGCGCGGCGCCTTCGGGGTCGGTCGGCCCGTAGAAGTTGACGGTTACGCCGCCTCCGCCGGCGACGACCGCTCGAGGCGTGCCGTAGCCGTAGCCGGCCGCGGTCGCCGCTCGAGCTCCGGCCTCGCCGCCGGCCGCCGGCGCCAGGAGCGGCGGCGCCATGAACGGGCTCGGGACGTGCGGAAGATGGATCGAGGGGACCTTGATTTTGCCGAGCCAGGAGATCAGCGATTGGACGGCGTTAATGACGGAGTTGATCGCGCCGACGATCGCGTCGAAGGCGGAGGTCGCGGCGTTGCGGACGGCGTTGAAGTGGCCGACGAGGAGGTAGATCGCGGCGCCGATCGGCCCGAAGGCGAACAGGCCGAGCCGCCAATGCGCGACGATCCAATCGAAGGCGGCCGCGGCCGCGTGATAGACCGACTCGAACGCGCCGGCGAGAGCTCGAGCGGCGACCGCGACGCCGTTGAGCGCAGAGTTGACGATGTTACGGAAGGTCTGAGAGTGCTGATAGGCGAGAACGAGCGCGGCGCCGAGCGCGGCGACCGCGACGATGACGAGGCCGATCGGGTTGGCGGCGAGCGCGAAGTTGAGCGCGATTTGGGCCGCCCTCCAAGCGATCGTGGCCGCCTTAACGAGGACCATCGTGACCTCGTAGGCTTTGATCGCGGCGTTGGCGAGGAGGATCGCGGCGGCGAAGCCGGCGACGATGCCGATTGCGACTTTGACCGCGGTCGTGTGCGAGGCGGTCGCCTCGGTGAGAGAGATGAGGAGCCGTTGCGCGGCCTCGTAGTAGGGGAGGAGCCCCTTGCCGAGCTCCTCGGAGAGGTTGGCGGCCTCGGCCGCCTGTACGCGCTGCTGGTTGGCGGCGTCGCCGGAGTTGCGCGCAAAGTCGCCTTGCGCCTTCGAGGTCTGTTGGAGGATGAGCGCCATGGTCGCGGCGCTTTTCGCGTGCGCGTCGAGCGCGCCTTTGCCGTCGTAAAGGCCTTGTCGCATTGCCTCTTGTTTGAGCGCGTTGGCGTCGATAATGATGCCGTACTTTTTGAGGCCGCGAGTCGCGCCGCCGATGCCGGCCTGTAACGCTTGAAACACTTGGTCGACCGGGACGTTATTGAACGAGGCGAGATCGCTCGCGAGTTGCACCATCTGTTTCGACATATCGGCCGACGCCTTTTGCCCGTAGCCGAGATTGACGAACATATTGCCGAACTTATTGGCGGCCGCTAGTGCCTGCTCGGATGAGAGGCCGAAACTCTTGGCGAGAGTCTGCGACCAATGCTCGACCTCGCCGGCATTGTCGCCGAAAACCTTGTTTGTCTTTTGCACCTGTTTCTCGAGGTCGGCGGCGGCGTCGATCGCGTGCTTGGCGCCGACCGCGATCGCGCCGAGAGCGATCGCCGCGGGAATCGCCGCCTTCTTGAGCGCGGCGCCCATCCGCTCGGAGCGGGTCGCGGAGACCGCCATGGCGCCGTTAACGCGCTCGATCTCGGTGATCGCCTGCGCGCCCTCGGCGCCGATGCGGATAAGAATGTTGCCGGGCCCGAAGCCGGCCATGCCTAGAGGCCGTGGCGCCGGATCGAGCCGGCGACGGCGAGGTCGAAGGTGCCGGTCGCGGCCGGCTTGAGCCGGTCGACGGCCGGCTTGATCCAATAGCCGGCCGAGCGCGGGACCGCGAAGTGGTTGATCTCGGCGCCGGCGCTCGGCCCGTGTTCGGAGCCCCATGCGAGCTTGTAGGCCGGCGCGCCGTAGCGCCCGACCGCCTGCGAGCCGCCGATCGAGACGGTCGGCCGGCGGCCCTGCTTGACCGTGACCGAGCGCGCGACGAGCGGCGCGACCGGGACGCCGGAGCTCGAGGCGGCCGCGCGGAGGAGGACCGCGAGCTCCTCCGCGGTCGAGACCGAGGCCTCGGCGATCGGGCCTCCGGCGGCGCCGGAGAGGTCGACGGCGACGCCGTTGAGCGCGAGCTCGGTCTCGCGCGCGCCGTAGACCGTGACGCCGGTCCTAGGCATTGCGCTCCGCGGCGAGCTCGGCGACGAGCTCGACCATCGTCGCGAGCTCCTCGTCGTCGAGTGCCAGGAGGTCGGCGGTCGGCCGGCCGGTGACGAGGGAGAGCTCGACGATCATGCGGGAGACGCTCCCTCGGGGATAGGAGGGACCGTCTCGCCGAGCTCGATCCCCTGCTCGCGCGCAGAGGCGAGCATCTCGTCGGTCGGGTTGCCGTCGACGTCGACGACCGAGCCCATCCAGACGTCGAAGCCCTCGAGGATCGAGAGCGAGCAATAGGCGAGGAAGGCCGTCATCGTCTGCGGCCGGTTGCCGTCGTAGGCCGGCCAGCCGTGATCGGCGGCGAACCGTTCCCAACGCACCATCGCGGCGGAGCCCGCCTGCCACTCGACGAGCTCGCCGCCTTCGTATTGGACGACGCCGCGAAACCGGATCATGCGGCCGCCTTCTTGGAGCTCGAGCTCGCGAGCGGCGCCAGCGCCGTATCGTCGCGGGTCGGGGTGCCGACGCAGGGGAGCTCGACGTCGGTGACGGTCTGGACGCCGACGTCGCCGCCGACCTCGATCGGGACGATTTGGACGGTGCCCTTGTAGAGCGGCGCCGCGGTCGCGCCCTTCGGGGCCCACTCGAACGAGAGCTCGGCGAGCGCGTGATCCATGAGGAAGTTGACGAAGCCGGCGGGGTCCTCGAAGTCTTGAATCGCGGAGACGTTGAGCGCCCAAGTGATCGTCGTGTCCGGCGCCGGCTCCGGCGTCTCGAGGGTCGGGGTGCCGTCGTTCGAGTTGACGGACGGGGTGAGCTTGACCGTCGCGGCCTGCGGCGCGACCTCGATCATGTCCGGCGCCGTCGAACCGAGCTTGAGGGTGCCCGGACCTTGGCGGGAGTCTGTGGTAGGCATGAGCTAGACCTCCTCGGTCGTGACGGTGGCGACGAGCTCGATCGCCGGCAGCGGTTCGGCGTTGGCGGTCGAGCGGTAGGACGCGGGACGATAGGACGGGGTCGAGAGGACGGCGGCGACCTCGTCGGCGAGCGCGTAGATCGCGTCGACGGCCGGCTCCGAGTTGAGCGGATCGCCGGAGACGACGAGGACGGGGATGGTGAAGCGCCAGCCGTCGAGGAGGCGGCCGGTGAGAGTCGGCAGGCCGACCAGGACGCCGAGCGGCTGAGGGTAGAAGGCGCCGGCGTCGCCGGTCGCCTCGATGCCGGCGGCCATGAGCTCGTCGAGGAGCTCGCGGCGCGCGAGCGAGGCGGCCGAGGAGACGGAGACGCTCAAAACGCGACCGGCCTCCGCCAGCCGATCAGCCGCATGACCTCGGCGCGGCGCGCGCCGAGCGCGTCGAAGATTTGTGTCTCGTCGCCGTAGCCGGCGAAGCCGGAGGGGGCCGAGCGCGATTGGTAGAGGATCGCCGCCCACAGGGTCGCGCCGAGCTTGACGTCGTCGGTCGGCGTGAAGGTGTCGACGGTCGGCGGGAGCGCGTCCGGGTCGCCAGGGACGACGAGATCGGAGCGGCGCCGCTCGACCGCGGCTTTGGCGGCCGCGGTCGAGAGCGCGAGGTTGTCATCGGTCGGGACGCCGGCCGCCGGAAGGTCGAGGTAGGCGGCGACGTCGTCGACGGTGAGCCAATCGGCCACTAGGCCGCCTTCGATGCCTTCGCCGTCGACGAGCTCGCGACCTGCGGGACGATCGCCGCGAAGCGGAGGAGCTCGGCGGGGTAGTCGGTATCGAACAGGCCTTCGCCGACGACGGCGAGCTCGACGTTGAGCGCGCCGATCGCGTTGGCGGTGAGGCGGACGGGCTCGGTGATCCTCGCGTCGACGGCGCGGCGGGTCGCGAGGATCGTCTCGCCGGCCGGCAGCGTGCCGGAGACGACGGCGGGGATGCCGGCGAACGAGGTAGCGAGCGGACCGGCGGCTACGCCTCCCTGCGCGATCGCGACCGAGAGCGCGCCGGTGTCGGCGAAGTCGCCCCAAACGTCCGGCGCCATGATGATGACCTCGGGGGAGCGTTGGTTGCCGGTCGCGACGAAAAACTCGGCGATCGCGGCGCCGAGCTTGGTCGCGGTGCCGAGCGCGGCGGCGCCGAGCTCGCCGTAGACCTTGGCCTCGACGTCGAGGTAGAAGTCTTCGACCGCCTCGGCGTAGATCGCGTCGATCACGGACGGGTCGGAACGCTGGACGACGACCCAGGAGATCGCGCCGGCCCAATCCCAACGCTGAACGGTCGCCGTCTGCGTGTCGATGACCGCCTTCGAGGTCGTCGCGTCGGCGTCGACGTTGGCCGCCCATGCGCCGTTGGGGTGCGTGACCCACTTCGGCTTGTTGACGTTGAGGCCGACCCCCGGCAGCGGCCGCGAGCGGAAGGCCTCGAACAGCGGCCGGAGGATCGCCTTGCCACCGATGACCGTCCGCTCGTAGGTCGGCGGCAGGAGGCCGGTGACGTCGGTCGAGATTGTCTCGGTGAGCGCGGCCTCGATCATGCGAGCGGCGTCGCGCGAGCCATGCTGCGCCTCGACGAGGTAGCGGACGAACTCGCCGGCGAGGAGCTCGCGCGGCTCGGGGTTGCGGCCGGCCCGGATGACCGGCGGCGACGATGCGGCTTCCATTGGTCCCTCCTCGGGATTGGCCGGCTCCGCCGGCGCGGGGTCGGGGAGCTCGAGCTCCTCTTGGTCCGGTGCGGTCTCGATCGGCGCCGGCTCCTCCTGCGGGAGCGCCGGCTCCTCGCCGTTGCCCTCGCCCGGTTCGGGCTCGGGCTCCTCGCCGCCGTTCTCCTGCTCGGCGGCGACGCGGGTGACGCCGGCCGAGTCGAAGGCGCCGAGCGCCAGGAGCGAGACCTCGGCGACGTAGCCGGCCTCGACGGTGATGACGCCGCCGCGGTCGATCGTCGAGCGCAGGACCTCGGCGCCGACCGAGAGCGCGCCGCGCGAGCCCGAGGCGGCCTGCGTGAGCGCCTCGTCGCCGGCGGCGGTCGCGTCGACCGAGAAACGCGCGACGGCGCCGGTCGGCCCGTCGACGAGCTCGGCGAGGACGCCGATCGGCCGGCCGCGGTCGTGGTCGACGAGGAGCGGCGTGCGCCGGCCGAGCCGGATCGAGCCGGCCGCGAAGCGGTAATCGCGGCCTTTGATCGTGCCGACCTCGTCGTAAGGGACGATGACGCCCTCGATCGTCCGCTCATTGAGGTCGGCGACGAGGACCTCGCGCTCGAAGCGAAGCATTAGACCCTCCCAGGGGTGAGGTCCGGCGGACCGCCGGACGAAGGTATGCCGAGCATCGCGCGAGCCTCTTGGACGGTGACGATGCCGGCGCCGAGGAGCGCGATCGCGTAGTCCGCGGCGGCCTGCGGGTCGGCGCGGAGAAACTGCTGAACGTCGAAGGCGACCGCTTGGCCGCGCGGAGTCGCGACGTCCGTCAACGTGGTCTCGATGACGTTGAGGTGAGGCGCGCAGGAGGTCGAGACCAGCATCGAGAGCATCTGCGTCAGGTTCGCGTAGAGCATCGCGCTCGAGTGGCCGGACGGCGAGGCGCCGATCATCGCGACCGGCACGTTGAACAGGCGCGCGACCTCGGTCGCGATGTTGTGGCGAGCCTCGAGGAGTTGGAGGTCGGCCGGCGAGAGGTTCTCGCGCGAGTAGTCGACGCCCTGCAAGAACGCGATGCCGTAGAGACGGCGGTTTTCGGAGAACTTCTCGACGTAGGCTTGTGCCTCCTCCTCATTGAGCTCCGAACCCTCGTTCTTGAGCACGCCGGCGGGGAGCTCGACCGCAGAGAGGCGGCGCGCCGCCTCCTCGAGCTCGAGGCCGCCGGCGAGGATGCGAGCGCCGGTCTCGAGGACCGCCGGCGCTTGGCCGTCGAAACGGATGAGCGCCTCCGGCGCGAGGACGCCCTCGACGCCGGCGACGCGGTAGCCCTCGAGGACGGCGTAGGAGCCGCCGGTCGAGCGAGTGACCGGCGTGACGTCGCGAAACGGCGTCCAGCGAGCTCGGCGAGGGAAGCCCTCCGGGTCGAGCTCGAGGACCCTCCAAAAGGCGTAACCGTGAAAGAGGAGGTCGTCGACGGTGCCGGCGATCGTCGCCGTCCAGGAGGTCGAGGGGTCCGGCTTGGTCAGGAGGTAGCCGCCGTCGAGCCGCTCCTCGCCGCGGTAGCAGAAGGCGTCGAGCTGGACGATCGTGCCGACGATGAGGTTGCGGCAGGCGGCGACCGAAGGGATCGTGAGCGCGGCCTCGCGCGAGACGCCCTCGGTCTGCCATGCGAGCTCGGCGATCTCGAGCGACGTGCCGGAGCGAAAGACCGGCACGCGCGGCCGCGGCGCGGCCGCCTCGACGAGCCCGTCTCGCCGGCGAAGTCTCATTGACCTCGAGGATCGCCGGCGAGCTCGAGCTCCGCAATCGGCCGATCGGCCGAGGACCGCTAGGCGGCGACGATGAGCGGTTTGCGGCGGAGGTCGGGTCGGAGCTCGTAGCCGACCGCCCAAACCGCGGCGCGCGCGAGGAAGATCGGGCCCGGAGAGCGGCGCGCGCTCAACGTCGTCCCGACGTCGGGGATCGTGACCGGCGTCGCGGTGAGCATCTGCCGAGTGAGCTCCGGGTCGCCGTCGTGTCGGAGACGGCCGTCGACGACCGCGGCCAGGGTCGGCCCGTAGCCGGCGCGCTGCTCGGCGGTGCCGACCTTGGCGGTCGTGACGCCGCGGAGCGTCTTGACGTGACGCTCGAACGAGGCCGGATAGAGGAGCGTGAGGCCTCGCCGTCCGGCCGTGAGCTCCTCGAGCGCCGCCCACAATGCGCGCCTCGAGGGGAAGGCGCGACCGGAGACGACGACGTCGTCGCCGGCGGCGATCGCGAGGACGTAGCCGCAGGCGCCCGGTTGCCCGTCGCGGTCGTTGATCGCGACCGTCCCTCCTCGGACGGGGAGCTCGAGCTCCGGCTCCTCGGCCGCCTTCCATTGGCCGGCCGCGATCCAAGAGCGCGCCGCGAGGACCCATTGGTTGAGGTACTGACGGCGCCAATCGGCCTCCGAGCTCGTCGCGTAGGCGTGCTCGAGCGCCTCGAGGCGCGCCGGCGTCCAATGCGGCGAGGCGATGCGCCAGGCCTCGCGGTCGTCGGGGTAGGCCTCCGGCGGAGCCGACCACTCGAGGAGGAGGATGCGCGCCGAGTCGGGGTCGTCGAGTTGCGCGATCGCGGCGTCGCGGTCCTCGATCAAGAGGGTCGAGCCGCCGTCGCCGGCGGTCGAGACGAGGACGAGTTGCGGCGAGCGGCGCTCGAGCATCGTCGGCGCGATCGAGCCGTCGACGACGTCGCGCGAGATTCGCCAAGCCTCATCGACGAAGGCGAGCGAGACCGAGGAGCCGACGCCGCCGTCCAAGGTCGAGGCGGCGAGCCGCCAAGCCGAGCCGTCGACGAGCTCGATCGCCTCTTGGCCGTTCGAGCGGCGGACGGTGACGCCGAGCGTCTCCTCGAGCGTGCGCGCGGCCGGCGTCCAGATCCTCGCCGCGGTGCCTCGCAGGTTCGCGACGTGGAGGACCTCCTGCGGCTCGTCGAAAAGATCGGAGGCGCCGACCCGCCAGCCGCAGAGACCGCGGGAGAGGATCGATTTGCCCGACTGACGCGAGACGGTGAGGATCACGCGGCGCCAGCGGAGCGAGCCGTCGGCGCGATGCTCGAGGATGCGCTCGAGCGCGTAGCGTTGCCAAGGTCGGAGCTCGTCGCGGAGGTAGCGGCCGATCCAGCCGGCGGCCTCGGCGCCATAGGAGCCGACGACGTCGGCGGGTCGGGGAGTTTCCAGACGCGGCGGGACGAGCTCGACCGCCTCCGGCGTTTTTGGGGATTTTGCAGGGGATTTTTTGGCCGGCGAC
>Ga0066903_100007236_pt1 | contig 10029 bp, 12 predicted proteins | sample PanSoiMetaGPlot1_FD_67491 | JGI IMG/M metagenome (GOLD analysis project Ga0066903, IMG submission 67491) | Tropical forest soil microbial communities from Panama analyzed to predict greenhouse gas emissions - Panama Soil - Plot 1 (version 2) | ecosystem: Environmental > Terrestrial > Soil >... | reverse complement strand
GTTCCAGTCCGCGATGGTCCGCAGCCAGTCCGGCATGCCGCGGGTCGGGACCAGCGCATTCGAGATGAAGGAGAGGGGGAACAGCAGGAGGAAGCCGAAGCTCTGCGCCGTCTCCACGCCCCGCGCCCAGAGGCCCACGCAGCCGGCCAGCCACGACAGCGCGTACGCGAAGAGGAGCGCGACGCCGAATCCGGCCAGCGCGTGGCCCGGGCCGAGCGCGGGGCGCCAGCCGACCACGAGGCCGGCGCCGGCGACGATCAGCGTGCAGAGCACCGCGGTGAGCAAGTCGGTGAGCGACCGCCCGATCAGCACCGCCGGTGACCACATCGGCAGCGTGCGGAAGCGGTCGATGATGCCGGTGCTGAGGTCGCTGGTCAGCCCGACCGCCGTGCCCATGCTCGACGTGGTCAGGTTGAGCAGCAGCAGGCCGGCGATCGCGAACGCGGCGTACGTGCCGCCGGGCACCGGGATGCCCGAGCCGAAGACGTAGACGAACAGCATGGTGAAGAGCACGGGCTGGATCGTCACGTCGCTGAGCTGCATCGGCTCGCGCGCAATGTGGATGAGGTTGCGCCTGGTCATGACCAGGACGTCGTGCAGGCCGTCCGCCACGCGGATCGGGCGCGATCGGGACGATGCCGCGGCGATCATCGAGCCACCTCCTGCAGCGCCGGCTCCCCGGCGCGGCTGTGTTCCGCCTGCCACTCGGCCGTCTCGGTCGCGGACCCCGTCAGACGCAGGAACACGTCGTCGAGCGTCGGCTGGTGGACGGCGACGTCCTCCAGGTCGACGCCGGCCTCGTCGAGCGCCCGGACCGCTCGCTTGAGGAGCCCGGCCGTGTCGCGCACGGGCGCGCGCAGGCGGCGTCCGTGCTCCCCGACCTGGAACGGGCCGTCGACGAGCGGCCGCAGCGCCTCGACGGCGGCGGGGTCGGGCGCGGTCAGGGTCGCCTCGAGACGCGCCCCACCGGTGACGCGCTTCAGCTCCTGCGATGTGCCTTCGGCGATGACCCGGCCGTGGTCGATCACGACGATCCGGTCGGCCAGGTGGTCGGCCTCGTCGAGGTACTGCGTCGTCAGCAGCACCGTCACGCCGTCGTCGACGAGCTCGCGGATCACCGACCAGACCCGGAGCCGGCTCGTCGGGTCGAGCCCGGTCGTCGGCTCGTCCAGGAACAGCACGCTCGGTCGCGTCATCATGCTCGCGGCGAGGTCGAGGCGGCGCTTCATCCCGCCGGAGTAGGTCTTCAGGACCCGGCCGCCTGCGTCGGTCAGCTCGAACGTGCTCAGCAGCTCCGCGGCCCGCGCTCGGGCATCCCGCGCACGCATGCGGCTCAGCTCGCCGACCAGCTGCAGGTTCTGGCGGCCGGTCAGCGTCTCGTCCAGCGTCGCCGCCTGGGCCGCGACGCCGATGTGGCGGCGGACCGCCGCGGGTTCGCGGACCACGTCGTGCCCGGCCACGCGCGCGCGCCCGCTGTCGGGAAGGGTCAGCGTGGTGAGGATGCGCACGGCCGTCGTCTTGCCGGCGCCGTTCGGGCCCAGCACGCCCAGGATCGACCCCGCCGGCGCCGCCAGGTCGATCCCGGCCAGGGCCTGCGTGGCTCCGAATCGCTTCGTGATGCCGGCTGCCTCCAGCATGTGCTCCGTCATCGGTACTCCAATTTACTTGACGGCCGGTAAGTTGATAGGTCCAGGATACTGCGCGCACTTACCGGTCGTCAAGTAGAATTACAGTCGATGGCCAGACGACGTGCGCACGCGACGACTCCGGAGCTGACGACCCGGGAGCGGATCCTCGACGTCGCGCTGGACCTGTTCGTGCGCAAGGGCTACGCGGAGACCTCGCTGCGGGAGATCGCCGCCGAACTGGGCTTCTCGAAGGCCGCCCTCTACTACCACTTCGCGGGCAAGCAGGACATCTTGATCGAGCTCCACCGCCGCACCCACGAGCTCACCGACGAGGCCCTGCCGCTGCTCCAGGCGTTCGGGCAAGCGCACGACGACACATGGCTGCGGCTGATCGACGGGCTCATGAACGTCGCGCTGCGGAACCGGCGGCTGATCGAGCTCCACCTTCGCAACCAGGAGGTCATCATGGCGCTCCACCGCGACGCCGCCGCGATGGAGAAGCACGGGCCGATCCGCAACGAAGTCGAGGACTACGTGATGGGCCTGGTCAGGGACCCGTCGGCGCCCGCGGATCGGCGGGTCCGGAGGATCGCCACCCTCGGCATCGTCGCGGCGGCGCTGCTCGGAGGTGGCGCCCTGGCCGACGTCTCCGACGACGAGCTCGAGGCTGCCGTGCGCGGCGTCGTTCACGAGGTGCTCGGCGTGGGCGCGGCGCGAGCCTGAGCCGGCCCGCCCCTCGGCCGTTGGCACGATTCCTCGGCGACGGCCTTGGGTGTTGATCGACGTTCCGGATTGGAATCCATCCGACGTGTCATAATGCATGCATGGCAAAGCTAGGTCGTCGCGTCAAGCGTACCTACAACCTCAGGCCCGCCACCGTCGAGACGGTCAGGCGGCTCGTCGAGGCAGAGGTCGCTCCGACCCAGGACGCCCTCGTCGAACGCGCGGTTCGCGATCTGGATCGTGAGCTGCGTGACCAGGAGCACGCGCGCCTCTGGGCGGAGGCTGCACGCGACCCAGAGTTTCGCGCGGAGATGGAGCACCTCTGGTCGGACTTCGCCGCTGAGGATCACCGAGCCTGGGAGCTGGGCGAAGAATAGTGGTCGCGGCAACTCGCCGCCTTCGGTGGGCCGTGCTGCTCTTGAACTTCGACCCGGTGGAGGGCCATGAGCAGGGCGGCGAGCGACGTGGGCTGGTGGTTTCGTATGAGCCGCTCCATGCGGCCGGCATGATCGCGGTCTGCCCGATCACTGCAGCGAGGACGAATCCTGCACGACCGGCCGAGGTCCCAATTCCGGTGGGCGAGGCTGGCCAGACCAAACCCGGACTCATCCTCTGCCATCAGGTTCGAACGGTCTCACTGCTGCGTGCCAGGGCGGACGGTCCGGTGCGCTACCTGACGGATCCGGGCATCAGAGCCGGGGTGCGGGAATCGCTGGCGATGCATCTCGGCCTGGACGCCCCGGGCCTGCGCGACGGCGCGGCCATCGACGACTTCTTCGGCCCCGACGCCCGGTAGCCGCGCCGAGCCTCCTATCCTCCACTTCATGGGCATCGACACACGGGCCCTCGACGCCGGCCGGATCTACACCTTCCAGCTCCGGCTGACGCTCGGGATCATCGCCCCGGTGGCGCCGGCCACGAGCGTTCGGGAGCTCGAGGCCGAGGTGCGGACCGCGGGCCAGAGCCTGGCACGGCGCGCCGAGCTGGTGGCCAACGCCCTCCGCGACCTCGGCGAGCGCGGCTGGCGGCCGCAGAACAGCGCCCCGACCGGCCGCGAGGTGCTGTCCGGCCACGGGTTCGCCGGCCCCGACGGCTCGGAACTGCCCGAGGCGGTGACCGTGGCGAAGGACGCGCCGCCGGGCGAGGCCGCTCAGGACCTGGCCGCCGTCGCCCGCGACCTCGCCGCCGACCTCGCGGAGAGCCTCACCGTGCGCCTCGAGGACCTGGACCTGCCGGTCGTCCTGACCGCAGAGGCGGCCGAGCTGCGCTACTCCCCTCGCGAGTACCTGGAAACCTTCTCGATCCGGACCTAGCGCTTCACCGCGCGCGCGTCGAGGAACAGCGGGACCCGGTCCCAAAGGTCCCCGTTTCCCGGCCGCACCTCGCGCACGGCCTCAGTCGCGAGGCCGGCGGCCGCCATCGCGGCGAAGTAGTCCTGCAGCGGCCGGTGCATCGCCTCGAACGTCATGCGCAGCCCGCGCTTCTCCTGGCTCCACACGGTCCGCCGCTGCCGGAAGTAGTCGCCGGCGATCACGAACTCGGCGCCCGGTTCGACGGTGCGGAAGTCGCCGGCCTCGTTCAGCGGGTGCACCACCGCGAAGCACAGCCGGCCGCCGGGCCGGAGGACCCTGCCGATCTCGCGGACGGCGCCCGGCATGTCGTCCATGTCGTGCAGGGACATGAAGGCGACGACCAGGTTGGCTGCCGCGTCGGGCAGAGGCAGGGCGACCGCGTCCGCGCGCAGCACGCCCGCTACGCCGCCGATCGCCTCGGCGGTGCGGAGCGCCATCGTCGGCGCCGCGTCCAGCGCAACCACGCGATGCCCGAGCGCGGCAAGGTCACGCGCCACGCGGCCCTCGCCGCAGCCCACGTCGATCGCCAGCCCGGCCGGCGGCGGCACCAGACTCAGGAACAGGTCGCGGTGGAACTTCCAGTAGCTGTCGTGGCCCGGCCGGCGCGCCCACTCCGTCCATGCCTGGGCGTTGACCTCCCAGGCATCGATCAGGCTGCTCACTGCCGGGGAGCGGGCGGGACCGGCCGGTACTGGTCGCACACAGGGGCCTGTGGCTCGGTGTGGTAGTTCCACCTGCGGCACCAGGCCACGCCGTCGAACTGGCGGCACGAGCCGCACATCACGCGGGGATTCGACGCCGGCAGCTTCCGCATCAGGTGCTCGGGGCGCTCGCCCGGAAAGCCCGGCCGGCCGCTCATGGCCGCACCGCCCGCAGGTCGAGGAACAGCGGCACCCGATCCCAGCGGCCGCCGGTACGCGGACGCGGCTCCACCAGAGCCTCGGTCAGGAGACCCGTGCGCTCCAGCGCAGCGAAGTAGTCCTCGAGCGACCAGTGGTACCCGTCGAACGTCATGCGCAGGCCGTCACGTTCGGCCGTCATCATCGATCGCCGGGCCTGGAAGTAGTCGCCCGCGATCGCGAACTCGGCGTCGGGCTCGCGGCCGCGGAACGCGCCGGCAGAGTTGATCGGGTGCTCGACGGCCAGGCACAGCCGGCCACCGGGCCGGAGCACCCGGCCGAACTCGCGCACCGCTCCCTGCATGTCGTCCATGTCCTGCACCGACATGAACGCTACGACGAGGTCGGCCACCGCGTCCCCGAACGGCAGGTGCGCGCCGTCCGCCCGCAGCACGCCCAGCAGACCACCGCCGGCCTCGGCTGCCCGCCTGGACAGCGTCGGCGACGGCTCAACGGCGAGCACCCGATGCCCGAGCGCGGCCAGGTCGCGCGCCACCCGGCCCTCGCCGCTGCCCACGTCCAGCGTCAGCCGGCCGGGCGCCGGCAGGAGCGCGAAGAAGGCCTCGCGATGGAACCGCCAGTAGCTGTCGTGCCCGGGGTGCCGCGCCCACGCGGTCCACTCGTCGGCGTGCGCCTCCCAGGCCTCTCGCAGCGTTCGCTCGGGTCCCACCGCAGCGCAGAGGGTACCGGTCAGTGACGGAAGTGACGCTCGCCCGTGAGGACCATCGCGCCTCCGGCGAGGTCGACCGCGGCCACGACCTCGTCGTCACGGATCGAGCCACCGGGCTGGATGACCGCCGTGACGCCCGCCTCCAGGACCGCCTCCGCCCCGTCCGCGAACGGGATCAGTGCGTCGGAGGCCATCACCGCGCCTCTGGCGCGGTCTCCCGCGCGGCGGACCGCGATCTCCGCCGCCTCCACCCGGCTCATCTGACCCGCCCCGATGCCCACCGCCGCGAAGTCGGACGCCAGCACGATCGCGTTGGAGCGGACGTGCTTGACCGTGAGCCACGCGAACTCCAGCTGGGTCCACTCGTCCGTCGTCGGTGGACGCCTGCTGACCACCCGGCACTGCTGGCGGTCGAACCCTCGGTGATCCCACGTCTGGGCCAGGAAGCCGCCCGGCACCGACCGCACCTGGATGGACTGCGTGCGGAGCGGCGTCACCTCCAGCACCCGGAGGTTCCTGCGCCGCTCCAGCACCTCGACCGCGTCGGGGGCCAGGCCCGGCGCCAGCAGGACGTCCGTCTTCACCTCGAGGATCTGCTCGGCGGTGGGCACGTCGAGGATGCGGTTCACGGCCACGACGCCGCCGAACGCGGAGCGCGGATCGCACTCGAATGCCTTGCGGTAGGCGGTCGCCAGGTCGTCGCCGAGCGCCAGGCCGCATGGATTGGTGTGCTTGATGATGGCCGCGGCGGGCCGCGCGAACTCGCTCACGAGCTCGTACGCCGCCGACGCGTCCTGGATGTTGTTGTAGCTGAGCTCGGGCCCCTGGACCTGGTGGGCGGAGCCGAGCGCGCCGGGGTCCGGGCCGAGCCGGTAGAACGCGGCGTGCTGGTGCGGGTTCTCGCCGTACCGAAGCGGCTGCGCGAGCTGCCCCGACAGGGTGAGCTCCGGCGGGAAGGCCGCGCCGTCCTCGTCGCCATCCCACTGCAGCCACGCCGAGATCTGCGCGTCGTACGCGGCCGTGTGCGCAAACGCCTCGGCGGCGAGCCGCCGGCGCAGCGCCGCGTCGACCCTCCCTTCCTGGAGGGCGCTCAGCACCTCGATGTACCGCTCGGGCCGCACCACCACGATGACGTCGGGGTGGTTCTTGGCCGCCGCGCGGGCCATTGCCACGCCTCCCACGTCGACCTGCTCCAGGATCTCCGCGAAGCTCGCCCCGGCGCGGGATCGGGTCTCGGCGAACGGGTAGAGGTTCACGCACAGGAGGTCGATGAGCTGCAGGTGACGGCTCTCCAGCTCCCGGATGTCCTCCGGCCGGTTCCGGCGGGCCAGCAGGCCTGCGTGCACGCCGGGGTGGAGCGTCTTGACCCGGCCCCCCAGGATCTCCGGGAAGCCGCCGGTCAGGTCGGTCACCGGGCGCACGTCCAGGGATGCCTCCTCCAGCGTGCGCCGCGTCGCGCCGGTGGAGTACAGCTCGAAGCCCAGCCGGGCCAGGCCTCGCGCGAACGCGGGCAGGCCAGCCTTGTTACTGACGGAGAGAAGTGCTCGCTTGGGCAATGAGTTCGATCGCCTCCGGGAGGATTCGGTGCTCCTCGGCCTGGATCCGGCCGTGCAGGCGCTCGACGGTATCGTCGGGCAGCACGCGGACGGCCGCCTGGAGCAGGATCGGACCGGCGTCCACGTCGTCGGTTACGACGTGGACAGTGCACCCGGTGAGCTTCACGCCGTGGGCGAGCGCGCGCTCCACGGCGTCCATGCCGCCGGCGAAGGCCGGCAGCAGGGAGGGGTGGACGTTGATGATCCGGCCCGCGAAGGCCGAGACGAACGCGTGGCTGAGGATGCGGTCGTACCCGGCGTTCACGACGAGCTCGACGCCGCGAACGAGCAGCCACTCGAGCATCGCGGCATCGCGCTCCTCGCTGGAGCCGAAGCGCCGCTGCGAGAACTCGCCGAGCGGGATTCGCACATCGCGGGCGAACGCGGCAGCGCCGCACCCGGGCCGGTTGGTCGCCACCGCCACGACGTCATAGCCGCGTTCCACCAGGTTGCGCAGGTTCGACCCGCGGCCGCTGGCCAGGACGCCGATGCGGACGTCGGCGGTCATCGGGCGCCCGCCCCCACTTGCTTCGTCATCGGAGACGGATCCGGTGGGCGCCGGACTGCTCGACGACCCGGCCCACCACCGGGAGGCCGGGCAGCGGCTCCGAGGTGACCAGCACCATCCCCACGCCCATGTTGAACGTGCCGAACATCTCCTCGCCCGCGACCCGACCCCGCTCCGCGATCAGGCGGAAGATCGCCGGCACGTCCCACGCCGAGCGGTCGAGCTCGGCCATCAGGCCCTCCGGCAGGGCGCGCGGCACGTTGCCGAGCAGGCCGCCGCCGGTGACGTGGGCGGCGGCCTTCCAGGGCAGGTCGCCCAGGTCGTGCAGGTACGAGCGATGGGGAACGAGCAGCTCCTCGCCGAGCGGCCGCCCGAGGTCGGGGAAGACGTGGTCCAGCGGCACGTCCTCGAAGACCCTGCGGACCAGGGAGTAGCCGTTGGTGTGCAGGCCGCTGGAGGGCAGGCCCACGAGCAGGTCACCGTCCGTCACCGGCGTCCGCGCCGGGGTGCCGGGCTCGACGTGGCCGACCACGAAGCCGGCCAGGTCGTAGTCGCCGAGCGCGTACATGCCGGGCATCTCGGCGGTCTCTCCACCGAGCAGCGCGCAGCCGTTCTCGCGGCAGGCCTCCGCCAGACCGGCCATGACTTCGGTGTAGACGTCCTCGTCCAGGTGCCCGCCGGCGAAGTAGTCGAGCAGGAACAGCGGGCGGGCGCCCGCCGTCGCGATGTCGTTGACGCAGTGGTTGACCAGGTCGTGGCCGATGCCGCGGTGCCGGCCGTACGCGATGGCCACCTTGATCTTGGTCCCCACGCCGTCCGCGGAGGCGGCGAGGTGGCCGCCGCCCGGGAGCGCGTACAGCCCGGCGAAAGGGCCGATGCCGGTGACCACCTCGGCGCCGTGCGTGGCGGCGAGGAGCGGCCTGACCCGCTCGAGCATGCGGGTGTAGGCCTCGATGTCGACCCCGGCGGCCGCGTACGACAGGCCCTCGTGCTGAGTCACGGGCGGACGAGCACCTCCCTGGGCCCTGCCGGGGCGGGGGGAAACTCGAACGCCATCTTGTCCATCTCCAGCTGCTGCGGCACGGGAACCGGGTACGCGCCGTCGAAGCAGGCGCGGCAGAACTGGTCGATGGTGCCGTGGCCGACGGCACGCATCAGCGCCGGGATCGAGAGGTACGCGAGCGAGTCGGCGCCGATGAACCGACGGACCTCCTCGACGGTCCGGTTCGCAGCAACGAGCTGCTTGGTCGAGCCGATGTCCACGCCCATGAAGCACGGGAAGCGCATCGGCGGGCTGGAGACCCGGATGTGCACCTCGCGCGCGCCGGCCTGGCGGAGCACCTCGATGATGCGGCGCGAGGTCGTGCCGCGCACGATCGAGTCGTCGACCGCGACCACCCGCTGGCCGCGCAGCGAGCGGCGCAGCGGGTTGAGCTTGAGCACGACACCCGCCTCGCGCAGCGACTGGTCCGGCTCGATGAACGTCCGGTTGATGTACCGCGACTTGATCAGGCCCTCGCGGAACGGGATGCCCGATTCCTCGGCGTACCCGATTGCGGCCGGCGTCCCCGAGTCGGGCAGGCCGATCACCATGTCCGCCTCGACGGGCTGCTCGCGGGCCAGCTCCCGGCCCATGCGCACGCGGGCCTCCTCCAGCTCGCAGTTCTTGAGGATCGAATCGGGCCTCGCGAAGTAGATGAACTCGAACACGCACATGGCGTGACGGCCGGACTCCTGGAACTGGATGGACGCCAGGCCGTGGTCGTCCATCACGACCATCTCCCCCGGCTGCACCTCGCGCACGAAGGTCGCGTTCACGGTATCCAGCGCGCACGTCTCGGACGCAACGACGTGGGCCGGCTGACCGCGCAGCGGGATGAAGCCGATGCAGAGCGGGCGGAAGCCGTAGGGATCGCGCATGGCGATCACGGCGTCCCGGGTGACGATCGCGCACGAGTAGGCACCCACCACCCTGGCGAACGCGCGGCGCAGCACTTCGGTCCAGTCGGCGCCGTGCGTGTGCTCGATCAGCCGGGCCATCACCTCGGTGTCCAGACCGCTGTCGAATCGGGCCCCCTCCTCCTCCAGCTCGCGGCGGATGGCCTGGGAGTTGATGAGATTGCCGTTGTGGGCGATCGCGCCGTCGCCGAGCGCCGGGTGCCGGAACGGCACCGGGTGGGCGTTCTCCGCCCGGCTGGCGCCCGTCGTCGAGTAGCGTGTGTGGCCGATCGCGACCGTCCCGTGCAGCTCGGCGATCGCAGCTGGCGTGAACACCTGCGCCACCAGGCCCATGTCACGGTGGATGCGCACCCGGGCGCCGTCGCCGACGGCGATGCCGGCCGACTCCTGGCCCCGGTGCTGCAGCGCGAACAGCCCGAAGTAGGTGAGGTTCGCGACGTCGACCTGGGAGCTGTGGATGCCGAAGATGCCGCACATCTGATCAGAGCAGTGCCTCCTCCCATGCCTTCCGAAGCTCCGGAAGCCCGACGTCGACCTGTCCCTCGAACACGACACGATCGCCGCCGGTCCGGCCCAGCAGTGTCAGCTCGACATCGTGGACGCCCGCGAGCTGCCGCAGTGCCGTCAGCGCGGCTGGCGCCGCGCTGACGACGAAGCGGCCCTGCGACTCGCCGAAGAACGCCGCGTCGAGCCGT
>Ga0066903_100007235_pt1 | contig 10030 bp, 21 predicted proteins | sample PanSoiMetaGPlot1_FD_67491 | JGI IMG/M metagenome (GOLD analysis project Ga0066903, IMG submission 67491) | Tropical forest soil microbial communities from Panama analyzed to predict greenhouse gas emissions - Panama Soil - Plot 1 (version 2) | ecosystem: Environmental > Terrestrial > Soil >... | reverse complement strand
CTATGTGCGCAAAATGTCTGTGACCGGAGACGGAGCGGCCCGGCGACTTGCTGACTTCCTGGATCACGTCGGCATAACACCTGACTTCGACCCTGCGCCCATTAGCATGGGCAGCGGTGGCGGCGAGTCGTTCATCTCAAAACACCTTAAAATGGTATAAAAATGCCTGACGTTCTGGCGCAAGACGATGTTCTTGGTCCCGGCTCAGATGTTGCTTCGATCCTGAGCGGATCGAGGTATGACGCTGGTCCCGTGCCTGTAGCTGGCCCACCTCCGCCTGCTGCCGCTCCTGCACCAGTTGCGCAATCTGCTCCTGGGGTATCTTCCACCGCTCTGAGGCAAGATTTACAGCCTCAGATTGCCGACGAACGGCGCTTGGCGCAAGCTGCTTTCGACAAGGCCGAAAGGGCAATGTCCGAGGACGAGAGAATCATTGCCGATAAGTCAAAGACGTTGCAACCGTTGCGCGAACGCATGATGGATTTGGCGTCCCGGCCGCTGCCGGAGAGGGAAAAGGATAAGGAACCCCCGCCTGTCCCCAAGCGAAACAATCAGCACGATGACGAAAACTGGTTGTTTGCTGCCGGCCTGCTAGGTGCGCTGGCAGGAGCATTCACCCGCAACCATGCGACCAACGCTCTTGCAGCATTCCAGGGCGCATTGCAGGGATATCAGGAAGGTTCAAAGCAGAAGTTCGACGAACAGATGAAAATCTGGGAGGCCGAGAACAAGAAGGTTCTCGAAACCAACAAGGCGGCACAGGACCGCTACAGGGACATCTTGCAGGACCGCAAATTGAACATGGACCAGATGTCGGTCGCGTTGCAGGTGGCTGGGCAGGAATTTGACGACCAGGGCATGATAACTGCGGCAAGGACCAAGAATTCTTTGGTGATTGCGCAGTATCACGATCAGAATATCAGAGCCATGCAACAGATGCAGACGAGTTCCGATCGAATCTCACTTGCATATGACCAGATGCAGAGTCGAGAGCGAGCGGCCGCATTGAAGGCGCACGCTCAGGAGGTCGGAGTTGCCGATCCTCAAGCAATGCAGGCCCAAGTTGACGCTATTTACGAACTAAGGGCACCCCCAGCTCCTCCGTCGCGAAAGACCGGAACCAATCCGATCATGCAGGAAGTGTACCGGCAACATCCCGACTACGATGCAACGAAGTTCGCGCCCAAGCAGAGGGTGATAAACGAGTTCGCCGCGGGAGCCACAGGACGGCAGATTCAATCTCTCAATGTCGCCATTGGTCATCTTGATGTGCTCAAGGGCCTCGGTGACCAATTGGAAAACCGCAATTCCCCGACGTGGAACTTCTACGCCAATATTGCGAATCAGGAACTTGGATACCCTGCCCCGGACTCGTTCGATGCTGTCAAGCAGATCGTTGCGGCCGAGGTTATGAAGTCTATTGTTCCCGGCGGTGGTGGCGTCAGCGAACGTATGGAGCTCGCCAAGAGGGCAGACAGTTCAAGGTCGCCAGATCAATTACGCGGCGTCATCAGAGCATACCAAATGCTCTTAGCTGGCCAGATGGACGGGTTCCGCAATCGTTATGAACACGAAACAGGACTGAAGGACTTTGACCAAAAGATAGCCCCGCGTACCAAACAGGCGATCTCTGATGCGACCAAGCCGCCGCCTCAGCCGAACACTTTCCCGATGGGAGTGATCGCGCCAAGAGATGAGACGACCGGGGAAAGGGATTGGATGAACCTCCCCGGCTATGGTCACGTCGGTCCGTAGAGATGGCTGAGGATGACTTACAAGGTCGCGACTTCCAACAGCCAGGTCCGCCCGATTTAGGGGTTTCCGCAGGCGGTGCGGCGGCGATTTCGATCATCCTGGGGAACATCGCATCAGGCGTAGCTATCCGCGCTAATGAGTTGCTTGAGTTGGCGGATAGCGCGGGAACGGTGAATATTGAGATTGACTCCACGTGCATCCGAATTTTGACTTACAACATTCGCACTGGAGCACTTGCGATCACGTTCACGGACGGGTCGGTTTATCCCTATCCTCCAGTAAATATGTTCAATTTTCTTCGGTTCTTAAATGCAGATAGTCGCGGGTCTTTTTACAACAAGTACGTGCGCGGGCAGTGGGGTTGATGGCTAAAAAGAAGACCGACGAACCGGACAACGACGACAAATTTGCAGGCCTCGTGAAAGAGGAAATTGAGAAATTGCTACGGACTCCTTTGGAGCCTAAAGAGAAAAACGCCGTGATCGCCAACGCGATCAGATTCCTGGCGGTGCGCAACAAGGCCGGTGGCGATGACGGAAGCTGGTGGGGGGATTAAGCCCCGAGTCCCGAAGTACAAGACAGAGGGTGACTATGCAGCGCCGTCCCCCGAGGTGCTGAACGGTGGGGCGCCGCTGAAAATTCGCAGCATTGAGGAATCACCGAAGTCTGCACCCGGTTCGTCCGACACCCTCGTTGCGGCGGTCGGAAAGATTTTCCAAGCAGTCACAGCGCAGATCGCCTATCATGAACGCGAGGCGCAGAAGTTGCGGGAGTCGCTGAAGCCCTTCGCGGGTCTAGCCCCGCGACATAATGTCCCACCAGACGGTAGTGTGTCCGAGGCTGCAATTCGGGCAGTGTTGGACATGGCTGAGAAGTTGGTTCCCACCGGAGAAAACCAATCATGAGAATTAGATACGCCGTTGCCGCTGCTGCTCTGCTGTGGGGGAGCGCGGCTCATGCGCAGCAAGTTCCGTTTGGAACGAGCGTTACGGTCACGACTTCTGCGGCGCAGTTGATTGCGGCTAACCCTTCGCGCCGAGCGCTTACGATTTGCACCCCTGGGAACACCAACGTCGTAGCAATCGCCCCGTCCGGTATCACCCCGGTACAGCCTGGGGGGCCGGGAATCATCATCACCGGAACCGCTACATCAAGCACATGCTTTACGACCGCTGCCGTAGGTTCCGCACAAGGTGCCTGGAATGCTATCGCAAGCGGCAGCACTGTAGTTCTAGTTCTGGAATATTGATCGAATGTCCGGCGGTCTGCGGTTCCGACCTGAGGCGATACCTGTAGCCACGAAGTCGTTCCCGGTGGGGACAACGGTGTTGGTGACTGCCGCATCCCTGATCGGGGTCCAGCGTCCTGGCATTTACCGCTTGGCCCTAAGCGCTGCCGCCGCAGCGACGTTCCAGTTCCAGGACACGGCCAACACGGCGCTTTCGGCGGTCTACTCACTCCCCGTGAACGGCCTTTTCATAATCGGTGACGGGGCCATTAACGGCGACCCGTTGTGGATACCAGCGGCGCCTGGCCTCGGGCTTCAGATCGTCGTAGCGACCTCCACAGTAACCGGGGACATCTGGACGGCATTGGGTGCCTAAGTGGGACTTCCGGTCACTTTCGCGACGCTGACCGGAGGCAATCAGCCTCTAAGCCTTATCGACACGCAGTTCGCGGCTGTCGCAGCCCTTGGTTCTATCCCGTGCGCGGCGGCCGGGCAAAACGCGATATCTTTAACGCCGTTCACGAACACCCCGACCGTTGCAAGCTATCCCGACCTTTCTCCGTCGTTTGTGTTTGCCGCAGCGCAGACCAGCAATTCCGCCGTGACGATAAACGCCGCTCTAGTGGGCGCGCGCAACGCCTACAAGTGGAACGGCGCGCTGCAATGCGGCAGCGGCGACATCATCGCAGGCAATGTGTACCGCGCCACGCCTCTCCTGGCCCTTAACGGAGGCTCTGGCGGATTCGTCGTCGATGCGATCGGGGTCAACAACAATATCACCGACCTTGAATTCATCATTGATGGCGGCGGCGTTGCCATCACGACGGGGGCGAAGGGATTCCTGCGTATTCCTGTCGGAGCCACGATCAACACTTGGTCGATCATCGGGGACCAGTCCGGCTCGATCTCAATCGACATCCTCCGCAACAACGGCGGAGTTCCTGCGGCATCGATCGTCGGGGCTGGCACCAAGCCCAACTTGACGGCGCAGCAATTCGTCGGCCCTACCGCCCCGGTGGGGTGGACCTCAACGTCACTGGCACCGAATGACTACCTCGGATTCACGGTGTCGACCGTCGCGACGGTTACGCGAGTCACGCTGATTCTCACGCTGGCCAAGATATGAAGACGTTTCAATTTCAATGGGAAGACGTGGCGGCAACGGTCTATCTGCTGGACAAGGGCGAGGACGTGCCGCGCCACAGGCATGATGTGTCACACAATACCTGTGTGATTGCCGGATCGACCGTCACGAGAATTTTCGATATTCAGGACGCCCCCTATCTTCACTCATTGGCGCCTGGAGATTTCGTGTTCCTGCCCGCAGGAATAGATCACGAAATCACGGCAGCGGAAGACGGGACAATCATCATAAACATGATTCGGTCTGGGGCGCTTCAATACGATCCGGTCCCACAAGAACGGGCACAAGACGGCGGCGTTGCGCTCCATGAAGATCAGCCATAACGTCCGTTACATCTCGTTCACGGCATCATCTGCGGCGCTGTTGTGGCTGGCCCACGCTGGAGTCTTTCCCACACCCCACCCATTCGTTCATGATTTGTTCCTACTGGAAACGGACCCGACATCTGCGCGGGATCAAAGGACACTCAGACAACTGTTTCTTCGTCAAGACGTAGTTTTGGCGCTGACGTTCGTTTTCGCCACCGCTGGACCGACCCTAACCCTTCCTGGTGACTTCAACACCGCGTCGAATCAGATCAACGCCATCGGATCAGGAACCGGCGGCGGCGGCGGTCAGACAGGAGCTAATGGAAGTGCCGGAAGTGGAGGCGGCGGCGGCTGCTGCGGTGGGGGAGGTGCGGGGTCTCCTGGTGTCGGCGGCAGTGGCGGAGCGGGCGGAGCAGGAGGGGCTTTCTCCCAGATCATCAACTACAACGGCCACAGCGCCGGACAGGTGGTCAACTGCACCGTCGGGGCTGGTGATACGATATTCGATTCGTCATCAATCCTGCTTGCCAAGGCGGCATCGGGAACCACCGGAGGGTCAGCAGCCTCCAGTGTCGGAACAACGAAGTTCTCAGGTGGCAATGGTGGCGGAGGGGGACCTACAGGCATTCAAGCAGGAGGCGCCGGCGGAGGAGGTGGAGGAGCTGCCGGCCCTCACGGGGCCGGAAACAACGGCGCTAACGGAACCTTCTGTGGAGCCGGCGTTGGTGCGACGGGGGACGCGGGTCACACACCCAGAGCATCGAACGGAACTCAATTCCAGACTTCCCCCGCCCGCGGGAGCGGTGGAGGTGGGGATGGAGCCGGAATAGGCAGCGGCGGGGCTGGCGGAGCGGCAGGCTTCTTCGGGGCCGGCGGTGGTGGCGGTGGTGGCGGTCAGGGCGGCTCAGGAGGAGGACCCGGAAATTGTCCGCCTCCGGGAGCCGGTGGAGCCGGTGGTCCCGGCGGAAATGGCTCACAAGGGCTTATCGCGATCGGTTACACTCCCGCCTCTGGCGGAGGAGCAACGCCGCGTTCGTATGGGGTTTTTGTAGGATGAATGAAGAAAAAGTTGAAATTCTCTCGCAGGGCATATGGATGAAGACGACCGGCATTACGTCTATCCGTCCTGAATGGGAAGAATGGTCGAAAAGTAACCCGTCGGAAGCCCAGAAGATCAGAGAGCAAGCACGGGAGATGATCGGGGTTGCGCATGCTCACGCGGGTAGCAAGGCGCCGACTAGAAGCGCACATCACCATAGTTTGGGATGGCTTCCATGACGATTCGCCCCCTTGTGGTCGACATCAACCACGCTGACGGATCACGCGAGGAGGGCGGAAAGCACGTCGACCTAATCGACTTCCACAAGGTCAAAGCGGCAGGATTTCAGGGCGTAATACATAAGGCAACAGAAGGGGAACACTTCGTCGATCCGCTCTATGCCGAGCGCAAACCCAAGGCGATTGAGGCTGGCCTGGTCTGGGGCGCCTATCATTTCATGCGACCCGGCGACGTTGGCAATCAGGTCTCTGCGTTCCTCAAGGTGGTGCGCGACGGAATTGAATTCACTCGATACGTTCTCGATTATGAGGACGAACGATTGGGCCTGTGGCAGGCTCAGAAATGGCTTGATCTTGTCCGTGTGGTGACACGTCAAACCCCGTGGCTGTACGGCGGCGGCGTGCTCAAGGATCAACTCAAAGAGCACCACATCCCGGCTCTTTCTCAGTATCCCCTGTGGCTATCTGAATACGGTCCGGTTGCAAAGTTGCCGAGCACGTGGTCAAAATATGTTCTGTGGCAGCGCAGCGGGGACGGCGAGGGGCCGGGCGTTCATGACGTTCCGGGGATCGGGATCAAGCAGGACATCAACTATTTCGACGGCACAGATGAACAACTTAGAGAGGTATGGACCGCATGACCGACAACACCGCGCATACTGAAATCGTTTATTCTGACATCGAACTCGCATTGCAGGCGGCAAGCACGACTCTCCCGACCCTGCTATCTGCTGTTGCTGCTTTCTATCCGCCCGCCGCCGCTGTCCTTAAGTTTATGCCGTTGCTCCAGGTCGCCCTACAGGGAGTAAATATCGTGCATCAGGCCGGCGCCTCTCCGCAGGAGGCAAACAAAGCGGTCATGAACAACAATACGCCTGGTGCGCCGTCTGCCCCAGCGCTTCAATAGCGGACTGGTAACACCCGCTAAGAACGGGGCGGCCCTACGGGGCCGCCTTTTTTGTGGAGACATAAGGTGCCCGAGTTCTTCAACTGGTTAGACCCGACCCTTAAGGCTCTTGAGATTCTGACGATCATATCCGGAGTTATCATCGCAGTTATGCGCATGGTGCAGACCAGCGCAAAGGTAGAGGCCACGCTGAAGCGTCAGAATGAGATTCTGGAAATGCACTCAGACCAGATGGAGGAATTGAAAAAGGAAACAAAGAAGGTTGCTGAAGCCTTTACGGTTCTAGCCGTGACTGGGTCGAGAATGGACAGACTGGAGCAAGACGTACGAGAATTAAGGCACGGAAAGGGTTACGTTTTGTCCAGCAAGTAGTTGAAAACGTCGAACTCATGGCTGTGTTGCAATTTTGGTACGGGTAACGCACGCCAAGCGTGATACAAGCCGCTCGCTTCATACCAAAGAGGAGAGAGGGCTTTGAGGTACATTATTCTTGCATTGCTTGGTTTTGCACTGTGCGCGTGCGGCCAATATCAGGCCAAGACTTACAATCCGGATTCCATCCAGAATCGTCAGCTCGGCAACCCGAATGGGGGGTAAAAAATGTTGGATGGTTCAACATTCCAATATCTTGCGCCGACACCTTCCCAATTGGACGACATGAAACACGCGCAGTTTGCGGCTGAACAATATGCCGAGGCCCTGGCTAACTTTTTGCCTGATGGACCCGACAAGACTTACGCCCTTCGTAAGCTTCGGGAAGTAGCCATGTGGGCAAACATCGCAATCACACGTCAACCCGACGGGAGTCCCAGAACATGAGAAACGTTTTCAATGGTATGATCGCTTTGGTGTGGCTCGGTTGGAACTTACCCGCCATCGCTGCGGATTTGCCCGTAAAGGCCATTCCGTCTCCGACCTACGTCACAAATTATCAGTGGTCCGGTTTCTGGATTGGCGCCCACGTCGGAGGGGCCATCAACTCCACGAATCAGACTGTCACCGATGGAGTGATATCGATTGATATCGGTTCCGCACCGCGCGGGATTCTGGGTGGTGTCGAGGCCGGACTTGACTACCAGTTAGCCCCGCAATTCGTGTTCGGTCTCTATGTCGAGCAGGACTTCGCCGATATCCGAGCCGGTGGCGTACTGGCCAACGCGATCAGCACCAACAACGTGACCAACTATCTCGGCGCGGCAGGAGGTCGCCTCGGGTGGCTAATCACCCCGACTACCATGCTGTATGCGAAAGGCGGCTTTGCGTGGGTCGGGGCTGCGCCGGACTTCTCGGCGATCGGAACCACGAAGGCCATCACCGACACGAGCGTTGGAACTCAGGTCGGTGGAGGCTTGGAACACCGACTGAACGCCAATTGGTCGGTCAAGGTCGAATACGACCACACCCACGCTGGCGACAAAACGATTGACCTCGGTGCCCTGACATCAATCAACAAGTACAGCATCGACAAAGCGACGATCGGGGCTGCGTACCGATTCTGATATTACCGTTCCTCCCAAGACTTAGAGGCGTCTATGGCGCCTCTTTTTTTTCGGTCAGTGGCTCATACACGAAGTCTAGAATATTTCGTGCAATTGAGCACACATCCAAATTTATATTGATGGTGCTTCCGCCTCCGGGACGAGGAGGCGGCAGTTGCATATTATCAATTGTTTTAACGGCTTGCTCTACGCACCACTGACGCAGCCTCATTTCCTGAGCGATGCGAACGGCATCTAGCTTCCTCCCCTCCATTTTCGCTTGTTGCGAAGTGATCGCAACAAGCTCGTCCGGGGTGAATTCACGGGCTTTCGGTTCCATCAGAGGTCTCCAAGGCGAAAAGGGGAAGCTTACCGAACGGCCACCACAGATGGCAGCGTCCTATCTCGCTGACGGGCGGGTGGATACCCTGCATCATCTGTTGCGGCGGCCCTCCGATGGCGCTCTGAACCACGGTAGGGGCCGATATGGGCGGATTGTAAAGACATATCCCAGACCACGGCGCCCCAGCCCTGGGTTCGTTCGGGGCGCGCTCGAACCAGTGGCAGGTACCGCAGTCACCCTTTCTCGGACGACGCACAGGCGGCGGCTTTTTGATTAGTTCGTCGGTCATCAATCCTCACCTTTCGTCATTCGATCTAGATTTTTGATTTGTACGAAAAGAATTGTCTCTATCTTTCTTAGTGTTAAAGACATTCTCGTGCACGCGATGCACAAGACAATTAGAGCGAAAATAATCACCATTTCAGTCCACATTGGATTGCCTCCGGTGTTTGCGATCTTTGCGTAGCACGGATGACGTGCGCAAAATTGCATGGCAGCCATTCTCATAATTCAATTGATAGTTGATGCAATCCATAGTTTAATACGCATCAGCAGAAGGGGAACAGACATGACAAACCAGCGCCTCACGACCTCCCGACCCGGTTCCTACAAAATCCGCTACACAAACGATGGCGCCAGCTATTTCAGCGGCAACGTGTTCGATTGCATGGAAGCCGCATTACGTCATGCTCGCCTTGTTGGCATGCAGGCCGAAATAGTCCGCCTACACGGACTCGGCAATCCGTACCGACCTCACGAGGTCGTCGCCCGTTTCGATCCCAAAGCAGCGTAGGAGGTTAAAATGTGGATCGTATGGATGTGCTTGACCGGCTTCTTGGTTGGATACGCGATCGTCCAGACAATTATATTGATCCAGGAAATCAGGAAATGCTGATTCCTAGCGCGACCCCAACAACTGGCGGAAACTGGATTCCCGTCGTTGTCCACACCGAGCGGGTGGCGTACCGCAACGAGCGATTCCCCCGCCGCATCAGGCGGGACCATCGCGAGGCTATCGCATACGCAGAGCGCGTGATTGTCGGTCGGCTTGTCTTTGGCGCATCCTCGCGCGCTCTGCTTGCTGCCGGGCCTTAGCCTCGGCGAATTCCCACTGACTGTGGTACGCAACTTCACCCGTCAACTTCACGAGGCATTCATGGTCGATATTTTGCCATTCCACGGAAGATCGGGAGCAAATACTGTCGTCGACGATAAGTCCGCAACTCTGGCAAATATCAAGAACTCCCTTAACTCGGTTATCGCCGTCGCGATTGCTGGCGAACCTGTCGGACAATATCAAATTCATTTGGTGAGAGCCCAAGACACAAGAATGGCCGAGCTTTTGAGTGACTATGATTGCATCGGCGGCGGCAATCTTCCAGTGCTTGTATTCCTTAGAAATGACGACCCCTCCTTTGAAGGCCCGCCAGAGCCGGTTAGTTGACGGAGGGAACGGCAACCAGAACTCGATTGTGTGCAGCATGACCTTTCGCAAACTCCACAGCGTGGAACACAATCTTATCACAGGCCAACGCATAAGACGCCTGCGTAAGCAGCAAAACATGACCATCCAATATTTGGGTGAATTG
>Ga0066903_100007234_pt1 | contig 10031 bp, 8 predicted proteins | sample PanSoiMetaGPlot1_FD_67491 | JGI IMG/M metagenome (GOLD analysis project Ga0066903, IMG submission 67491) | Tropical forest soil microbial communities from Panama analyzed to predict greenhouse gas emissions - Panama Soil - Plot 1 (version 2) | ecosystem: Environmental > Terrestrial > Soil >... | reverse complement strand
CGACGCTGCGCTTGTTGCGGTTCGTGCACATGTGCACCATTCCCTGCCCGTCGTGCCAGATGTCGCCGCTGCTCCAGTGGCGCTGCCAGGCTCCCTCCGGCGCCTCGACCGCGATCACGTGGCGCCGACGTCCGCCAGACAGGCCACAGCGCTGTTTCACAAGCTGTAGCCTCTGCATTTAATTTTTGAAAAACAACCCCATGCAAAGTAGAGCCGTGCTCGTGCGCTGCGGCTCGGGTCGGGTGTCAAGTCGACGCCCGCAGGGCCACGGTAATGTCTGCCTGGGTGGCAAGCCTGCGGTGTTGCGCTGACGGTAAAGCCGCTTGTTGTAGATTTCGGCAGAATGACGGCGCAAATGCCGCGCTGCTTGAGATCGTCGCGGATCGCATCGGAATCATAGGCCTTTCGGCGACGAGGGCGTCTGGCGCCCGCTCCGGCAACTCGATCAGGGTTTCATAGCTTTTTCAATGATTTTGGCCACGCGGCCTAGACTTGTTCGTTCGAGTCCCATACATCACTGCCATCGCCCGACTTGGTCAACAAGTCCGGGTGCGGTAGCCGTTCCGGCATTTCGATTATGCTTTTGTCCCGTCCCTATGATGGGCGCGGCGTCAACTTCATCGAATGGAATTGCAAGTCGCTCACTCACCGGAGTTATCAAAGAAGTTGCCACCTCGGTCGGCGTGCAAGCAGCACCGGCCAGGATTTGCTGAAAAAGATCGCTGACGCTCGCGGGGCCCTTGGCGTCACCCCAAAGGTTTCCACCGCTTCGCGATGCAGCTGACCCAACCCCGCGCGGCGATCGCCGGAATTACGAACAATCTACCCGATTGAGGGAGTTTGCGGCGCCCGTGAACCCTATTAAACGCCGCGCGACGCACAAAGAAAACTCACGACAACGAATACGAGACTAGCCGCGAGAACGCGAGCTGAGGCGACCTTTTTCGTCCGAGAGCAGCAACGGTAGGCGGAGAAATTCTGGACCTCACAGGCTTAGCCTAGGAAAGGAGCCCATAAGATGACGACCAAGAAATCCATGTCAAAAGCGGCGAAACCGAAATGCGAGCCAAGCTCGCACAGAGCGGGATTGTCAGGTATCGCGCCCGAGACCCTGCTAGCCCGATGCCACGGCTAAAATCCACAGAGAACGCGGATTCAACGACATCGACCAAGGCCTTCCCGGACGTTACGACTAAGGAACGGGCTGACCTGAAAAACTGGGTTGCTCGAGCGAGGGCAAGCGCGGATGTAAAGCTTAAGCCCTCCAACGAAGAGCCTCCGAAGATTGTACCAGATCATCCCGACCAGGAAATTGGCTGGGCACTTCTCATGAATGCCCTGGGGACAGCCGACCGAGACTTTCTGAACGGTCTTATAGGTCAACTCGCCAGGGTAAATGATGACGGGCTCGAGCTTAACTTTCACGGCCTGAATTTCATGCTATCCGTCATCAAAGGCCTTGAGCCCAGGAACCAGCTCCAGGCGATGATCGGTGCTCACTTAGCTGTCATCCAAGTTGCGTTCATGAAGACTGCGCGCTGTCTAACTTTTACCGAGAACGTTCTTCAGCACGATAGTGTCGCCTTGAATAAGCTAAGTCGTACCTTCGTAATGCTAGTGGACGCGCTGTACCGGTCCCGGACCGACGCACCACAAACGGTCCAAAACGTTTCCGTCGCTTTTGGCCAGGCAATTGTCGCGAACGTCAGACACCCGATGAGCGCGACCATTTCGGAAAGGGATGGTGGACCGCCTCCGACTGGCGGCGAGAATAATGCGGTTCCTTTGCCTACCGATGCCGGCCAGCAGCATCCGAGCGGCGTAGTTGGTCAGGGCATCGTCCGGCCTGCTGTTGGTGATGAAGAAGACCCCGGTCTGCCGAAGACAAAGATCCGAGCGGCGCGAGCGCGGGCTCGCAGGGCATGAGCAGCGATCATCGGCGCAACACTGGGCCGATGCTGGCCAGCAAGCGCTGCGGCGCGAGGACGCGTTCGGGTCGGCCGTGCAAGTCTCCGTCTGTTCGTGGCAAACGGCGGTGCAGGATGCACGGAGGAGCGTCAGGGTCAGGCGCCCCGCGCGGTAACAAGAACGCGCTGAAATCTGGGCTTTATACCCGCCAAGCCATCATGGAACGGAAGGCGGTGCGCGATCTTCTGCGCCAATCACGCAAATTGATAATGCTTTTTCCAACTCAACGAGAAAGGTAGCGCACGGTCCTCGCGACAAGCATAGGTTTGACAAGCCGGCTGATTTCTCACAGGTCTCCTCAGGTCTGCTGCCAGGGCGTCAGCGAGATGGGAAGCGGGTCGATGTTGAACCTGTGCCAGCGACCAGGAGTTCTCGAAACAAAAGCCGGCGGTATTTGCGTCAGCACCGTCGGCATCGTCTGCAAATGCTGTTACTCATTCTGGGACCCCAGCAAGGTTGGGCTGATCGCGGTGAGAGCCATTGCTGCGAGCAGCGTTGACGATGCTGACGGTGCTGACGCAATTCTCGGCACTTGTGCTGACCCTGATCATTCGCGTCCCTATCCGGCCTTCACGAGAGAATGCGATTTCGATCCCAAGCGCCCGCAGGAACGTCTGCGTTCGCCGCAGCCGGCCGGCGAGAGCGCGCGGGTTTTTTGCCCACGCGACCCCGGCCGAGCTGTCATTGCGAGCACTCTCCGCGCACAAACTCAGGAGATCCGAGGCACTCCCGGTCCATATGGTCCGATTGGCCATAATTGTGCGCAGGCAAGTGGCTACGGGATCGGATTCGATGATGCTCTCGATGGCGGCCCGGCGGTCTGCCGCGTAGGCGCGGGCGAAGGTGCCGGCCGGCCATAGGGCTGCCTCGCAAGCGGTCGCCCAGAGCGCAAAATCGGCCATCCGCGGTAGCTGGTCCAGCTGAACGCGGCTCACGGCTCGCAACCCGTCCACCACCGCATCCAGCAGGGCGCCCAGGATGCGCGGCCGCGCAATTTCAAATTGGCGCCAAAGTTCAGCCTCGGAACGCCGTTGCGCCTCTCCAATTGGCGCCAAGGTCAGAAAAATCGCCCGGTCGCCCAGATCCGGCCGGCTGATCACCTCCTCAATCCCATTCAAGAGGATCGGGCGCGCCGCTTCAAAGAGTATTTCCTCGTCGTCGGTATAGAGCTGCCGGACGGCGAAGCTGCCGCCGCTTGCGAGCCGGCACAGGGCATCGGAGAGCCAAACTGGCAAGCCTGACAGGTTGTCGAAGGCGAGTAGGTAGCCATTATTGGCCGCAATCATCAGCTCGCGTTCCTCGCGCGAGAGTGAGCGCACGGGGGCGGCATTGGGGTCGATCAGAGCCTTGAGCAGCTTCGATAGAACGGTCTTGGCCGAGCCCTGCTCGCCCGATATCGCCAATAAGGGATAGGGACCGCCGGATCGCAACGCCGCCAACAACCAAGCGACGATCAATACGAAGTCATCTCGGCTCGCAAGATTGAGAAATGAATTGAGGGCCTCAATCGACCCGCCCTGCTGCGGCGGAGGCAGCGGCAGCATGCCGGCTGGTCGGCGGAAGCGGACCGGGGGGCATCCGATCACCCGCCATCCATCAGGTCCGATTTCGACCGCGCGCCACTGCTGATCAGCGAGATCGAGATAGATGTGGCCGGCATGCTCGGCGAGGCGGATGTGGACGGCGCGCTGCGGTCCGTCGAATTGCGCCCGCGCCTCGAATAAATCGAGGGCCGAGCGGACCGCGGCTGCGCTTGGGGCGTCTCCGGTCTCCTGGTAATAGCGGCGTCGCAGGTAGTCCCGAAAGCGCTTGCTGCGGATGGGCCAGGTTTCCCGGTGGCCGTCGACCACGATATCGGCAAAGGCGGTGCCGGCGGCGGTGTGAAACAGGTCATCACACCTCATCACGTCGTTGAGCATTGTCGAGCGGTCACTAGGCTGGTGCTTGGCTGTTCACCGCCAGAGCATTGGATTTTGCCGATCGATCGGCAGTCGTATCCTGCGCCGTGAACTCAGGCTCAATCCGTCCCTCATCGATGCGGGTGCTTTTCCAAAGCTTGCGGGCGACTTTGACTGGATCGATGCCGGCTTGTTTCCACCAGGCTTTTTCGTCGCCAGCGCGATGCACAGCGCGGTGATGCGAGCGGCAGAGCGGGACGGCAAATTCATCGCTGGCTTTGCGGCCGAGCGCGCGCGGTTGCACAAATCTGATGTGATGCGCATCCGAAGGCTTGCGGCCGCACAGGAGGCACGGCTGCTGCATCACAAGGCGAAGGTGGTCGCGGTTGCGATAGCGGCGCGGCGCCGCCACCGTGAGCACGGTCTTATCGATGCCGACTTGATGAACATCCTTCTTGCCGATCTCCTCAGCACCAGGGCCGGGACTTTCAGAACGATCCACAGCGCTTTCGGACGGCAAGAGCTCGGATAGCCTTGTTTCAAACGCTTCCTCCAACAGCTTTGCATCTTCTGCGCTAAGCCTATTCTTGGCCGCAAGAGCTCCCCGCGCCCAGTCGGTCGCACTCTCACCCGATTGCAGACTAGCAATCTCGCCCAGTAGCCGATCTCGCAGGGCGACCAATTTGTCCGAGGAGAGGACGGGTGCGCCCGCGGCCCTTCCTGCCGCACGGGTTCGGCCATTTCCATCGCTGCGTGGGGGAACTCGCAATTCAGTTGATTCCGTGCCCATGCTCGCTGCGGTAGTTCGCGGTGGAGTACAGAGATCGGGGGCATCAAGATCGTCCTCGCCGGCAATGCCCACCAGGGTAAACAGAGCGTAGCGGCGCGCGTAGGTCAACGCGGCGCCCATGCGTTGGGGATTTGCGGTTTCGGCCACGGGACAGACCGGCCACTCCGAGGCAATCCATTCACCCGAGGCGTGGGCGAGCATGGTGATCAAATTGACAATGCCGGCCGCTTGGTCAATCGCCGTGGTCTGTAGCGTGGCAATCTCATGCTGACCGAGAGTTTTGCGCACGATGTCAAGGCCGCTCGAGAGCGGCGCGTAGCGGAAGCTGCGCTCGCCCTCGCCTGGCCGGCCGCTCCGGATGGTTGCGGTCAATGACTTTTCCGGGTTGACGAGTTCGGCTTGCGCCTTGGCCAGGGCCGAGGCGAGCGCCGCCACCGATTCACTGGACCGGTGCATGGACGGCCTCCGTCATCAGGACGTCGAAACTCACTGCACCTGACTTGGAACGCTTCCCTCGCACCCCGTGCCCGATCGCCTCCTTGACATCCTCCGGCATGAGGGCCTTGAGCTCGCTCTTCGCGCGCTCATGGTCGAGAAAGGCTTCCCGGGTGTTGCGGAAGAGCGCTGCGAACTCGGCCCACGAGTTCGACGAGCCCATATCGACAATCCGAATCGCCTCGATGCGCGGCCTTGGCGGCTCTGCCATGATGAGGTGCGGGACTTCGCCGGATTGGACGCAGCGCCAGAATTTCTTTTCGGCCGAAACCAGAACGGTGAGATAGAGCGGGTCCATCGGAATGGCGATCTCGACCCATTTGCCGCCGCCGGTGATGATGGAGAGCACCGAGGTCCGCAAATGGGTGACCCACATGTTGTGCTGGACTTGCGCCATGTACTTCTCGGCGGCGGCCTCTTCGGAGAATGACCAGGGCAGCATGAACTTGGCCTCAAAGACCGCTTCCGTGCCTTCCACGATCCCATCCAGGGTCGCCGCCATCCAAGGAATTGCCGAATGCCTCACCCGGCGCTGCACGTCGCGGACCTGCTGGCCGGTGTTGCGCTCGTACCAGGACCGGTTGAGCTCCTCGGTAGCCCTTCCCAGCTGCACGATAAGGTTACCCGACAGGTTCTCCGGTTCGGCCTCGCCCCGTTTCTCCCGCCATAGGTGGACCAGGGCCCCCTCATCGCTGCCCATGATGATGCGGGTGTCCGAGCCGCCGATGAAACTTCGGCGATCGAAACACTTCAGAGACATTGGTGCGGTGCTGAAGGGGTCGGTCATGACACCTTCCAATTCTTCTCGTTGCGCAGTTCTTCTGGAGTATTCCGAATTGCGGCAACCGCATCACTCTGAAGATCCACGAACAGTTTGCTCAGATGTTTGCGCTTTAAGGGAATCTGCTGAGCGGGGTCGCCGAAGAACGCAGTCACGTAACAATGCAGCGCCTCGAACGCATTGTCGGGGCGATCGGCGCGTGAATCTAGGGCTTCCGGGTTGCCAGCTAGGGCGGCGGCCGGTTCAGTGTGCGCCGACCGCAGACTTGTGGACTTTGTCAACCCTCCGCGAGACACTCGCTCGCCAGTTGCCGTACTACTAGGGTTAGCCTGGGCCATGGCTCATCTCCGTGGCTTGGGTTAGGGCCGGTGGCGAGGTGGCACCCTCGCTATCGGCCCGCCAAAATGTATTACACAAACTAAAATGGCCGTCAAGCAAAATGTAAAACAGAAACGCCGCGGAGGCCGACCGGCAACAGGGCACGATCCGGTCACCGCTTTGCGTATGCCGCCAGCACTCACAGCCCGCATCGACGAATGGGCTAAGCAGCAGCCCGACGAGCCATCGCGGTCGGAGGCAATCCGGCGGATGATCGAGATAGTATTGAAGATCAAGGAGAAACGGCGCAAGGAACGATAGGAATGTTGAATGAGATCGTACAGTGGAGAGGGTCTCCCTTGATCCTCGGGGTCAAAGCGCCGGACCACCATTTTCCTTCATGCCGGCCAACACCGCGCTGTGCCGCCACGGCAACAAAGCAGATCGGTCGTCGCGCGCAGCAGCCGCCGACGGCGTGGTCGGCCGGCATTTGTAATAGTCTTGCCCTGTGATCGTCGCCACGTCCGGCGAGGACGCGAGATAGACGATAGTTTCGGCACCCTGAGCAGGCGATATCGCAAAAACTTTGGCTAGCCAGAGCAAGTGCGCAATCGGACCTCCGCTTTGGTCACCAAAGCGCGTAGCGACGAAACCGGGATGCAGGCAATTTGCGGTGACGCCTCTGCCGTGCAGGCGTCGGGCGAGCTCACGCGCAAATAGGATGTTGCACAGTTTCGAGCGACTGTAGGCTCTCAAGGCCCGGTAATTCTTCGCCGATTGAAGATCGTCGAAATCCAAAGGTGGCGCCCTGATGCGCGGCGGAAGCCGTGTTGCGCGCCGGTCGCGAGGCTAAAAGCCGCTCGCGCAATCCCTCCGTCAGGACGAAATACGCCATGTGGTTGAGCGCGAATGTGAATTCAAGCCCGTCCTGGGTAAGTCGGCGCCGCGCGAAGAGCGCGCCCGCGTTATTGATCAAGACGTCGATACGCTTCTCGTGGTCAGCGATTTGAGCCGCCACGCGTTTCATCTCGGCGAGGCGCGTGAGATCAGCAAAATATATGGAGTGGGCGACCCCAGGCGCACTGTTGCGAAGTCGCACGAGGGTCGCGTCGCCGCGGCTCTTGTCCCGTGCCACCAAGACGATACGGGCGGCCTTTTTGGCCAGTATTTCTGCGGCTATCTCTCCAATACCGGATGTGCCGCCGGTAATGACAACGGTCTTACCTTTCATAAGCGATCTCGACCCGTGCTCCTGACCTCAATTGTGTGTGCGCGGCCCACAAAATAACTCGCGGACACTGCCGCTCGACAACTGTAATAACAAATGTTTCGGTCAGAAGGATCTGACGTTTTTAACTTCGATTCGCAGACTTCCAACGGTCGTGACCCGGTCCGTTAGTGGGCTGTCGAGATCGTCTCGCACAGCCAAGCGAGGGCATCCTTGCGCGCGATCGGTGGGCCGTCGCCGCTCTCGATTTCTCTCAACACCGTGGGCAGTCGATCGGCAAACATCGCAAGCGCCTTGCGCTGGGCTTCCTCAGATCCGATGGCGATGACGGACGCCGACCGCGGCTGTCGGTCAATGATGGAGTTCGACATGTAGCCGACGATCAGCGCGCCGTGTGCGATGCGCCGGCCGAATTTCGAATGCGCCATGTACTGCTCGTTGATATGGTTCACGGAGAAATCGCCGGTGATGCCGGCAAACAGATAGATGTCGCATTCCCCCACCGTCTTGGCGAAGGTGACGCGGTCCCCGACCTTGACGAAGGAGTCTTGCATTGCACAAACCGCAGCTGATGCGCAGCGTTTGGCGGCCGCGCGTTATTTCTGGGCCGCTCGTTCCCGCGGGAACCCAATTTATCCTGGATCCCTGCCTTCGCGGGAATGAGCGCAGGCAAGGGCATCACCCCTCATCGATGCGCACAACACCGTCGCGGGCAAGCGCCGCAATCTCGGAGGGGCAGAGCCCAAGCTCGGCGAGGACTTCCTTGGTCTGCGCCCCAAGCCGTTGCGGCGGCAGGCGAACGGCCGCCGCGTTGCCGTCATACCGCACCGGATGATTGACGAGGGTGACAGGCGCACCGCTTTCGCCTGCCCCTTTGACGGTGACCAGAGCCTGCACGTGTTTGACCTGCGGATCCTCGACGAGGTCGGCATAGCTCTGCACCCGCGCGTGCCAGATTTGCGCCCGCTCCATGCCTTGGCTCCAGTCCTCGCTGGGTTTCAGCTTCAGCCGCGCGGCGATGATCTCGCCGATCTCGTCCTGGCGGCTCCAGGCGTCCTCGTCGGAGAATGAGGCTAGCCGTGGCTCGTCGATGGCTTCAGCGAGCGTCTGCAATGGACAAAGCGAGATGACGATGTGGCCGTTGCGTGTCGCGTACACGCCATAAGGCGCAGGGTAGTACCAGCCCGCGATGTGCGGGCGCGCGCTCACGCTCGCGGGCCGGTTCGCGGCATTGAGCCAGGCAGTGAGCGATTCCGCCTGCAAGTCGAGCGCGGCCTGCATGAGGCTCGCATCGACCCGGCAGCCCTGGCCGGTGCGCTCGCGGCGCAACAGCGCCGCGAGGATTCCCATCGCGAACACCGCGGCGCCGTGGTGGTCGACCGCGGAGACGCCGACCGGGCGCGGTGCGCTCGCGCGCTGTCCGGTGATGGCCATGAGCCCGAACAGCGCCTGCGCCAGCAGATCCTGGCCAGGGCGCTGCGAGTAGGGACCATGCGGGCCGTAGCCCGAGGCCGAGGCGTAGATCAAGGAGGGCTTGCGTCGGCGCAAGAGGTCGTAGCCGAAGCCGAGCTTGTCCATGACCCCCGGGCGGAAGTTCTCCGCCACCACGTCGGCGCCGTCGATGAGCTTGAGGGCGATCTCTCGGCCTTTGGGCGATTTCAAATCGAGGGCGACGCTGCGCTTGTTGCGGTTGGTGCACACATGCACCATGCCCTGCCCCTCGTGCCAGATATCCCCGCTGCTCCAGTGCCGTTGCCAAGCCCCCTCGGGGCTCTCGACCGCAATGACGTCGGCGCCGAGGTCTCCCAGCGACTGGATGCCCATGGGGCCGAGCAGGAAATGGTTGAAGCTGATGACGCGAATTCCGTGCAGCAGATCGAGCATCGTAGTCCTCTCACCCGTCCCGTTCGTCCCCGCGAAAGCGCGGACCCAGATCCTCGGATCGCGAGCGTCGGGCTCTGGATTCGCGCTTGCGCGGGGACGAACGGACGTACACAATGATGTGCGCTAATGCTTCTCCTCGATCTCGTCGAAGAAATGCAGATTGTCGGCCGCAACCGCAGCCTCGATCTGCGAGCCCGTCGACAGGCTCAAATCGGGATCGACGCCGGCGATCCTGATCTCGCTCGCTCCGAGCCGCACGGCGAGCAGTTGCTCGTCGCCAAGCTGCTCGGTCACCATGACGGTGCCCTTGAGGACGATCTGACTGTCGTTTACCGGCGCTCCCAGCCTAATATGTTGCGGACGCACGCCGACGCAGATCGAGCGCCCGACGCGCGAGCCGAGATCGGGAAAGCGCCGGGCCGGAAGGCTGAACTGCCATCCCTGGCAGGCCAGCGCGAAATGGTCGCCGTTCGCCCTCACATCGACGGTGACGAAATTCATCGAGGGTGAGCCGATGAAGCTCGCCACGAACCGATTGGCCGGCTTGCGGTAGAGCTCGAGCGGCGTGCCCACCTGCTGCATGACGCCGTCCTTCATCACCACGATCCGGTCGCCGAGGGTCATCGCTTCGGTCTGGTCGTGGGTGACGAAGATCGAGGTCGTCGGCAC
>Ga0066903_100007233_pt1 | contig 10031 bp, 6 predicted proteins | sample PanSoiMetaGPlot1_FD_67491 | JGI IMG/M metagenome (GOLD analysis project Ga0066903, IMG submission 67491) | Tropical forest soil microbial communities from Panama analyzed to predict greenhouse gas emissions - Panama Soil - Plot 1 (version 2) | ecosystem: Environmental > Terrestrial > Soil >... | reverse complement strand
CGGCGACGACACGCTGGACGACGTGCTCGCACGCGCGTCGCGCGAAGAGATACCCGGCCTCGGGCTCCCACAACGCCGACGAAATGCCGTCGAACGAGATCTGCGGAAAGCGCTTCGAGGCCTCCTGGGGCGTGAGCGCCTCGATCGGCAGCCCCTCGGCGCGGACGGCCGCGGCGGACGCGCGGCCGAACGAGTCGTCGGCGCCGAACATCCAGAGCGCGCCGGTCTTGCGGAAGAATCCGCGATCCCATTTCGCGTCGTAGGCGCGCCACAGCTGGAGCGCCCGCGCGGCCATCTTCGTGTAGATGGCGCGCGAGCCGTAGGTCGCCCGGATGACGCGCGTCTCACCGCCCGAGCTCGCCCGCGCGTTGCCAGGGCCCCAGGCGTCCACGAGGGTGACGCGCGCGCCGCGGCGTCTCAGCTCCAGCGCCGTCCATCCGCCGAACGCGCCGGCGCCCACGACCACGACGCGCCCGGGCACACCCTGTGCGACGCCCTCACCGTCACCTGTCGTCAGCATGGGGAGCAGGATGGACGCTTTGAGCACGTCGCGCCGGGTTGCCATCGCATACGTCCTACTGTTGCGTGGTGATCTTCGCCCTGGGGCCGTCGTTGGCCGTGATGAACTTCGCGATGTCGGCCTTCAACGTCTTGTGCGCCGACGGACGCGTGTACATCATGTGCCCGCCCTCGTAGTAGGAGAACGACACGCGATCCGTGAACGTCTTGTCGTAGCCGAGGTGCCAGAAGTTGATCTCCGCTCCCATGAACACGCACGCCATGTCGTAGTAGCCCGCGACGACGTGCACCTTCAGGTGGGGATTCTTCGCCATCGTCTGGCGGAGCGGCTCGGTCATGTCCATGTACCGGTTCTGATCGTAGGTCCACGGCCGCACGTTGCCGCTCGTGTCGTAGTGGATGTCGGACTCCCACTTCAGCTCGTTCTTCACGTAGTCCATGAACATCGCGGTGTAGGCGCCCTGCAGGGCCGTGTTCGAGGGATCGAACTCCTCGTTCTCACCCGCGGCGTCGAGGTCGGTGGCGGTGTAGCGCGTGTCGAGACGTCCGACGACGAGACGCTTGTCGCGCAGCAGTTCCTTCCGGAAGCGGCCCGGATCGATCCTGAGATTCGTCCGCTCCACGTAGTCCACCGACAGGCCGGTCAGCCGCGCGATCTTCTGCGCCACCGCCTTGCGCTCGGCGTCGGTGAGCGAGTTCCCCTTGAGGAGTGTCGTCGCATACTCGCCGGTCGCGAACGCGCGCGCCTCGTCGGCCACCTGCTTGATGGTCTTGTTCTGCAGGTCCGGCGGCAGCCGCTTGTGATACCACGCCGTCGTCGTGTAGGTCGGGAAGTACGAGACGTAGGCGACGTCGTTCTGCGGGCCCGTCGAGATCGTCTGGTAGGTCAGGAGCGACGACACGAGGACGATGCCGTTCAGCTCGATCCCGTGGCGCGTCTGCAGCTCCTGCGAGAGGCCCGCGGAGCGGATGGTGCCGTAGCTCTCGCCGATGAGGAACTTCGGTGACGGCCAGCGGCTGTAGGTTTTCAGGTATTCGTTGATGAACTGACCGAAGGCGCGCAGGTCGCCCGTCTGCCCGTGGAACTGCGCGGCATTGACGCCCGGGACCACGCGGCTGTAGCCGGTCGAAATGGCGTCGATGAAGACGAGATCGGTGACGTCGAGCAGCGTGTTCTCGTTGTCGACCAGCCTGTACGGTGGCGCCGGCTGGAAGCCCTCGTCGGCCATCTGGACGTGCCGGGGCGCGAACGATCCCATGTGCAGCCAGACGGTCGCGGCGCCGGGACCGCCGTTATAGAGAAAGGATACGGGACGCGTCTTCGGGTCCTCGCCGTCCTTGGTATACGCGACGTAGAACATGCGCGCCGCCAGCTTGCCGTCCTCGGCAAGGATCGGCAGCGTCCCGGCTGTCGCGGTGTACTTGATGTCGCGGCCGTCGAGGCGCAGGGTGTGCTGCGTCTGCGACGTCTTTTCTTCGTTCGTTCCCGCCGTCTGCTGCGCGCCGGCGGGGCCCGCGAGCGTGATGGTTGCAAGGAGGAGGACCGTGGGTACCAGACGTGTGTGCATGGGCTGGATCTTACACGCTAACCTGCGTCCGCCGGGGCCGTCCAAGAATCATGAACGCCCTCGGTGAGCTCCGCCAGGCCGCGCGGATCCTGACGCGGCGTCCGGTCTTCGCGATCACCGCCGTCGCGACGATCGCGCTGGCGATCGGCGCGAATACCCTGATGTTCGGGTTGATTCGCGGCATCCTGCTCAATCCGCTGCCGCTGCCCGATCCGGACGGCCTCGTCCGCATCGAGCAGGTCCATCGCGCGGGTCCGGCCAATCTCACCGGCGCGACCTTCCGCGACGTGAGGTCGCGTGCGCGGACGCTCGGGTCCGTCGCCGCCTTGCGCACGAGCCCGGCGACGCTGAGCGTGCGAGACCGCGCCATCCAGGCGACCGCAACGGCGATGACGGAGGACTACTTCACCGTTGTCGGCGTCCATCCGGTCGCGGGACGCCTGCCGTCCGCAGACGACTTCCACGCCGGCGCCGCTCCCGTCGTCTTCATCAGCGCGGAGATCTGGCAGCGAGTGTTCGATCGCGATCCTGCCGTCGTGGGGCGCGCCGTGCTGGTGAACGCGGCGAGCCGCGTCGTCGCGGGCGTCGCGAACGTCGCCGCATCGGTGCCGGGCTCGGCGGACGTGTGGCTTCCCTATCCCGACGACTCGATCCTTCTGCGGAACCGGCGGGCGCGGCTCTTCACGGTGATCGGCCGCCTGCGGCCGGGCGTGCCCGCGACGGTCGCGTCCGCGGAGCTCGACGGCATCGCGGGCCGGATTCGTGTCGAAGCGCCCGAGGCGGGCGACGATCTCTCGCTGCGCGCGACGCTGCTCGTCGAGCGCATGGTCGAGCCCGTGCGCGCGTCGCTGCTCGTGCTCTGGGCCGCCGTCGGCGTGCTCCTCCTCATCGCCTTTGCGAACGTCGCGAACCTGCTCCTGATGCAGGGCAGCGTGCGTGCCCGCGAGCTGTCGCTGCGGACGGCGCTGGGCGCGTCGCGCGGTGCGCTCGTGCGACAGCTGGCGCTGGAGAGCGTGATGCTCGGGCTCGCAGGCGGCGCGCTCGGCGCCGCGCTGGGATCCTGGGGAATCGAGACGCTGCGGACGGTGCTGCCGCCGTCGCTGCCGCGTGTGAGCGACGTCCGCGCCGACGCCACCGTCGCGGCCTTCGGCGTGATCGTCTCGGTGCTGGCGGCGATCCTGTTCGGCCTCGGTCCGGCGATCCATGCGTCGAGGCGGGACGCGGCCGCGGCGCTCCGCACGCGCGAGGGCGAGGGTAGCCGCTCGCGCCTGCGTGACGGGCTCGTCGCCGCGGAGGTCGCGCTGACGCTCGTGCTGCTCTTCGGCGCGGGTCTCCTCGGCCGCAGCCTTCTTCGCGTCTCGCAGGTTCCGCTGGGCTTCGACCCGCACAGTGTCGTGACCGCCGATCTGTCGCTTCCGGCCGCACGCTACAGCGGTGCGGCGGCTCACGCGCTGTTCCATTCGCGCGTCATCGAACAGCTGGCGGCTGCTCCCGGCATCGCCGCCGCAGGCGTGACGGGCGCCCTTCCACTGTCGCCAACCGCTGCGACGACGATGATTGCGCAGGATGGACGAGACGATCAGCAGGCGTCGGCCGACGTGATCGCCACGACGCCGGCCGCCTTCACCGTGTTCCGCATTCCTCTCGTGCGGGGCCGGCTCATCACCGATCTCGATCGCGCGGGGGCCGCGCCGGTCGTCCTCGTGAACGAGACCGCCGCCCGACAGTTCTGGCCGGCGGGAATCGATCCAATCGGACGCGGGCTCGAGATGCGCGACTGGGGCGCGCCCTACCGCGCCACGGTCATCGGCATCGTCGCCGACGTGCGCCAGGCCGGCGCGGATCGGCCAGTGTCGCCCGCGGTGTTCTATCCGTTCTCGCAGTTTCCCGAGACGACGCTGACGCAGACGATCGTCGTGCGCAGCGACCTTCCGATCGAGCGGACCATCGAGATCATTCGATCGGCCGTCGCGCACGTGGACGACGATCAGCCGATCGCCCGAGCGGCCGCGATGACGGATCGCATCGTCGCGACGCTCGCGCCGCGCCGGTTCAACCTCGAACTGCTCGGCGCTTTGGCCGCGTCGGCGCTGCTCCTCGCCGCGGTCGGCATCTACGGCATCGTGGCCTTCGCGATCTCGTCGCGCACGCGCGAGATCGGCGTGCGCCTGGCGCTCGGCGCTTCGCCGGCGCACATCGCCCGCCTCGCGCTCGTTCGCGGCGCCGCACCGGTGGCGGCTGGCGTGCTCGTCGGCCTCTCGGTGTCGCTCGCGGCCGCGCGCGTCGTCGCAGGCCTGCTCTTCGGCGTGCAGCCGCGCGATCCTGCAGCGCTCGTCTTCGCCGTTGCGCTCGTCCTCGCGGTCGCCTTGCTCGCCGTGGCGGCTCCGACGCGGCGCGCGCTTCGCGTCGATCCCGCCGTCGTCCTTCGCACGTAGCGTGGAACTTGAGGAGCCTCACACTGCCACGACTTCACAGGAGATCAGAGATCAGGAGATACTTCTTTATGAGATCAAAATGATGTTTCTCCCGGGTTCCTGATCTCCTGTAAAGGGCCGTGACAGTCGCTGAAAATGTGAGTCGCATCACAGAACTGCGATCGGGAACCCTGATCGCAGACGCCCCAGCACACCTCGGCCGGACCTGCGGAGGCATGGGGTTGCGCCCGGGCTGCCGCCGTGGCAGAGTTCTTGCGCCCTCGCCGCCGCACAGGTGCACATGCTGAAGAAGTGCGTCCGCGTCAGTCTCGGCGCCTTCGCGATTCTGCTCGCCACAGCGACCGCGCTGAGCGCGCAGACGACGCCGGTGGCCACCGTCGGTCTGACCGCGGGATGGGCGACATTCGGCCAGGGCCTGCCGCAGGGCGCTTCGGCGACGTCGCTGAAGATCGGCACGCTCACCACACAGACCGACGTCAAGAGCCGCTGGCCCGACGGCTCGATCAAGTTCGCCATCGTGACCGCGAACGTGCCGACCGCGGGGTCATACGGGATCACTGCAGGGCCCGCGCCGGTGGGCACGCTGACGCCCACGCTCCCGGCGGCGTCCGTCACGTTGACGATCGGCGGCGTGGCGTACGTGGCGACGCTGCCGACGACGCCATCCACTGATCGATGGATGTCGGGTCCGCTCGTCTACGAAGCGCGGTCCGTCGTCACGCCCGCAGCCGGCACACCGCACGCGTTCCTTCGGGTCAACTTCGACACGCGCGTGTACTCGGACGGCAAGGGACGCGTGGACGTCAGCGTCGAGAACCTCCTCGACAAGACCGGCGCGACCACGGTCACCTACGATGTGACGATCGTCGTCAACGGGCAGACGGTCTTCACGAAAGCCGGCGTGCAGCACTACTACCTGACGCGCTGGCGCAAGCTGTTCCCGATCGCGGGGACGGCTCCGTCGGCAATCACGCCCGACATCAAGGCGTTCAACGCTGCCCGGATCCTTCCGCCGTACCTCGCCCTCGTCGACAACCAGGTCAGCACGCCGACCGGCGTGGACTACGACATCCTGAAGTCCGGCGCCGTCGATCCGAACATGCCGGCGCACGGCGGACGCGCGGAGCTCGCGCCGTTCCCCGACTGGACGGCGCGATACCTCGTCCACAAGGATCAGACGCAGCGCAGCTTCGTCCTCGTCAACGGCGATCTCTCCGGCTCGTGGCCCATTCACGTCCGCGAAGCAGAAGGCAGCGCGACGCCGGGCGTCGGCGCCGAGCGGATCGTCTCGCTCGATCAGCGCCCGACGATCTGGTACGACTGGCGCGGCCAGTCCGCCGGCTACGACTTCGTCAAGGGCTCGCCGATGCCGATTCAGGAATACGGGTCGCTCACGCCAGGTCCGGGTCAGTCTCCGCTCATTCCCGACGATGCGCATCAGCCGTCGCTCGCGTTCGTCCCGTACCTGATGACCGGCGACCGCTACTACGCCGAGGAGATGGCGTTCTGGGCGAACTACGGGATGATCCGCACGTATCCGGGAGACGACGTGCGCGGCGGAAACGGCATTCTGGCCTACAACGAAGTGCGTGGCTTCGGGTGGGCGCTGCGCAACCTCGCCGAAGCGGCGGCCCTCTATCCGGACGCGTCTCCGGTCAAGGCGTACCTCACGGCGAAGACGAACGCGAACCTCGTGTGGCTCGACACCTTCGCGAACGCGCAGGATCCGGTCAAGAATCCGTTCAAGGTGCTGTGGATCGGCAAGCGTCCCGACGGCAACCAGTTCGTCTCGCTCTGGGAGCAGACGTATCTCGCCTACGGGATCGACCGCGCGCTGAAGCTGGGATTCACCGCCGGAAAGGCGCATCGCGACGCGATCGCGAAGTTCCAGCTGCGGCTGTTCACGAGCGATCCGCAGTATCCGAAGGCGCAGGGCGCGCCCTATATCGTCGCCGTCGGGACGGCGCCGGCCGGAACGATCTGGTACGACTCGTACGCGACGTTTCCGTTCTACACGTCGATGGCGCAGATCTGGGCCGGAACGGCCGGCAACGAGCGACCCTTCGCCGGTTACTACGGTCCCGAAGCGCGCATGAATCTGATGTACGGGATCGCCGACGGGTGGGCGGGCGCGCAGGCCGCGTACGACTATCTGTGGCCGTTCATCGGCGTCACGGCCGTCTGGGGCCCGTTGCCGGATCTCGCCCAGCGCGCGGGGTGGGCGGTGGATTTCTATCCGAATGCTACTCGCCCGATCTCCGCCCCGACCAATCTGCGCATCATCAGGTGACGTGATCTGAGGGGAGCGACAGACACTGTCCGTCCCCCAATCGTGAGAACCCGCGAGTAGAATCGGCGGGGTGCGTCGGCCGCGTCTGATGTTCATCCTGATCGCTCCCGTCCTGGCGCTCGTCGCGCTCGCAGTGATGGTCCGCTGGATCGAACCCCGTGTCGCGTTCTTCCCGTTCCGCGGCGAGTCGGTGACGCCGCGCGACTTCGGCGTCGCATTCGACGCGCTCACCGTCGAGACCGAGGATGGCGAGCGGCTGCGTGCGTGGGCGATGCGCGCATCCGATCCGCGCGCTTTCGTCGTCTATTTCCATGGCAACGGAGGAAACCTGTCCAACTGGGCGCCCATCCTCACCGGGATCGTCCGGCAGGGCTACTCGGTCTTCGCATTCGATTACCGTGGATTCGGATTGAGCACCGGAAGACCGACGGAACACGGCCTCTATCGCGACGTCGATGCCGTGCTCGCGCGCGCGTGGCCCGATCGTGATTCGCGGATACCGCTCGTCTACTGGGGCCGATCGCTCGGCGGTGCCATGGCGGGTTACGCCGCGACGGTGCGCGCGCCGGATGGCGTGATCGTCGAGTCCGCATTCCCGGACGCGCGGTCCGTCGTCCGCGGCTCGCCGCTGGCGCTCGTCTGGTTCCTCTCGACCTACCGCTTCCCCACTGCGGACTTCCTGAATCGCGCGGGCGTGCCCGTCCTGCAGCTGCACGGCGACCGCGACAGCGTGATCCCGTTCGCGCTGGGACGCGAGCTCCACGAGCGGCTGACCGTGCAGAAACAGTTCTTCGTCATCCGCGGCGGGGATCACAACGATGCGGCGCCGCCGGATCCCGCAGCCTACTGGGCGGCGATCGACGCGTTCGTGAAGTCCCTTGGTCCGGCGGGGCGCAGATGACCGACGCTATTTCTTTCCGATCGCCATGACCTGATCCTGCGTCCGCAGCAGCAGGCGTCCCTCGGAGATCGCCGGCGTGGCGAGGACGGGCGTCGTCATCTCGTTCATCGCGATCACGTCGTATTTCGGTCCCGCGGCCAGCACGAAGACCTGGCCGTCCTCGCTGGAGATGTAGACCCTGCCGTCGTTGGCGACCGGCGACGACGTGAAGGCGGAGGTCGCGCCGGCGAGGCGCGCCTCGTACTTCTTCTCGCCGCTCTTCGCATCGAACACGTTCAGCACCCCGTTGAAGCGGACGATGTAGACGAGTCCGCGGTAGACGAGGGGCGTGCACATGTAGCCGCCGCTGCGCTCCGCGACCCACGTCACGCCGTCGTTACGCGTCGCGCCGTCCTTCAGGCTGATGTCTCCGGTCGCCGTCTCCTTGATGGCGTACACCGGCGACTGCGGTCCGTGCGCGTTCGTGATGTAGACGAGCCCGTCGGTGACGACCGGCGTCGGCACCGGGATGTCACCGCCGCCCGACAGCTTCCAGATCTCCTTGCCGGTCTCGAAGTCGTAGGCGCCGACGTGGCGCATGCCGTTGACGACGATCTGCGTCCTGCCGTCGACCCGATGGATCGTCGGCGTGCTCCAGGTCGGCACGTCCGCGCGCGGCACGCGCCAGATCTCGCGGCCGTCCTTCGCGTCGAACACCGCGAGGAACGATCCTTTCTGCACGTCCGCCTGCACGATCACCTTGCCGTCGTAGAGGACCGGCGAGCTCCCCGTCTCCCACTGCGCGTCGGGCACCATGTAGAAGCCCGCGTCGAGCACGCCGAGATCCTTCTTCCAGAGCAGCCTGCCCTTCAGGTCGTAGGCGTACAGGCCTTCCGATCCGAAGAACGCGATGATCCGTTCGCCGTCGGTCGCGAGCGTGGAGTTGGCGTGAGTGGCTTTCGTGTGCCGCTTGATCTTCGGCACGCCGGTGGTGGCCGTCTGCTGCCACTTGATGGCGCCGGTTGTCTTGTCGAGGGCGTAGACACGCCACTCGTGCGACGTGTCGTCGGTCACCGGCGTGATGTCGCCGTAGAGACCGACCTTCAGGCTCGCGTCGCTCTTGCCGCTGATCGCCGACGAGATGAAGACATCGTCCCCCCAGACGACGGGGCTCGAGAGGCCCAGGCCGGGAATCTTCGTCTTCCAGAGGATGTTCGTCCCGTCCGCCGCGTTCCACGTCGTCGGCAGCGAGAACCCTTCCGCGATGCCGGCGGCATCGATGCCGCGGAACTGCGGCCAGTCCACGCCGGGACGCGGCGCGGATGGAGCGGCGATCATCCCGGACCCAACGAAGACGACGGCCGCGGATGCAAGGGCGAGGCGACGCATGACAACCTCCTGGAAGTGCCGCAATCCTACCGCGGCCGGCGAGATTCTGCGCCTGCCGACGGCGAAGCCGGCGTGGCGCCGTCCAGACCTCGCCTCCGGTCACAAGTACATCGGAGTGACGCCGCCGGAGGACATTCTCCTCTTCTGACCCGTGCATCGCTCGGGAATCGCGCGGCACATCCGTTGCTGTGCTGACGAGCGGGCCGATTCCACGGCCCCCAGTCGGTGGTTCCCACACAAGTCGAGAGGAGTGCCTGTATGGGATACGTGTGTCGTCTCATCGTCGGCATCGTTCTGATTCTCGCGGCACCGTCGATCGCGCGCGCGCAGGCGTCGGACAGTGCCGCGCCGTCCGAGGGCGTCCACCAGCAATTGTCGGCGAACCCGTTCGGCCTGATGTTCCAGTGGTTCAACGCCGAGTACGAGCGCAGGGCGACCCGGTCGAGCACGTGGGGGGCGTCGACGTCGTTCTTCTCGCTCGACGACGACGCCGACTACGCGAACGCCGCCGGCTTCTGGCGGTACTATCCGCAGGGACGTGCGCTGCACGGCCTGTACATCGGCGGCAGGGCCGGCGTGCATCGCGTGGGCGCCGACGGCGAATCGGGCATCTTCTTCGGGCTCGGATTCGAGCTCGGATACAACTGGATACTCGGACAGCATCAGAACTTCATGATCGGCACGGGCGCCGGTGCCACGCGGCTGTTCGGCGGCTCGCTCGACGGCGCGTCGCTGACCATTCCCACGTTGCGGCTCGTGAACGTGGGCGTGTCGTTCTAGGAAGCCGTTGAGAAACGCGGGCTGGAGCTCAACGGGTGGCGGCGGTCGTCATGGCGTCGCGGTTCTTCGCGATGAAGTCCTCGACCAGCCTCGACAGCAGCTTGGCCGGGGCCGACCACAGGAAGGTCCCGGTGCCCTCGAATTGAAACCAGGGCGCGGCGTCCGTGGGC
>Ga0066903_100007232_pt1 | contig 10031 bp, 8 predicted proteins | sample PanSoiMetaGPlot1_FD_67491 | JGI IMG/M metagenome (GOLD analysis project Ga0066903, IMG submission 67491) | Tropical forest soil microbial communities from Panama analyzed to predict greenhouse gas emissions - Panama Soil - Plot 1 (version 2) | ecosystem: Environmental > Terrestrial > Soil >... | reverse complement strand
CTTTCTGCACCACGCCATCACCTGGCCCGGCAAGCAGAAGCACCAGAATTTCCGGCGCCGGCGAACCGAAGGCAAGCTGTTCAACAAGTACATCTTCCCCGGCGGCGACCTCGACTATATTGGCAACACCGTGGTGATGATGGAGCGGCACGGCTTCGAGGTGCATGATGTGGAGAACTGGCGCGAGCACTACCAGCGCACGTGCAAGCACTGGCATGATCGGCTGCTCAAGAACTACGACGCGGCGGTGGCCGAGATCGGCGAGGTGAAGACTCGGCTTTGGCTCGCCTATCTCGGCGTGAGCTCGATCATGTTCGAGCGCAACACCTTCAACTTACATCAGACGCTGGCGTCGAAACGCCGGCGCGGCCCCTCCGGCCTGCCGCCCACGCGCGCTGATCTCTATCGTTGAGAAAGTCCGCGCCGCTCAGGCGAAGTCCGCGCCGAGCCCGTGCATCATCGGCACGTAGCTCGGGAAGCTCGTGGCGATGAACGAGGTGTCGTCGACGCCGACCGCCCGCTCGCTCGCGAGCCCCATGACCAGGAACGCCATCGCGATGCGATGATCCATGTGGGTCGCCACGGTCCCGCCGCCTAAGGCGCGGCCCTTGCCGTGTACGATGAGGTCGTCGCCCTCGATCTCGACCGCGACGCCGTTGGCCTTGAGCCCGTCGGCGATCGCGCCGAGCCGGTCCGATTCCTTGACGCGCAGCTCCTTGAGGCCGCGCATGCGGGTGGCGCCTTCGGCGAACGCAGCGGCGACCGCCAGGACCGGGTATTCGTCGATCATCGACGGCGCCCGCGCCGCCGGCACGTCGACGCCCGCAAGCGCCGAGGCCCGTACGCGGAAGTCGGCGAGCTCCTCGCCCATGTCGCCGCGCACGTTGAGCGCCTCGATCTCGGCGCCCATCTCCCGCAGCGTGGTGATCAAGCCGGTGCGCAGCGGGTTGGTCATGACGTCGGTGAGGATCACGTCCGAGCCCGCCACGATCAGCGCCGCGACTATCGGGAACGCCGCTGACGACGGGTCGGCCGGCACCACGACGGGCGCGGGCACGAGCTCGGGCTCGCCGGTGAGCGTGATCTTGCGGCCGTGCTCGCCCTCGGGCGCGACCGTCACCTGCGCCCCGAAATGCAGGAGCAGCCGCTCGGTGTGATCGCGGCTGGCCTCGGTCTCGATCACGGTGGTTGCGCCCGGCGCCGCGAGCCCGGCGAGCAGCACCGCCGACTTGATCTGGGCGGAGGCAACCGGGGTGCGATAGACGATCGGAATGGGGTCGCGGGCGCCCTGAAGCGTCACCGGCAGCCGCCCGCCGTCGGTCTCGGCGAGTGTGCGCGCGCCGATCAGTGCCACCGGGTCGAGAATGCGGCGCATCGGCCGTTTGCGCAGTGAGGCGTCGCCGTCGAAGGTGGCCGTGATCGGGCAGCCGGCGACCGCCCCCATCACCAGCCGGCAGCCGGTCGCGGAATTGCCGAAATCGAGCGCGCCGGCCGGCTCGGCGAAGCCGCCGACGCCTACCCCCATGACGCGCCATTCGCCCGCGCCGCTGCGCTCCACCGTGGCGCCGAGCGCGCGCATTACCTTGCCGGTGTTGAGCACGTCCTCGCCCTCGAGCAGCCCGGAAATGCGGGTCTCGCCGACGGCGAGCGCCCCGAAGATCAGGGCACGGTGCGAGATCGACTTGTCGCCCGGCACCCGCACGCGTCCCTTGAGCGGGCCCGAGCGGCGTGCGGTGAGCGGGGATGGATTGGCCTGGTGCACTGGCGACCTCGATCGTTGGCGGGTCCTAGCATGCGGGAACCGGACCGTCATCCGAGCCTGTATGGGGCGTCCGCTATGGGAGAGGGCGATCCTACAGGGGTCTCCTTTTTCCGCCCATGCCGCCGATCTTGCGGTTTTACCGGTATTGACAGCGGCATCGCGACTCGCCAAGTGAAGCACCTCAATTTCAGACCCGATCAAGGACCCGGACCGTGGCGAAACCTGAGCTCGGCACCAAGCGCCTCTGCGGCAACTGCGGGGCGAAGTTCTATGACCTCAGCAAGGACCCGATCGTCTGCCCGAAGTGCCACACCGTGATGGCGCCGGCCGCCGTTGCGGCGCGCCCACGGCCCGAGCCGGTGGCGCCGTCCCGCCCGGTTGCGGCGCCGGCTGCGGCGGCGGCGCGCGAGGACGAAGTCGTGGTCCCGGAGACCCAGGACGCCGAGTTCGTCTCGCTCGAGGACGCCGACGCCGAGGCGCAGGGCAAGAAGGGCGAAACGGCCGAGGGCGCCGAGGACGATATCGAGATCGACCAGAGCCTCGACGATGCCGCCCTGATCGAGGAGCAGGAAGAGACCGACGAGGATGTCACCGACATCATCGGCGACCGCGAGGCCGAGGAAGAGCCTTGAGGCGGAACCGGCGCGCCGTTAACCTCGCGGCGATGATCTGACGGACGCGGAGTTTCCCGACACCTGCGTCTTGCTGCGATGGGGCCATAGCTCAGTTGGGAGAGCGCTTGAATGGCATTCAAGAGGTCGGGGGTTCGACTCCCCCTGGCTCCACCAGCCTCTCGCTCGGCCAGCCAATCTTATCGTTTCGGGCGAACGGTCGTTCGTGCGGTCGCTTGCGCACGTACCGCTGTTGCCTGTTCCAGGAACGCCTTCACTAATCGGAGCCGAACCGAAGCTTTGGGCCATATGAGCCCGATGCGTCGCGCAAAGGAACGGCCGCTTGGCACCGGCAGTTTGGCGAGCGACAAGCCCCCTGGCCATGGCGGCGCCCAGTCAGGCAGGAGAGATACTCCGAGCCCTCGATCAACCATGACGGCGATCGCGTCAAATTGGTCGATCTCGAAGAGTTCTCGTGGCCGTATCCCGGCTTTGCGGAGATAGTCGTCCACGAGGCGTCCTGGCCAAATTTTACGATCCAATCGGATAAACGGCTCGGATGCCAAGATGGCGTGCGGTTTTCGAGAGGGTGCCGGCGCTCTTGTCAGCACAATCAACGGCTCTTCTCGCAACATTCGCCAAGCGCAGCTCTTCGGGATTGCAAACGGTGGCTCTGTGATGACTGCGGCGTCGAGATCATCACCGTCTAGCACCTTGCGATATAGTCCTCCCGAGTGTCCCACCGCGATGTTGACATCGATCTCCGGATAATTCTCCTTCATCCAGGCCAGAATGTCCGGCAACAGCCCGGACAATGCGGATGAAGTTGCGCCCAGACGCAATAGACCTGACGGTCGGTCGGCTACGGCGATTGATTTGAAATCGCGCGCCTCAGCGAGAAACCGCCTTGCATGCTCCATGATCGCGGCACCCGCCTCAGTTGGCCTGATTGTTCTGCCCGAACGAGTGACGAGAGCGGCACCTATCTCATTTTCGAGAGTGTGGATGCGCTTGGCGACCGCCACCGCAGTCAAGTTGAGCCGGCGGGCAGCTTCGGCGATCGAGCCGTTATCGACCGACATCACAAAACTTTCAAGAAATCGCGTGTCCATTGCTAACCAAAGGTAAGGTCTGAAGAAACCATCGTGTACCTATATTTTTCAATTAGCAATGCTAAACGAACCGCATCGGCTAAGCGATCACTGGCGGGCACGCAACGCCGCCATCGAGGAGACGCTCCATGAGCATTTCCCGCCGACAGGTTCTGCATCTGACCGCGAGCGCCGCTGCACTGGTAACCGTACCGCGCGTCGCGCGGGCGCAAGCCTATCCGTCGCGGCCCATCACAATGATTGTGCCCTTCGCCGCGGGCGGTCCGACGGATGCGATCGGGCGCATCGTCGCCGAAGGCATGAGAGCAGTGCTCGCGCTGCCGATCATTGTTGAGAATGTAGGCGGAGCGGCTGGGAATCTCGGCGTGGCGCGTGCTGTGCGTGCGGCGGCTGATGGCTACACGCTTGTCATCGGCGACTGGAGTACGCATGTCGTAAACGGAGCAATCTACAGCCTTGCGTACGATGTTCTGAAGGATTTTGAGCCTGTCGCACTATTAGTGAGCAATCCCTATCTTGTCGTCGCCAGGAAATCGATGCCCGCAAGTGACCTGAAAGGTCTCATCGCTTGGTTGAAGGCCAACCCGGGCAAAGCTTCGGTAGGAACCGCAGGCGTGGGTACCCCGCCTCATCTCGGGGCCGTCTTGTTTGAGAAACTCGCTGGGGTTCACATTCAATGTGTGCCCTATCGTGGAGGGGGTGCCTCGTACATGCAGGACCTCGTAGGTGGCCAGATCGATATGGTCGTCGATAACCCCGCCAACGCGCTGCCGCACGTGCGCGCTGGGGCGATTAAGGTGTATGCGGTCACGGCTATGAGCCGCATGGCCGCCGCACCGGATATCCCGACAGTAGATGAGGCAGGTCTGCCCGAGTGCTACCTGTCCAACTGGAAGGCATTGTGGCTTCCCAGGGGCGCGCCCAAGGGCATCATTGCCAAACTCAATGCCGCCGTCGTGACAGCCTTGGCTGACCCGGTGGTACGTCAACGACTCTTCGAGCTTGGGCAGGAGATTTTTCCGCGCGACCGGCAGACGCCTGACGCGCTTGCCGACTTTCAGAGGGCGGAAATCGACAAATGGTGGCCGGTCATCAAGGCAGCCAACATCAAGGCGGAGTGAATCCGCCCGAGCGACGGCCCACCGCGGCTAGGCTACGCTCGACCCTTTGGCCGGAACAGCATTGGGCCGTAAAGGACAGCAAATCCTCCGAAGGCGACGAGCCACGCCAGGGCAGCGATGTGGATCAGCGGGATGATCTGCGCAGGGAAAAGGCCCGCGAGGATCCGCGCCAACGCGGCAAGCACAACGGCCGCGTAGATTGTTTGCGTTCCAGTCCCCGCGGTAAGCGCGTGCCCGGTGTGACCGAGGCTCGCGCGCGTCATGACGGCGAGAGTCATCGTACCCACCGCCCCGACCATCCAGGCATGCAGCCCGGCGCTCGGCAGGAGAATCCCGAACGCCGCCAGCGCCGTGAGTATGAATCCCAGCGGGACGAATGCATAGGCGACGTGCAGGACCAGCACGAGCCTTTCGCGCGTGGTGCGATCGCCCGCCCAGCGCGCCAGGCGCAGCACCTGCAGAACGCCTGCTGTAAGCAGTGCCATGCCGGTGGCCGGGCCGTCTGCGGCTGCAATCCAAATGCAGAGGGCAACGACGCTGACTGCAATTGTCAGAGCATCAAACCTTCCGAACGGAATGGGCAGACGGCCGGGATTTTCGCGAGCCAGCCAATTGCGGGTGAAGCTTGGAATGATGCGGCCGCCGATCAACATCAGGAGGACCAGGATCGCCGCAATGCCAATCCGAGTGGAGTAGTCCGCCACGCCGAATGCATGTGCTTCGACATGAAAACTGGCGTCAGCCAGAGCGAGCACGGTGACTGGAATAAGCACCTTGAGATTTCGCCAATTCTGGCCGGCGATGATTTCGCGCGCAGCTGCGGCGATAACCAAAGCAAGAAAGCCGACGTCGATTATGCCAGCTGCAATCCAGCCGATCTTGGCGGACACAGCAACAGCAGCCCGACCGCCAATCCATGCCGTCACAAGGACCAGCAGTGGAAATCCTTGCAGCGGCATCCTTCCGGTCCAATTCGGGATCGCCGTGAGGAGAAAGCCGGTGACGATCGCCGGCACGTAACCGAACAGCATTTCGTGGACGTGCCAGTCACGCGGGACGAAGAGGGTCGGGAGTGCGATCTCACCTTCAAACAGCGGAAGCCATAACATGATTGCGAGTGCGGCTTGGGCTGCGCCAAGAAAGAAAAACGGACGGAACCCGTAAGAGAAGAAGGCTGGCCCCGCGTAGGGCCTGAGGCGCGGAATAGGGTTCATGATGGTCGCCATTGTAAGCGGCGCTTGATGTTCCCCTCCACTCTCGAACAGGCATCGCTCGCAAACATTTGAGGCCTGATGCGAGGGCCACAAGGCGACATTGCACTGGTGCTGCTAGTCCATCACAATCAGGCTCTGGTCCGGACGACGACCGCCGGGGAGACATCACCATGCTCATCAACGTTGTGCGCCTAGCTGACGCGCATGCATTGTCTCGCGCCACGAGCAGGTGGCTGTTCGTTGCCCTGGCCGTGGTCGGGATGCAATCCCTGTTGTTCTCGGCGGAGGCCGCGACGATCGAGGAGGTCATCAGGGTCCCGGTCGTGCTCCAGACTCATCTTGATGGGCATCGCCAGGAGGTGCGCCAAGACATCGTGGTGACGGTCTTTCGTGACGACCAACGCCAAAAATCCCCCTACGTGGTCGTAAACCACGGCCGGCTCTCGAGCGCGGCGGACCGTGCCGCGTTCGGCCGGGTCAGGTATTCGGAAAATTCCCGCTATCTTGTTTCACTCGGCTTTTCGGTGCTGGTGCCGACCCGAATCGGCTACGGCGTGACGGGCGGACCGGATGTCGAATATTCCGGGCCTTGCAACAAGAAGGACTACGCCGTCGGCTTTGACGCGGCAGCCGATGAAGTCCTGGCGGTGCTTGAGCGGGCCAAGACGCTGCCTAGTGTGAGCTTGTCGCACGGCATCGTCGTTGGCGCATCGTTCGGCGGTATGACGGCGATCAAGCTCACGACCATCAACTTGCCGGGGTTGGCGGCCGGCGTGAACTTCTCGGGCGGCGTTGGCGGCGATCCGAAACACCGGCCGGGCAATCCGTGCTCGCCGAATCTGCTCAACCAGCTCTACCGACACTATGGAACCGCGGCCAAGGTTCCGAGCCTCTGGCTCTACAGCACGAATGACCAATACTGGGGCGAGCGGCTGCCACACCAATGGTTCCAGAGCTTCGTCGACGCCGGCGGAATGGCGCGCTTCGTGCAATTGCCGCCCTACGGCGATGATGGGCATAAGAGCTTCACCGATAATCCGCCGGCCTGGAAACCCGCAGTTGAAGGATTTCTTCGCGAGTTCAGGTTCGATGAAGCGTCAAAGCCGGGCAGCCAATAGATCTGATGGCGGCGCGAAAGCGGGCATCGCGGAAGGTCCGCTTTTCGAAGACGCGCTGATGCTGGCCTTCTGGTGCAAGCTATCTTCCGAAGCGGATCGCCAGGTAACGCCTAGGTTGGGATGGTGGATACTGCCCAGCCTTCATCATGTTGAATAGAAGCGCTGCGCAATTATCCCCTCTTGGGTTGCTGAGCAGGGCACGAACATCGTACGTCGGATAGCAGGCGTACGATCTGTCAGGTGATGCAACGATGTAAAAAGTATTGCCCTTGTGTTCTACGCACGTCCATTGCCAGCCGAACTCCTTGCACACGGCATTACCCCATACGATCCCTAGACTCAGCGCGGTGTTTGTCACTTCGTTTGGGTCATCGTTAATTGACCTATCTCTCCGCTCAGCCTGCCATCGATCAATGAAGGCGTTCACCGCCTTCACTGTGTCATAGGGCGTAGAGCTATCTGTTAGACCGAGCATCGTGACGCCTTCGGCAGCGTAGTCCTCAAACTCTCCGAGGACGTCTGTCCCCAGTTCTATTTCGTTGTACGCGTCCACGGCAATTGTCTCCTGCGCTCTAACGTCCGCGATTATCGGCTCGGCTTGTGTTCCTTGCAGCTTCCCGAAGTCGGCCACCAGATTTGCGCTCTGGAGAGCGTCCCGCAACTTCTGCGAGACGAACAGCGCAGAGTGACGGTAAGGCCTGAAAAAATCCCGGTCGCCGATGACCTCAGGCCGCATGACCAGGCGCCGGAAACGGGCGAAGACTAACTTCTCCTTGGGCCCGTAGGTGTCGTAGTCGGACGCATCGTAATCGATGCAGTCGATCTGCTCGAGTGCATGCAGGCACCAGTAGGGCAGATCGCTTGCGGGGACTCTGCCACGATGCACGATCTTCACCGGCAGGAATTCCGCGTTGACCTGGAAGCCGTCGCACAGCGTGCGGAACCGATCGGACACGACCCCCATGCCGCCGGAAAAGAAAAAGTCGGGCAGCCGTTGCTTCTTCGGGCATTGGCGCGTCAGCGCCGGCCAGCGGCGCGGCTCCGTACTGGTCCTTGACCAGCTTGAACAAATCGATGGCGTCCCCGGGATTGTGGATCTTGTGGAATACTTCTTCTCCGGGGAGAAGCCGGTAGAAAGGCTGACTCATGGGCAAAGGCTATCTCCGCGTGCTGAGCGAGTACTCGCGATCCCGCGCGATGAGGATGAGCTTGCGATCCCGCGTGATTGCGGAGCACCCATAGGCAACATGCGCGTGTTGTTGGTGCGTGTCATCAGTCATGCGTTGCCACCGTGAATCCGAGTCAGTCCGGCTTGGCACCCGACGACTTAACCACCGCTCCCCACTTGTCGGTCTCTTCGGCGACAAACTTTCCAAGATCGGCGGACGAGCCGGGGAACGCCGTGGTGCCGAGATCGGCAAGCCGGTCCTTCATCTTGCTGTCTGCAAGAGCGACGTTGATCTCCTTGTTCAGCGTGTCGACGATCGCGGCGGCCGTATTCTTGTGTAGGCCGGCGCCGAACCACTGGCTCGCCTCATAGCCCGGTACGAATTCGCTCACGGTCGGGATATCGGGCAATCCTGCAAAGCGTGTCGAGGTGGTTACCGCCAGCGCCCGCAATTTGCCGGCGCGGATATGCTCGATCGTCGCCGGCAGGCTGCCCAGATAAACCTGCACCTGGCCACCGAGCAGATCTGAAATTGCCGGCGCGGCGCCGCGATAGGGCACATGCGTCATATCGATCTTCGCCATCGCCTTGAGCAGCTCGCCCGCCAGATGGGTGGGATTTCCGTTGCCGGCCGACGCCATGTTGATCTTGGTCGGATTAGCCTTGGCGTAGGCGATGAAGTCGGGAAACGTCTTGGCCGGAACGGATGGATTGACCAGCACGACAAGGGGGCCGCGGATCATGCCGACGACCGCGATGTCCCGAATGAAATTGAAATTGAGCCTGTCATACAGTGTCGCATTGATTGCGACAGCTGCGTCAAACCCAAGAAGCGTATGGCCGTCGGCTGGCGCACGAACGACTGCTTCGGTGGCGATGTTGCCGGCTGCGCCTGCCCGGTTCTCGATGACGATTGGCTGGCCGAGCTTCTCTGTGAGCGGCTGAGCCAGCAAGCGGACGAAGATGTCAGTGCCTCCACCGGCTGGATAGCCCACGATCCAGCGTATCGGTCTCGATGGATAGGTTTGCGCCCAAGCAAAGCGCGGCGCTGCCGACAGCACGGCAGCGCTTGCGGTCAGATGCAGGAAGTTGCGGCGTGGAAGTCTCATGAGGTGCCCCATGCTCGGCACGTCCCTCTGGCAGCTCGGATGCAAAGGTAGCTCAGCTAAGGATCAACGCGGAAGGGGCAACGACGTGATTGAGCCATCTCGGACAAGAGTGGGCCCTATTGCTGCGATGGCCCCCTGACCTGAGTCACCGATGCGCTGCGGGGCATCGTGCCGCTGCACTCCGTTTGTCAGCGTATCCGGGCATCATTTGGGGACCCAGCTCCGGGTTGCCCTATGAAAGCTACCGACTACACTCATTCAGATAGGAAGGGTTCCACGTCCGGGGGGTACATCAATGATCCGCGCCACGGTACTCCGTGCCCTTGTGCTGACGGCGGCTTTTGCCGCGACGCTGACGCCGGTCACGTGCCTTGGCGAAAACAGCAACCGGTTGCCGACCAAGGCAACAAAGGAGCTACCGGGCGAGCTGCTCTCGCTCCTCCGACAAAAGAAGATGCCAAAACATTCACCGATCCTCGTGCGCCTTTTCAAAGAAGAGGCAGAGCTTGAAGTCTGGAAACAGGACACCACCGGCCGTTTCCAGATCCTCAAGGTCTATCCGATCTGTCGGTGGTCGGGCGATCTTGGGCCGAAGTTGCAGGAGGGCGACCGTCAGGCTCCAGAGGGGTTCTATGCAATTACGCCCGAGTTGATGAATCCCAACTCCAACTTCTATCTTGCGATCAACGTCGGCTTTCCCAACAGCTTCGACAAAGCGAACAACCGCGACGGCAGCTTGCTCATGATCCACGGCGACTGCTCGTCGAGCGGTTGCTATGCCATGACCGACGAACAGATAAGCGAGATCTATTCGCT
>Ga0066903_100007231_pt1 | contig 10031 bp, 7 predicted proteins | sample PanSoiMetaGPlot1_FD_67491 | JGI IMG/M metagenome (GOLD analysis project Ga0066903, IMG submission 67491) | Tropical forest soil microbial communities from Panama analyzed to predict greenhouse gas emissions - Panama Soil - Plot 1 (version 2) | ecosystem: Environmental > Terrestrial > Soil >... | reverse complement strand
GTGCTCCGAAACGCCCCCAGCGCGGCCCGGTTGGCCGCGTCGCCGATCGCGTGCACCGCCATGCCCAGCCCGCCGGCGGCCGCCTCGGCCACCGCCTCGGCCAGCTGCGCCTCCGACAGCAGCATCTCGCCCGACCCGTCGAGCATCCAGGCCGTCCCCGACCCGAGCGTGCCGTCCATGAACGCCTTCACCGGCCCGACGCGCAGCAGCCGGTTGCCGTAGCCCGTGCGCAGCTCCAGCCGTCGCGCCGCCGCCAGATCGTCCAGCGGGATCGACATCGCCACTCGCAGCCGCAGCCGCCGGTCGGCGTCCAGCCGCTGCCAGGCCTCGCGGCCGCCGCGGGCCTGGAAGTCGTGCACGCCGACCACGCCGCGCCGGTTCGCCTCCACCATCGCGTCGCGCACTGCGGCCATGCACTGCGTCCGCGTCGGCTCGGGCAACGGGAAGCGCCACGCATCCCACTCCTGGATGATCCCGGTCGGGTGCGCCGCCTCCGCCGCCCGCAGCGCCGCAGAGTTGACCCACAGCGTGTGATGGTCGTGCGCCCACAGCGCGGCCGGCCGCTCGCCCGTCACCTCGTCCAGCACCGCCGCCGAGGGCTGCCCGTCCGCCCACACCGCTGCCAGCCAGCCGTGGCCGAACACCCAGCCGTCGCCGTCGCCGGCAGCCTCGCCGACCCGCCGCAGCGTCTCGGCCAGCGAGCCGCTCCCGGTCAGGTCGAGCTGCTCGCGCTGCAGCGCCCAGTCCAGGAAGTGCACGTGGCAGTCGTTGAACCCGGGCAGCACGCAGCGCCCATCCAGATCGACCCGTTCATGCCCGACTGTGTCAACGTCGCCCTCACGCACGTCCACGCCGCCGACCACGCGTTCCTCGGCGATCGAGAGCGCGCCGACGTGGGGCAGGCGCGGGTCCATCGTGTAGATCGGGCCGTTGTGGAGGATCACGCCGCGCCCTCGAACCCCGGATCGGCGTACACCACCTCACCCTCCACGAGCGTCATCAGCACCTTCGCCTCGACCGGGCTCTCCAGGCCGAACAGGTCACGGTCGAGCACAACGAGATCCGCCAGCTTGCCGGCCTCGATCGAGCCGGTGCTGTCGTCCAGGAAGCCGACATGCGCCGCGGTGATCGTGTGTGCCGCGATCGCGTCGCCCAGGCCGATCCGCTCCTCGGGCAGCAGCGGCTCCTCGGCCTCGCCGTGCGGATCGCGCCGTTTAACCGCGGTTGCCAGTTGCTGCAACGGGTCCTGCGTCGAGACCGTCCAGTCGCTGCCGAACGCGACCTGCGCGCCCGAGCGCAGGAGGCTGCCGATCGGGTACATCGTGGCCGCCGCCCGCGCCGAGATGAAGGGGATCGTCAACTCGGTGACGTACTCCTCGGCCCGCGCCCACAGCGGCGTCATGTTCGCGATCACACCGAGCTGCCGGAAGCGAGGCAGGTCGTCGGCATGCACGAACTGGACGTGGGCGAGGTGATGGCGGGCGTCGCGCACCCCGTTCGCGCGCACGGCCGCCTCCAGGTGGTCGAGGCACTCGCGCACCGCGCGATCGCCGATCGCGTGGATGTGCACCTGGAATCCGGCGGCGTCGCAGGCGGCCACGTAGGCGGCCAGCGCCGCGCGCTCGTACTGGTCGAGCCCGGTGTTCTCGGTCGGCCGGCCCTCGTCGTCCAGGTATGGCTCAAGCATGCACGCGGTGCCGACCTCGACAACACCGTCGTGGAAGAACTTGACGGCATCGCACGTCAGCCGCCCGATGCGGCCTCGCTCGCGCAGCTCGATCAGCTCGGCCAGCTGCTCCTCGCCGCGCTCGGCGTCCCAGCCCAGGTTGGCGTGCACGCGCGCGGTCAGCTCGCCGCTGCGGGCCAGCTCCGCGTACGCCTCGACCGTGCCGGGATAGGCGTTCGCGTCCTGCCAGGCGGTGATCCCCAGCCGGTGATACTCGGCCAGCGCGTAGCGAATGCCCGCCACGCGCTGGGCCTGGGTGGGGCGGGGGAGGTGCTCCTGGATCAGCCCGATCGCCGCCTCATGCAGCGCGCCGGCCGGGCTGCCGTCGGCCTGGCGCTCGATCCTGCCGCCGTCCGGGTCGGGCGTGTCGGCCGTGATCCCGGCCAGCTCGAAGGCACGGCTGTTGGCCCAGCCGGTGTGCGCGTCGCGGTTGAGGAGCAGGGCGGGCCGGCCGTCGGTAACCGCGTCCAGCGCCTCGCGGGTGGGGCAGCCGTGAGGGTACTCCGCCGACGACCAGCCGCCGCCCTCGATCCACTCGCGGTCGGGGTGCTCGGTGGCGTACTCGGCGATGACAACGGCCTGGGCCTCCGCCCCTGCGACGTCGAACAGCGCGCACTGCAGCATCTCCATGCCGCCGCCGCAGGGATGGGCGTGGGCGTCCTGGAACCCCGGTAGCAGCATCCCGCCCTGCAGGTCGACGACCCGCGTGCCCGGCCCGCCCAGGCTCGCGAGCTGCGACGCCGACCCCACCGCCGTGATCCGCCCGCCCTGCACGGCCACCGCGCCGGCCACGCTGCGGGAGGCGTCGACGGTGTGGACGACGCCGTTTGTGAAGAGCAGATCGGCGGACACGGACGGCTATCGTAACCGCCGTGGTCCCGGGCGACGAGATCGAGCGACGGCACTCCGCGCTGCGCCGCGAGCTGGCCGCCGACGGGCTGGACGCGGCGCTGATCGTGCAGAGCACCGACCTCGCCTACCTCTCGGGCTCCAACCAGCAGGCGCACCTGGTGCTGCCCGTCGTGGGGGCCCCGCAGCTGCTGGTGCGGCGCACACTGGAGCGGGCGCGGGCCGAGTCGCCGTTGGACGCGATCGGGCCGCTGGCGTCGCTCTCCCAGCTCGTGCCCGCCCTCGAGCAGGCCGGCCTCGGCCCCGGCGCCAGCATCGGCCTGGAGCTCGACGTGCTACCCGCCGCCCGCTACCTCGGCTACGCCAGGCGCCTGGCAGGGTTCGAGCTGGGTGACTGCTCGCCCGCCCTGCGCCGCGTGCGTGCCGTCAAGAGCGAGTGGGAGCTGGAGCGGATGCGCACCGCCTGCGAGCAGGTGCGGATCGGGGCGGCCGCGGTGCCGGGACTGATCGGTCCGGGGGTCGTCGAGTCTCACGTTCAACTTGAGGTTGAGCGAACACTGCGGCTGGCGGGCCACCAGGGCCAGCTGCGGTTCCGCGGCTTCAACCAGGAGATGCACTATGGCCAGGTGCTGGGCGGGCCCAGCGGGGCCGTGCCCGGCTACTCCGACTCGCCGCTCTGCGGGCCCGGCCCCAACACCGTGCTGGGCAAGGGCCCCAACGGCCACGTGCTGGCCACCGGCGACCCCGTGATCGCTGACCTGGTGGGCGGCTTCGAGGGCTACCTCTCCGACCAGACCCGCACCTTCTCGGTCGGTCCTGCCCCGGCCGACCTGCGCGCAGCCTACGAGGCGGCAGTCGCGATCCTGCGCGCCGTCGAGGGCGAGCTGCGCCCCGGCGCCGTGCCCTCGGCGCTGTTCGAGCTGTCCGAGCGGATGGCGATCGACGCGGGGCTGGGCGACCACTTCATGGGCAGCGGCGCCGGCCGCGTGCGCTTCCTCGGCCACGGCGTCGGCCTCGAGATCGACGAGACGCCGATCCTCGCGCCGGGCTTCGACGAGCCGATGGTCGAGGGCAACGTGGTGGCGATCGAGCCCAAGTTCGTGTTCCCCGGGCGCGGTGCCGTCGGCATCGAGAACCTGTATGCCGTCACCGCCGACGGATTCGAGAAGATGACCACCGCCGACGAGGAGCTGATCGAGGCATGAGCGTGCGCCATCCGCTGAGCGAGGAGCAGGAGCTGCTGATCGACGCCGTGCGCACGCTCGCGCGCGAGCGGATCGCCCCGCGCGCCCACGACGTCGACAAGTCCGCCGAGTTCCCCTGGGACGCCGTGCAGCTGCTGCGCGAGAACGACGTCTTCGCGCTGCTGTTCGCGCCCGAGTACGGCGGCACCGGCACGGGCACGCTCACGTTCCTGCGCGCGGTCGAGGAGCTGTCCTACGCGGATGCCACGGTCGGCCTGGTGCTGGCGGTGCAGTCGCTGGGCGCGATCGCCGTCGAGCTGGCCGGCGACGACGACCAGAAGCAGCGCTACCTGCCGCGCTGGGCCAGCGGCGAGTGGATCGGCGCCTACGCGCTGACCGAGGCCGGCTCCGGCTCGGACGCGCGGGCGATGCGCACCACCGCCCGCCGCGAGGGCGATGAGTGGGTGATCGACGGCAGCAAGCGCTTCATCACCAACGCCGGCGTCGCCCACACCTACGTCACCTTTGCCCGCACGGGCGACACCATCTCGGCCTTCATCGTCGAGCAGGACGCACCGGGCTTCTCGGTCTCGCGGATCGAGCCGAAGATGGGCATCAAGGGCTCGACAACGGGCGAGCTGCAGTACGACGCATGCCGCGTCCCGGCCGCCGCCCTGATCGGCCAGGAGGGCGACGGCTTCCGCATCGCGATGCGCGTGCTCGACCGCTCGCGCCCCGGCATCGGCGCCCAGGCCCTGGGAATCGCCCAGGCCGCGCTGGACTACGCGCTGCGCTACGCCACTGAGCGCGAGACGTTCGGCAAGCCGATCGCCGAGCACCAGGGCATCCAGTTCATGCTGGCCGACATGGCGGTCAGGGTCGAGGCCGCCCGCGGCCTGCTCTACGACGTGGGCGCGATGCTCGACGCCGGCATCGACGGCCCGAAGGTGACGAAGGCTGCGGCCATGGCCAAGCTCGCCTGCTCGGACGCCGCCATGGCCGTCACCACCGATGCCGTGCAGATCCTGGGCGGCTACGGCTACATCGAGGAGTACCCGGTGGAGCGGATGATGCGGGACGCCAAGATCACCCAGATCTACGAGGGCACCAACCAGATCCAGCGGCTCGTGATCGCGCGCGAGCTGCTCAGGGACCTGCGCTGAGCCGCGTCAGCCGCAGCGCCGTATGGCCGGCCTGACACGCGATCCCGTCCGTCCCGCCGGGCGCCAGCACCCAATCGGCGGGCACGCGGCCGCCCGCCCGCAGGTCCCCCAGCCAGGCGGTCCGCTGGGCCTGCGATGGTGACCACTCGCGGAAGCGCACCCGTGGCCGCTCGCGGTAGAGCAGATAGGCGCCCGTCTCGCCGAACACGCGCAGGTCGTCGGAACTGTCGGCGAGCAGGGCCAGCGTCTGGCCGGGCCGCAGCGTCCCGCCGCGGACGCAGTCGAGTCGGTGCTCGCCGTCGAACCCGATCACCCGCTGGGACTGGGCGACCGACGCACTGGCGGCCGAGGCCAGCAGGACGACCGCGATCGCGGTCGCCGCCAGCGGCGCATACCGGCCTGCCCGCCGCGCCAGCCAGGCCGTGCACAGCGCCGCCGGGAAGGCCAGGCCCAGCATCGCGAACGGGAGGTAGCGCAGCCCTCGCCCGAACGCCTGCGCCGCGCCGCGGTGGCCGTCACCAGAGAAGAGCAGGGCCACCGCCAGCGTCAGCGCGGTCACGGCCAGCAACGCGACCGCGGCGCGCCGGTCGAGGTCGCGGCGGGCGCGGGCGAGCCAGATCCCGCCCACCGCCAGCAGCGGCACCAGCCCCAGCGTGACCGCCACCTGCGAGGCGGTCAGGCTGAGCGGCACCACCTCGCTGGTGTTGACCACTCCGCCGCGGTCGTGGGCGTGCCAGGCGAACGGCGCCGCCCACGGCGCCACTGCCACGGCGGCGCCGAGCAGCGCCTCCCAGGCCGGCCGCCGCCGCGCCACCGCCAGCGCGACCGCGCCTGCCGCGGCCACCAGCCCGGCCACCGGCGCGATCAGGGCCACGCACCCGATCAGGAAGCCGCCTCCGGCGCAGGCCCAGCGGCCGCCGCCCAGTCCGCGCGCAAACGCCCACAGGGCGAGCGGCGCCAGCAGCACGCCCAGGTCGCGGGGCAGCACCGGCGGCAGCCCGCCCAGCGCGGGCGTGGCCGCGGGCGAGAGCACCAGGTCTCCTCCGTAGGCGCCGGTCTCGCCCGGCAGGGCCGCGCCCACGGCGCCGGCGCCCCGCGACCACAGCCAGCCCAGGCCGCCGGCCGCCGGCACCAGCAGCACGGCCCAGGCCGCCTCGCCGCGATCGAACCCCAGCTCGCGGGCGAGCAGCCAGGCGCCGAGGCAGCCGGCCCCCACGGCGGTCACCTGCAGCACCAGCAGCGCCGCGGGCATGGCCCCGGGCAGCGCGCCCAGCAGCCCGGCCAGCAGTGAGTGGTAGAGCCAGGGATAGGCGCTGGGGATGCCGCCGTAGACGCCCGCCGGCTCGGCCAGGCCGCCGGCCAGCTGGCGCGTCCAGCCCAGGTGCCAGAGCACGTCGCCGCCGCCCATCTGGTCGGTGGGCGTGCGCAGCAGCGGCCAGGCCAGCACCAGCTCGGCCACCGCCAGCGCCAGCACTGCACCGCCAGGCGGCGGCCGCAGCGGCAGCAGCCGTGGCCGGCGCAGCGCCAGGCCGGCCCCAAGCGCCGCCACCAGCGCGATCCGCAGCAGCCATGGCCGGCCCAGCAGTGAGCCGCCGACCAGCGGCTGCCACAGTGGCAGCCAGGCCGCCCCGACCAGCGCGCAGACGCCCACGCCGAGCCGTCCCCCATCGCCGGCGCCCGGGGCCAGCACGGCCCCCGCCAGCCACACCCCGGCCAGCAGCAGCGCCCCACCGGCGGCCGACTCGATCAGGACCATCAGGCCGGCCACGCTACCATCGGGCGCAGATGCCGGATCCCCGAAACGGCGACGATCCCCTCCGCCAGGCGCAGGCGCGCCGCTATGGCCGTGCCCGCCGGCGGCTGGGAGCGGCCGACTCGGCGGTCTCGCTGGTCGCACTGATCGCCGTCGTGGCCGCCGCCGGCAGCCTGGGCGGCTGGGGCAGCCTGGCCGGGCTGGTGGTCGTGCTGCCGCTGGTCTCGCTGCCGTTCGGATACGTCGGCTACCGGCTCTCCCGCGCGAACGGGCTCTCGCGCCAGACGGTCGGCGGCTGGGCGGTCGACCGGGCCAAGGGCTGGGCGGTGGGGGTCGTGATCGGCCTGCCCGCCGGGCTGATGCTGCTGTGGCTGCAGCAGGAGCTGCCGGACACGTGGCCGCTGCCCGCCTGGCTGGGGGCGCTGATCCTGTCCGCACTGCTGGCCCTGGCATTCCCGGTGCTGCTGCTGCCGATCTTCCTGCGCAGCGAGCCGATGCCCGACGGCGAGCTGGCCACGGCGCTGCGCGCGACGATCGCGGCCACCGGGATCCACGTCCGCGAGCTGCGGCTGCTGCACCTCGGCGACAAGACCACGGCCGCCAACGCGATGGTGGCCGGGATCGGCCCGACCCTGAAGGTGTACGTCGGCGACACCCTCAGCGACGGCGCCGACGGTGCCGAGCGGATCGCCGAGACGCGGCTGGTGCTGGCCCACGAGCTCGGCCACCACGTGCACCGCGACACCGTGCGCCTGCTGGGCTGGGCGGCCGTCTCGCTGGCGTTCGGCGTCACCGGCGCCTGGATCGCCGTGGCCGCGCTTGCGCCCGACGGCGGCGGCCACCTGACCGCCCTGCCTGCGATCGCGTTGGGACTGACGATCGGGTCGGGCATCGTCTCGCCGGCCGGGGCCTGGTACAGCCGCCGCCGCGAGCGCGCCGCCGACGACTATGCGGTCGGCATGACGGGGGAGGGTGAGCGCTACGCAGTCGCCCTCGAGCGGCTGGCCGCCCAGAACCTGTCCGAGCTCGAGCCACCGCATCTGTACCACGCCCTCACGTCCTCCCACCCCATGCCGTGCGAGCGGATTTCGGCGGCCCGCGCAACCCGTCAAGCCGTGCAGGATTACACTCAGGGTGAGCGAACATCGCCGAGATGAGCTTGCAGGATCCTGTTCCGGCGGCCATGCTCGATGTGCGTGCCGCTCCCGAGATGACGCTAGTTAGAGGAGGTGCTGTGGGCAGGGTGATCGCCCTTGCCAACCAGAAGGGTGGGGTCGCCAAGACGACGACCACGCTCAACCTGGGTGTCGCGCTGGCCGAACGGGGCAAGCGCGTGCTGGCGGTCGACCTGGATCCGCAGTCCAACCTGACGATGAGCCAGGGGCTCGACCCCGAGGATCTCGATCGCACGATGTTCGACGTGCTTGTGCACAAGACGCCGATCGAGGAGATCATCGAGCAGCGTGAGATCGACATCGCCTGCTCCAGCATCGACCTGGCCGGCGCGGAACTCGCGCTGTCCTCGATGATCGGCCGCGAGCGCGCCCTGCAGAAGGCGCTGCTGCCCGTGCGCGACCGCTACGACTTCGTCCTGATCGATACGCCGCCCTCGCTGGGGCTGCTCACGATCAACGCGCTGACCGCGGCCGACGGCGTGATCGTGCCGGTGCAGTGCGAGTACCTCTCGCTGCGCGGCCTGATCCAGCTCGAGAACACGCTGACGATGATCCGCGACAACCTCAACCCGGACGTCCGCATCAACGGGATCCTGCCCACCATGTTCGACGGCCGCACGCTGCATGCACGTGAGGCGGTCGAGATCCTGCAGGAGAACTTTGGCGACCTCGTGTACGAGACCCGGATCAAGAAGACGGTCAGATATGCGGAGGCGCCCGTGAAGGGCACCTCCGTGCTCAAGTACGATTCCCGTGGGCCCGCGGCCCGGGCCTATCGCGATCTCGCTGCGGAGGTGCTTCGCAATGGCAAAGCGTCATAGCATGCGCGAGGGCCCGCTCGCCCAGCTGTTCAAGGCGACGGAGGCAGCGCAGCAGGCGGAGGCCGAGGATCCGGCAAAGAAGCGGCCTGCCCGGCCGCCGTCCGCGCCCAGCGAGCCGGCCCGCCCGACGCTCGTGGACCTACCCGACGACGCCGGCGAGCGCCGCATCCCGCGCGCCGACGACCAGCCCTACTCCGCGGTGATCCGCGTGATCGGCGTGGGCGGCGGCGGCTGCAACGCGATCAACCGCATGATCGAGGCGGGCGTGCGCGGCGTGGAGTTCATCGCCGTCAACACCGACATCCAGCAGCTGCAGATGTCGGATGCCCCGAACAAGATCCACATCGGCCGCGAGCAGACGCAGGGGCTTGGCTCCGGCGCCGATCCCGAGGTGGGACGGCACGCGGCCGAGGACTCGCACGACCGCATCAAGACGATGCTGCGCGGTTCCGACATGGTCTTCATCACTGCCGGCGAGGGCGGCGGCACCGGCTCGGGCGCGGCCCCGGTGATCGCCCGCATCGGCCGCGAGGTGGGCGCGCTGACGGTCGGCATCGTGACCGCGCCGTTCGCATTCGAGGGCAGCCGCCGCAACGTGCAGGCGCGTGACGGCGTTGTCGCGCTGCGCGACGCCGCCGACACCGTGATCGTGATCCCCAACGACCGCCTGCTCGAGGTGCTCGACAAGGGCACGCCGCTGGTGGATGCGTTCAAGGTCGCCGACGACGTGCTGCGCCAGGGCGTGCAGGGCATCACCGACCTGATCACGCTCCCGGGCCTGATCAACCTCGACTTCGCCGACGTGCGCACGATCATGAATGACGCCGGCACCGCGATGATGGGCATCGGCATGTCGACCGGGCCGGGGCGCGCCACCGAGGCCGCGACCCGCGCCATCAAGAGCCCGCTGATCGACCACGAGGTGCGCAGCGCGCGCGGCATCCTGCTCGCCATCTCGGGCGGGTCGGACGTCTCGCTGCACGAGGTCAACGAGGCGGCCGAGGTCGTGCGGGCGGCGGCGGACGACCAGACAAACATCATCTTCGGCGCGTCCGTGGACGAGAACCTGGCCGGCCAGATGTGGGTGACGGTGGTCGCGACCGGATTCTCCGCGCCGGGTCTCGACGGGCCGCGCCGGCGGGGGTCGAGCCAGGGCACGCGCGAGGCCGCCCCGGCGCCGCCGATGGCGCCTCCGGACGACCTGCTCGAGCCGCCCAGCTTCCTGCGCGACTCCTGACCAACGGCGAGCCGGAGGAGCGCACATGCATGGAGCGATCGCGGCCGGTCATGAGTTGACCGTCCACGCGGGCGCGTCCGTGCTCGATCGCGGAGGCAACGCCGTGGACGCGGCCGTGGCGGC
>Ga0066903_100007230_pt1 | contig 10031 bp, 6 predicted proteins | sample PanSoiMetaGPlot1_FD_67491 | JGI IMG/M metagenome (GOLD analysis project Ga0066903, IMG submission 67491) | Tropical forest soil microbial communities from Panama analyzed to predict greenhouse gas emissions - Panama Soil - Plot 1 (version 2) | ecosystem: Environmental > Terrestrial > Soil >... | reverse complement strand
CGGAACATCGCCTGGGCCGGCTCGATCGCGTATTGCGGCACGGGGACCGACGGCCCCACCAGACCGCCGGCCGTGACGTTCGGGCGCGAGGTGTCGCCCGGCCAGACACAGCGGCCGGCGTCGCAAAGCCTGTTCATCTTGCAGTCCTTGTCGGCCGCGCACGGGCTCGGTTCGACGTGCGCGCACCCGAATACAGGCAGCACGACGCTGGACAGAGCGAGGGCAGCCACCAGCGTGACGCGGAGACCAGCCTGTTTGGGACAGGTCACGGGGAACCGGGAACGAGCTGCGCGCGAACGGCGCGGGCCGGGCGAAACGCACCCGGCGACGGACATGGAATTCGGATGGCGCAAGGTTAAGGCAAATTGGAAAAGCTGCAAGATCGTCTGATACGGTCGATGGCCGTGCGTGGTCCGGGCGCCTTCGTGCTTGCCTGCGCCCTGCTGGCGACCGGCCCCGCCTGCCACCGTCGCACCGCGCAACAGACGCCGCCCCAGGCGGCGGCCCCCAAGCCCCCCGCGTCCGCGCCGGCCGCGCCGCCGCCTGCGCCGAAAGCCGGGCGGGCCGCGATCAAGCACGTCGTCATCATCAGTGAGGATGGGCTGCGCCCCGACGCGCTGATGGGCGTCCGCCCGCCGGTTCACGAGGCGATCCTGAAGCGCGCGGCTTACTCGCTGCGCGCGCGCACGATCCGGCGCGCGTCGACGCTGCCGTCGCACGCCGCGATGCTGTCGGGCTTCGACGTCAAGGAGCACGGCCTCTTCTGGAACTCGTGGCACCCGGATCGCGGCTACATCCACGTTCCAACCGTGTTCGACGCGGCCGAGAAGAACGGCGGCAAGGCGGCGGCGTTCGTCGGCAAGCAGAAGCTGGAGCACATCGCGCATCCGGGTTCGGTCGACGTGTTCTCGCGGCCCGGCTATTTCTGCAAGAAGGTGGTCGAGGAGGCGACGCGCTACTTCGTCGCCGAGCGCCCCGCCGTCGAGTTCATCCACTTCTCCGACCCCGACGATCTCGGTCATTCGGACGGATGGATGTCGAACCAGCAGCTCGACGCCATTCGGCAGACCGATCGCTGCCTGGCGACGCTGCTCGACGCCGTGACCGCCGCGGGGCTGGACCGGGAGACGCTGTTCATCATCTCGGCCGATCACGGCGGCCACGGTCACAACCATGACGGCAAGATCAAGGAAGACCGCCTGATCCCCTGGATCGCCTGGGGCCCGGGCATCCGCGCCGGCCACGAGATCGAAAGCGACATCAGCACGACCGACACCGCCGCGACCGCGCTGTGGGTGCTCGGCTATCCGGCGCCGGCGGGCGCCATCGGAAAACCGGTCCTCGAGGCGTTCGAACCGGATCCGGCCTCGGCCCGTTGAACGCCGCCCACCTTCCCCACGCGCGCACACGCGTCAGGTTTACGACTTAGTCGCGCGCCGAAATTGGTCTTGCGGCTCACCATTTGCCGCTGTGAATCAGAGCGGAATTTTCATATCATCGGGAATCGGGGTCTGAGTGGTGACTGACGCGCCTGCAGCGAACCCGATGGTCGGCGAGTTGTTGGAGGGCCGATACCGCATCGTCCGCGAGATCGCGGCGGGCGGCATGAGCACGGTCTACGAGGCGATCCACGTCAAGATCGGGCGCACGGTCGCGATCAAAGTTTTGCATCGCGACATGGCGGGCGATCAGGAAGTGGTGGCGCGCTTTCTCAACGAGGCGCGCGCCGTCGGGACGTTCGGCCATCCGAACATCGTCGCCTCGACTGATTTCGGCGAGCTTTCCGGCCACATTCCGTACCTCGTGCTCGAGTACCTTGAGGGAAGGACGCTGAGCAACGAGATCGCGACCGACGGACCGCTGCCCGTGCGCCGCGTCGGCCGCATCGCGATGCAGATCGCGTCCGCGCTGGACGCGGCCCACACGCGCGGCGTCGTCCACCGCGATCTGACCTCGGCGAACATCTTCCTCACCAAGAGCGAAGGCAATCCCGATCATGTGAAGGTGCTGGACTTCGGCATCTCGAAGTTCCTCACCGCCAACGAGACCAGCCCGAAGACGCGCCGCGGTCTCACCATGGGAACGCCGGAGTTCATGGCGCCCGAGCAGATCTCCGAGCCGACCGACGTCGACGGACGCGTCGATGTCTACGCGCTCGGCGTCATCATGTACCACATGCTGGCGGGGCATCCGCCCTTCCACGATTTGCCGCTGCAGGGACTGCTCACGCAGATCGTCGTCGAGCCGGCGCCGCCGATCGAACGGGGCGGCATCCCGGACGGGATGCGCGCCATCGTCATGCGCGCGCTGGCCAAGGATCCCGCCGAGCGGTTCGCGACGATGCGCGAGATGGGCGCCGCGCTGGCCCGTGTGAACTCGCTGGTCTTCCCGATCACCGACGGTCCCGACTTCATCGAGACGCCCGGGCCGGGCAACGTCCCGAGCGGACCGATTCCTTCCATCGTGACGGGCTCGGGCGCGTCGCAGCGATCGGGCGGCGTGCCCCGCATGCCCGCCCGGCCCGGGCAGGACGAGACGGTCGCGGTGCGCAAGGGGATCCGACCTTCGGTGCTCGCCATCCTGGTCGCGCTGCTGGCGCTCAACGGCGTGCTCCTCGCGCTGCGCCTGCGTCGGAGCGAGCCGGCGCCGCGAAGCGAATCGCCCCCGCCGGTCGCAGCCGTGGTGCCGCCGCCGGCGCCGCCGGAACCGCCATCCACCAGCCCGCCTGAGCCCGCGCCCGTCGACGTGCAGATCGACTCGCCCGCGCCGAACGCGCGCGTGACCATTCGCGGGAAGACCAGGGCGCTGCCCTTGAAGACAACCGCCAGGCCGGGCTCGCTGCCGGAGGTCGTGGAGATCACCGCGCCCAAACGAGAGGGCAAGCGCTTCTGGATCACGCTCGATCACCCGATCACGATGTCGACACACCTGGCGCACGGACACGGCATCGTCGACGCCACCAAGCAGGAGACCGCGCTCGCGCTTGGGCAGGCGGTCGTCGAAGAAAAGTCGCCCGAGACCGATCACCCCGACCACCGGCATCCGTCCGCGGCGCCCCACGCCGCCAGCCACGTCGCGAGCGCATCGCCGGCGGCGCCCGCGGCGAAGTCGGCCGCGACGGCGCCGGAGCATGCGCCCCCGCCCGAGCAGCCGGCCGAGCCGAAGGCAGCCGCGCCGCCGCCGCCGCCTCCCAAGCCCGAGCCCACGACGCCCAAGCCGGAAGCGGTCGCGGCCGCGCCGAAGGCGCCCGCCGCGGCGAGCCCCGCGCCGACCGGCCTCGATCCGGCGAAGACGCAGGCGACGGTCCGCAGCCATCTGAGCGAGATCCAGCGCTGCTACGAACGCGGGCGGATGGACTATCCCGAGCTGAAAGGACGGGTGACCATGCGGATCGCGGTCGCGGCGACGGGCAGCGTCACCTCGGCGACCGTCGAGAGCTCGTCGCTCGCCAACAGCGCCGTCGAGAGTTGCATCTCGTCGGCCATCGCCGGCTGGAAGTTTCCGCAGCCCGCGGGCGGACCGGCAATAATTTCTTATCCGTTCAATCTCCGTTAGGCTCGTTTCTGGTGACGACCCGAGCCCCCCGGATCCTGGCGCTGGCGGTAGGTGTCTTCTTCGGTGCGGGGGCGAACGCGCAGACCGCGCCGCCCGCGGCCGGCGCTCCGCCGTCGCCGCCGCCGCCGCCCGGGCCCGCCGCCGGGTCAGAGGCGGCGCCGCCTCCCAACGTGCAGAAGTTCGAGGGGACTGACGTCAGCATTTCTCCGCCCGCGCCCGCACCCGTCGCGGCGCCGGCCGGCACCACCGCCCCGGCGGGCGAACCGTCGAAGGGCGACCACGTCGCCGTGCCGCTGACGATGGACGAGATCCCGGTCTCGACGGCCAACAACCGCGTCACCTGGAACCTCTTCGGCGACCCGATGTTCGTCGCTCAATCGACAGACTGGAAGCGGCCGGCCTTCGTGCTGAACCCGCTCGACTTCCTGGTGACCGGCCGGGCCGGGGAGTTCATGGCGCTCGCGGAGTTCGCCGTGGAGCTCCAGGAGGGCGCCGTCAACATCGACCTCGAACGGATGTTCGTCGGTTGGCACACCGAGCGCTATCAGATCGACGCCGGCCGCACGCACGCCGAGCTCGGCTACTGGAACAACGCCTTCCACCACGGCCGCTGGCTGCAGATGACGGTGGAGCGGCCGCGCGCGGTCCGCTTCGAGGACGAGGGCGGCATCCTGCCGATCCACTGGGTCGGCGTCACCGGACACTGGCATCCGCTGCTCGGCGCGCAGAGCGTCGAGGTGATCGGCGCCGTCGGCAATGGACGCGGCAACATCGTCGACGACATCCACACCAACGACGACACGAACAGCTTCAAGGCGCTGCTCGGAAAAGTGGAGTTCAAGGGTTTCGGCGCGCGCGATCTCCGGATGGGCGTCTCCGGCAGCTTCGATCGTATCGCGCCCCTGCCGGCGATGGACGCGGCGGGCGGTCCGACGCGCCCCGCTCTGCCGGACGTAACGATCAACGAGCTGATCACGAACGCGTACGTCGCATACCGCGGTTCCGAGCTGACCATCATCAGCGAGGCGTTCGACATCCTTCACCACGCGTCGGGCACGAACTGGAACACCTTCGACATCTTCGCGCTCCTCGCCTACCGCTTCGACCTGCTGACGCCCTACGTCCTGCTCGAAACCCGCACTGGCGACGTGGCGACCGACCCGTTCTTCTTCCCCGATCCGACCCTCGCCGTCGGCCCGGAGGGGATCCTCCGCAAGTTCTTCGAGGTGACCACCGGCCTTCGGGTGGACATCAGCACCTGGAGCGCGCTGAAGTTCGAGTACCGCGCGACGGCGCCCAGCGGCGCCGACACGATCCACCGCGCCCTCGTCGACTGGTCGTTCGGCTTCTAGAGCTCCGCTCGCCTTTGGGTTGAGGGGGCCGCGGTCTGTGTGTGCCCCTCCGTGCTCAAACAGTCCTCGCGGGTCGGTTCCAGATCTGCTCGGCAAGCTCAATAGACCGCTGCGGAACTGCGCGCGGAGGGGCACACACAGCCCACGTCCTTCTCAACCCGACATCTCGCTACGCCTTGAACCGGGCAGCTTTCGGGCGGAGTGAAACGCCTTTGTCGAGACGCCGTGGATGTTGTGTTCCCGACGAAGAAGCGAATGGAGCGCGGGACCCTCTCGGGTCCTAGAAGAGATCGCGTGAGCGCAGCGCGGCTTCGCCGCGCGGAGCTCTTCGCGGGGGTCCTAGGACCCTTTGAGGGTCCTAGAAAAAGTTGATTGCGAAGTTGACGAGCGACCAGTTGGTCCAGGTCGCGTTGCCGGGGTTGTAGTTGTAGCGGGCGCCGGTCACCGTCGCCTGGATGTCGAACGACCAGTTCCATCCCTGAATCAGCTCGTACCCGATGCCGGCCATCGCGGCGCCGGCCCAGTCGGGCCGGAGGTCGTACACCTTGAGCTCGGCGATGCCGAAGCCCGCCTTCACGAACAGACGTTGGGTAGCGAAGATCTGCAGCGCGGCGAGGTTCGCCGTCTGCGAGATCGACCCGCCGTTCTGGTTGATGAGCGTACCCTCGACGTCCCACATCAGAATCAGCCCTGGATGCAGGCCGAAGCCGAGGTGGAACGTGTACCCCATCCCGCCGTGGCTCTCGGAATTTCCGTAGACGTCCTTCCAGCTCAGGCCGCCGAAGCCGATGCCGCCACCCAGCGTGAACGGCCGATCGGTCACCTGCCGCGGCGGCGGCGGCGGATAGCGATAGTAGTAGTTGGGCGGCGGGTAGCGCCCCGGAGGCGGACCGTACCCCTGCGGCGCGTACGTGGGCGGCGGAGCGTAGGCGGGCGGCGCACCATAGGTCGGGCCCGGCCCGTAGTAGGGCTGCGCGGGCTGGGCAGGCTGCGCCGGCCCCTGATATCCGGGGGGCGGCGCGTACGCGGGCGGGAACGCCTCAGCCGCAGGTGACGCACCGTCGGGGACGGCCGCGGACTGTTGCGCATGCGCCGCAGCAGTGTGAACCAGGAGAACAGTGGCGATTATCAAAAATTTCTTCGTCATTGGTGCCCTTGCGCGGCGAAAGGATGGCCGCCTTTTGGCGGGGAGCAAGAGGTGCAAAGGGGGCGCCAGGCTGACCGTGAGCCGCGCGACTACATGATGCCCCAAAAAGGTGGCGGCCCTAAAAACGACGGAGCGGCGGCTCGCCGGGCGACAGCGCGGGGGCGCCCGCAGGCGCGATGCGCCGCACCCGGGCCAGCCCCGCATCGGACGGCGACAGCTTCTTGATCAGGACCGGCACCCGGGTCCCGGATCGCAGCGTGCGCCGATGCGGTGGCTCGCGCCCCGACTGCGATCGTACCGTTGGATCCAGCCGACGGGACAGACGCCCCACCACCTCCACTGCGTCGCCGGGGAGGATCTGGATCTCCGACGCGCGCACGTGGCGGCTGTCGATGCGCAGGCGGGTGAGAAACGGATGTTCCAGCTCCAGCAGCGTCGTGCTGTGAAACTGCACACGCTCTTCGGGCGGAAACGGCTCGATCAGCATCCCACCCGCCACCTCGATCCAGATCGGCTCGTCGGTGCCGTCGTCGATCAGGAAGTCGAACGCCTGTTCGTGAAAGAAGCTCCGCCTCGGCCAGGTGCCGCCGCGAAACCGCGCCAGTGACCAGACCGCGGCCCGCCCGTCCAGCGCGGACGCGGCGGTGCGCTGCGCGATGACGATGCCGCGCACCGCGACCGATCGTCGATCGGGAATCGCGCGCAGGTCGGCGATCGTCACCAGGCGCCGGCGCGCGACCAGCCGGTGAAGGCGGCTGGCCAGGCGCACGGCGATCGGGCCCCAGGCGGTCGACAGCGCCGCCGCCGCCCCGGCCGCCGCGGCCGCGATGCCGAGATCGTTCGCGGCGACCGCGATCATGCCCCACGCCGCCAGGCCCGCCGCGGCGGACGACGTCGCGGCCGTCGCCATGCGAACGCCGCGGGGAAACGAGATCCAGCGCGCCAGCGCGCCGCCGGTCCGCACGAGCGCGGTCGATTCCTCGCCGTCGTCGTCCTTCGGCCGCCGCGAGAAGCGCTGGGTCAGGCGCGCCAGCGCCGTCTCGATGCGCGCGCCGACCCAGCTGCTCACGCCGCCGCGCGCGACGTCGTTCGCCACGGCGCGCGTGGTCGTCGTGCCGCGGTCCCAGTCGTCCGCGCTGCGGTCGTTCTTCGTCACAGTGAGGTCGCGCTCAGACATTTGCCGGACCAGCGCCGTATCTTCATTTTAATTCCGATCGGCCGGGGACGGCGGCGCCTCGGGAAAACACCCGAGATCGGGGGCGTGACGGGCGGAATTTCGGGCTACAATCGCGCCCGCTAGATGGTAGACGCAGATGGCCCGCGCCAGCCGCTGGAGGTGCTTCGCAACGCTGCGCGCGGTGGGCAAGAGCGTTTCCTCGTCGCCCTGGGCGACGGTGTGGAACGGCCGCGCATCGCCAGCGCGCTGAACAGCGAAGGCTTCGTGCTCGAGGTCGACTCGGTGCCCGAGGGCCTGGCCCGCCTCGCGGACGAATCCTTCGACCTGGCCATTCTGGACCTCCCTGACGCGGAGCTGCAGGCGGCGCCGACGGCGCGCGACCCGCTGGCCGCGTGGCGCGAGATGCGGCCTTTCACCGATTTGGTGCTGATCGGAGACGGCGATCCGACGCGGGCGGGGCTGGCGTTCGCGCGCGAGGTGGCGGCCGTGCTGCCGAAGCCGCTGCCCGAGGTCGACGCGCTGCTGCGCGCGCACGTCAAGCGCCTGGCCGGCTTCCGGCGCGCCCGCACGCGCGGCCTCCTGGTGATGAACGCCTACGCCGGCATCAAGGACGAGCTTCTGGCCGAGGCGCCCGAGCTGGGGATCACGCTGGAGTCGCTGGTCGCGGAATCGCGGCGCGACCCGAACATCATCGTGCTCGGCGACGCGGCGCTGGTGGAAGCGGCTGGGACGCAGCACGACGACGCCAACCCAGACGTGGTCATCGTCGGCCTGCGCGCGCGCGATCTGACGGACGCGCGGCTCGGCGAGGCCCGGGCGCGGGCGGCGGGCGCGGCCCTGGTGGTCGTCGACGACGCACCGTCCTCCGAGCGGCTGGCCGGCGCCATCTACGGCGGGGCCCGCGCGTACATGGCGCGCGCGTCGGTCGAGCTGCTCGGGCGGGTCGCTGCGGCGGCTGCCGCGCGCCGGCACGGAGAGGCGGTCGGCGTGAAGATCGTCGAGGCGCTGGGCAAGCACGGCATCCTGACCAGCGCGGACCGGAGCCGCGCGCCGGCGCCGCAGCGCGATGTGGATGTCCAGCTGATCGCCGACGCCACCACGCCGAAGCCGCATGGGGCGGTCGTCCCGACCGGGCACGAGGTGCTGGTGGTCGACGACGAGGCGGTCGTGCTGACCGTGCTGCGCGAGGCCCTGCGCCGGGGCGGCTACCGGGTGACGACCGCCGCCTCCGCCGAGGAGGCGATCGACCTCATGCACAAGCGTCGCTTCGACCTGGTGCTGACCGACAAGAATCTTCCCGGCGCGTCGGGTCTTGACGTGCTGCGGGCCGCGCGCAACCTGAATCCCGCGCCCGCGATCGTGCTCATCACCGGTTACAGCTCGTTCGATTCCGCCGTGGAGGCCCTGGACATCGGCGCCCACGACTACATCGAGAAGCCGATCCGCGACGTCGAGGACCTGCGCTTCCGCATCCGGCGCGCGCTGTCGCGCCGGGACGAGCAGCTGGCGCGACCCAAGCCGACGCGGACCGCGGGCCGGGCGGGCCGGGTGCTGCTCGTCGAGGTGGAGGGCCAGCGCCGCCAGCTGCTGGCCGAGTATCTGGGCAAGAACCACCACGTGACGGCCGCCAAGGACGGCGACGAGGCACTGGAGCTTCTGAAGCACGCGCACTTCGATCTCGTGCTGGCGGATCGCCACCTGCCGGGCGGCTCAGGGCTGCGCGTGATCGAGCATGCGCAGCGATTGCTCCCGCACTGCGCCTCGGTGCTGTACACCGCGTACCCATCTTACGACTCGGTGCAGGAGGCGTTCGCCGTGGGCGTTGACGCGTACCTGGTGCGACCAAACGACGATCTCAAGAAGCTGGGCGAGAAGGTCGCGGAAGCACTCGGCGGACGCGGCGGAATCCTGTTAGGTTGATGGGGTAGTCGAAGTTCATGCGTATCGCCTTCACACACAATCTGCGCCTTTCCGACAGCGAGGACGAAGCCGAGTTCGACACCGCCGAGACGGTTGACGCCGTCGCGGCCGGCCTGCGGGCGGGCGGACACGAGGTCGAGAAGATCGAAGTCACGGGGCCGGCGTCGCGGCTCGCCGAACGGATCGAATCCTTCAGCCCGGATCTGATCTTCAACACGGCGGAGGGACGGCGTGGCCGCGCGCGCGAGGCGTTCTACCCGGCGCTGTTCGAGGAGCTCGGGTTCCCTTACACGGGATCCGACGCGTACGTCCTGACGGTGACGCTGGACAAGTGGCTGACCAAGCTGGTGCTGGGCGGCAAGGGGATCGACACGCCGCGGGCGCGCCTCGTGACGCCGGAAGAGTATCGCCGCGTCAAGGATCCGGGGACGCTGGGCCTCGCGCTGCCCGTCATCGTCAAGCCGAACTACGAGGGGTCGTCGAAGGGGATTGCCGACGACGCGGTGGTGCGCGACGCGCGCGCGCTGGCCGAGGTGCTGCCGCAGGCGCTGCGCGCCTATCCGAACGGCGTACTGGTCGAGGAGTTCGTGGCCGGCACCGACGTCACCGTCCCCTTTCTGGAAGGCCGCGGCGACGAGGGCGTGCTGCTGCCCGTCGATTACGTCGTCGATCCGTCGGCGCGCAGCCGCTTCAACCTCTACGACTACCGGCTGAAGTCGGCAGACGCCAGCAAGGTGTCGGTGCGCTGCCCGCCCGATCTCCCGCGCGACGTGGTGTCGCGCCTGCGCGCCATCTCGAAGATGGCGGCGCGCGCGCTGGGGATCCGCGACCTCGGGCGCATCGATTTTCGCGTCGGCGAGGACGGGCGGCTCTATCTGCT
>Ga0066903_100007229_pt1 | contig 10032 bp, 8 predicted proteins | sample PanSoiMetaGPlot1_FD_67491 | JGI IMG/M metagenome (GOLD analysis project Ga0066903, IMG submission 67491) | Tropical forest soil microbial communities from Panama analyzed to predict greenhouse gas emissions - Panama Soil - Plot 1 (version 2) | ecosystem: Environmental > Terrestrial > Soil >... | reverse complement strand
CGGAGCGGCGGTTCTCACGGGGTCCTTTGTGTCTGCGGCCTCGGCGGCCAGCGCCGAGAAGCAGCTGGCGCTTCGCTACGCGCCGGTCGTGCGCCTGGTCAAGCAGACCAAGGCCTGCGGGCCCGGCGAGCCGTTCGAGCCGACGAACGTCAAGGTCGTCCTCGGGAATCCCGATGTCGCCCTACACGGGCCGTGGAGCGGTTCCAACATCGTCAAGGTGGCACCGACGGCCCAGGACCTCTCGCAGGGCCGGTTCGAATCGCACCTCGACTTCCCGGGCAACGCACTGTCGCCCGGATGCACGTACGACATGTGGGAGCGCCGGATCACGAAGGGCCTGCAGCCGACGACGTACGCGCGCGTGATCACGCAACGGCGGTATCCCGGCAGGCTCGCGCTCCAGTACTGGTTCTTCTACATCTTCAACAACTTCAACGACAAGCACGAGGGCGACTGGGAGATGATCCAGCTCGACTTCCAGGCGGGCACCGCGGCGCAGGCCCTGCGGGTTCGGCCGTACGAAATCGGCTACAGCCAGCATGAAGGCGCCGAGCGCGCCCACTGGGGTGATCCGAAGCTCGAGCTCGTTGGCGGGACGCACCCGGTCGTCTATGCCGCTCTCGGCTCGCATGCGAACTACTACGGCTCGCACCTGTACCTCGGCCGCAGTGCCGCGCAGGGAGTCGGCTGCGACAAGACGGTCGGACCCTCCCGCCAGCTCCGTCCGGTGGTCATCGTCGTTCCCACCGCCCGCGCCGCGTACCTACGCGCGTTCCCATGGCTCGGCTACCAGGGGCACTGGGGTGAGGAGCACTCCGGCTTTTACAACGGCCCGACCGGCCCCAACACGAAGCTTCAGTGGACACAGCCGATCACCTGGGCCGATACCACCTGGCGAGACCATGCCTTCGCAATCCCCGGCATCGGCGTGTTCGGCTCCACTGCCACCGGGTTCTTTTGCGGTGTCGTTGCCCGCGGCTCGAGCGTACTCACGGCGGTCACCGGCAACCCGTCGCCGATGCTGTTCGGCCTGGTCGTCGCCGCCGCGTTTGTGCTGTGGCTCATCTCGCGAACGGCGTGGGAGCCGGTCGATCCGCTGCCGGTGCGGCGGCGGCGCCCCTGCGGAGCAATCGTCGGCACGGCCGGCCGTCTCTACGCGGGCCACTTCCGACTCTTTCTCGGCATCGGCCTTCTCTTCATCCCGCTCGGCGTCGTGATGGCAGTCGTCCAGTTCCTGACCTTTCGGATCACGGGCCTGAATTCGCTCGCCGACTCGGCCGGCCCGTCGAACGCGTTCGTGGGCGGATTGGCGTTGTTCATCGGCGTGCTCGTCACGGCCGTCGGGTTGGCCATCGTCAACGCCGCGACGGCAGCCGCGATGGCGTCGTTCGACGACGAGCGGCCGATGGGAGCACTGGACGCCTACAGAGCCGTCCTCGACCACTGGCGGCCGATGTTCGGAGCGATCGGGTTGGGGGCGGTGGTCGTCGCGGTGCTCTCGTTCACCACGATCGGCGTGGTGGTCGCGCTCTGGTTCCTTGTACGCTGGTCGGTGACCGCGCAGGCGGTCATGCTGGAGGGTCAGGGCGCTCGCGGGGCGTTGCGCCGGAGCTCCAACCTCGTCCGCGGCAACTGGTTCCGGGTCGCCGCGCTGACGCTGTTCGTGACGGTGCTCGCCTACCTGCTCGGCCCGCTGGCAGGTGCCCTCCTCCTCTTCGTCACGAGCGCCTCGTTCGACTTCGTGAACATCCTCTCGGCGCTGGTCGACACGCTCGCGCTTCCCTATGTCGCGATCGCCACCACGTACCTGTACTACGAGCTCGCGCTACGCAAGGAGGAGAAAGCCGAACCGGCGGAGGCGCCGCTCGTTACCGCCGGGACGTGACCCGGCCGAAGCAGGGCTTTACGGCGGAGGCGAGCTTGGCTCGCCGCAGCTACACCGCGGGAAGCGCGTCTAACTCTTAAGAAGGGGGCTCACGGGGGAAACCTGGTTTCCCCCGTGTTAACGACCGCCGCCGAGGTCGTTCGACAGGCCGACGAAGAAGAGGAGGAGCACGACGGCGATGCCGACCGCCGACACGCGTTCGTAGACCTCGCGGCCGACGCTCCGGCCACGGATGGCCTCGACGATCGAGAAAGCGATATGTCCGCCGTCGAGCGGCAGCAGCGGAAGCAGGTTCAGGAGCGCCAGCGAGAGGCTGATCAGCCCGAGCACCCAGAGGTAGCGCACGACGCCCTCTTGCAGCGCCGTCGAAGAGCCGCGCACGATGCCGACCGGGCTCGAAAGCTGCTTCCTCCCGGAGCCGGTGACCAGCCGCGACATCGACTTCCCGATCTCGGCCGTCACGTCTCCCGTGAGGCGGAGCGATCGCCATATCGCCTCGGGAGCGTTCAGGCTCCGACCGGAGAGAATGAACCCCAGCCGGTAGCTGCCCTGCTCCTTCACGGCGTGGATCGGATGCAGGCTGACGAGCTTCCCGTCCCGGTAGACGATCACCCGCACCTTGCGCCCGTGCGACGCGTTGATGACCGTCGGAATCTCCGGCGCGGTGACGAAGATGCCGTCGATCGCGACGATCTCGTCGCCCGGCTTGATGCCGATTTGCGCGGCAGGGTGATTCGGAACGACCGCGTCGACGGTCCGCGTTGCGTCGCCGCCGCTGACCACGAACAGCGCGGCGAACAGAACAATGGCGAAGAGCAGGTTCATCGCGGGGCCGGCGAAGATGACGAAGATGCGCTTCCAGGCGGGCGCGCGCCAGTAGGCGTCGTTGCCGAGGCCGTCGTCGAGCTCTTCCAGGCCGCGCGCAGCTCCGCGGCGTGCCACCGGCGTCAAGTCGGCCCGCTCGACCGCGTCGCGCAACGGGGGCAGCGCGTTTCTTGCCGCGACGATCTTGCCCTGCTCGAGCAGGTGCTTGACCCGCTCGACCGGCGAGACGAGCTCCGGCGCTTCCTCGAGCGCCCGTCCGAGGTGCACGTCGACGTCCGACGGCGCCGGTCGGTGCATCCCCGGAATCTTCACGTAGCCGCCAAGCGGGATCGCGCCGATCCCGTACTCGATGCCCTTGCGGCGAACCTTCACGAGCGCCGGCGGGAAGCCGATGTAGAAGCGGCGCGGCCGCATCTTCACCAGGCGTGCCGCGCCGAAATGGCCGAGCTCGTGGATGAACACGAGCAGCGCGAGCCCGAGGATGGCGATGAGGAACGTCACGCCACGAGCTCCCGCCGGGCGAGTTGCCTCGCCTCGGCATCGGCCTCGACGAGGTCGCCGACGTCGCGCGCCGGCGTGCCGCCGACCGCCGCGAGCGTCTCCTCCACGACCTCCGGGATCGCCAGGAACGGCAGCTCCCCGGCAAGAAACGCGGCGACTGCGATCTCGTTGGCGGCGTTGTACGCGCACGGGTAGGTGCCGCCCGACTCGCCGGCCTCGCGCGCCAGGCGCAGCATCGGGAACGTCTCGAGATCGGGGGCGGCGAACTCGAGCGTCAGTCCGCCGGCGAGATCGAGCGCCGGAATCGTCGTGGCGGCCCGGTCGGGGTAGGTGAGCGCATAGGAGATCGGCACGCGCATGTCGGGGTAGCCGAGGTGGGCGAGCACCGCTCCGTCGCGGAAGCGGACGAGCGCGTGCACGATCGACGTCGGGTGGATGACGACCTCGATCCGGTCGTAGGAAAGGTCGAAGAGGAAGTGCGCCTCGATCAGCTCGAGCCCCTTGTTGGCCAGCGTCGCCGAGTCGATCGTGATCTTGGGCCCCATGCTCCAGGTTGGATGCGCGAGCGCCGCCTCCGGCGTCACGTCCGCGAGCTCGTCGCTGGACCGCCCGCGGAATGGACCGCCGGACGCCGTCAGGACGAGGGAGTCGACGGTGTCGCCGGCACGCCCTTCGAGGCACTGGAACGCGGCCGAGTGCTCGCTGTCGACCGGCAGCAGGCGGCCACCACCGCGCTCCTGTGCGGCCAGGGCCAGCTCACCGGCAACGACGAGGCTCTCCTTGTTCGCGAGCGCAAGGTCGACTCCCCGCTCGAGCGCCCACAGGGTCGCCTCCAACCCCGCGAAGCCGACGACGGCGTTGAGCACGAGATCCGGCGAGCACGCGTCGAGGAGCGACGGCAGGTCGCCGCCGACCTGCACGTGGTCGACATCGAGGTCGCGAGCGACGTCGTCGAGCGGCGTCGAGCCGGAGGCCAGGGCGCACACCTCGAGGGATGAGTTCGCCGCGACCACGTCGAGCGCCTGCCGGCCGATCGAGCCGGTCGCACCAAGGACAGCAACACGTTTCACGATGCGCTCGCTAGAAGAGGACCCCTCGACGGGCCGCAGCGAAGGGGTTTTTCACGCGATAAGTGTAGACGGCCGGCGGCCACGACCCGGGCCGGGAAGAGCGCGCGCCCTCCTAGGAGACGACGCCGAATCCGAGCAGCGTGTAGTAGGAAGCGACGGCGGCGAAGAGCAGCGCGTCGATGCGGTCGAGCATGCCGCCGTGGCCCGCGAGCAGGCCGCTGAAGTCCTTGACGCCCGCATCGCGCTTGACCGCAGACGCGAACAAGTCGCCGAGCGGGGCCACGACCGCGATCACGGCGCCCAGTACGAGCGCCTGCCAGACCGACAGGAACGTGTCGCGATTGTCGTAGAGCGCAAAGAACACGACGAGGATCGTGGCGATGGTCCCGCCGGTGAAGCCCTCCCATGTCTTGCCCGGGGAGACCGCAGGCGCCAGTTTGTGCCGTCCGAACAGGCGCCCGGTGAAGTACGCGACCGTATCGCCCGCGAAGACGGCCAGAAGCACGGTGAAGCTCATGAGCTGCGCGTGCACCGGGATGTCGCGGATCAGGAGCATGTGTGCGAGGCCGAGCCCGATCCACGCCACGGCGAGAACGGTGACCGCCACGGCAACCGTGGTCGACGCGTGCGAGCCGGCGAAGCCCTTCAGCACGAACGCGACGAGCACCGTCGTGAGGAAACCTCCGATCATCCACGGTGGGCCGCCGAGCTCCGCGCCGAGCAGGGCGAGGAACGCCCCGACGAAGCCGGCGAGCACGAGCGGGCCAAGCGAGCGGGTGACGTGGAAGAGCTCGTGCAGCGCCACCCCGGCGGCGACGGCGGCGAGCACGAACAGCCACCAGCCGCCCAGCCAGACGATGCCGAGGACGACCGGCAGGCCGGCGAGGGCGACGACGATCCGCGAGATGCCGGACGTCATCGGCCGCCGAAGCGCCGGCGCCGGCGCGCGTACTCGTCGACCGCGGCGCGAAGCTCGTCCGGTCCGAAGTCGGGCCACAGCGTGTCGAGGAAGACGAGCTCCGAGTACGCCAGTTGCCAGAGCAGGAAGTTGGAGATCCGCGATTCGCCCGACGTGCGGATGAGCAGGTCCGGATCCGGGAGGTCGGGCGCGGACAGGCGCGACGAGATCGCCTCCTCGTCGATCGCGTCGACCGGGAGGCCGTCGGCGACGATCCGCTGCGCGGCCGTCACCAGCTCGGCTCGACCGCCGTAGTCGAACCCGATCCACAGGCCGATCCGTGTGTTCTCGGCCGTCTCGCGTTCCATCTCGGCCATCCGCTCCTGCAGCCACTCGGGCGCGCGATCACGCCGGCCGATGAAACGAGTGCGGACGCCCTGGCGCGCGAGGTCGGGGAGCTCGCGCTCGATGGTCTCGTCGAAGATCTCCATCAGCGCCTCGACCTCCTCGGGCGGGCGCGCCCAGTTCTCCGTGGAGAAGGCGTACACGGTCAGGGCCTCGATACCGAGGTCGATCGCGGTCTCCACGACGCGGCGGAGCGCCCGGGTGCCCGCGCGGTGGCCCTCGGCCACGGACACGCCACGCTGCTCGGCCCAGCGCCCGTTCCCGTCCATGATGATCGCCACGGACCGCGGAACGCTTCGTCCCGCGTCGCTCACACTTCCAGGATCTCGGCTTCCTTGTGCTTCAGGAGCTCGTCGATCGACTTCGTATGCTCGTCCGTCAGCTCCTGGGCGCGGTGCTCGGCGCGGTGCTCCTCGTCGGCGCCCACGTCGCCGTTGTCGACGAGCTCCTTGAGGTGATGAATGACATCCCGGCGGACGTTGCGCACCGCGACCCGTCCCTCCTCGGCGAGCTGCCGGACGTAGCGGACGAGCTCCTTGCGGCGTTCCTCCGTCAGCTGCGGGATCGGAAGGCGGATCAGCTTGCCGTCATTCGACGGCGTCAGGCCGAGGTCGGACTCCTGGATCGCCCGTTCGATCGTCTTCACCGAGTTCGGATCGAAGGGCTGGATAGTCAGCATGCGCGGCTCCGGCACGTTGATCGTCGCGAGCTGGCGCAGCGGGGTCCGCTGGCCGTAGTAGTCGACGTTGACTCGATCGAGCAGCGTCGCCGACGCGCGTCCTGTACGAACGCCGTTGAGCTCGGCTCGCGTTGCCTCGATCGACTTGTCCATGCGGCGCTGGGCGTCCTGGATCAGCTCGTCGATCGTCACGGTCGCTCCTCTTCCCGGTTGGCGGTGCTGGAAATAATCGTCCCGACCGACTCGCCGTGCACGACCCTGCCGATGTTCCCCGGGGCGAGTTCGAAGACGCGGATGGGCAGGTCGTTGTCCATGCAGAGTGACAGCGCGGTCGTGTCCATCACGCGAAGACCGCGGTCGATCGCCTCCTTGTGCGTGAGCGCGGGGATGAACTCGGCGTCGGGATGTGTCCGCGGGTCGGCCCCGTAGACGCCCTCCACCGCGTTCTTCGCCATCAGGATCGCCTCGGCGCCGATCTCCAGGGCACGGAGCGCGGCCGCCGTGTCGGTGGTGAAGAACGGGTTCCCGGTCCCCGCGGCGAAGATGACGATCCGCGCTTTCTCGAGGTGGCGGATCGCGCGGCGGCGGATGTACGGCTCGGCGACCTGCTGCATCGCGAGCGCCGAGAGGACGCGCGTCTGGGCGCCGCGTCGCTCCAGTCCCTCCTGGATGACGAGCGAGTTCAGCATGGTGGCGACCATGCCGGCGTAGTCGGCGGTGGCCCGGTCCATCCCGTCTGCCGCGTGGGCCATTCCGCGATAGATGTTCCCGGCTCCGGGGACGATCGCCACCTCGACCCCCTCCGCGTGGATCTCGATGATCTCGGCGGCGATCTCGTCGATTCGCTCTGGGTCGAGGCCGTAGTCGCGATCCCCCATCAGCGCTTCGCCGGAGAGCTTGAGCAGAACCCGCCGGAACGCGAGCGGCGCGGCGTCCGCCGCGGCGAACGTCTCGCGAGGGCTGACGCTCATCCCGCCAGGGCGAACCGTCGGAACTCCACGACCTCGAGGCCGGCCTGTTCGAGGGCCTTCCCGACTGTCAGCGAGGGCTCGTGGATCCAGGCCTGATCGGCGAGAACGGCCTCGGCGTAGAACCGCTTCTGCAGCATCCCGTCGACGATCTTCTCACGGACCTGCTCCGGCTTGGACTGGACATCCGGCTGGGCCGCGTAGATCTCGCGCTCCTCGACGAGAGCCTGCTCCGAGACGTCCTCGCGCGTGAGGAAGCGAGGCGCGGCGAACGAGATGTGCATCGCGAGCCGGCGGGCGTCCGCCGGGTTGTCGCCGCGCACGCGCACCAGCACGCCGATCTTGTTCGTGACGGACGGGTGGACGTATTCGCCGATCTCCTCGCCGTCCTGCGCCTCGAGTCTCGCCGCCCCCCGGATCTCGACGTTCTCGCCGAGCCGGGCGATCAGCTCGTTTCGCTCGGTCTCGAGCTCGGCGGTCGCATCCGGCCCGCGCTCGATCACGGTCTCGAGCACGCGCTCGGCGAAGCCGACGAACTCATCGTTGTTCGAGACCGGCTCCGTCTCACAGCCGACGGCGACCATCGTCCCGACGTGGCCGGAGACGGCGGTCAGGATCGTCCCCTGCGTGGTCTGGCGACCGGCGCGGCTGGCAGCGCGCGCCATCCCGCGCTCGCGCAGGAGTCGCTTGGCGGCGTCAAGGTCGCCGTCGGCCTCCTCGAGCGCACGCTTCGCGTCCATCATCCCCGCGCCGGTCTGGTCTCGGAGCTCCTTGACGAGTGTGGCGGGCACGCTCACGGGGCACCCCCCTCCTCCCCGGCCGCGCGGACCGGCTCCGGCTCCGGCTCGGCCTCCGGCTCCGCCGTCTCGCCCGGCGCCGTCTGCTCGAGCTCGGGCAGGGCGTCGACGGCGACGCCCGGCTGGGCGATCTCGGGCTCGGTCGGCGCCTCGGCCTCGACCGTTGCCGGCGCCTCCACGGGCGGCGGCGGCGCGAACTCGCGGGCAGCCGCCTGCTGGCGGCCCTCCTCGAGCGCCTCCGCGATCGCCGCGGTGATCAGATTGCAGGCACGAATGGCGTCGTCGTTGCCGGGGATGACGTAATCGGCCTCGTCCGGGTCGCAGTTCGTGTCGACGAGTGCGACGATCGGGAGGCCGAGGCGTCGCGCCTCCCGGACGGCGATCTGCTCCTTGCGCAGATCGATCAGGTAGACGGCGTCCGGAAGGTTCCGCATGTCCGCGACGCCGCCCAGGTTCAGCTCGAGCTTCTCGAGCTCGCTCGTCATCGCGATGCGCTCCTTGGGTGGCAGGAGGTCGAGCTGACCCTCGTCACGGAGTCGGCGAAGCTCGTGCAGGCGCTCGATGCGGTCGGAGATCGTGCGCCAGTTCGTGAGCAGACCGCCGAGCCAGCGCTGGTTCACGTACGGCATGTCGACGCGCTTCGCGTTCTGCTCGACCGCGTCCTGGGCCTGCTTCTTCGTGCCGACGAAGAGCAGCGATCCGCCCCGCGAGCCGAGGTCCTTGGCGAACGCGCACGCCTCGTCGAGCAGCTCCTGCGTCTGCTGGAGATCGATGATGTAGATGCCCCCGCGCTCGGTGAAGATGTACCGGCGCATCTTCGGGTTCCAGCGGCGGGTCTGGTGGCCGAAATGGACTCCGGCCTCGAGCAGGTCTCGCATCGAGACGGCTGACATGTGCTACCCCCTTTGGTTATCGGTACTACGTGCCGGCGGATCCCGATGGAACCGGCGCCAAGCGCCGGCACCACCACCGGAATAGCCCACCGGGTAGGCCTTTTCCGCGCTTTTCGCGCGGTTGGACGCGGTCCATGGTACCGAGGCCGCTAGCTGCGCGCCCGCTCGAGTGCCCGCGCAAGATCGTCGGGAAGCGGCGACTCGACCGCGATTTCTCGGCCGGTGAACGGGTGCTCGAACGTGAGGCTCGCGGCGTGGAGGAACTGGCGGTCGAGCCCGAGGTCGCCGGCGACGCCGTACGTCGCATCGCCGGCGACGGGCAGCCCGATTGCCTCGAGGTGCACGCGGATCTGGTGGGTGCGGCCGGTCTCGAGCCGGACGTCGAGCAGCGCGTGCTCCCGTAGGAGCTCCCGCACCTCGAAGTGGGTAATCGCGTCGCGGGGTGTGGCGGTATCGAGTGAGTGGCGCGTCCGGTCGACCCGGTCTCGCCCGATCGCTGCCTCGATGCGTCCCTGCCACGACCGCGGGCGGCCGCGCACGAGCGCGAGGTAGTCGCGCTCGAGCCCGTGGCGCCGAACGAGGTTCTGCAGCCGGCGGTGCGCCTCAGGCGCGAGCGCCACGACGATCAGCCCCGACGTGTCCCGGTCGAGACGGTGAACGATTCCCGGCCGCTCCTCGTCGTCACCGCCTGCCAGCCGGCCGATCAGCCCGTGGACGAGCGTGCCGTGGCGGCGGCCCGGCGTCGGGTGGACGACGACGCCGGCCGGCTTGTCGACCACCAGGAGGTGGTCGTCCTCGTAGGCGATCCGAAGCGGCACCTCTTCGGGCTCGAGCGCCTCCGGTACGGGCGGCTCGAGCTCGATCGTCTCGCCGCCCTCGAGGCGATGGCTCTTGGGCCGAGCGGTCCCGTCCACCCGGACGGCGCGTGTCGCGACGAGGCGCTCCGCCGCCGCACGCGAGCCGACCTCGGGCAACTGCGCTAGAAAGCGGTCGAGCCGCTCCCCAGCCGCCGTGTCCGGGACGACGACGCGGACCGTTGGTGTCTCGGTAGGCAGACGACGTGCATCTTGCACGGAAAGGGAGGCCGGCCCGCCGCCCAGGCCGGCCTCCC
>Ga0066903_100007228_pt1 | contig 10032 bp, 7 predicted proteins | sample PanSoiMetaGPlot1_FD_67491 | JGI IMG/M metagenome (GOLD analysis project Ga0066903, IMG submission 67491) | Tropical forest soil microbial communities from Panama analyzed to predict greenhouse gas emissions - Panama Soil - Plot 1 (version 2) | ecosystem: Environmental > Terrestrial > Soil >... | reverse complement strand
AAGCTCTTCAGTTCGAGCTACTGCTGAGGTATACTCCGCCTCCAAACCGCGGACGGCTACATCGATATCGACCGTTCAAGCTCCCGTGAGCTTGTTCTCCAGGAAAGGACTGTGCGATGGCTCTCAAAGCGAAGTACGTCGAGTACATCTCTAGGTACTCCACGCTGAAACAGGAATTCCTCATGATGGGCCAGAAGTACCACACCGAAGAGAACGCGATGTTCCTGTTCGCCGTCATCGACTACAAGCGGCAGCCAACGCTCGATACCTGCTACAACATCTATCAGCGGTACGTGAAGAGGGTGGCTGAAAAGAAGGGAGCGGTGAACGAGGATGTACGCCGGCATATCTACTGGGTCAATCTCTCGGATGGGGTCATGAACGGCATCGACGCCATCCTCGCCACGCGTAACCTCAACCCCAACATCTACGATGGCGCGTTCAGAGAGATCGTGCAGATGCTCGACAAGCAGAGGGGGCCTTACGGGGACGACATCGTGGCCTTCGTCAAAAAGTACGGCCTGGAGGTCATGGCCGCGAACACGTTCACGCTCTTTCCGCAATGGGCGTAATCCGCCTCGCCGGTAGTCTGTCCGCTTCGCGATGCTCGACAGGCGCAGCGCAAGAAGAGACGCAGCTCGATCGCGCAAGCAGCCGTCACGGCGGGACTATGCGAAATTGTTCAGCGGAATCATCTTGCGATGTCCGCGATAGCGTTGGCGTCCCCCACGGGATTCTCGATTGATTACCAATCGGTTTTCCGAGGAACGTGGCGCTCCGGCCGGCCGGCTGCACGCTGAACGCGCCGTGTGCGTCACGAGCCCTCAACCACCACACGGGTCTCTGCCCTCGATCTTCGTCGAGCGCATAGGCTTCATGATTTCCCACCGTCGAGCAGGCGCTGCAGAAGATCCGGAAACGACGCCGCAATCTCCCGTACGATCTGTATCTGGTCATTACAGAGAATCGCTTCGTGATCGAGCTGGACCAGCCGCTTTTCACGCTGAGGCGCGTTGCAGTCGAAGCAGACCGGATCATAGTTATAGAAGAACGGATTTCCGATCTGAAGAAAACCTGCCCGTCGCAACGCAGGTGACATGTGCGGATCGTTGAAGAGTCTCACGTCCAGTTCCCAGAACGTGTCCTGACCAGTGTTCGCGAAGAACAACAGCGGACCGGACTCGAACGCCGGAAAAGAATAATTGGTCAGGAAATATTGAAAAGACGGCGGAAAGGGCCAACCTGTTCGCTTTTGCAGTTCGTCAATGCGTGCGGAATTGTCGTGCTGTACGATCTTCCAGGCGGTCCATCCGATCGAAACCTCCCAGTTTGACTCCTCATCTGTTGTGTCGCGCAGGAACTCAGGCACATCATCCGAAGGTTGTGTTTGGCGGGGCTCAGTGTTCACCTTCTGAACGAAGGCATCGACGAGCGCGGACAGAGTTGACATCACGTGGCGGTCTGACCAGCATTTAGTGTCGCACGAGCGCCCCCGTTGAGTCGCGATTGCGACGCAGCGAGGCATCAGCGCGCGGGAGAGCCAGAGGGTACGCGCTGAAGTACTCAACCGCGCTGCGTCCTGGCGGACCGTGCTTGCCAAGGATCCGACCGAGGCGCGGCCGATCGTGTCGTGCTGAAGGGCCGCGCCACGTTCGATCCACTCGACCGGAAATCGGTGGCGCGCTCGCGGCGAAGGACACCTGACGGGCCTGTTTTCGCGGGAAATGACAGCGAGGGTACTCGTCCCGGACGCACCCGACCGACTGTATTTCGAAGAAGCGCTCGCGTCCTGAGTGTCGTTAATGCTGTGAACGAATTCGCGCGGCACATACCGACACGACGGGTGCCGCGATGAAGGGGAGCCCTGCCCGGACTGCACGTACACGCCTGGCGACGACGATCGTGAGACGTTGAAGACGATCGGCGGCCTCGCCGAGTCGGACGGGAGCCCGTTCCGCCGATAGGCTGGGGTATACTTCGCGCTTCGCCCTGGTCGCGCCACAACGCGGAATACACTCGTCGCTCTCTTCAAGGAGACAACCCGATGTCATTACTACGTCCGCTCGTCCGTGCTATTCGCGTTGCTGCCATGGCAGCGATGATCCTCTGGCCCGGTGAATCCTTTGCGCAGCGCACGAGCGTTGCCCGCGACTTCCCCATCTACGACAACGGCGGCAAGCCCGACCTCGCGGTCGATCCGCAGCGCTTCGTCTCGCAGATGGAGATCGTGGACCGTTACTTCGCGCCGGACGACTGTGCCATCGCCGAGGGAGTCGTCGGCGGCACCGGCTATCGCCGCCTGCTGCGCTTCGACACGGTGCTGATGAACCGCGGCGACGGCGATCTGGTGGTGGGCGATCGCAGCGACCCCAACAATCCATACGCTCAGTACTTCGTCTACCATCCATGCCACGGGCACTATCACATCAAGAACTTCTCAATCTACGAGTTGCTGACACCCGACGGACAACTGGTGGTGGCCGGCACGAAGCAGGGGTTCTGCTTCGAGGACTCCTTCAAGTACGAGGACGGCGGCAAGAGCCACGGCTACGACTGCGGCTATCAAGGCATCAGCTCGGGCTGGGGCGATTGGTACTACAAACAGCTCGTGGGCCAGTGGATCGACATCACAGGCGTGGAGGAAGGCGACTACATGGTGCGCGTGTCGATTAACACGGGCATCGACTCGCCAATCTTCGACGAAGCGCAGAACCGGTACCCGAACGTGATCCAGGTCGCCGTGAAGATCCCGAGTCCGCGGCAGAAAGTCGAGATCGTTCCATAGAAAAGCGGTCACTGCTTGTGGCTGCTGAACACTCCACCCCCATAGTGTCCCACGTCGCGCCGACCTGATTCCGAACACCAGGATTGGGCTGTGAGGTAAGCTCCGGCTTGTGATCGACACCTCGGCGTTCCGGATGTTGCTCCTCACCCCGCATTCGCGCGTTGAGGATGATGCGTTGGCGGACGAGCAACCCGACGCCCCGGGGACTCTCCTAAAAGGGGTGGTCGTGGCGCGGGCTCTCCTAAAAGGGCATAACAAAACCCGCCCGCGTAGACGCATCCAGTTGCGAGGCCATAACGTCATCAGCGTATGGCCGCCGTGCTGCTCCCCGACGAATTGTGGGACCTTATCGAACCGCTCCTGCCGGTGGCCCAGCCGCGATCAAAGGGCGGGAGGCCGCGCGTGTCGGATCGCGCCTGTCTCACAGGCATCCTGTTTGTGCTACGCAGCGGCATTCCATGGCAGATGTTGCCTCGAGAACTCGGCTGCGGCTCTGGCATGACCTGCTGGCGCCGTCTGCGCGACTGGCAGCTCGCGAGCATTTGGGATCTGCTTCACTTCGCAGTACTGGATTGGCTCGCTCGCGGCGGCGTCATCGATTGGTCGCGCGCGATCGTCGACAGTTGTTCGGTCCGCGCCGTGTTCGGCGGTCCGCAGACTGGTCCCACCCCCACTGATCGTGCGAAGCGAGGCAGCAAGCGTCACCTGATTTGTGACGCGCGAGGCATACCCCTGGCGATCAGGCTGACGGGGGCCAACCGCAATGACTCAACGGAGGCGCTGCCGTTGGTGGATGCCATTCCGCCGCTACAAGGGGCGCGCGGACGACCGCGGTCTCGGCCACATTGCGTCGTCGGGGACCGCGGCTACGACGCGACAGCAATCCGACTCGGACTGCGCTCTCGCGGGATCGTTCCGCTGTTGGCCATGCGACGCACCAAGCACGGGAGCGGCTTGGGCCGTTGGCGCTGGGTCGTGGAACGCACGTTTGCCTGGCTCAACCAGTTTCGACGGTTGCGCGACCGGTACGACAAACGGGCCGATATCCACGAGGCGTTTCTCTCGCTGGGGTGCGCACTGATTTGGTGGCACGCACTCCGGAAACGATGGGCAATCGGCTATGGCGGTCTTCACAGTGCCGCGTCCGGACCGGAGTCTGACCGACTACAATTGGGTGCGCGTCGCAAGGATACGAGCCGAACGTGGTCCTTTCCGCCGGCAGTCAACTCGGCCCCTATGAGATCCAGTCCGTGCTCGGCGTGGGCGGGATGGGTGAGGTGTATCGCGCCCGCGACGGCCGGCTAGGCCGCGACGTGGCGATCAAGATCCTGCCGACCGACGTCGCCGCCGATCCGGATCGCCTCGCCCGGTTTGAGCGCGAGGCTCAGGTGCTCGCCTCGTTGAATCACCCAAACATCGCGCACATCCACGGCATCGAGGATTCGACGGGCACTCCTGCTCTCGTGATGGAACTGGTCGAAGGGCCTACGTTGGCAGATCGGATCGCGAAAGGACCAATTCCGCTCGATGAAGCATTGCCGATCGCGAAACAGATCGCTCAGGCACTCGAGGCCGCACACGAACAAGGGATCATCCACCGCGATCTGAAGCCTGCCAACATCAAGGTGCGGCCGGACGGTACGGTGAAACTGCTGGATTTCGGTCTGGCGAAGGCATTCGAGTCGTGGCCAACGGCAAACGCAAGCGCCACGATGTCACCAACGCTGTCGATTCACGCGACGCAAGCGGGCCTCATTCTTGGGACGGCGGCCTATATGGCACCGGAGCAGGCACGCGGCAAGCCGGTCGACAAGCGAGCGGACGTCTGGGCTTTTGGTGTTGTCCTCTTTGAAATGTTCACGTCGACGCGAGCCTTTGAGAGGGAAGACATTACCGACACGATCGTCGCGGTCGTGAGCACGGAACCCGATTGGTCGGCCTTGCCTGCAGCGACGTCGCCCGTGATTCGCGAATTGATGCGGAGCTGCGTCGAAAAAGATCCGAGACGCCGATTGCGTGACATCGGCGACGCGCGCATCCGGATCGAAGACTTGCTGGAGGGGAGATCGTCTGACGCCGCTCAGACGCCAGTTCCGTCGCACGCCGCGCCGCGGCTCGGACTGGCTGGTCGAACGGTGGCAGCGGCGGTCGCCGCGGGTGCGTTGACGGGACTGGCCGTCTGGCAGTTTCGGCCGCCGCAGCGACCGTCAATGGTGACGCGGTTCGTAATCCCGTTGCCTGACGGGCAAGGGTTTACAAATCCCGGCCGATCACTCCTGGCGTTCTCACCGGATGGCGCTTCGCTCGTCTACAACGCAAATTCACGGTTGCATCTTCGCGCGATGTCTGGGCTGGATGAGCATGTCATATCCGGAAGTGAGGAGTCGAATGGTCTCCTCGGCCCGGCATTCTCACCCGATGGCAGGTCCCTCGTGTTTTACTCCTCGGCGGATCGATCATTCAAGCGTCTGGAAATGAGCGGCGGCACCGCCGTTCAGATCTGTGTGGCCGATGGGCCGCTCGGCGTGAGCTGGAACGAACAGGGCATCGTCTTCGGCCAGCGGGGGAAAGGCATCCTACGGGTTTCGCCCAATGGCGGCACTCCTGAAGTGATTGCCTCCGTCGCCGCGGACGAGGTCGCGGCGAATCCCCAGATATTGCCCGGCGGACGCACGGTGCTCTTCTCGGTCGCCAAGTTCGGCGGTTTGTGGGACAAAGGCCAGATCGTTGCGCAGCGGCTCGCTGACGGGTCGCGAAAGATCCTGATGGAACCTGGGACCGACGGTCGGTACCTGCCCACGGGACATCTGGTGTACGCCCTCTCGGGGGCAGTCCTTGCGGTGCCATTCGATCCGGTGAACCTCGTTATTTCTGGCGGTCCCGTACCCGTCATCGAGGGCGTCCAAAGAGCAGGGTCAGGCGTGGCAACGGGAGGTCCGGGAGGAGCGCATTTCAGCGTCTCAATGAGTGGTTCGCTCGCCTACCTCCCGGGTCCAAGTGTCTCCCAAGCTGCCGCGACAGACCTGGCCCTGTTCGATCGCAAGGGCGGAGCCGAGCGGCTCAAGCTTCCCTTGGGGCCGTACGTCGCGCCTCGCGCGTCCCCGAATGGCAAAGAGATCGCGTTCGAGCGCGACGACGAGCGGGAGGTCAGCATCTGGAGGTACTCGCTTGCGGGTGGGCACGCCGCGCAGCGCCTCACGTTCGGCGGGAATAATCGGGCCCCCGTGTGGTCTGCAGACGGGCAGTGGATCGTCTATCAATCTGATCGAGAAGGCGACCGCGCCATCTTCCGGCAGCGTGCCGACGGAACCGGAACCGCCGAACGACTGACCAAGCCGGAGCAGGGCGTGACTCACACGCCGCAGTCGTCGTCCTCGGACGGCGTCTCTTTGCTCTTCAGTGCTCAAAAGGAGGGTCAATCCAAGCTATTGACGCTGACGCTGAAGGATCGAAAGGTCGCGGCATACGGCGACATGAACGCACGAGAAGCAGCCTTCTCTCCGGATGGGCGATGGATTGTGTATCAGGCGCCCATTGGTAGCGGCGCTAACGGTGTATTCGTGGAGCCGTTTCCCAGAACGGGGTCCCGGTACCAGGTTCCGCTCATCGGATCGGGTGGTCAGCCCTTTTGGTCGCCTAAGGGCGATGAGATCATCATGAATACGGGAGCCGAGAGCAGCACGGTGATCGCCGTGACTACCAAGCCGAGCGTGAGCTTCGGCCGCCCTGAGCCTTTTCCTCGCCAGGGACGGAACGACCCCCCTCCGACCACAGATCGTCGAAACTCCGACATGCTGCCCGACGGCGAGCGTGTGATCGGCGTCGTCGCTCAGGCAGTTACACTCTTGAGCGGAGGACAGGCGCCACACATCGTGATCGTGGAAAACTGGTTCGACGAGCTGCGGGCGCGCGTGCCGACGAAGTAGGAACCTCATGATGGGCAAGGTCGTCGTGATAACAGGTGGTGCCTCCGGTATCGGTCGGGCAACGGCCCTGGCGTTTGCGCGCGAGGGCGCCAAGGTCGTCATCGGTGATGTCGACGTCAAGGGAGCCCAGGAAGCGATCGAGGCGATCAGATCGAACGGCGGCGCCGGATTTAGCGTGTGCGTCGACGTGACAAAGGCAGCCGACGTGCAGCAGATGATAACGGCTGCCGTCGATCGATATGGCGGCTTGGACTATGCGTTCAACAACGCCGGCTTCGTCGGGTCGATCGCTGGCGTGGTTGACACGACGGAGGAAGATTGGCGACACGCGATCGCCACGAACTTGACGAGCGTGTGGCTGTGTATGAAGTATGAGATTCCAGAGATGCTGAAGCGAGGACGAGGCGCCATTGTGAACAATGGCTCGGTCAATGGGCTCGTCGGCTCGCCCATGGCAGTCGGCAGCGTCGCCAGCAAGCACGGCGTGTCTGGCCTCACGAAGGCAGCGGCGCTCGAATATGCCACGCGCGGAATCAGAGTGAACGCCGTGGCGCCAGGAATGGTCCGCACGCCCTTGGCGCAACGCATGGTGGAGTCGTTCCCGGCCGGTGCCGAGCAAGCGATGTTGTCGGTGGTCCCTCAGGGCCGATGGTGTGAGTCCGACGAGATCGCAGAGGTCGTCGTCTTTCTGTGCTCCGATGCGGCCTCACACGTCACTGGCCTTGTCATGCCGGTCGATGGCGGATGGACGGCACGCTAGCGCGACTCGTTTCTTGCGTTCCTCCATTTCGGAAAGGCATGTCACCGCATGCTAACTCTGTTTGCAGCCGTCGGCGGCCAGTGACATGTTGAGCCGCCGCGGGTGAAACGCAGCCGTTAACCCCACGCGCAACGGCCAACGATTTCTTTAGCGCGCGTGTCGGTCGATTGCCTTCCCGGCCAGAAAAATCGGTCGCCCTGGCAGCCATTGAGGTTTTGATACAGGCTCTAAGGGTCCCCATGGGGAACATAGGCAGGCAGTGTGGACCCGAATACTCAGGGGTGGTGCCGGCCTAACAATTCTCGAATCAAAGCGCCGCTGGATGACGCGCCGAACTTTCCAAGCGGATTGTATTCCGCCTCGCATTCCCAAAAGGACATCGGCCTGACGAGTGGCGGGTTCTCTGGAGGTAAGGGGCCAAAGTACGGGCCCATCTCTCGGAGTGCCTGAGGGTTCAGGCGGCGAACTGCAGGGCGGCCGGCGTCGCCATTCGCTGTGACCACATCCAACCTCTAGCCGGAACTATACCGCACACGCCGGTGGATTCGTCGCGAGTTTTGTCTGCGGTCTTCGACTTCCACCCGCCCTCTTCACCTGGTTGGTAGGACTTCATCGCAACGTCGCATTGGATTCATTCAAAGGTTACAGCGAAATGACACGATGACACTTTTGCATCAGAGCATGCCGAGGCGCGTGATGAAGAAACGATTGCTAATGCCGGCGTCGCTTGCGGCGATTGTTTTCGCAGGCGGCCTGGTCCATGGCGCAGGCGAGAACAATGGTCGCCGCGATATTGTTCGGGCGGCGGTGCCGCCTGGTGGTGTCAAGCAAATCCTCGTGATCGACCTCGAGAACGAGGACTTCGCATCCACGTTCGGCCCAACGTCCCCGGCGGTGTACCTGAACACCGTCCTGCTGTCGCAGGGCGAACTGATCCCGAACTACTTCGCCACGAGCCACGTCAGCCTGGGAAATTACATCGCGCAGATCTCCGGCCAAGGCCCGACGGTTTCGACCAACAACGACTGCCTGAACCTCGCCTCGCTGTCGCATCCACCTGTTGTCGGCAGGTTCACCGATGTCCTCCCCGGCATTGATGCGGCCGATACGGAGCAATTTCCCGGACAGGTCGTCGGCGATGGCTGCGTGTCGCCGCCCCCTGGCGGCGGCGCGCACGGTGCGATGACCATCGGCGATCAGCTCGACGCCCTTGCGCGCCTTGGTCGGAGCGGCCACATCGTGTGGCGCGAATACGCCGAGGACATGGGCGATGATCCGGCGCGCGATTACGGGTCGCCGGATCCGTTGGGCGGCACCGATTGCGCGCATCCGCCGATCGGCGGTAACGACAACTCGAACAGCGCCGCTCCCAACGATCAGTACGCGACGCGCCACAACCCATTCGTCTACTTCCATTCGGTGATCGACGACGTCGGCCGATGCGACGCGCATGTCGTGCCGCTCGGCAAGGTGACCGTCGGGCCGTTCGGCGCGCCGGACGTGTTCAACGGACACCTGTTCGAGGACCTCAGGAAGATCGAGACGACGCCGGCGTTCATGTTCGTGACGCCGAACCTGTGCAACGACGGACACGATGCGATCTGTGCGGGACCGAATGTCGAGGGCACCACGGACTCTTCAGGGCGGAACATTGGCGGCCTCGTCGGCGCGGATCTCTGGCTCAAGCACTGGATGCCGATGATCTTCGCGTCGCCGACGTATCGAAGCGGACAACTGCTGGTCGTGCTCACCTTCGACGAGTCAGGTCTGCGCGACGCGCGCGCGTGCCCGGCGCCCAACCAGGCCGATTGCCACGCGCCGCTGGGGCCGAACGTGACGAACTTCGGTTTCAGCAGTGTGCTGGCGTTGTTCGGGCTGCAAACTCTGCCGAGCGGACCCGGCGTGTATCCTGGAGGCGGACAGGTCGGAGCAGTGCTGTTCAACCGGCTGTACGTCCAGGCCGGTTCGGTAAACACGACGGGTGCGTACACTCATTTCTCGGCACTCCGCAGTTACGAGGACTTGCTCGGAATCACCCGCGGCGGCGACGACGGCTTTGGGCACCTCGGGTTTGCATCGCTGCCGAATCTTCAACCGTTCGGCGCCGACGTGTTCAACACGCGATAATCAAGCACTGACAGTTAACATCGAACTGGTTGAACGAGCTGCTGGCGCGCGTCTCCAGCAGTTGGACAAGTCTCGCTAACCGAGGTCCTGCACGCGTTTCTGCCGGTAGCCATTCCCTTAATACGCATAACAAAACCTCCCGAATCTGATCCTCGTCGGCGAAGTAGCGTGATCGACTTATGGCCGTGGCGTTGCTTCCAGATCCGTTGTGGGATCTTGTCGAACCCCTCTTGTCCGATTCTTCCACGACGGCCACAAGGTCGCCGACCACGTGTTTCCGATCGCGCATGCCTGACTGGCATCGTCTTCGTCCTTCGCAGCGGCATTCCCTGGCAGATGCTCCCGCAGGAGCTCGGGTGCGGCTCGGGGATGACGTGCTGGCGGCGCTTGCGCGATTGGCAACTGGCGGGCGTGTGGGATCTGATGCACTTTGC
>Ga0066903_100007226_pt1 | contig 10034 bp, 7 predicted proteins | sample PanSoiMetaGPlot1_FD_67491 | JGI IMG/M metagenome (GOLD analysis project Ga0066903, IMG submission 67491) | Tropical forest soil microbial communities from Panama analyzed to predict greenhouse gas emissions - Panama Soil - Plot 1 (version 2) | ecosystem: Environmental > Terrestrial > Soil >... | reverse complement strand
GCCGCGAATTTATTTGGGACGGACACTACGCCACTCAGGACTTCGGTAGCCGATTTTGATGCCTTCCAATTAGGCGTGCAAACCAATAATGTGTGCTTGTCAATGAGAGCTCCAGGCGGATGGCAGCCGCCACCTCCCGACCAGTATCAAGGAGGGCACTTTCAATTTATCAATTGCGGCATTGCTGGGAAACGGCCGCCCGTCGCCTACTTAAAATACGCTGGCATGGGCGATATTGGACAGGAATATACACTAATCGATGCGCAGACCCAGAACTCCTTCGGGGGGGTTGTTAGAGGCGGAGGTTCGAATCATTATAAGGTCCGCTATGATGGGACGAACTGGATACGGGTTGGGTGAGCGATGGCAATTCCCGCCGACCGGTTCGACAATACAGTTATTTGCGAGCTGGCAATCCTCTCACTCACAACTATTGCTTTCTGATGCGTATACCGAGATATTGAATCCGGTCTCTAGGATCATTTACTGCCTGCGTCGCAGTGACGAGGTGCAGGACAACCATTTACTTCAAGCATATCAACCTCGAACCTCACGCTTATGACGAAGTGTTATGAAACCTAGCCTCCTCTCTCAGTACAGAATTATCTTTCGCAAACAGTTGCAGCGAAAGCTTGCCAGTCGCACAATCTCTTGCCCTTTGTGTGGTTGCGCTCAATTTCGGCTGGTTTGCAAACACCCCAATGTTCACATGCTTTTCTTTCGGGAAATTTTTGCGGAGAAGGTGGTGGAATGCCGTGCCTGTGGCTTCGTATTGACAAATCCCCGAGCTACATCCGAAGCGCTCGAAAAATATTATTCGGAGGACTATCTTCTCGAAGGACTGAGCGTTCCTAGTTCTTTAGAGGAGTTTTTGAGTGAGAAATACGCGGAGATTTGGTTTTCTAAAGATCGTGATATGCAGCTTATCCTGGAACAGAAAAATCGTGGGCGCCTTGTCGACATTGGTTGTGCTTCCGGAACGCTTCTTTGGCTTGCTAGTCGGCACGGTTTTGACGTTTTCGGTGTTGAAGTGAGCCGCCGTTCCGCCGATTTCGTTCGAGACGTACTGGGTTTTGAGGTGCTGTGCGGCCAATTTAACGACGCCGAATTCGCCGCCTCTTCTTTCGATGTCGTAACAATGTTTCATTCTCTGGAACACGTTCCTGATCCACGTCAAGTGGTTCGGGAAATTCACCGTGTTCTGGCCTCCGATGGTGTTTTTATTGGAGTAGTGCCGAATTTTGGCGGCTGGAGCTCACAAAGATTCGGTCCCTCTTGGAGGTGGCTTCAGCCCGAAAATCATTACTCCCACTTTACGCCAGACTCTCTTGGCAAACTGCTTGAAGCTGAAAACTTCACTGCTGAAATACGATCCGAAGAGGGTCGCTATGGAGACGAGGAAATTCGTCAGTACTTTCAGCCGGCTGAAATTCACGAAATTTTTTCCGACCGGAAGGGCAGCGAGCTTCTTTTTGTCGCTCGAAAGTCCGCGGGGACAGGCCTAATTGGTAAACATGCGGGCGTCTCGTCCCCAGCGAGCGGGCGCTATAGGGAAACTAGTCACGAACCCCAATAATGTATTGGAAGAGCGCCAAACCACATGGCTTTCTGTGCGCGCGTCGGCGCCTGTGACGAACGCAAATCGGCTCAAGAAACGCAGTAGCGGGACCTATTCTGAAGTCGAGTCCTTTACCGCTATGTCAAGGAACGATGCTTCGCTGCGCCTTGTGTGCCCCGCCACTTGAACAGCGATTCAGGGGGCATCTATGTTATGACAGATGATACAGACTAGCCCGATAGACGAGGACGGCTGTACAAGCCGTGAGGGAGAGCTGCAAATTTCTTTGATGGATTCAGCACGAGAACCAGTATCGACGACGGCGTTGGCTTGCCCGGCCTGTAGCCAGGTAGCATCTGGCGCCGTGATGGAGCGCTTTGGGCGTTACGAATGCTTCGCCTGTGGGTGTGGACTTCACTTCTGGAGTCCGCGCGAAATGCCGGACGCGCGTTGGTATGAACGCGTGTACGGCGGCCGCAATGTGAAACTTCTGCCGCTCGAACCGGGTCACAAATATTTTTTGGCTGATCGGGCAGCGCCACGCCGCGGCAAGCTGCTCGATGTCGGCTGCGGCACGGGAAATTTTCTGGCGGCCGCGCGAAATGCGGGCTATGAGGTGAGTGGCACGGAATTAGACAGGGACGCGGCACGATTTGCCAAAGATCAGGTTGGGCTACCGCATATTTTTCCTATGTCCATTTTGGAGTTTGTCCAACAACATTCAAACAAAACGTTTGACATAGTCACGTTCTTTGAGGTGCTAGAGCATCAGGCTACGCCTGCGGCGTTTTTGGAAGGCGTCAGAAGCTGCGTGCAATCGCGAGGCTACATCGCTCTAAGCGTGCCGAACCGCGAGCGCTGGTTGACGGCGCCGGACGTCTTGGACTATCCCCCTAACCACTTTTTGCGGTGGAATGTGAAAGCGTTGATGGGCTTCCTGACCGCCCATGGATTTGAGATTGCATCAGTGCGGGAGGAGCCCGCGGGGCTGGCTCATACCGCACAAATGATCAATATGCGTTTTCGCACCGCACTTTCGCGGTCTTTTGGCGGCCAAGGTGCGCCGAGTTTTCAGGAACTCATCCAAATGGAAGCAGAGCAGGTTTCCGTTAGCGTGCAACCTAAGCCGACAACACGCCAACGGGTGATGCAAATACTTGCCCGCACCAAATACGCCGCATGCTTTCCAGTAGCGGTGGCAGTGTATCCTTATATCCGGGCGCGTGGCCTTAAGGGAACATATTTGTATTGCTTGGCTCGGCGAAAAGAGTAGTAGGGGCACCGATTACGGCCATGTTTCGGAAACTGAAAAAAAACATATTGGCTACAGGTCGAAGGTGGGCAATTTATGCGCAGTAACACAATGGTGGCTGGCCCATGAGCGTTCTTTTTGGGCATCCCGCTGGAAGCCCAATTTCACACAATGCTGCCATGGCCTACCTTGAGGCAGGGGTACTTGAATGCTTTTGTGTGCCTTGGATGCCTACAGCAAAAACGATAGATATATTAAAGGCTTTTCGTCCATTGCGACCGTCAGCGCAACGGCTCGAGCGGCGGCGATTTCCACCACTTTCGCACGTTCCGAAGGTTCAAGGTCGGGCAAGGGAGATCTGGCGATTGCTGATGCGAGTTTTGTTGGGTGGTTATTCGCACGATCACGCCAACCGGTGGCTAATGCGGACTATGGCTCGAGAATGCCGCCGTTCGACGGTGACCGCTGTCCATGCCTATGAAGATTGTTCCCTTTGGCAGTTCATAGAAGCTAAGCGTCTGGGTAAGGCTTGCGTTTATGATCTGCCCTCGTGCTATTACCCGGAATGGCAAAAGATCCAGGCAGAACTGACCCAAAAATATTCCGACTGGATGCTATCAAATTGCTTGCCAGCTGCTCACGATGTGAGGCTTGAGCGGAAGCGTAAAGAAATGGAGCTTGCGGACCTTACCCTCGTTCCCAGCCGTTATGTCGAGGCAACGGTTCGTGAATTCTACCCGCACAAGGCCATCGCTCGGGCGCCCTATGGGGTCGATGTTGAATTCTGGACGCCAGTGCCAACTCCCCAACAACTGGAGCCGCTACGGTTTATATATGCGGGAACCGTGTCGGTACGGAAAGGCGTGGCGTTACTGATCGAAGCTTGGTCAAAGGCTGGATTGCGCGACGCAGATCTCACACTTGTCGGTTCTTGGGAGCTTACCGAGCGGAAGCTACGGTCTTTGCCTGCCGGGATTAGATGGCTTCCTCCGTGCTCTTCCCAGGCACTTCGCGATCGGTATCGGGAATCGCACGTACTCGTGTTCCCATCCTATTCTGACGGCTTCGGATTGGTCTTGCTAGAGGCTATGGCGTGTGGTCTGCCCGCGATCGCTTCAGAAGCAAGCATTGGACCGGAAATCATAACAGCCGGCGCTGGATTTGTCACCCCGACGGGAGACTTGGATCGGCTCGTGGAGCTTCTGAGATGGTTTGATTGCCACAGAGACGAGCTGCCGGTCATGGGTCGACAGGCGAGGGCGCAAGCCGCGCGTTGCACATGGAGTAATTATCGTAATTCGGTCGTCGGGGCGGTATCGAAGCTCGTCTGATATCACGGACTTGTGTTCCTTCCTAAAAATTCGCTGACAAAAGGCGCGCGAATTTCAGGAGGATGGACCCGGCGGTAGCAGTCCACCCGAAGGGGTATGATCGGATCAAGCTAATCGATTTTCACAGACTTGGGCTTAACCTTTTTCTGCGCGGCGGTATTTGAGACTGCCACTTTTTAGCTACTCCCGTCCCAGCGAAAAGAGACAATGGGTCGCATAGCCGAAAAACTCTCTGGCTATTGGCACGAGGCGACCTTCGGATGGAGGGCGACGCTCAGCTGGGCGGACCAATATGCACTGCTGCACAAAACTATCCAGTTTCACGTTCGGAACGGGTTTGGACGTGCTTTGGAGACTCGTAGCACAATTACCATTAATCTGTGGATCGATCGCGACATGCCTACCACACTCACACTGCGACCATTTGCTGGCGATCTGTTCGTGTTGTACGAGGTGCTCGCATTTAACTCATATCACATCGCTCCCTCTTTACTACCCGTGGACAATGTGCGTGTGGTCGTCGATTGTGGTGCCAATATCGGCATCACGTCATTGTTTCTCGCAGCACGCTATCCGGGCGCCAAAATCCTGAGCGTCGAACCACACCCAGAGAACTTCGCCCTGCTTAAAACCAATGTCGCCCAAGTACCTCGGATCTTGCCGATCCGCGCCTGCGTGACGGGAACTCCCCAGAGCGCGGTAGCATTGACCACCGATCACGCCGCATGGGGAAACCGGATTGCCACGGATGAACATGGTGTATTGGTTCCAGCAATCACAATCGAAGAGTTATGCGAGCAACACGGCGTAGAAAAGATTGATCTCCTGAAGCTCGACATTGAAGGGGCCGAAGAACAAGTTCTGGAGAATGGTACATTTTTAGCTCGCACCGAGTACATCATTGTTGAGCTGCATGGTCACTATGGATTTCAATGCTTTCAGCGCGATATCGCACCTTACGGATTGGTGGCGCAGGAAGGGCGACCACCAGACACGTATCTTGTGACGGCGCACCGGCCGTTATGAGGAGCAGTTCTTAATGAGGAGCAGTTCTTACTTAGAAATCGCGCGGACAAAATGGAGGCGGGCTTTTCTCCCGGCATTCCCGGCATCTCAACCCGCATCAAGACACCACATGCGAATGGCGGCATGGATACTCGCTCCGATACTTGAGCGGGTGTGGTCTGCGAATTTATGCGACAGATCGCGTGCTAACCGTTCCGGTGCGGAGTTTCGAAGGACCATTTGATGGGTAGAATAATTTGGATTGATGCGACGAAGGGGTATGCCATTTCGCTGGTCGTTTTCGGTCACGTGCTGGGGGGCGCAATGGCGCGTGGTTGGCTGAGTGGGGCCGATGGTAATGTTCCGAAATTGATCTATGATTACATTTATTCTTTCCATATGCCGCTTTTTTTTATCATTTCTGGTGCACTCGCGATCAATAGCATCCGAGCCGACCCTCGGCGTGCAATGCTGTCGAGGATGGGGTCCATAGCTTGGCCGTATGTGCTTTGGGGGATCGTATCCATTTTGTTATGGCCGGCCATTTCCCAGTTTACGCTAAATCCAATCCATGATTTCAACTTTTATGAAGGATTGAAGGGTGGATTGAAGGGCTTGCTCCTTGGACAATCATCCTGGTTTCTTTGGACACTGTTTTTAACGCAGTGCGTATTGATAGTAGCTTTGGAGATAATTTCAATTCAGATGATTTTTGGTCTAAGTGTAATTGTTTTCCTAATTTTGGCTCACAAGGATTGGGGTACGCTAAGCGCGCTCCTTCGCTTTATGCCGTTTCTGGCGCTTGGCGCCCTCGTTGGGCGTAGAATTGACCTGATGAAATGCGGGTCCACGACTGCTTCGGTAACTGTTGGAGCATTGTTATTCGGCGTGCTCTTTGTTCCAGTTTTCCTTGGCATGAGCGAGATCCCAATACTGTTCTTGTGTTGCGGAATCATTGGTTCTGTGGCGTCATTGATAATAGCTCAGTCCCTTGACGCTACATGGCCAAATCGTCTGATGGCAAAGTGCGGGGCGGCGTCTTTAGTGGTATTCCTTCTGCATCCATACTTTCAGGGCACGGCGAGAGAGTTGATTTCTTGGGCAATGGGACCAAACATCTGGTGGCAGCTGGCAATACCGACCGCGGCCGGAGTAATCGGTCCAACGTTGATTTGGCTGGGAGCGGAGCGGTCAGGTTTGCAATGGTTATTCCGGTTGGATCTCAACAGGTTGCTTCTGCGAAACGAGCGGCGGAAGGCCGATCGACAGGTTAGAGGCTAATTCTGCCGCGCAGGCGTCAAACGGCTGAGTTTGCGAGAAGGGAAGCTGCGATTTCAGTTAGTGGCGTGGAAGGCTGCGCAGACGTGCGAATGCTTGACCACATTACGCCGGTTCTACTGACCCACAATGAGGAGCAGAATATTGGCCGCACACTGTCCCGGCTCGGCTGGGCGAAGGACATCGTCGTGGTTGACAGTGGCAGCACAGATGGGACGCTCACTATCCTTGCCGATTGTCCTAATGTGCGCGTATTCAACCGGCGGTTTGATACGCATGCCAAGCAGTGGCGTTATGCGATCGAGGAGACACAAATCGCCACCGATTGGATTCTTCGACTCGACGCCGATTACCAGGTGAGCGATGCGCTCGTGTCGGAACTCGCCCAGCTTGATCCGGATGCTCCCGTCAGTGCGTATCGTATTCGGTTTGACTATGCGATTTTCTCACAGAGACTTTTTTCATCCCTCTATCCCGCCAATACTGTTTTGCTGCGAAAGGATAAGTTTTGCGTGCGGGACAGGGGACACACCGAAGCGTGGGACGTGAAGGGGCCCATCGCGACCCTCAGCGGCCGCGTCGTTCATGACGATTGGAAGCCAACCGGGCAATGGATCATCGGACAGACGCGCTACATGCAGCGCGAGCTGGAGTGGCTTCGCGAGGGCAAAGGCGGACTAGTTCGTTGGCTGCGGCTTAGACCGCCGCTCATGCCGATTGTCGCCTTTATATACTGTCTCTTTGGAAAGGGACTCATTGTCAGTGGTCGCGCGGGAATTTTCTATGCACTTCAGCGTATGGTCGCCGAAGCAATACTTTCCCTCATGGTGCTCGAAGCAAGATTGCGCGACCGCGCTGGTGTCTCCTCTTCGGATTGCTCCGAGGAAAAGTAAGCGTCGATGCTCGTCTACAACGATCGTACTTTGTTATGGAGTAAGTAGTTGATTATTCTTGGCTTGAACGCTTTTCACGGCGATTCTTCTGCGGCGCTGGTGCGCGACGGCAAGCTGATCGCCGCGGCTGAGGAGGAACGATTTCGCCGTATCAAGCATTGGGCCGGCTTTCCCGTCCATGCCATCTCCTTTTGCCTGAGGCAGGCAGGCGTTCAGCTGTCGGATATCGAGCACATCGCTTTGAATCAGGACAGTCGCGCCAACTTAGCGCGCAAGATCGGCTATTTCCTATTCAAGCGCCCCAACATCACTTTGGTGCTTAGTCGGTTACGCAATCGCCGCGCTCGAGCGGCGGTCCCTGTTCTGCTGGAGCAAGCCTTCCCGGGTGAAATTCTCCGCGCAAAACTTCACCGTGTGGAGCATCATTTGGCCCATCTATCATCGGCGTTCCATGTCTGTCCTTTCGATCGGGCAGCTGTTGTTTCCATCGATGGATTCGGCGACTTCTCGAGTGCAGCCTGGGGCACGGCAGTGGGAACTGAGATCTCAACCCACGGCCGAGTATATTTTCCCCATTCGCTCGGGATATTTTATCAGGCGTTGACGCAATATCTCGGCTTTCCACACTACGGCGACGAGTACAAGGTTATGGGGCTTGCACCCTACGGCCAGACCTCATGCCTCGACGCTATGAAAGAAGTTGTGCGACTGCTCCCAGATGGTGGGTTCGAGTTGGATCTGAAATTCTTCCGTCATCATCGCGAGGACATCGCTTATCAGTGGGCTGACGGTTCTCCAGAATTTGACGATTTGTTTTCGCCGGCGCTTGAGCAATTGCTGGGGCCTCGGCGCCTGCCGACCGACCCGCTCGAGCAACGTCATCGCGACATCGCCCGCTCGGCTCAGGCGATGTATGAGGAAGCATTCTTTCATCTCCTCAGAGTCCTGCAAAAACGGACCGGGCTCACTGACCTCTCCCTGGCGGGCGGCTGCGCGATGAACTCCGTGGCCAACGGCAAGGTCCGGCGGGTGACGCCATTCCGGCGCGTGTATGTACAATCGGCGGCGGGCGATGCGGGCGGCGCTATTGGTTCGGCCTTCGCCGTCTGGCACGAGCTTGGCGGCAAGCGCACGTTCGTGATGGATCATGCCTATTGGGGACCGGCATTCGATGCCACGGACATATCGCACCTTCTGGCAGCGCACCGGTCAGATATTGCTGCGGCCGGTTGCACGCTCGAGCATATCTCCGACGAAGCAACTCTCTGCCGAGAGACCGCTTCAGCCGTCGCCGACGGAAAAGTCGTCGGCTGGTTCCAGGGGCGGATGGAATGGGGTCCGCGGGCGCTTGGAAACCGCTCGATCGTTTGCGACCCGCGCCGCTCTGATATGAAGGCCCTGCTCAACGCCAAAATCAAGCGGCGGGAGTCATTTCGACCCTTTGCGCCTTCGGTGCTCGAGAAGGACGTGGCGGAATGGTTCGAAGAGGACGATGCTGTGCCGTTCATGATGCAGGTGTTTCAAATCCGCGAGGAAAAACGAAAGCTCATTCCCGCAGTCACCCACGTCGATGGGTCCGGGCGGCTGCAGACGGTGTCGCCCCGTACCAATCCCAGATATCATCGACTGATCGAGAGCTTTCGCGACCTCACGGGCGTACCAATGGTGCTAAACACATCATTCAACGAGAACGAGCCTGTAGTCTGCAAACCAGAGGAGGCGTTGGATTGCTTCCTAAGGACAAAGATGGACCTGCTGGTTATGGAAAATTCGATCATTGCGAGACGGGACGGCACTTGAATATAACGAACGCGGCGAATTTCGATAAGTTGACCCAGAGGACTGATGTCACCTAACCTTCGAGGGCCGCATCTCGACTAGTCGGTCAGACTAATATGCTAGACCTTACGATGTCGCAAATTGAACCGATCACATTGCGTAATTCGTAGGGAAACACGGATGCCCTTTGTCACTGTAGCGATACCGACCTACCGACGCCTGCCGATGCTGCGCCGTGCTGTCGAAAGTGTGTTTGCGCAAACGTTTACCGATTGGGAGATGGTGGTCAGCGATGATGAAGTACCCCCGGGAGAGACCTGGAAATTCCTTGAGACGCTTGCCAGATCCGACCCGCGCGTAAAGCCAGTCATGAATGGCGGACCGCATGGCCCCTCTTTCAACCATAATACCGCTTTAAAGGCGGCGCGCGGCGAATGGATCAAGATCCTACATGATGATGATGTTTTAAAACCAAATTGCCTTGAGGTACTTGTTCGCATCGTTACAAGATATCGAGACGCCATCGCGATATCTTGCGCATGCGAGCACGTTGTCGATGGAAAGTTGGTCACGCCGTTCGATCGACGCGACCGAGCAGTGCTGGAGCAGATGGCACCGGGTGATGCTCTTTTTGCAATGTATATCCTTGACGAAGCAGGTTGGGCGCCGCCAACCCAACAAATGGTGCGTCGTTCAGTTATCGACGCTGGTGTGCTCTTTGAGAGGGCATCTGGAATCAACACTCTCTACGACAGTTGGTTCAACGCCCGAATTTGCGAACGAGGTCCAACACTGGTCTATAATGTACCGCTAGTTGAGTGGCACCAGGGGCAGCATGAGACTACGACGTCAGTAATTACCGATGAGGAGCTGACCAAGGAATTTTTAGCCTTTCGAAAGCTTGTTTTGCCGTTGGTGCCGAAGGACCGAAAACCGCC
>Ga0066903_100007224_pt1 | contig 10034 bp, 8 predicted proteins | sample PanSoiMetaGPlot1_FD_67491 | JGI IMG/M metagenome (GOLD analysis project Ga0066903, IMG submission 67491) | Tropical forest soil microbial communities from Panama analyzed to predict greenhouse gas emissions - Panama Soil - Plot 1 (version 2) | ecosystem: Environmental > Terrestrial > Soil >... | reverse complement strand
GATCTCGAACGCCGCCTAGGAGCACGCGTCCTCGAGGCGACTCCCTAGTCAGGAGCCCGGCGAAGCGCAGACGAGAACCCAACCCAACGACATCGGAGGGTTCGTACCTGTGCGGTTTCTCCGTTCCGCTCTCCCCTGCAAACCGAGAAACGGGACCTAACCGGACAGCTTTCAAACTCGGGCCCGGAGCCGCTCGCGCAAGGATCGAGGCCTTCGCCCACTGTTCACTCGCGGGTCGTGGTGCCTGCTTCCTATCTGCCGATACGTGGGGCCGCCGCGAATCTGACCGATTGACCTTGGGCACCGGCTAGGACCGACATCGCCTTGACAAGGCCGAGTGCTGGGCGTACGCCTTGTCGCGTGCTCGAGCCGCCGCGCGGAACCGTCACTTTCCTTTTCACCGACGTCGAAGCGTCGACAGAGTTGCTCCGGCAGCTCAACGAGGAGTATGGGCGCGCGCTCGGCTTGCACCGCAGCCTCATCCGGGCCGCCGTCCAGCGACACCACGGCATGGAGGTCGACACCCAGGGCGACGCGTTCTTCTTCGTCTTCCAACGCGCTTCAGACGGCGTTCGCGCCGCGATCGACGCGCAGCGGGCTCTATCGGAGCAGGACTGGCCTCGCGGGGCAACTGTGCGAGTCCGGATGGGTTTGCACACGGGCGACGCGTTCTTGGAGGACGGCCGCTACCACGGATTGTCCGTACATCGCGCCGCTCGTATCTCGGGCGTTGCGCATGGAGGACAGGTCCTGCTCTCCGAGTCGACGCGATCGCTCCTGGGGGACGAGGAGGAGCTCCGAGACGTGGCGTTTCGTGACCTCGGCCCACTCGCGCTGAAGGACTTCGATCGGCCAATACGCGTCTACCGGCTGACGGCGCCGGGACTTGCGGAGGTGGGAACGCGGCCGCGGGCCCGGGTGCGGCGTCGCAAGCGAGCGGTGGTCGTCGCGGCCGTGCTCGCGGCTGTGGTTGCCGCTGCGGTCGCGACCACGATCGCCTCGACGCTCGGCGGAGGCCGTGCGGCGGTTCGTGTCCCCCGGAACAGCGTTGCTGTGGTGGACCCGGGAACCGGGCATGCCCGTGACGCCGTCGCAGTCGGTCGGCAGCCCAATGCGATCGCGCTCGACTCGAGTGCCGCCTGGGTCGCGAACAGCGGCTCCGGCACGGTCACGCGGATCGACGCCTCGACCCTCGCCACGTCGACGATCGGCGGCTTTCAGCTGCCTCCGTACGCGCTTGCGACGGGGGCCGGTCGGGTCTGGGCAACCGAGGAGACCGCGGGCCTCGCCAGCGTGAACGTCGCCACGCAGACGGTGTCGACGCCGGTGGCGCTGCAAGCGCCGGGTGGGTTGGCGTACTCGGCGCAGGGGATCGCGTATGGGTTCGGGGCACTGTGGGTCGGCGGCGGTCTGCCCAGCGGCCTCAGCCTGCTGCGTGTCGACCCGTCGACGCAGAGGATCGTTGCCAGCGTGCGGGTGGGATCGTTTGCTCGGCACTCGATCGCGATCGCCCCCGACGGTGTCTGGATCAGCGACCAGCTCGACAACAGGGTCGTCGAGGTCGATCCGGGGACGATGCGGATCGAGCGCCGCATACCGGTCGGCGGGCCGACCGGAATCGCCGTCGGCCGCGGCTCGCTCTGGGTATGCGGCGCCGACGACAACGGCGTGTGGCGACTACGAGCACGGAACCACTACCGCGCTCCAACGCTGGTTCCGACAGGCGCGGACCCCGTTGCCGTTGCGGTCGGTCACGGTGCCGTCTGGGCCGCAGTTGCCGACGGGCAGCTGGTGCGGATCGAATCGGCGACGAACGCGGGGGGCAGCACCAAGATCGCCTCCACGCTCAACGGTGTGGCCGTCGACGACGACACCGTCTGGGCTGTCTCGGGGCCGATCAGGTTCCAGTGAGGCAGAGCGCACCGAAGCTCGTGCCATAAATCGGGTTCATCCTGACGCAGCCGATCCTCGCAGAGACGAAGGCGGTGTGGTTGAAGACCGCGTACGGGACCGCCGGGGCTACGTCGCGCGACAGCGCGGCGTCGAGTTGAGCGTATGCACGATCACGGGCCGCCCCAACGAGCGCCGAGGCTGCCTCCAGCTTCTTGTTGTAGGTCGGATCGTTCAAGTAGGACAGGTTCGTGTTCCCCGTGCCCCCATGGATGAGGGAGCCGTCGAAGGGCAGGTTCAAGAGCGCAAACGGGTCGTCATATGGGGCAATGTCTCCACAGCCGCGGTCGACGATGTCAAATGGTTCGCCCAGCCTCGAGGGATCTCTGGCCGGAGAAAACGGCTGGATCTGGACGTTGATCCCGATCTGCTTGAGGTCATACTGGACGATCTGCGCCCGCGCGGTGGCGAACGGCGACTGACCGCGCACGTACATCACCGCCGTCCCGTCACGCGTGTGACCGGACGCGAGCGCCCGAGCCTTTTTGAAGTTCGGGCCGGAAAGCGGGTAGACATGGGAGTCCACGAAGCCCGGCGAGCCGTACGGGAGGAACTGGTCCGTGCGCCGTCCCACGAAGGAGCCGAAAGCCGCCACGAGCGCGTGGCGATCTATCGCGTAGTTCAGGGCGCGCCTGAGTCGTGGATTATTCGCGAACAGCGGGCGCGACGTGTTCAGTGCGAGACAGATCGTTTGGTAGCCGGGCGCGACGAAGAAGCGCGACTTGTTAACTCCGTACCTGGCGGCGATCGGCCCGGTCGCGGCCGGCGAGATCACGCCGTAGTCGGCGTCTCCTCGCTCGACTTTGAGGGCGATCGCGTCGGCCTGGATCTGGAACATCCAATCGATCTCCGCGGCGTTTCGCGGACGCTTGCCACCGTAGTTCGGATTCCGGCCGAGGACGATCTCGCTCGCGGAGTAACTCGCGATGTAGTACGGACCGGCCATCGGGGCGGTCTGGGTCGGCGTCGCTGGAAGGTCGGCCGGGACCGCGCAGAAGAGCGTCGAGGAGAGCATCGTCGGCAGATCCGGAGCCGGCCGGTCCAGCGTGATCGCGAGCGTGTTCGCGTCGGATGTCACGCGCACGAGGTCCTTCAGCACGCTTGGCCCTACACTGGCGAGACCGGGCTCCAGGTCACGATGGATCGCGTGCACGAAGTCAGCCGCGCCCACAGGTCTGCCGTCCTGATAACGGAAACCCGAGCGAACGCGAATCGTGTAGGTGTAGTTACGGCCCCGTCGACGGACGCTCGGAAACGCTGCGGCCACCTCGGGTCGGATCACGCCTCCCGTCGGTGCCCTGGCGTCCGGGTAGTCGTACAAGAACGCGCAGGTCGACCAGAGGAGCTGGTTCGCGAAAAATCCCCCGGCCTGGGCTGGGTCCAGGGACCCGAGAGCAGCCATTGGGCTGGGTCCGGTTTGCGCAATCCGGAGAGACCATGGCGAAGCGCCTCGCCCGTTCTCGACGACCGAGCCCAACGCACTGACCGACCCGACGAGAACGGCAATCGCGAGGGCCACAAGAACTCGCCTCGCCACAGGGCAAGCGTGCCCGCGCGAGGCCTGCTTGTCAACGAAGGACTCGGATAGCTGCGGTTGCAGTGCTCGCTGCGGTTTAGCCGCTCACCGCCCTTGGTGGTTCGCACCCGCACCCGCACCGCGTCCCCCGCACGCCCGCGTGCGCGTAGAGGGCCGGTGGATCGTCCGCGATTCCGGCCGCGCCCAACCCGACTCTAGGCGCAGAGCCGAAACGGCTTAAACAGACGAGTCACCCGCGCCCGTTGAAGCGGGTCGAGCGCGAAAAGGGCGCCCCATGTGCGCCTCCGACAGCACGGCCCTACCTGACCGAAGACTCATTGCTGCTTAGACGCCCGGGGAGCGCGGTGGCGCGCTTGACGACGGGGTTCGGCGCGCCATAGGATCAGCGGGCTCTAGCGACGGCAGGCGGAGAGGCGGGGTGGTGATCGGACGTCTTGCGCTCTCAGTTCGTCGGCGCACCTCATCTGGGTTTCACGTTAGGCCACTTCCGTCGGTTGTTTGCGCGGCGGTGCTCGACTGCCGTTGAGCGGTCGGAATGGTGGGGCGTCTGGCCCCGGTGTGCACTTTGTCGTGTTCTACGTCGAGCCGAGTGCTGGTGCGGTGCAGGAGATCGTTGCCCGCTGGCCGGCGTTTCGCGTCGACACCGAGTACCGCGATCTGCTGGCGATCCTGTTCCGCTCGGTCGAGTTGTTCCACCCTGGCGCAAAGACAGTTCTCCTGACGGACGAGCGGACACCGCTCGAGGCGCTGTCGGCAGACACCGAGGTCGTCCGCTGCCGCGTTGATCGCGATCGCGTCGTGCACAGCCGGCTCCTGGCCCAAATCGCCTACCTTCGCCACCGCGCCGGGAAGTCCGCCGTCGTCTTCCTCGACCCCGACATCATCGTCAACGCCGACCTCACGCCGCTGCTGGTAGAAGAGTTCGACGTCGCCCTCACCTACCGCGATCTCCCCGAGATGCCGATCAACGACGGCGTCATCGTCGTCAACGCTCGGGCCGGCCGCGCCGGCCTTCGTTTCCTGAAGCGAGTTCGCTCCATCTACGACCGCTACTGCGCAGACGACCCGTACTGGTTTGGCAGTCAACGGGCCTTCATCGCCGCCCTGGGCAAGCAGTTCGCGAATCGCTCCAGCGACGTCATCGAAGTCCGTCGCTGTCGCGTGCGCCTACTCCCCTGCGAGCAGTGGAACTTCTCGCCGGAACACAACGACCAGGAGAACGCGGCCGAACTTCGCAACAAGTACATCCTGCACTTCAAAGGCGAGCGCAAATCGCTGATGCCCCTGTACTGGGAAAAGCACATCAGCCACACGCAGCCCCGGCCCGCAGACGGCAATCCGGCTTAGGCGGAAGTCGTCCGTCGCAGTGCTCGGAGATGAGGGTGATCCTGTCAGCCAAGACCCGGGGATGGTCGACCTTGAGCGCGACCCCACCGGCAACAGGATGGGGTACCCGACCGGGAGGCCTAGGGGGGCCACGCAGCGAAAGCGGCATGGCTGCAGCGGTTGCGAGGTATGGAGCTAGGCGGATTCGAACCGCCGACCTCCTGGGTGCGATCCAGGCGCTCTCCCAGCTGAGCTATAGCCCCGCGGTCGTTCAGTGTAGCTAGCTGGTCGTCGGCGTTCCCGCGCCGCGCTTCTCGTCCAGTTTGCCCGCTTTGATCGTCGCGGCCATGGCCTTCGACTCCTCGCGGTAGGCGGAGCCGTCCTCGAACTCGATCACCGGGCACTGACGCTGGCCGGAGAGCTTCTCGAGATCGTCGCGCTTGCCTCGGGACAGAGGCTCCTTGACGACCTCGTAGTCGACGCGGGCCTCGTCAAGCGCACTCTGAACCTTCCAGCAGGGGTGCGCCTGCAGCTTCACCCACATCACCGAGCAGCGGTGGAGCTTCACGGACACGGCCCTACGATAGACAACTTGAAAGCGCTGCGACTGCACGGGCCGGGCGATTTGCGCGTCGACGACGTGCTTGCGCCGGAGCCCAACGACGGCGACGTCGTGCTCGAGGTCGAGGTAGCGCTCACCGGGCACGCGGAGCTGCGGGCGTTCGCGGGCGGGAGCGACGCCATCGACGGGTCGCCGGCGCCGTTCGGGCGGGAGCTGGCCGGCGTCGCGCGCGACGGGCGGCGCGTCGTCGCGGCCGCCTCGGCCCCGTGCGGGCACTGCGCTCCCTGTCTAGCCGAGCGCGAGGAGCTCTGCCGCAGGCCGACGCTGCTCGAAGGCGCCCTCGCCGAACGGGTGGTCGTGCCGGCCCGGATCGCTGAAGTCAACCTCCACCCGGTCCCAGGCGCGGTCGACCCGACCGTCGCCGCGCTCGCCGACTCGCTCGCCTGCTGCCTGCACGCGGTCGAGCGAGCGGATGTGAAACCGAGCAGCCTCGTGGCCGTCCTCGGCTCGGGGCCGATCGGCCTGATGCTCTGCGCCTGCGCCACCGACGCAGGCGGTTACGTGGCGGCGGTGGGCGGGCGCACTTCCCGACATGCGCTCGCAGCGACGTTCGGCGCCCGGCCGGCCGACCCGGGCGACGCGGACGTCGTCATCGAGGCCGCGGGCACGCCGCAGGCGCGCCGCGACGCGCTCGAGCTCGTCCAACCGGGCGGCACCGTCGTGCTCGTGGGCACGCCCGATCCGGCCGAGCCGATCGCCGCTGACGCCGCGCGCATCCACCGCGAGGAGCTCACGCTCCGCGGCGCGACCGGCCACACCCCCAGGCACTTCCGGGCGGCGCTCGCGTTCCTCGCCAGCGGCGCCTACCCCTGGGAGCGGCTCGTCACTCATGCGGTGCCGCTGGAAGGAGTGGGCCTGCTTCTGGCCGACCCGCCAGACGACTACCTCAAAGCCGCTGTACAGCCGTGACCGAACGCGTGTTGACCGTGCGCGAGCTGAACCGCGCGCTGCTCGCACGCCAGCTCCTGCTCGAGCGCAAACGCCTCTCACCCACGGCTGCGATCGAGCGCGTCGGGCCGCAGCACGCGCAGGGCGTCGAGTCGACGTACGTCAACCTCTGGTCGCGCGTCGACGGGTTCCGGCGCGACCAGCTGATCCGGGCGCTCGCGCGGCGCGCCGTCGTCCGGGGCAACGTCCAGCGCAACACGCTCCACCTGCACAGCGCCCGCGAGTACCCGCTCTACCATGCCGCACTGCGGACTCCGCGGCTCGACTGGCTGGCCGGATCGTGGAAGCACCGGTACTCGGAACAACAGCTGCGGATCGCCGAGCGGACGCTCGCGAAGGCAACGGCGGCGGGGCCCCGACCTGCGGCGGAGCTGATCGAGGCGCTCGGCGGCGATCGCTGGCTGCTGACGGCGACAGGGATCCGCTTCGGGTTCGTGACGGCGCCGCCGGCAGGGACCTGGGGCTTCCACGGCACCTCGGCGCTGACGCTCGCGCACCCGTGGCTCGGCGCGCAGCCGGCCGACCCGGCTCACGGCATGCAGCATCTCGTCCGCCACTACTTCGCGGCCTTCGGCCCCGCCACCCTGGACGACCTCTGCTTCTGGGCGGCCCTGCGGAAGCGCGACGTGGCGCCCTTCGTCGACGACCTCGAGCTGCGCAGGTTCCGCGACGAGCGCGGACGGCTGCTGCTCGACCTTCCGCGCTCGCCACTGCCGCCGGCTGAGACACCGGCACCGCCCCGGTTCCTGCTGCGCTGGGACAACCTCTACCTCGGGCACGCGTCCGGCGAGCGCGATCGAATCGTCCCACCCGCGCTCCGCAAGCGCGTTTACACCGTCAACACGGTGATGCCTGCAACGTTCCTCGTCGACGGGTTCGTTGCCGGAACCTGGCGCCACGAGCGCGATCGCGTGGTGCTCGTGCCCTGGCGCCGACTGACGGCCGGCGAGCGGAAGTCGCTCGAGGACGAGGTGGAGGGGCTTGCCGACTTCCTCTCCGGCTAGGGTGGTTGGAGCACGAAGCGAGCGCACAAGTCATGGACGAGAGCGAGTTCGACTTCGAGTTCGACTTTCTCCCCGAGCAGCCGACGGCCACGGCCGTCGAGGACGACGAGATGCTCTGGGAGGAATCGAGCCACGACCAGCCGCAGCGGCGGGCTCCGGCCACGTCGCCGCCGCCGCATGTCGTCATGCGCCGCCGGGTCGCAGCCGCGGCCGCGGTCGCGCTACTGCTCCTGATCATCCTGATCGTCGTCCTCACCTCGGGCGGAGGAGGCGGGGGCGGCTCCTACCGCACCTACGTCGACGACGTCTCCCCGATCGCCTCGGACTCGCAGCAGGCAGGCGCGTCCCTGGGTTCGCTGACGGCGAAGAACGCCTCCTCCAAGCTGGACTCGGCGATCCAGCAGACAGTCGACGACATCAACCGCCTCCAGGCGATCACGCCGCCGAAAGAGCTGGATCAGCAGCACGCGCAGGCGCTGGCCGCGCTCAACCTGCGGCTGCTCGGCCTCCAGCAACTCCGGGACTCGGTCTCGGGGTCGTCCGCGGGGACCAGTGTCTCCCCGGCAGTCGGGGTCGCGAGCCTCGTCGCCAGCGACAGGCTCTGGAACGACTCGGTGAGGACGCCGGCCAACGCCGTCCTGCAGGCGAAGGGACTCGGCGGCGTCTTCCCGTCGTCAACCTTCGTCTCCGACCGGAAAGCGCTCGAGAAGGCGCTCGCCCCGACCGCCGCGTCGGCATCCTCGGGCACCGGCGGTAGCGGCACGTCCGCCGCGGTGCTCTCGCTCGACTCCAAGGGCCCGGACGTCGTCGCATGGCAGAACGGCCTCAACCAGTGGATCCAGGCCACGGGCTCGACGCTCACACCTCTGACCGCGGACGGCACCTTCGGCGCCTCGACGCAGGCGGCGACCGTGGCGCTGCAGAACGCGGCGGGCCTCGGCCCGGACGGGATCGTCGGGCCGAGCACGCGGCAGGCGCTGCAGCAGCAGGTTCAGGCGGCCAAGTCCGGCACGGGATCGACGGCGGCCGCGCTCAAGCTCGGCGACACGGGGCAGGACGTCGTCCAGTGGCAGTCCCAGCTCAACCGTTGGCTGCAGGCGACGTCGCCGACGCAGACCCAGCTGTCGACCGACGGCAACTTCGGCTCGGCGACGCAGACCGCCACCCAGCAGCTCCAGTCGGCCTCGGGACTGGCGCCCACCGGCGAGGTCGACACGCGGACCCGCCAGGCGCTCACGACGGCGCTGGCGAGCACGGGCCCGAACCGCGGCTAGCTAGTAAAGACCCGCCAGGGCCAACCGCCCCTCGCGGAGGCGGTCGACGTGCTCGTCCGGACTCTCGTAGCCGGCGCCGCTAGTCACGAGCGTGATGTGCGTCGCGCCGCGGGCGATCCATTCCTCAGCCGCGGCACGCCAGTCGTCCGGTCCGCCCTCGCCGATCGCGACGCGCTGGTCGATCCCGAACGTCGTCCACTCGCGGCCGGCCTCCTCCGCCCAGCCGCGCATCCGCTCGAGCGTCGCGTCCCAGCCGCCCTCGAGCGGCCGCTGTGGGAAGAACCCGTCGGCCGTGCGCGCCGCACGCTGGAGAGCCCGCTCGGCCGAGCCCCCGATCCAGATCGGGATCGGTTGCTGGACCGGAAGGGGGTTGATCCCGGCTGCGGTGACGGTATGCCAGCGCCCCTGGTAGTCGAACACGGGCTCCGTCCAGAAGCGCCGCAGCAGCTCGATCTGCTCCTCGAAGCGCCGGCCGCGGTTCGTGAAGTCCATGCCGAGCGCCTCGTACTCGACGTCGTTCCAGCCGATCCCGAGCCCGCAGCGGAAGCGGCCGCCCGTGAGGATGTCGATCTCGGCCGCCTGCTTGGCCAGGAGAGCAGTCTGCCGCTGCGGCGCGATGATCACGCCGGTGACGAGCTCGAGGCCGGGTGAGATCGCGGCCAGGTAGCCGAAGAGGACGAGGATCTCATGGAACTGGTGCTCGGCGCGGTAAGGTCCGACGAGGTGCTGGTGGCGCTCCCGGTCGGCGCCGAGCACGTGGTCGTACGCCATCAGGTGGTCGAAATGAAGCTCGGCGACGCCCTCGGCGAACGCGCGAACGCGGGCCGGGTCTTCGCCGATCTCCGTCTGCGGGAAGACGGCGCCGAGCTTGACCGTCATGATCGTTCGACGCGCGAGCCGCCGACGATCGCGTCGCGTCCGTCGGTGAAGCGCACCCACGCCTTGCCCTTGCCGTCGTAGTCGGGCGACCAGACGACGAGCGTCGCGTCCTCGCCGCCGACGCTGCAGGGCTCCGTTCCTTCCGGCTCGATGCCGCGCCACACGCGCACGAACGGGTTCTGCTCCCACTCGCGGGCGAGCGTCGTCTCGTCCGTGTGGCCGGGATAGGCGCGCAGCTCGTGCGGCAGCGCCATCAGCACGTCCATGACCGCGTGCTTGATCTGGGCGAAGTCGCCGCCGCCGACGGCGTCCTTGAACAGCGTGTCGCCCGTGAACACGCCGTCGCCGTTCACGACGAAGGCGACCATGTCGTCCGAGTGGCCGGGTGTCGGGAGCGCCTCGACCCGGAGGCCGCCGGTCTCGACCGGGCCCATCACGATCGGAACCCCGTAGCGCCCCGTGATCTCGCCGTCGCCGGCGACGTGGTCATGGTG
>Ga0066903_100007222_pt1 | contig 10034 bp, 10 predicted proteins | sample PanSoiMetaGPlot1_FD_67491 | JGI IMG/M metagenome (GOLD analysis project Ga0066903, IMG submission 67491) | Tropical forest soil microbial communities from Panama analyzed to predict greenhouse gas emissions - Panama Soil - Plot 1 (version 2) | ecosystem: Environmental > Terrestrial > Soil >... | reverse complement strand
CCGGCGATCGTGCTCGGCGGCGCGGTGATGTACGCCTCGAGCGTCACCGGGAACTCCTCGATCAGGCCACTCGGCGTGATGCGCCCGACCGCGTTTGAGAGCAGGCCGTAGTCGGTGAACCACAGGTTGCCGTCGGGGCCCGCGGTGATCGACACGACCCGGCTGTTGCTGCCGGGCTGCAGCCCGGCGCTGAACTCGGTGATCTGGCCGCTCGGCGTGATCCGCCCGATCGCCTCGGTCGCGCCGTCGTCGGTGAACCACAGGTTGCCGTCGGGGCCGGCCGCGATCCCCGACGGAAAGCTCGCGCCGGCGTTCTGCAGGCCTTGGCTGAACTCGGTGATCTGACCGTCCGGCGTGATCCGCCCGATCGCCGGTGTGCCGCCCGAGTCGGTGAACCAGAGGTTGCCGTCCGGGCCGGCGACGATGTCCTCGAGGCTCGAGCGGTTGCCCGGCTGGAGGCCGGCGCTGAACTCGGTGATGTGGCCGTCGGTTGTGATCCGCCCGATCGCCGGCGAGGACGCCGCACCGTAGTAGCCGCCGTCGACGAACCAGATCGCGTCGTCGGGGCCCGGGGCGATCGCTCCGGGCAGGCTGCCAGGCCGCAGCCCCGCGCTGAACTCCGTGACTTGCCCGTTCGTCGTCACCCGCCCGATCGCGGGCGGGTTGCCCTGGTCGGTGAACCACAGGTTGCCGTCGGGTCCGGTGGCGATGCTCGCCGGTGCCCGCGGCAGCTCGCCGTCGGTCACGCGCAGCACGTCGCCGGCCGGCGTCAGGCGCCCGATGGCGTTCTGCTGCGCCGAGTAGGTGAACCACAGGTTGCCGTCGGGGCCAGCGGTGATCCCCATCACGCTGCCGCCGCCCACGCCCTTGACGAAGATGGCGAGCGGGCTGGCGACGGCGGCCGCGGCCAGCGCGGCGAGCACGCCGACGACGGCGAGCAGAATTGGGCCGCGGATCACCGCGCGGAGGTCACGAAGTCGCCTCACGCCCCGCATTCTGGCGTGCTTCGATGCCGTCGAGGATCGTCTGCACCCCCTCGACGAAGTAGACGTCGGCGTCGCGGCGGGCCAGCTCGGCCGCCTGTTGCACGAGTTGGGGCGTGCGGTCGGGTTGCTCGAGCGCGACGCGGACGAGCCGCTCGCGCTCGACGTCGGTGCGCGGGATCTCCCACAGCACCGAGCCGAACATGAACATCATCAGGGTGTCGAAGCCGTGGACGGCGGCGACGCCGGTGATGTCGCCGTCGGCCAGCGCGGCGAGCACGCGGTCGTAAATCCGGGCGACCGCTGCGACCGGTGTCGGGCGCTGCATGCAGATCTCGGCGATCCCGGGATGGCGCAGGAAGACGCGGCGGGCCTCGGTGAAGTCAGCGGTCACCCGCGCGCGCCAGTCGCCGGTGGCCGGCGGCCGGTCGGCGAATGAGCCCAGGACGTCGTCGACGACGCGGTCCAGCAGATCGTCCTTGTCGCGCACGTGGCGGTAGAGCGCCATCGGCGTCACCCCGCATTCCGCGGCGAGGCGGCGGAACGTCAGTGAGGACACGCCGTCGCCGTCGACGATCGCGACGGCCCGCGCGACGACCGTCGCCGTGTCGAGGCGCTCAGCGCGCGGCACCGGCGCCACGTCCTTGACTTGTCGTTTTGCTGTACGACATACTCTACTTAGTATACCCGAGAGGAGACGTCATGAAGCCACGCTGCGTAGTGACCGCCCAGACCGCCGACGGCAAGGCCATCTTCGCCTCCGACGAGCGCGTCGACCCGATCACGGTCGGCCTGATCCCCGGCGGCGAGTTTCACGCCGTGTGGGGCGCGGATCAGCCGGTGCAGCTCCCCGTCGACGGCTCTCGCCCCACGGCGCCGTCGTGGTTTCCCGCGCCGGGCGGCTTCCGCTTCGCGTTCGTGACGATCCCCGGCACCGATGCGCCGGCGCCGGGGCCCGACTTCGACCTCATGGCGGCGCTGCATGAGCTCGAACAGCGCCTGCCCGGCATGGCCCAGACACTCGAGCCCGACAACCCGGGGATGCACACGACCGACACCGTCGACTACGGCGTCATCCTGTCCGGCAGCGTCGTCCTCGAGCTCGACGACGGTGCCGAGCGCGAGCTGCATGCGGGCGATTGCATCATCCAGAACGGGACCCGCCACGCGTGGCGCAACCGTGAGCTCGAGCCGTGCGTGATGGCCGTCGCAACGGTGGGGGCGGTACGTGCACACGATCGGTCAACAAGCTAGTTTTTCGCCATGCGTGCGCTCATCATGGTCGGGCTCGGAAGCCTGCTCGCCGTCGCCCTGCTGACCGGTCCTGCGGGGGCGAACTCGTCCCGATGCGTCAACCTCAAGGTCACGCCCGGCGTCAAGCCGGCGCTCAAGGCGGCGTACTTCGCCACCCACAAGGCGCACTCGAGCCCGCTGCCCGGGACGACGTTCTACGGCCGCTGCGGCACCACGTTGTGGGCCGCCGGGACGTTCCCCGACCCGCGTGCCGGCGGCACGACCGACCAGCCGGAGGTCTTCCGCAAGCTGCCGGGCCACGTCTGGCACGACCGCGGGGACGGCGGCTCGATCTGCGAGGTGCCGGCCGCGCTGCGCAAGCTCTGGGGACCCAACGGCGAGCCGTGTAACTAGGTGGCGGGCGTGAGCGCGACCGTCCGCTCGGTCGAGGTCGCCGCGAACCGCTCACTGGTCAGCGTCGAGCGCGAGATCGCCGATCCGGTTGCCGGACAGGTCGTGCTCGAGGTCGCGTTCTGCGGGATCTGCGGCTCTGACCTGCACTTCCGCGACGTGCCGGAACTGTTCCCCGCGGGCACCGTGCCCGGTCACGAGATGAGCGCGCGCGTCGCCGCGCTCGGCCCTGGCGTCGACGGCTGGGCGATCGGGGACCGCGTGTGCGTGCTGCCGTTCGCGCAGTGCGGCGAGTGCGAGCTCTGCCGGTCGGGCAATGAACAGGTCTGCCCGCGCGCCGTCGCCGAGGGCGTCGGCCTCGGCACCGGTCGCCCCGGCGCCTACGCCGAGCGGATCCTCGTCGACGCCCGGATGCTGTTCGCGCTGCCCGACTCCGTCGACGATCGCGCCGGAACGCTCGTCGAGCCGCTGGCGGTTGCGGTCCGCGCCGTCGCCAAGGCCGGGGTCACGCCCGAGGACCCGGTCGTCGTGATCGGTACCGGGCCGGTCGGGCTCCTGACGGCGCTCGTGCTCCGAGCCGAGGGCTATGAACGCTTCGCCGTCGTCTCGCGCAACCCCGCGCGCGGCCGGCAAGCCGCCGCGCTCGGTTTGCCCGTCGTGGCCCTGGACGACGCGCCCGCCGGCGTGCACGACGCGCTAGGCGGCGCCGATCCGGTCGCCGCGTTCGAATGTGCGGGGACGCCGGCGGCCGCTCAGCTCGCGGTCGAGCTCGTCGCGCCGCTCGGCCGGGTGATGGTCGTCGGCGTGTCGATGGCGCCACTCGACCTCCCCGCGCCGCCGATCGTGCTCAAGGAGGTCGCGCTGCACGGTGTGCTGACCTACCGCCGCGACGAGTTCGCGCGCGCGATCGACCTGCTGGCCGCGGGCGCGATCCCGGGCGATGAGCTGATCACGGGGATCGCGCCGCTGCAAGATGCAGAAGCGGCGTTCCGGGGCCTGACCGCACCCGGGAACACCGACATCAAGGTCCTGCTGCGGCCCTGATCGGCGAAAGATCGGTCGACTGACCGATGTGAGCGACGAACGCCGCGCCTAGTTTGCGGTCCAACGTTCGAAGCCACCGAAGGAGTTCTGATGAACCTGTACGTAATCCTGAGCCGCAACGCGTGGGCAACACCCGCCGATCTCGAACAGGCCGCGGCGCGCTCGACTCGCGAGGGCGAGGCGCGCTCCGACGACGTTCGCTGGATCCGCAGCTACGTCCTCGGGGAGGAGGCCGGCGGCCTGGGCACCGTGTGCATCTACGAGGCCACGAGCCCCGAGGCGATTCGCGCGCACGCAGCGGCCGCCGATCTGGCGGTCGACGAGATCATTCCCGTCGCGGACACTGTCATCGTGCGGCCCGACCCGGTCGCCGTCGCCTGATCGCACGAACTTGCCGGCCGGGTGAGCGCGACGAGCGACCCCAAAGTGGTGAGCACCGCGGCCCGCTTCGCGGCGCCTCCCGGCCGGCCGGGAGCCGGTCCGCTGCCGCCACCCGGCCGGCAGGACCCTCTGTACTCTCTCGCCGTGTCAGCGGTCCCTGGAGCGGCGCGCGTGCGGTTGGGCGAGTTGGTCGCGATGCTCTCGCTCGCGACCGACCTCGGGCTGGGACTGCCGATGGAGCACGTGCTGCGCCAGTCGCTGATCGCGTTGCGCCTCGCGGAGCGGGTCGGTCTCGATGACGAGCAACGGGCCAGCGTGTTCTATGTCTCGCTGCTGGCGTGGGTCGGCTGCTGGGTCGACGCCTACGACCAGGCCAAGTGGTGGGGCGACGACCAGGCGATCAAAGTCAGGATCTACGACTACGGGCGCAACCCGACCGGCATGCAGGGCGCTCGGTATGCGCTCGGCGCACTTGGAGCCGGCAAGCCCGCACTCGAACGGATGCGGGTCGGCGCGGCGTTCGTCGCTGGCGGGCACCGCGAGGTCGGCGGCGTCGCGACCCGGCACTGCCAGGCCGCGTACGGGCTCGCGCTGCGGATCGGAATCGCGCGCCCGGTCGCCGATGACCTGCTTCAGACCTGGGAGCGGTGGGACGGGCGCGGCCAACCGAACGGCCTCAAGCACGACGAGATCGCGCAGTCGGTCCGGCTGATTGCGGTCGGCGACGTCGCCGCGTTCCACGAGCGCGAGCGCGACGTCGAGCATGCAATGGCCAAGACCCGCGCGTACGCGGGCACGCTGCTGGACCCCGCGCTCGTCGAGGCCTACTGCGACTGCGCGCCGACGCTGCTCGCCGACGTCGGCGAGGCCGGCACGTGGGCCGCGGTGCTCGACTCCGAGCCCGGGCTCGGGGTGACGATGTCGGACGGCGCGTTCGTCACGGCGATCGAGGCGATCGCGGACTTCGCCGACGTCAAGTCCCCGTTCACGATCGGGCACTCCCGCGCCGTCGGTGACCTGGCCGGGGAGGCGGCGCAGGCGGTGGGGCTGCCCGCCGCCGAGGCGACGATGATCCGCCGCGCCGGGCTGCTGCAGGACATCGGGCGGCTCGGCGTCTCCAACGCGATCTGGGACAAGCCGGGGCCGCTGACGCAGTCCGAGCTCGAGCGCGTGCGCCTGCACCCGTACCTCACCGAGCGCATGCTGTCGTCATCGCTGGCGCTCGCGCCGCTCGGCGCGCTGGGCGTGCTGCACCACGAGCGGATGGACGGGTCGGGATATCCGCGCCGGCTGGGCGGCGCCGCGATCCCGCCCGCCGGGCGGATCCTGGCGGCCGCCGACGTCTATCGCGCGCTGCTCGAGCCGCGGCCGCACCGCGACGCGCTGTCGCCCGAAGACGCACGCGCCGAGATCACGCGCGAGGTGCGCGCGGGGCGGCTCGACGGCGACGCGGTCGATGCGGTCCTGCGCTGCGCGGGACATCGGGTCGGGCGCCGGCGGGATCTGCCGGCGGGGCTGACCGCGCGCGAGCTCGAGGTCCTGCGGCTGCTGGCGCTCGGGCTCTCCAACCGTCAGATCGCGGAGCGGCTCGTCGTGTCGCGGCGCACAGTCGCGAGCCACGTCGAGCACATCTTCGCCAAGACCAACACCTCGAACCGCGCGATGGCGAGCCTGTTCGCCGCCCAGCGCGGGCTGCTCACCGAGGACGCCGCCTGAGCCATTCGGAGACGGCGTCGCGCACGGCCTGGATGTCGCTCTTGAGGCCGTGGTCGCCGCGCACCCGGACGACCTCGCGGCCGGGCGCCGCTGACGGCATCCCGAACCGGTCGGTCATGCCCTGCACGACGAGCACCGGGACGTGGGGCAGGTCGAGCTCGTCCTGACGCGACACGCCCTTGGGCGAGACGAGCGGGAACGCGAGGCACAGCACGGCGGTCGCGCCGCAGTCAGCGGCCGTGCGGCACGCCACCCGCGCGCCCGAGGAGCGCCCGCCGACGATCAGCGTCAGCCCGTCGAGCGGGCCGGCGGTGAGCCTCGCGACGACCGCGAGCCACGCCTCGTCCAGCCGCGGAGCCGGCGCTGGGCTGCGCCGACCCGCGACGCGGTAGGGCTGCTCGACGAGCGCGACCGACACGCCGGCCACGAGCGCCGCGTCGCGCGCCGCGCGCAGGTCTGGTGCGTCGGTCCCGCCGCCCGCGCCGTGCCCGAGCACCAGCGCCGCCCAGGGGTCCTGCGCCGCGATCACCCGGGCGCGGGCCCGGCCCACTGGCGTCGCGATGCTGATGGCCCTGGCCATAGCACCAAGGATTCCATCCCCGACGCGTTGACCATTCGTAGGTCCCTGTGGACAATCGCGACATGCGTCGCAGCGTTGTCGTGGCGGCAGCGGCAATCGTGGGGACGGTGGTCGTGGCGCTGGCCGCAGCCGACGCGACGACGCGCCACTCCGCGGCCGACTGCGCGCACCAATCGTTCGCCCCGACGCTGCGGTTCCGCGGAGCGGGCTCGGTCGTCGTCGGCCCGCTCTCGTTCGCCGGCAACGGCTACGCCCACATCGATCTCACGGTAACCCCGCCCGACTACCTCAAGACGGGGGCAGTCGTGCTTCGCGGCCACACGGTGAAGATGGTGATCGTCCAGTCCCCGCGCACGACTGGGTTCGTCGGGATGCCCGAGGGTGGCAGCTACCACTTCGCCGACTCCCGACGGAGCGTGACGTTGGAGGCGTGCGGGCGTCACCAGCGGACGAGTGAGACCAGCGACGGACGGCCGGCCACGTTCTGGTCAGGCGGGTTCACCAAGCCCGCGGCGCCAGCCTGCGTCCCGATCGATGTCTACGTCGACCGCTCGCGCCGGGCCCGCCGCATCGTGCTGTCGTTCGGCGCCGGCGACTGCCCGCAGACATGACGCCGTAGGCCGCGCGCGTGCCGCTGCGCCGTCGCCCGCCGTGGCTGACGTTGCCCGGGCTCGAGCCGGTCAGCCGCGAGTTCGGCTTCGAGCGCGGCGGGCCCGTCGACCGCTGGTACATCGAGCGCTTCCTCGACGCCCATCGCGCTACGACGTGAGTCCGGCGATCCCGTTGCGCATCAGCGCCGCGGCCAGCAGGACGAGAATGACGAGGAAGACGGTGCGGCCGTGGCGCTCGAGCCAACCGCGCGCCCTACGCAGCCGCGCGACCGTCCGGTCCGGGGCGATGCTCAGCGCGATGAGTGCGAGTCCGAGCGGTAGCAGCGAGACGAGCGAGAAGAACAGCCAGTCGACCGCGTACTGCCCCGTGCTGGGGTCGGTCTCGGAGATCGACTTAAGGGCGATCGGGATGAACCCGCCGGGGTTGGCGAGCGCGGCGCCAGCACCGATGACCGCCAGGACCGGGGCCGATGTGATCGCGCCGATCTGCTCGACCATCTTCGCGGTGCGCTGCGGGTTGGCGGGTCGCCGTGCCGCGATCACGACGACGACGATGATCGCCAGCGCGGCGATCACGTCGAGGACCGCAACCCAGGTCTTCGGCGTGCTGGGGTCATCCGCCGCCGCGACGTCACCGATCACGAACGCCGCCAGGATGCCGATCGCGAGCGTCGCCCCGAGCGCGCCGACGTAGAACCAGAAGCCGGTCCTGCGCGGGCGGTCGCCGAGCACGAGCGCGAGCACGGAGAACGTCAGTGTGGTCGGGGAGAGCATCGCGGCGAGCGCCGTCAATGCGAGCTCGGTGTCGATCCAGCCCATCGGGTCGCGTACGACCATATCCGGGCCAGGCACCGGATCTGGGTGATATGCCCCCGGCTGGGCTCGAACCAGCGACCGACGGATTAAAAGTCCGCTGCTCTACCAACTGAGCTACAGGGGCGCGGCTGCTGACGATAGTGGGCAGCGGCGCGCGTGTCCGGTAGCTTCGCCCGATGGCCATCAAGAAGCCGGACCGCCAGACCGTCGACCTCAGCGACTATCCGGAGATGGTTGTTGTCTACCTCGGGATGCGGGTCCGCCGGCCGCGCGGCCTGCTGCGCCTGATCGGCCTCGGTCCGCAGATCCAGAAGTCGTGGAAGGCAAAGCCCGACGGGCTGCTGCTGCACGAGGACCTGATCTGGTCGCTGTTTCCGCCGCACGCCGGGATGCGCCAGTACTGGCGCGACTACGACAGCCTCGAGCGCTGGACGCGCTCCGAGCCCCACAAGCTGTGGTGGCGCCAGTTCATGCGCGACACCGGTGGAACCGGCTTCTGGCACGAGGCGTACTTCATGGCCGGCGGCGCCGAGGCGATCTACGCCGACATCAAGCCCATCGGCTACGGCCAGTTTGCGCCGCTCGTGCCCGCGCGCGGCGCGATGTTCTCGAGCCGCCGGCGCGCCGCGCGTGACGGCGCGGCGGCCGAGCCGATCGTCGCCGAGCAGGAGTTCTACGCCGGCGCCCCGCCGGCGGCCTAGCGACACACAACCTTCTTCTTGGCGACCTTGCACTTCGGCAAGCGGCCGAAGCGCCGCTTGGCCGCCGCGACGCGCTTGAACGCACGCTGTGCAAGCCGGCCCTCGCGCAACGGCGCGACCGCGCGAACCGTGACCTTCCCCGACACCGATGCGTCAATGCCGCCGATGCGCACCGATCGGCGCTTTGTGGCGGCGAACACCTGGCGGCCGTTCGATGCGGTGACCGCGATCTCGTAGGAGTCCGCGTCGGCAACCGTCGCCCACGAGATCGCGAGCTTGTTGGGCTTTCCCCGACGAACGGTCAGGCGCTTCGGAGCACCGAGGATCGGTGACGGCGGCGTGAAGCGGGTGACGGTCTTGGTCTCGGCGGCGAGACCGTCAAGCGAGAACTGCGCGACGATCTGGCGGGCCGATCGACCCGGAGCCGCCGTGAACCTGATCGTGCCGTGCCCGCCGCCGCTGACCGTGCCGATGACGTGGGAGTCGCCGCCGGAGACGTCGGAGAACGTCACCGTCTGGTCGGGCCGGGAGAGGACGGAGTAGTGCAGCACCCGCTTGGTCCCTGTGCCCGTGACCCGTCCGCTCACCCGCGCAGCCGCCGGGTCCGACGCCTTGCTCACCGCCGTGACCGGGGCCGACAGCGGCTGCAACGCGATCCGGTAGGCGCCTGCCGCGGCGTGCTCGAAGCCGACCGTCGTGAAGTGGCCTTCGATGCCGTCGTATCGAACGACCCTCAGCTTGCCGCCGGGGCTGTAGTCCACACCGGCGTCGGTCGACGACAGCGACTGCCCGCCGGGTCCGGTCACGGTGACGCGCGGCGCTTCAGTGGCCGCGTCGAGCCGCATCGCCTGACTCGGCGCGCCGGCCTTGACGGTCACCCCGTACGACGCGTCCGTCCCGGAGGCCCGCAGCGAGCGCGATGGGTTGATGTCGATCTTGAACCGTGACCACTTGCAGCCGTCGAACGGCCAGATGATCGGCGTCTGCGGATGCGACCACTGCACGCCGCCGCCGATGTGCACCGGGCCGACCTCGAGGCACGCACCGGCGCCGCCCTCGAGACCGGGGCCGCGCGAGAAGTTCGCAACCGACCCGGCACAGATGCCCTTGACGGCGATCAGGCATGCGCGGATGTCGCCGTGCAGGTTGTAGGCCTGCTTGAGGACGTCGTACTGACCGCTGACGCTGCCCGAGTAGCTGATGATCCCCAGCACGTTGAGGCTCGCGCTGCCGCCGACCGAGATGAAGCCGGGGAACTCGTAGAGCAGATAGCCGCCGGCGAGCGTCGTGTCGCCGATCACCGGCAGCGTCAGGATCTCGTCGGCGCCCATCGCGATCAGCGGGCGGGTGAGCGCCATGCTGTAGTAGTTGGGCGGGAACGTGTCACCGACCTCGTCGTGACGCAGGAAGTACGGCGCCGCGGCGCTCGGGGCGGCGTAGACGATGCGGCCGTCGACCTTGATGAACTGACCGATCCCGATCCGCCCGTGGCCGAACAGCCGCGACGGGTTCAGCCCGAAGCCGGCGCCCACGTTCTCGAGGAACACGCCGGGGGCCA
>Ga0066903_100007221_pt1 | contig 10035 bp, 6 predicted proteins | sample PanSoiMetaGPlot1_FD_67491 | JGI IMG/M metagenome (GOLD analysis project Ga0066903, IMG submission 67491) | Tropical forest soil microbial communities from Panama analyzed to predict greenhouse gas emissions - Panama Soil - Plot 1 (version 2) | ecosystem: Environmental > Terrestrial > Soil >... | reverse complement strand
CTCCGGCCTCAAGCCCGGAGAGGTTGTAATAATCGAGGGAGCCTATGGCCTGCCGGACAAAACCAAGGTGAAGATTGAGAAGCCGGAAAGTTCTGCGACTTCCGGAGGAGCACCTCAGGACAAGGACGATGAGACCGCCGCCAAGGCCAAGCCCCAGAAAGCCAATGCCGTGAAGGACAAGGGCAAAAAGGACTAGTCCCAATGGCGGATGAACCGAAGGTCAGGAACGGAACAGCGGCCCGCATCGCGGGCTTCCGACAGCACTGGCTGATCCAGAACTCCAAATCGGTCATATTCGTAATCATCGCCGTGGCGCTGGTCGGGGCTTACCAGGCGTTCAATATCCCCGTTGCGGTTTTCCCATCCACGAATTTTCCCCGCATTGTGATCGCCATTGATAACGGTGTAATGCCTATCGACCAGATGATGGTCACCATCACGCGCCCGGTGGAGCAGGCGGTGAACAGCGTGCAGGGGCTGGAGAGCGTGCGTTCCATCACCAGCCGGGGATCGGCGGAAGTGGATTTGTTTTTCAACTGGCAGGTGGACATGTTCCAGACGCTGCAACTGGTCGACGCCGCACTCGCCAGGGTCGAGGCGGAGCTGCCGCCCGGAACGAAGGTCCAGAGCCACCGCCTCACGTTTGCCTCGTTTCCCATCCTGGGTTACAGCCTGACCTCTGACACGGTTTCGCAAACGCGGCTGTGGGAGATGGCGACCTACGAGATAGCGCCTCGCCTGAACCGCATGAACGGCGTAGCCACAGTGATTGTCCAGGGCGGCCAGGAGCCGGAATTTCAAATCACGCCCAGCCCGGCCCGCCTGCTTGAAACGTCCGTGACCGTAACGGATATTCTGAACGCTGTCAAAGCCACAAATCTTGTGGATTCCCCCGGGCTGTTCGAGCGCAATCATCAATTGGTGCTGGGACTGGTCAACGGACAGGCGAGAACCACCGAAGACCTCGGCCGCATCGTCATCAAGAACACTCAAGCTGGAATCCCCGTGCGCATTGGCGACGTGGCCGAGGTCCAGCAATCGGTGAAGCCGCTTTACACGATTGTCCGCGCTGACGGCAGGCCGGCGGTGCTGCTCAATATCAATCGCCAGCCTGACAGCAATACGGTGGTTGTCGCCAACGCCGTGCATGACGAAGTTGACCGCATTCGCCGCGGCCTGCCGCGCGGCATCAAGCTCACCCCTTTCTATGACCAGTCAGACATGGTGCGCGCCGCCATCGGCAGCGTTCGTGACGCCATCCTGCTCGGCCTGCTGCTTTCCGCGATTGTGCTGGTGGTTTTCCTGCGCGACTGGGGCACCTCCGTGGTCGCGGGCCTGGTGATCCCGGTTACGATCTTCGTGACCTTTATCGCGCTCAAACTCCTGAACCAGAGCTTCAATCTGATGACGCTGGGCGGCCTGGCCGCCGCCGTGGGCCTGGTGATCGACGATGCGATTGTGGTGGTGGAGAACATCGTGCTGCATCGCGACGCCGGGGAAGGGAGAATCGAGGCGGTCAAAAGCGCCCTTTCCGAGATCACGGTTCCACTGGTAGGTTCCACGCTCACGCCGATCGTGGTCTTCCTGCCGCTCATCTCGATGACCGGCGTGAACGGAACGTTTTTCCGCGCCCTGGCTGTCACCATGTGCGTCGCGCTGCTTACCTCGCTAGTGCTGGCGCTCACCTGGACGCCGACCCTCAGCCTGTTTCTGTTGCGCCGCAAAGAGCCTGACGTCGCGGCGTCCAGCGAAAGCGCCGACGTTGATCAGGAGATCCGCAAACTGATGGCCGCGGAAGAAGCTTCCATGAAGGGCTTCTTTGGACGCATCATCGAATTCTATGAACGCTGGCTGCGCCGGGCCCTGGAGCATCCGCGCTGGCTGGCCGGCGCCGCAGGGCTGCTGGTGATCGCTTCCTTTGCCTGCTTCACATTGCTGGGCTCAGACCTGCTGCCTGAGATGGATGAGGGCGGCTTCATCCTGGACTATCTGACGCCGCCGGGCAGCTCTCTCGCGGAAACGGACCGCATGATCGGCCACATTGAACAGATGCTGCGCGAAATGCCGGAGGTGGAGAGCACGTCGCGCCGCACCGGTTTGCAGCTTGGATTGGCTGCGGTGACGGAAGCCAACCGGGGCGACCTTACCGTGAAGCTCAAGGCCAAACGGAGCCGCGCGACCGACGAGGTGATCGCCGACGTGCGTGCCCGCATCAAGCGCGAGGAACCAGCCGTGGACGTGGATTTCCCGCTTATTCTCCAGGACATGATCGGCGACCTGACCGGTGAGCCGCAGCCGGTGGTCATCAAATTGTTTTCTGAAGATGCAAAACTTCTGGAGGAGCAGGCCCCGCGAGTCGCCGAGGCCATTGAGAACATCGGCGCGCGGACGCTGCTGGGAAAGGAGGTGAAGCCCGTGGTCGATGTCCGCAATGGAATTGACGACTCCACCAGCGGGCCGGCGGCGGAGTTCCGTGTGAACCCCATGGTAGCGGCCAAAGCGGGCTTCACCGCGGAAGAAGTCTCTACGGACGCCAGCGCGCTGCTGCAGGGAGTAACGGCGGCCAATCCCGTGGTGGCGAACAACCGCGCGTACAACATCCGCGTGCGCTTTCCCGAGCAATACCGCGGCTCCTTGGAGGCAATGAGCGGCACGGTGCTGGTGAGTTCGGCGGGGCGGACGGCAACACTGGGATCGCTGGCCCAGCTGACCGAGCTGCCAGGACAGACAGAGATCACCCGGGAAAACCTGCAGCGCATGGTGGAAGTAACCGCGCGGCTGGAGAACATGAGCCTGGGCGCCGGCGTAGCCAGGGTGCAAGGCGTGGTTGCAGGTTTGCATCTGCCTGCGTCGATTCGCGTGGTCTATGGCGGTCTCTATGCTCAGCAGCAGAAGAACTTTCGTGACATGGCCGTGGTCCTGGGGCTGGCGATCATCCTGGTGTTCACGGTGTTGCTGTTTGAGTTTCGCAGCTTTTCCGCGCCCACGGCCATCCTGAGTTCAGCCCTGCTTTCGATTTCCGGGGTCTTCCTGGCGTTGCTGGTTACCGGCGAGACGGTGAATCTGGCATCGCTGATGGGACTGATCATGGTGATCGGCATCGTGGCGAAAAACGGCATTCTGTTGCTGGACGCCCACCAGAAATTCGCGCATGCGGGATTTGAGCCGGAGGAAGCGATGATCCAGGCCGGGCGTCGCCGCCTGCGTCCGATCTTTATGACCGCCCTGGCGACCGTTGCGGGGATGCTGCCCCTGGCCTTTGCCCTGGGCGCGGGGTCGGAGATGTTGCAGCCGCTGGCCATAGCGGTAGTCGGCGGAATTCTGGTTTCCATGGTGCTCTCTCTCATTGTGACCCCTGCTGTCTACTTCTACCTGGAAAAGAAGAAACCCCTGCCGAACAACGCGTGAATTTCACCTTTCTGGCACTCATCTCTAACTTGCAATCGAAAAAGTAACCATTTTGCAAGATTGACGCTCTATATCGAAGGCGGAGCATTATGTTGATCGGCGGACTTAGTGGTCGCCGATACGGGAAACTGTTTGATTTCCCTAAGGTGTTCACGCTATAGTCCGGTTTGTAAGATGCGGCGTCTTCTGGCCATCACGACGATCCTTACCTTGCTGTGTTCCCTCGTGTCGCCCGTGGTGGCGGCATGCTCGGAGACCGGCAAGCCTGCGTCGTGCCACGCCGAACCGGTGCCCCACTGCGATCGGGCGATGCACCATCATGATCACGGTGGCGCTCCGCCGGCAAAATCCGTTTCGGCCGGCATGAGCGAGGCAGGCTGTCCGATGGATTGCTGCGCGCCCAGCCATCGCCAGAGCGCAGCGGCTTCTGATGGGTCTTCAATCCTGCCCTCGCCAGCCGTGAGCAACCAGAACTTCAACTCTGTTTTGGTCACGTTCACCAGCGCCGGTTTCTCTTCCCATACTGATCGCGGCCCACCCCGCGCATAGCGGTTGACGCCGGCCGCGGCCTGGAAAACGGTCCGGGTCTCGGTGCATTGGCCTGATTCCCCTGAAGCAGCATTTTGATAACGCCGCCGCGCGCCGGTTGTTGGTCGCGCAGCGAATAGCGGCTTCCTGGGAGCTTTCGGCCGGTCATCCTTTACGCGATCAAGATGCGAAACCGAGCGGTTTCGTTTGGGGAAACGAAAATGTCAAGACGATTGATTGCATTCATAATTCTTGTGGTGCTGCTGGCGTACTTGCCCGTCTTTGCATCAGTTTTCGGGACGGTCAAGGCGATCGTTCATGATCCTCAGCACCGTCCGGTGCAGGGCGTGCAGGTCGATGTCCAGAGCCGCACTTCGGCTTTGAAGACTTCGGCGATTACCAACGATGAAGGAATCGCCACCGTGCTCAACGTTCCTGTAGGCGAATACGAGGTCAAGATCACAGCTCCGGGATTCGCTCCGGCGGCGCAAGCGGTGACGGTGACCTCCGGCAACGTGCAGGAGCTGCATTTTGCCCTGGCGCTGCCGACCTTCCATGAGACGGTGGAAGTCTCGGGCCTGCCGGAGCAGGTCAATCCGGAGTCGCCGACCCCGCAGACGCTGGTGAACCGCAACGATATCGCGCGGACGCCGGGCGCGGACCGCACCAACAGCATGTCGATGATCACGGACTTTGTCCCTGGCGCTGCCATGGTCCATGACCAGCTGCACATTCGCGGCGGACACCAGGTCTCGTGGGCCATTGACGGCGTGCCCGTGCCCAACACCAACATCGCCACCAACGTGGGACCGCAATTCGATCCCAAGGACATCGATTACATGGAGGTGCAGCGCGGCAGCTTCTCCTCGGAGTCCGGCGATCGCACGTATGGTGTCTTCAATGTGATCACGCGCTCCGGCTTTGAGCGATCCCGCCAGGGCGAGCTCGTGACCAGCTACGGCAGCTTCAACTCCACCGATAACCAGCTGAGCTTCGGCGATCACAATGACCGATCGGCCTATTACTTCAGCTTGAACGGCAATCGCACCGACCATGGGCTGGAGACGCCCACCAGCGACAACCTCCATAACCAGGCTGCGGGCGGCGGCCTGTTCACGTCATTGATCCTGAATGCCACGCCCAACGACCAGCTCCGGTTCGTGGGTTCGGCGCGGACCGATTATTTCCAGGTACCGAACGATCCCGATCTTCAATTGGCGGGCGTGCGCGATCGCGTCCGCGAACAGGATTTCTTCGGCAATTTCTCCTGGGTGCACACCATCGGCTCGGGTGTCGTGTTCACGCTTGCCCCTTCGTACCATTTCAATCGCGCCGCATTTGAAGGGCTGGGCGCCGCCAATGAGCGCCTGGTGACGACGCAGAACCGGGCTTCCTCCTATGCCGGAGGACAGGCTTCGCTCAGCGTGGTGAAGGGCAGGCATAACGCAAAGGCCGGCGCGTACGGTTTTTACCAGCACGACAACACGCTGTTTGCCCTCAGCGGCACGAATGACAACGGAGCCGCCATTGACGCGCGTCCACCGCGGCAAAAGGTGGGTGGCCAGCTGGAGGCTGTCTGGTTGGAAGACCAGTACAAGGCGGCATCCTGGCTCAATCTCACGGCCGGCGTGCGCTTCACCCGGTTTTCCGGCCTGGTTACGGAGACCGCGGGCAGTCCGCGCCTGGGCGTAGCTATTCAGCTTCCGCGCCTGCACTGGGTTCTCCGCGGAGCCTATAGCCGCTACTACCAGGCGCCGCCGCTCGATACCGTCTCCGACGCGATCCTGACGGCATCGCCTGAGCAGGGATTTCTGCCGTTGCGGGGAGAACGCGATGAGCAGCACGAAATCGGCCTGACCATTCCCACGCACGGCTGGACGCTCGACTTTGACTACTTCCGCACCGGGGCGCACAATTTCTTCGACCATGACGCCATCGGTAATTCCAATCTGTTCATCCCGCTCACCATCGAGGGCGCGCGCATTGTCGGCTACGAGGCCACCGTGCGGTCACCCAAACTCTTCCGCAGGATTGATCTGCACGCGGCGTATTCACGCCAGACGGTGGAAGGCTCGGGCGGGGTTACCGGCGGGCTGACCGATTTCACGCCTCCGGAGGAAGGCCCGTTCTTTCTTGACCACGACCAGCGGCACACGCTGAGCGCCGGATTCACCAGCACGCTGCCGCAAAAAACCTGGGTCTCCGGCAACGTGTACGCGGGGTCCGGCTTCCTTGACGGCGACGGTCCGGGCCATCTGCCTGCTTACGCAACCGTTGATGTGGCCGTGGGACGCTCCTTCGGCGAGAACTGGTCGGCGAAAATCACCGCCACAAATCTCGCCGACAAGCGCTACTTCATTGATCGCAGCAACAGCTTTGGCGGTTCGCACGTAAACGATCCACGAATGGTAGCGGTGCAGGTGCGCTACCGGTTCCATTATTAGCGCCTGCGCCGGCCTCGCTCCCGTACGATGCTGAATCGACTTTGGATTCAGCATCGGACTTTTTTGTGCGGAAATTGTTTTCCGCGGCGGCGATCATCCGGCCTTCGTCGCCAAAATCCGTTTGTGATTGTCGCGCGTAATTCACGTGAAAGGCGAGACAGTCGCTACGGAGAGAAAAGAATGAAAACCAAATTGTTTGCCGTTGCGGGCGCCCTGGCGCTGGTTGCAACGGCCATGCTGGCCGCCGCCAAGAACCCCATGGTGGGCGGCCAGGAGATGTTCCCCACCAAAAACATTGTGCAGAACGCGGTGAATTCCGCCGACCATACCACGCTTGTTGCCGCGGTCAAGGCGGCCGGACTGGTGGAGACGCTTGCAAGCCCCGGACCGTTTACCGTGTTTGCCCCCACCAATGCTGCCTTCTCCAAGCTCCCGGCCGGTGCCGTGGACAACCTGTTGAAACCGGAAAACCTTGATTCGCTCAAGAAGGTGCTTACCTACCACGTGGTAGCGGGAAGGTTGAGCGCTTCCGATCTCAAGAAGAAAATCAGGGAAGGCAACGGAACCGCTGAACTCGCCACGGTCGAGGGCGGCAAGCTCTGGTTCACGCTGCACCAGGGCAAGCACATCATGCTGAAGGATGAAAAGGGCGGGACGGCGCTGGTCACGATCGCTGACGTCTTCCAGTCGAACGGGGTGATCCACGTCATCGACACCGTAGTAATGCCGAACTGAAGCTTAACTGCTTCCTCTCCTTCTTTTGAGGCGCCCTGCCAAGAGCGCCTCCCTTTTTTGGCCGGGTTCCACGGCATTTGGAGCACGACGAGTGGACAAAAAAGAAACAGGGCACCCCAAGCCCGCCGCCATCCCGAGCTTCGTAAATGAGGACGCGCCGTCATCAGCGTCCGAATAGGAGCGAGGGACCTTGCGGTTTCAGTGTGCACTCACCAAATTAGGTAACACAGGGTCCCTCTGGCCTGCTCCCACCCCAACGCGCAACACAGGCGCGCTTGGGGACCCCGGACTCGCGCGCTGGTCTGCCCATTCACGCCAAATGCGGGCGTGAATGGTGACCCCCAAAAACGCGCGCTCGCTTCACGGCCATCGGGATGACGACTATTTGGACTTAGAACCGGATATGCCCGTTTGAGAAATACGGGAGGTTACGGTGGTGGAAGAGGATTGATGAGCAGCAATCGCCTTTCTTATGGCCGCTTGTGGCGCCTTGTCATTGAAGCTCACCGCGCCCTCTTTGAGCTCTACGCCGAGCTTCTTCCAGAGTTGGTCCAGATCGACGGGCGAGGGTTTGTCGCGCATCTGGCGGTACAGGTCGCGTAGAACATGCGTGCCCGTGGCTTTGTCGCCCAGAGCGAGTGTGCGTTCGATTTCCCAATCCTTGCTGATCTCGCCGCCGCCGTTCAGAACCCCGCGCAGGGCATCCTGCAGGCTCTTGCGGTTGCTGGTGCGTTCGCGGATGGTCACGTCAGCCACCAGGCAGAACAATGCGCCGCCCCAGTAGGTGCGTCCCCAGGTGTGCGTATTGTCGAGCCCTTCGTCACCCGGGGCGGGTTGGCCCTTGGGCATATCACGGATGAACGTCCGCCAAAATTCGTTCAAGGACATTAAGCCGACGCGTACCCGGGCCACCGGCTCAACATAGGTTGAGATTCCTTCCTCGATCCAATGCTGGTCATCAGGCATGGAGGGGAAAGCGAGATGGATCATCTCATGGATCAGCACCCAATCGTCTTTGGTTTCGGCGAGCTCGGTGTCACGGCCGACGCTGATCAGAATGAGCCCGCCGTCTTTCGCATAAGTCACGCCGTGGCGAATGCCGGAGCCGGACCGGCTGCGGATCCTGAGAGTGAGATGCGGGACCGGGAAGCGTCCGTAGTAAGTGGAGACGGCGTTGGCCGCGCCTTTCACCCAGCCCAGCAGCTCCTGCCGGGAAAGCTTCATAGGCTCATCCGGCAGCGTCACACTGATCTGCCCGCCGGAAACGCGCAGCACGGCGGCATCAGCTTCGCGTTCCTGGGCAAGGCAGGCAAAGCACGGCCCAGGAACAGTCATGGCTAGAATCGCGAAGCGAAAAATGTACGCGAGGCTGCCGGCCCTCATGATCAACAGACTATCACCTGCTCAGGTGCTTGCGGCTGCTGCCTGGGCTCGCTTGCGCTTCGCTGCAATCAAGTGATCAAGCGACAGCTTTCCGGGGCCAAAGATCAGCACCAGAAGCGAGACCAGCAGGAATGGAAAGGGGTCCGCGGCGTAGAACTTACCCGATTCCTCTGAAAAGAACGAGGCAAGCGCTTCGCGGTCGGCGATCACATAGGCCATGATCATGTTGATCAGCAAGGGTAGCGCGATCAGCCGCGAAGCCAGGCCAAGAATCAGCAGGATTCCGCCCACGGTTTCGAGCGCAGCGTTGAAATATGCGTTCAACGCAGGCGCCGGGACGTGCAAATCCGTGAAGAAGGCAATGGTTTTGTCCGCGTGTGTGATCTTGCCCCAGCCGCTCTCCAGGAACAACCATCCCCAATAGACGCGTATCAGCAGCAGGAAGGGGGATTGGAGGGAGTTTGCAGCAGTGACCAGCCATCCGTACAGCATCGCAACTTTCGCGATCAGGGCTTTCATGATTGTGTTGTAGCCTCCGGATTGCGGCAGAACCATCCCAGGGCTGACCAGTTGGCGAACCAGTCATGCACATGCTCCATTACGCGCTCCAGTTTTTTGCCTGACCAGTTTACGGACGACTCGATGGCCTGGGAGAGCGGCTTGCCCTCTTGCAGAGCGCGCAGCAAGGCGAATGCCTCGGGTTTCAGGCGCTTGAAGTAAACGACGTTCTCCTGCCGGTGCACAGCGACGTATGTCTTCTTGGCTCCGGGCAGCGTGTAGTGCTTTTCCGGCTCGGCGTGAGAATGCTCCATGATCACCACATTGCTGGCAATGTCGCTCTCCGGATCCGTGGTTTCGCGGACGCTCAACAGAAACTGGTCTACCGGATAAGCTAGATCGAGCAGGAACAGGTTGGGTTGCAGATGGAAAACCGGGTCTTCGCCGAGCGCCGCGAGCTCTTCCTGGGTCAGCTTGGGAAATTCCGCCCGGTCAAACGCCTCGATGTCGGCCCATTCCAGGCGCACCATGTCGAGCGCGATCCGTTCCTTCCCGGGAGTGAATTCCGCATGCCGGCGCAGCCAGGCTTCAAGTCGCGAACCGAGATCGCGCAAGGTAAAGGATTCCGAGGGCAATTCAGTGAGATATCCCAGCAGGATTTTGTCGAACTGTTGTTGTCCTACGACGGCGCGGAGGCCGGGAAAATCATCGGCCAGTGAAGAGAGAATGCGGAACCAGTAAACCCGGTTGTAGATCTCCAGGCGCTCGGCGGAGGTAAGCCGGTCATTGGGCTTGATGATCTCGTCGGCGATCTTCGTGGTAGAGCGGCCGTCAAGCGTCTGCTCACGCATGCGCTCATCTTCGGTGAGGGGCTGGCGAATCACCTCGAAGACCGCGCGCTGCATCTGCTCCAGGTTCATGACGCCACCGCCGTGTTCGCTGGAACATACTTCTTGGCTTTAAGCGCCTCGCGGTGCACTTCTTCGAAAGACGGGATGTGGTCGTCCCACTCCAGGAGCGTGGCCGTTGGGCCAACCAG
>Ga0066903_100007220_pt1 | contig 10036 bp, 9 predicted proteins | sample PanSoiMetaGPlot1_FD_67491 | JGI IMG/M metagenome (GOLD analysis project Ga0066903, IMG submission 67491) | Tropical forest soil microbial communities from Panama analyzed to predict greenhouse gas emissions - Panama Soil - Plot 1 (version 2) | ecosystem: Environmental > Terrestrial > Soil >... | reverse complement strand
CGACGGCACCATGCACAGATCGAGCGACGGCGGGACGACGCCGGTGTGTGTCGTCTCGACGAATTCTGCACGCGCGAGCCGCGCCTGCACGTCGGAGAGCAACTCCGGTGACAGCACACGCGGAAGTTTGACCCAATGATGACGATCGAACTGTGCGCGCAGCTCGGCAATTCGAGCGTCGGGTGCGTCGACGAGTGCGCCGGTGCGCGAGACCTCCAGCATCAGGCGACCTCGAATCGAGCGCAGTTCCCGATATGATCTGCGACCGCGCAAGAAAGTTCCTCCCACGCATCGAGACGCCGCGGTGACGACAGGCGCCATACAGGCACCTGCCGGGCGAGCGACGCAAGCTGGTCGAGCTGGCGCGCGAGCATGGTGCGATCGTCGAGCGCCAGCCGGTAGCTCTGCTCCACGAGCGCAATCGTCGCCGCACGCGGCGCGATCGGCTCGAACCGGATCGAAGGCGCGGGCACCCGGTCGAGAATGTAGATGGCCGCCAGCGGAAGCGGGCACGTTACGAACGTGTAGCCGTCGCGGTAGCGTCGCTTCGCCAATAGCGGCGCGTCCTCGTTCATTGCGGCACGGTCGGCCAATGCCGCCGAATCCTCCCAGACGCGCAGCGAGGGATAGGACGGCGTGGCAAGGTGGGAAGGAATCGAAGGGAGCGGAGGAGCCGAAGGCGCGGGTGCGGGTTCGACCAACAGACCATCATCCGCTCCGATCCCGTGACCTGAGCGGCCGAGTGCAAGCGCGAGCGTGGACTTTCCCGCGCCACCGGGCCCGATGAACGCGGCGAAGCGGCCGTCCACGGCGACGCTGCTCCCGTGCAGGACGAGCGCATCGAGGCTGAACGTCAGCGGCAGCACCTGATCGAGAAGGAAGTGCCGCAACATCGAATCGGGGCTGTCTCGCGGTTGGCAGACGATAGAGCGTGCGGCGCGATCGATCACGAAGTCGGCCCGCCCTACGTACCGGATTCCGTAGCCGGCGGGCGTACGCCGTGCGCGCACCCACGGCGTGTCGTGTTCGGTCGGCCAAATCTCGAACCAGGCGAGATCGCCATCCTCGAGCGAACCGATGCGGAATCGCCAGTCAGGCGGGCCCGCACACGGCGCGATCTCCGGCAGCGGAACCTCGCTGGCCAGCCGCCGGCCGTATACGGGATACACGCTGGTCAATCGAAGACCCCGTACCCGGCAACGACCTCGGCCACAAAGGCCTGCGCGCCATCGTCCGACGCGAACAAGTCGGGGTGACGACGGCGCATCTCGCGTTCGATCTCGGCGATCGATCGATCGCCGTCGCACAGCTCGAGGAGCGTACGGCGCGCCAGTCCGCGCGGCGTCAGCCTTGGCCGCGATGCCGGGTGCTGGGCTTTCAGATCCTCGCGGGTCAGCAGCATGCCGCCAAGTGTCGAATGTTTCATGCGTGTCACGCCGCTGGCTGTCGTCACCTCTACGCTCCAGCTGACGACCATGTCGCGTGGACGCACGCGAAGGTCCAGGTCCAGGCGATCGCCGGCGCGAACCGTGACCGCCGGGTGGAGCGGCAGGAACACGTTGCGCCGGCCGATCCGATTCGGGGCGCCCGGCGCGTTGGTCATCACGATCGACGGATCGCTATCGGTCATTCGCGCGGCGAACCAGCACGCCAGCCCGTGCAAACGCCCGGCGCGCGTCATGCGCGTGCTGCCGTCGATGCGAAGCACGGCATCAGCCTCCATCGGACGGAAGTCCGCCGAAATGGGAACCGACGACAGGAGCTCGTGACGATGAACCGTGCGCGGATAACCCGTGTTACGCGACCAGGCAAGCGCGGCGTCCGTGTGGAAACCGGCAACCGGAGCGCTCCAGAACTCGACGTTCGCGTGGGCGGCGTCCTGCTCGACTGGCGCCGCAGTGATCGCGATCGAGCCCGGGATGACTCGGGCATCGGGCTTCAACCAGCGGCGCACGTCCGCGTAGACGTCGAAGACGCCCGCGTCGAATCCCATGCGCCCGATGAGATCGCTCAGCACGACATCCGCCAGCTCGGGCAGCCGGGCTTCGCTCGAGTGCGCGCGCAGGAAGATGATGCGATCGTCGAGGCCGTTGGCGTGCGCGAGCGCGCGCGCGAGCTCGATCATGCCGCCGTTTTCGATCGCGTAAACGCGCGCGGCGCCGGCGCGGCAGGCGAGAAGACCCAGAATGCCAGTCCCCGCGCCCAGGTCGATGACGACGTCGCCACGGCGGATCGTGGAAGCAATCGCGCGCTCGAACACCTGGAGCCGCGCGCGATCGGAGAGATACTGGCGGTGTTCGTCAACGACAAGCGACATCGGCGTCAGCTGTTTCGGGCTAGAGGCAGGCGCGTCTCCACGAGGTACCCGCGGGCGAATCGTTTTGATTCGTCAGCGTACCCTGCGTCAGCTTGGCGACGGACCCGTACTCCGTCAGGCGCGGGGCTGCGTACGGACGTTTGCGCGCAGCGTCACCCTCTCGTTTGTGCGAATCCGATTTCTCGTCGACGCTCATGAGCGAACGCTCCTGCTACGAATAGGCGGCGCGATACCACAGCTCGACTGCCGCGAGCATCCACAGCCGGGGCAACAGTCCTGCGGATCTCGGGTCCGTCAGCGCTGAGTGTGTGCGGGTCAAATCATACCCCCGAGCCGCCGCATCGGGATCGACCCATCCCGCCTCCGCCACCGCGAGCGTCTCAAAAAAGCGTCGTCCGCCGAGCGCCTCGAACGCCTGCTCGATGACGTGTCCGAAGTCCGCTTTTGTGCCACGGCGAGCGATCGCGTCAGGCAGGTGTGCCGCGCGCCGCAGCACGAATTTCATCGTGCGGTCGCGCCGCCGCTGCCGCTCCGGCAGCCCGAGCGCGAAGGCGATCACAGCGGGATCCCACAACGGATGACGCGGCTCGACGCCGTCTTCGGACGCTCCGCGTTCGCCACTCTCGATGAAGACGCTCGTCCAGCCGCTCCGCAGACTCCAGCAGATTTCCCAGCTTGCGTGCGACACGCCCGGCGGCGGATCCGGAACTGCCGCGCGCGGCGGACGCGGAAGCCTCACCCACGCGGGCGCCTCGGGAATCCGCATGACGAGACGCGCAGGCCGGCGGAGCGCTGTCCTGACGCGCTGTGGCAGCAACGGCCACACGCCGCTGGTGAGCAGGCCTTCCGGCGTCCACCCGGATTCATTCGTCTTCCAGTCTCGCAGGTATCGCACGCCCGCTGCGAGCAGACGTCCACCCGCGAGCAGGTCGGCGTACTGATGCGTGCTGCCGCCAAACAGGAAGTCGCCGCCCGCACCGGTGAGCCCCACTCGCGCGCCAAGTGCGTTGGCGCGGCGGAACAACGGACGGCCGATGAACTCCGACGGCATGTCGGGAAGCACCCGGCGACGCCCCGCCTGCGCGCGATAGTCCGCGCCGTCCATGACGCCCGGATGCACCTCGACCGGGCACAACGGATGCTTCTCGAAGAACGCGGCGCGATACTGTCGCTCGTCGCTTTCAGGCTCGTCGAACACCATCGTCGTCGGATGCGGCGGCGGGACGCCGAGGTCGCGCGCGACGTCCACCGCGGTCGCCAGCACGGACGACGAGTCGATACCGCCCGAGAAGAACAGCAACACCGGTGTCGACGCGCGCATCCGCGCCGCCACCGAGCGTTTCAGGAGGGCACGGCACTCCTGCGCATAATCGTCGTCGCTACGTCGATTGTCCGCGGGTCGCGGCTCGGGCCGCCAGAATTCGCGCACACGGACGCCGCGCTCGTCGGCAACGAGCACATGCCCGGGAGGCACCCGCGAAACGCCTTCGTAGAGCGTGCGAGCGTCGGATGCCGGTTCGAACGACAGTAGATCGGCCAGCGCATTTTCATCGGGCTTCGGCACGACCCGCATCGCGGCGAGCAGTTGGGCGATGTCGCTCGCCAACAGCAGCGTCGAGCCGCGCATGGCCCAGTGAAGCGGACGGTTGCCGAGCGCATCCCGTGCGGCGAGCAACGTTCGCGTCCGCACCTCCCAGGCCAGCAGCGCGAAGTCGCCGTCGAGCAGTGCGATTGCGCGATCGCCGCACGCGGCAATCGCCGCCGCCACGAACGCTGCATCATCGTCTTCCGCGCCGAGGCGTCCGCCGGATGCCGTGCGTGCGGCCAATTCATCGCGTGCATCGAGACGTCCATCGAAGATGACGACACGCGACGCGTCGCGGCACACGTACGGCTGTGATGACGTCAGCTGACCGGGCAGGACGATGCGGTGGAGCTTCGCAAGTGCGGCACCGTCGCCCAACCAGGTGCCTGTGCCATCCGGCGCTCGATGCGGAGCTGCCGCGATGAGCGTGTGAAGATCGTCGAGCGGCGCTGGACCGCGAAACGTGATGGCTGCGGCGACGCCGCTCATGGTTGGCGGGGCGTCGCTACTTCAGTGTCCACAGACCCTTGCCAACGAGCGCGTCGGCGAGCGACAGCAGATCGCGCTCGATCACGTCCGGCGCCGCGTCGTATTCCTCTACGAGCGCGTCGCGGACGGCGCGCAGCGATCCGTCGAGGGCAGCGAGCTGCCAGGCACGCGTGCCGACGGCGTCGAGACCGTAATACATCCCCGTCTCGAGGTTCAGCAGCACGGATTCTCCTTCGAGCTCGCGGAATACCGCGTCATCGCTCGGCGAAACAGTCGAATCGATTACTAGCGCCATGAATGCCCGAAGCTTATCCCAGCTGTTTCACGGACGAAACAGCAATAAACTGCTGACCTGCTTACATTTCTCGTTGACGTGTTCCGAAATGGGACATCGCGGTCACGAGCGTTTTCCCATTGTCCCCGGGGATCGCTCGCGATACCGTACACGCGGTGGTTTTCCCTTCCGGCATGACTATGGCAGTGCCTCGTCAATTCCGGTAACGGCGTACTGGGAGTGACCTACTCAAGGATGGGGATAATCTCGAAGCGGTTGGGGTCGGCCTTGCCGATACTGATGTTGGTCGTGGCGCTTATGATCGCGGCCGACGATCGCGCGACGGCCCAGGCGGCCACGACGATTGTCGGTACCGCGTGGAACGCAGACAACACGCCAATCAAAGGCGCGAACATCCGTCTGCGGAACGTCGTGACCGGCCAGATCGCGGCGGTGACGAAAGCGAACGACGCAGGAGCTTTCACCTTCGACAACGCGGTCGGCGGCAGCTACGTCGTCGAGCTGGTGACCGACTCGGGTCACGTCCGCGCCGTCGGCAACGTATTCACGCTCGCGCCCGGCGAAACGGTGGCCACGTTCGTGCGGGTTCGGGCGAAAGTCCCGTGGGCGTCCGCCATCTTCAACAGCACGGTCGCTGCCGTCGCGACCGTCGCCGCGACTGCAGGAATCGCGGCGATGGCCCCGATGGGCCCCTGCCAGTCGCCGCCCTGTCACTAGACGGAGGGAACCCGTTCCGCGCATGTTCGATGCTCAGGAGATGCCCGCCGCCGGTCCGGGCGACATGTCGCTGCCGCAGGCGGCGCCGTTTCACCAAGCACCGCAATCCGTCCATCTCCTCGATCGGCTGAACGCCCTCTTCCGGCACCGGCGTCTGGCGGGCGCCGCCTTCCTCCTGGTCGTCGCGGTGATGATGATCCAGACGTACGCGACGGTGCCGATGTACCAGACGAGCTCACGGATCATGATCGAGGACGAGAAGGTCACGAACTTCTCGAACCTCAACCCGAACGCACCGACGCTGTTCGCGTCGGACGCGACCGAATACCGCAAGACGCAACAGAGCATCCTCCGCAGTCGTGGCCTCACCAAGCGCGTCGTCGAAAGCCTCGGACTGGATTCCCGCTCGAGCGCGTTCACCCCGGAGGCACAGCCGCGCGATCCGATTTCGCTGCTGCGCGACGCGCGCACGGCGGTGAGCACGTGGGTCCGATCGCTCTTCTCGACGCCGGCGCCGCCATCTCCGCCACGGCGGATGCCTGACGAAGACGCCGAGCAGTCCGCCGTCATCAATGCGTTTCTAAGCGGTGTCGACATCGTGCCCGAGTCGGACACGCGGCTCGTGCAGATCGTCTATCGCCACAGCAATCCGCAGTTTGCCGCGCAAGCTGCCAACGCGATCGCCGACCAGTACACGAGGCAGAACATCCAGCAGCGCGCCCAGGCGACCGAGAAAGTCATCACCTGGGTGCAGAACGAGGTGAAGAAGGAAGAACAGCAGCTCTTCGAGATCCAGGACGAGATGGCGACCTTCCGCGAGAAGAACAACGCGCTGTCGCTCGACAACAAACAGAACATCGTCGGCCAGCGGCTCGCAAGCATGAACGAAGCGCTGACGAAGGCCCGTATCGCGCGAGAGCAGGCGCAAACGCGATACGGGCAGGTCAAGGACGCGGATCCGAAGAACGAGGCGTCGGACACGTTCCCGGCGATCGGGCTCGATCAACGGGTCGTCGGCGCGCGCGGCGCCCTGAACTCGGCGATTTCCACGCGTGACGCTCTTCTCGCCCGAGGGCTCGGTCCGGAATTCGCCGGCGTGGTCAAGGCCAAACAGGACGTCACCAACGCGCAGGCGGCGCTTGTCGCCGCGAGGAGCGCGGTGATCGAATCGATCCGTAACGGCTATCAGGCGGCGGTGCTCGAAGAGCGCCAGATCAGCGCGTCGGTCGAGGAGGCCAAGGGCAGCCAGCAGGATCTCGACAGGAAGAGCGTCGAGTACGGACAGTTGCAGCGTCAGGCCGACACCACGCAGAACACGCTGAATACGCTGTTGACGCAGGAGAAGGAGCTCGCGGTCATCGCCAACAGCAAGGAGAACAACGTCACGATCATCGACCGCGCCGACGTGCCGAAGTTCCCGTATGCGCCGAACCCGCGGAAGGAATGGCTGTCGGCGATCCTGGCCGGCATCGTCGTGGCCTTCGGTCTCGCGTTCGGCATCGAGTATCTCGACGACACGGTGAAAACTCCGGAGGACGTGACGCGACGGCTCAAGGTGCCGCTTCTCGGTCTCGTCCCGGCGATCCGCGGCAGCCGCGTACCGGTGCTCACCGAAGCGGTGCCGCACGATTTCGGCGAGGCGTTCCGGTCCCTCCGCACGTCGCTCGTGTTTACCAGCGAGACCGAACACACGCGCATCATCGCCGTCACCAGCAGCCAGCCGCTCGAGGGCAAGACGACGACGGCCGCGAATCTGGCGCTGGTGCTCGCCCTGGGCGGATCGCGCGTGCTGCTGATTGATGCCGACATGCGGCGTCCGGGCCTCCACAAAACGCTCGGCATCGAGAACGGGACCGGGCTCTCGCATCTGCTGGTCGGCCAGGCTCGCGTGCGCGACGCGATTCAGCGGACGCCCGAGGCCAACCTGCTGGTCATCACGGCCGGCAAGACGCCGCCGAACCCGTCGGAGCTGCTCGCATCGGAGCGCATGAACAGCTTCGTCGCAAACCTGCAGAGCGGGCCGTTCGACTGGGTGATCATCGACACGCCGCCCGTGCTCGCGGTGACTGACGCGGTCATTCTCGCGCCGCGCGTATCGGGCGTGGTGTTCGTGATCGGATCGGAGATGACGCGGCGCGTGCACTCGGAGCGCGCGCTCGAAACGCTGCGGGTAAGCCAGCCGCGCGCGGTGACGGGCGTGCTCAACCGCGTCGACTTCGAGCGGAACAAGTACTACTACTCACGCTATTACGGCTATCAGTACAAGAGCTACTACGGTCAGAACCAGGCCCAGGGCGCCGCGTAAGGAACCGTCGCCGGAGATCGGCGCCCGTGTGCTCGTCTTCGTTCTGGGCTGGACGACGTTTGCCTTCGCGGGTCTGTACCCCTCCACGCTCGCCGTTCCCGCGATCGTGTGTGTGCTGCTCGCGATTGCCTACCGGCTGTGGTCGTACGGCGGCGAGCGGATTCCGCGGCTCGACGTCTGCCTCGCCGCGATCGTCGGCGCCATCGCGCTGCAGCTCGTGCCGTTGCCAGGACCAGTCATCGACCGGATCTCGCCGACCGATCGCCGCGTCTGGCAACAGCTTTCCCTGAGCGTCCCTGCTTCGCTGCCGATCTCAATCGACGTGAAACGGACCGGCGCGGCGCTGCTCGTGACGGCAGCCGCATTCGTGCTGTTTCTCGCCGCTCGACGCGCGTTCGCGACCGGTGGCGTCCGGATCGCCATCCGCGGCGTGTCGATGATCGGGATGCTGCTCGCGGCCATCGCGCTGGCGCAGGATGCCACGGCGCACGGCCTCATGTACTGGCGGTGGAAACCGATCGACGAAGGGCCCCCACCGTTCGGCCCGTTCGTCAATCGCAATCATTTCGGGACATGGGCCATCATCGCCGTCCCGATGTGCCTCGGATATCTTGCGGCCCACACCTCGGCACATCGACATCGCGGCCTGGAACACGCCGCTCTCCGACGGCGCATCGCGACCTTCTTTGACGGACGCGCGCTCGGCCTCACGGCGTCGGCGGCGCTGCTGCTCGTCGGCATCGTCGTCTCTCTCTCGCGCTCCGCGCTTGCCGGAATTGGAGCCGCCGCAGTCTGCGGACTGCTCTGGCGCCGCGCGCGCGGTGAACATGAGGGTCGCGCAGTCTGGTGGATCGCCGGCGGCGCGATCGCGGTCCTGGCGTTGACGCTCGCCGAGGTCCGGCCGGCCGTTCTCGGCGTCCGACTGTCGACTGCGGGCGTGTCGGCGGGAAACCGGCTGCTGATTTGGAAAGACACGATTCCCATCATTCGTGATTTCTGGTTGACGGGAACAGGAGCGGGCACCTATATAACGTCGATGCTCCTGTATCAGCGGTCGTCGCCCGGCTGGCTGTACAACCAGGCGCACAACCACTACCTCCAGGTTCTCTCGGAAGGCGGCGTGCTGGTCGGCGCGCCAGTCTTCGCGGCGCTCGTGCTCTTCGCGCGCGAGGCGTGGCGCACACTCAAAGACGACGCGTCCGGGATGTTCTGGATCAGGGCGGGAGCGCTCTGCGGACTCGTGGCGTTGGCTACGCAGAGCCTGTGGGAAACTGGGCTCACGATGCCCGCCAATGCCGCGCTCGCCGCGATCGCTGCAGCCGTCGTCGTCCACCGCCCTGCGCCGCTGACGCGGTCTTGATTCATGCCCCTTCGCATCGGCATCGACGTCGACGGCGTCATCGCGGACTTCCGGTCGGCCTTTCACGCCGCGGCAATACGCTGCCTTCGCCACGACGTGGCGGACTCGGACGACCTGGAATCAGCGGGGCTGTTGTCGCCGGAAGACGTCCGTCGCGTGTGGGATTACGTCGCGGGGAGGCAGAACTGGTGGATGGACGTGCCGCCGTACGAGCCGGATCAGATCGCGCGGCTCTACAGCTTGACGCGAGCGATGGAGTGGGAGGTCTTCTTCATGACGAAGCGCCCGCCGGGCGCTGGCGACTCCGTCCAGTTTCAGACACAGTGGTGGATCGAGCGCTTCGGCTTCTATCTGCCCGCTGTCCTCACCGTGCCGGGCTCCCGCGGTGAGATCGCCAACGGCCTGCGGCTCGACATCGTGATCGACGACCAGGTGCTCAACTGTATCGAGGTGATCAGCGCGGCGCCCGTGAAGGCGCTGTTGATGCTGCGCGATGGCAACGCGTCTGCGGCAGAGCATGCGTCACACCGTGGTATCGGCGTCGTGGCGACCCTGTCGGAAGCGCTCACGGTACTCGAGCGGTTGCAGCAGGTGCTTCCGCAGAGGCGCGGACGGCTCATGCGGCTGTCGGAATGGTTCTCGCCGCCGGAAAGGTTGCAGACGCTCCCTTCTAACCCGCGCACGATCAGGCCTGTTCCGCCGTACGATCCGAGGCGTTAGACGGTTTACGGTTACAGTTCACCGTTTACCGTTGAAGGTCTTCCGTTGACTGCAACTGTTAACCGTCAACCGTAAACCATTTCTTCAACCCGCCCAAGACCCGTTTCGCATACGCGAGCGGAATCGGACCGCCGAACCTGCTGCGCATATAGTCCACGGGAGGTAAGACGTGCTCGCGCAGGAGAGTCGCGCGCTGATCCCACGTGGCATGCCGCAAATCGAGCCACAGGTCGTCTACAGGACGGCGC
>Ga0066903_100007219_pt1 | contig 10036 bp, 10 predicted proteins | sample PanSoiMetaGPlot1_FD_67491 | JGI IMG/M metagenome (GOLD analysis project Ga0066903, IMG submission 67491) | Tropical forest soil microbial communities from Panama analyzed to predict greenhouse gas emissions - Panama Soil - Plot 1 (version 2) | ecosystem: Environmental > Terrestrial > Soil >... | reverse complement strand
AGTGCCACGCAAGCGCAGTCAGGATCCGCGCTCTCCCCTGCGATGCCGCCTGGCACTGCGCCTACGGGAACCGTGCCGCCAGGACCGGTGGCGTGATCGTCGATTGTCATTGCCACATCATTCCCGCGGCCATGCGCACCGGCGCCGTGCCGGCTGACTGGCGGCCGCAGCTCGAGCGCGTTGATGGTGGTACTGCCGTCAGTTTGCAGGGGCGCCGGGTCACGTCGGTAGCCCGCGAATTCTGTGATGTCGGCGTGATGCTGGAGCAGGCAGCGGTGGCTGGAGTCACGCACCTGCTGCTATCCCCCTGGATCCTGCTCGTTCCGGTGCTGGCCGACCCGGCCACCGCGGGCCGAGTCTGCCGGGTGCTGAACGACAGCCTGGCGCAGACCGCGGCCGAGCACGACGGCCGCGTCTACGCGCTCGGCGCAGTCCCGCTGCAGAACCCGGACGCCTGCGTGGCCGAGCTGGAATACCTCATGGGCCTGCCCGGCATGCGCGGCGTGGAGGTGCCAGCCAGCGTCGCGGGCCGCTACCTCGGCGACCCGTTCTTTGAGCCGTTCTGGGCGGCGGCGGCGCAGACCGGCGCGGTGGTGTTCCTCCACCCGACCACAAGGGGACTTGGGGTGCCCGCGCTGGACACCCACTATCTCTGGAACGCGATCGGCAATCCGCTGGAAACGACGATTGCCGCCGCTCAGCTCGTGCTGAGCGGCATGCTGGACCGGTACGCCGGGCTCACCGTGCTGCTGGCGCATGGCGGTGGCGCGCTGCCGGCCCTGCGGGGCAGGCTGCGCCGGGCCGCGGCCGTCCGGCCGGAGGCACGGGCCGGCACCGACGCGGAGATCGACGCGACGATTCGCCGGCTGTACTTCGACAGCCTGACTCACGACCAGGCGGTGCTGGCCGACCTCGTGGCCTTCGCCGGCGCGGGGCACGTGGTACTCGGCTCGGACCGGCCGTTTGACATGGGTAGCGACCAGCCGGCCGACGAGATCAGGTCGCTCGGCCTCGATGCGGACGCCGAGCGACAGGTACTGGTTGGCACCGCGGCAACGCTGCTTCGCACCAAGCCCGACGAGTAAGGGGACAGCGATGGCGATTCACACCTACGGCGCTAACGCCGTGGACTGGGAGCAGCGGGTAGACCTGGCACGGCTGCGTGCTGAGCGGCTCGCCAGGATCAAGGCCAAGCTCGCGGAGTCGTCGCTCGGTGCGCTGCTCAGCTTCGACTTCGCCAACATCAGGTACATGACAGCCACCCACATCGGCACGTGGGGCATCGACAAGCTCGTCAGGTTCGCGCTGCTGCCGCGTGGCGGTGAGCCGGTGGTGTGGGACTTCGGCTCGGCCGCCCGGCACCACCAGATCTACAACCCGTGGCTCGACCACACCGGCAATCCCCCCACCCCGGAGGGCGCCAGAGCGACCGGCGCGCGGGCGGGTATCTCGACGCTGCGCGGAGCGCTGCACCCGGACGCTGGCGTCGCGCAAGGACTGGCCGCCCAGGTGGCAGAGCTGCTGCACGAGCATGGCCTCGCCGGCGAGCCCGTCGGCGTGGACGTGGCGGAACTGCCAGTGCTGGCCGCGCTGCGCGAGGCCGGCATCGAGGTTGTCGACGGCCAGCAGGTGTTCATGGAAGCCAGGCGGATCAAGACCAGGGACGAGATCTCGCTGCTGAGCCACGCGTGCGCCATGGTCGACGGCGCCTACCAGGAACTGTATGAGTTCCTGCGGCCTGGCGTCCGGGAGAACGAGTGCGTCGGCCTGGTCAGCAAGGTGCTGTATGACGGCGGCAGCGAGTTTGTTGAAGGGGTGAACGCGATCTCCGGCGAGCGCTGCTCACCGCACCCGCACGTGTACTCCGACCGGCTGATCCGGCCTGGCGACCCCGCCTTCTTCGACATCTTGCACAGCTACAACGGCTACCGGACCTGCTACTACCGGACTTTCGCTGTCGGCAGCGCGTCCCGCGCGCAGCGCGACGCCTACGTCCGCTGCCGCGAGTTCATGGACGCGGCGATCGCGATGGTGCGGCCCGGCGTCACCACCGGGGACATCGTGTCGCTCTGGCCGCGGGCAGAGGAATTCGGCTTCCCGGACGAGATGGCGGCCTTCGCGCTGCAGTACGGCCACGGTGTCGGCCTGTCGATCTGGGAGAAGCCGATCTTCTCCAGGCTGGTCTCGCTTGACCACCCCGAGCCGCTCGAGGAAGGCATGGTGTTCGCGCTGGAGACCTACTGGCCGGCCGCCGACGGCTGGTCGGCGGCGCGGATAGAGGAAGAGGTCGTCGTCACCGCCGACGGGCACGAGGTCATCACCAAGTTCCCGGCCGAGGAACTGCTCGTCGCCGGGCGGAAGTACTGGACGGCCGGCGGAGCGCTCGACACGCTGCGGGAAAGCCAGTCGAACCTCAATACTGCTGCTGGCCGGGGGGACGACCCCCCGCTACCCCCCGCGGGTGCCGGCCGGGGCGAGGCCACCGTCAGCCAGCCGGGAGGAGACAGCGCATGACGACCGTGATCGACGGGCCGCGCCTGCTCGAGCTGTACGAGCAGATGCTGGTCATCCGCGGCACCGAGAAGGCCGCGCACGACGCGTTCCTCGCCGGCCTGGTTAAGGGCACCACGCACCTCGCGGCCGGCCACGAGGCCGTTGCTGTCGGAGCGAGCGCGGCGCTGCGACCCGACGACTACGTGTTCGCCACCTACCGCGGCCACCATCACGCGATGGCGCGCGGGGCCTCACCTGCCGAGTGCCTCGCGGAGCTCATGAGCAAAGCCACCGGCGTGTGCAAGGCCAAGGGCGGCTCGATGCACCTGACGAAGGCGTCGGCGGGCATGCTCGGCTCGTACGCCATCGTCGGAGCACACCTCCCGCTCGCCGCGGGCGCCGCCTGGTCAGCCCGGCTGCGCGGCACCGACCAGGTCGCTGTCGCCTTCTTCGGCGACGGCGCGACCAACATCGGCGCATTCCACGAGGCGCTCAACCTGTCCTCGGTCTGGGCTCTGCCGGTGCTGTTCATCTGCGAGAACAACCTTTACATGGAATACACGCCGATCGGCACGGTGACCGCCGCGAAGCATCCCGCGGCGGACCGGGCGGCCGGTTACCAGCTGCCCGCCGAGGTCATCGATGGCAATGATGTGGTAGCCGTTGCCGACGCGGTCAGCCGAGCCGCAGACCGCGCCCGGAGCGGGGGCGGTCCGACCGTACTGGAAGCGCAGACGTACCGGCACTTCGGTCACAGCCGGACCGACCCGGCCACTTATCGGCCCGCCAGCGAGGTGCAGGAATGGCTTGACCGGGACCCGCTCGACGTGGCCAGGCGGCGCCTCGCCGAGCTCGGAGTGCCTGACGGGGACATCGCCGACGCGAACGTCCGGGCCGCGACCACCGTCGCCGACGCTGTCGCGGCCGCCAAGTCGGCCGACGGCGCAGACCCGGCACAAGCACTCACCGACGTGTGGGCGGACGGAGGACATCAGTGGCGGACCTGATCACTTACCGCGATGCGGTTGCCGAGGGCCTGGCCCGCGAGATGCGACGAGACCCGGCGGTTGTCTGCCTGGGCGAAGACATCGGGGCAGCTGGGGGCGTGTTCAAAACGACGGTCGGGCTGCTAGCCGAGTTCGGCCCGGACCGGGTACGCGACACTCCCATCTCCGAGCAGGCGATCGTGGGTATGGCCATGGGCGCGGCCATGACCGGGATCCGGCCGGTGGCCGAGATCATGTTCTCCGACTTCCTCGCGTGCTGCTGGGACTATCTCGCGAACGAGATCCCCAAGATGCGGTACATGACCGGCGGGCAGGTCACCGTGCCGCTCGTCGTCAGGACCGCGAACGGCGGCGGGCTCGGCTTCGGCGCTCAGCACTCCCAGGCGGTGGAGAACTGGGCGCTCGCCGTTCCTGGCCTGAAGGTGGTTGCCCCGTCCAATCCGTCGGATGTTGTGGGCCTGCTCGCCAGCGCTATCCGGAGCGACGATCCGGTGGTGTTCTTTGAACACAAGGGCCTGTTCGCCAGCCGCGGCGAGGCTGCGCCCGAGGGCCATGTCGTGCCGCTCGGCCAGGCGGCGATTGCCCGGCCTGGTAGCGATATCACCGTCGTAGCCCTCGCCGCCACCGTGCCGCTCGCGGTGGCCGCCGCTGAGGAACTGGCCGGCTCGGGGGCGCAGGCCGAGGTCATCGACCTGCGTTGCCTGGTGCCACTGGACATGGCCACTGTGCTCGCCTCGCTGCGGAAGACCTCGCGCCTGCTGATCGTCGAGGAGAACCCCTATCAGGGCGGCTGGGGAGGCACGGTGGCGTCCATCGCGGCCGACGAGGGATTCGAATTGCTCGACGCCCCCATCCGCCGGGTGGCCGCAGAATGCGTGCCGCTGCCGTTCGCCGACGCGCTCGAGGACGAGGTCATTCCCACCACCCCGAAGGTGGTCGCGGCAATGCGGACGCTGCTGGCCTACTGAGGGCGCTGAGGGCCAGGGCCAGCGCAGGCAGCCGCCCGGTTAGGCTAGGGCGCGGTGAGCCGGGAAGCCTGGTCGGCACGCTTCGTGACGCCGACCGAAAGGCCCGCTATGCCCGCTCTGACGTCGCAGCTGACGGGCCGCACAGTCGATTCGCGCCGCGATGATCGTCATGGGTGCCGATCTGGTGTCGCTCCAGCAGCACCAGACCGACACCCATCACTGGCAGCTCGATGCTCCCGGTAATTGTCTTCGTCGCAGGCACGGTCGTCAGCCTGGCTGCGAGCCAGCGGCTGGTCACCCGGCTGGAGCGGATCGGCGCCTGGCTCGGCCTGTCGGAGGCGCTGCTCGGCATGGTGGCGGCGCTGGCTGCCGATGCACCCGAAATCACCGCCGCCGTGAGCGCGCTGGCGGGTCACCAGCAGCGCGTCGGGGCGGGAGTCGTGCTCGGCTCCAACGTGTTCAACCTGGCCGCCCTGCTCGGCCTGGGAGCCGTGGTAGCCGGGCGGATCGGGCTGCATCGCCGCGTTGTGCTCCTCGGCGGGGCGATCGCCGTCTGGGTCGCGCTCGTTGCCCTCGCTGTTGTTGGCGGCCTGCTCCCGGTGCCGGCCGGCCTGGTGCTGGCCGTTGCCGTGCTGGGGCTTTACCTGGTCCTGCTCGGTACCGAGGGCCGCGGCATCGCAGGCCGGGTCATGGACGGCGCTGGCCTGCCCTGGCGCTGGCAGGCGTGGCTGCGCTCCGCGGTCACCGAGGAAGAGATCGAACTAGAGGATGCTATCCAGCCCGGCCGCGGGCGATGGCCGGACGTGGCGGCGGCCGGCGTTGCCCTGATCGTGGTCGTCGCGGCAAGTATTGCCATGGAACGGGCCGCGGTCAGTCTCGGCCGTCGCTACGGCGTGCCCGAGATTATCGTCGGCGGGCTGGTGCTGGCTGCCGTTACGAGCCTCCCCAACGCTGTCGCCGCGGTCTACCTGGCCGCCCGCGGTCGCGGTCACGCGACTCTGAGTACCGCCCTCAACAGCAACACCATCAACGTCGTCGTCGGCCTGCTGCTGCCCGGTGCGATACTCGGCCTCGGCCGGCCGACGGCCCAGGCGATGCTGGTCGTTTCGTGGTACGCCGCCCTCACCCTCGCGGTACTCGTGCTCGCCTGGCGCCACAGCGGGCTCAGCCGCGGCACGGGCGCCGTCGTCATCGGCTGCTATGCCGCGTTCTGCGGGTCGCTGCTCGCAACCGCTTACGCCGTGGCGGCTGCGGTCGTCGTGCCGGTCCTCAGCATCCTCGCCGCCGCCGCGGTCGTGATGGGGTTCCGCCGCCCGCGCGAGGCGGGGCAGGGTATAGATGAGGCATGACGACGACCATTCCGGAGAATTTCCGCGACCTGCTCAGCGCCGACTGCGCCACCCTGGCCACCATTGGCCCGGACGGACGGCCTCAGCTCACCGAGGTCTGGTTCCTGTCTGACGAGGACGGCGTTGCCCTCTCCCTCAACACGACGAGGCAGAAGACCAAGAACCTGATGCGCCGCAAGGAATGCACGCTGTTCATCCTCGATCCGGCCGGACCCTACCGCTACCTAGAGCTGCGCGGCGACGCCGAGGTCACACCCGACGACGACTACGAGTTCGCCGACAAGCTCGGCGCGAAGTACAAGGCCAACATCCGCGTGATGGACCAGCCGGGCCACAAGCGGGTCGTCGTCCGCATCAGGCCTGCGCGGGTCAACGCGGTGAACATGCGCGGCTGACAGCGTGCCTGCTACGCCTGGCAGCCCGGAGGCGCACGGCGGCGGGGCGCTTAACTCCGGCCGGGTCGGCGAGCCCGACCCGGCCGACGGGGCCGCATCGGCCGCCAGCACGCCGTCCGGCCGCTGGCTGGTCCTGGTGTACAAGGTGCCGTCCGAGCCCAGCCGGCTCCGGGCCACAGTGTGGCGCCGGATCAAGAGCCTCGGCGCCATCTACCTGCAGTCCTCAGCCGCGGCCTTGCCGGCCAGCACCCAGGCAGAGCGCGCGCTGCGCAAGCTGCGCAGCGAGATCGCGGACATGTCGGGCACCGCAGTGCTGCTGTCGTGCGACGTGCTGGCGGGCCAGGCCGACATCGAAGCGCAGTTCCAGGCGGCCCGCAACGACGAGTACGAGGAGATCGTCGACAAGTGCAACGACTTCATCGCCGGCATCGACAAGGAGTACGCCGAGCACCACTTCAGTTATGCCGAGCTGGAGGAGAACGAGGTTGACCTCGTCAAGCTGAAAACCTGGCTAGGCCGGGTCCGCGAGCGCGACGCCTTCGGCGCAGCCGGCCTGCAGCAGGCTCTTAGCTTCCTGGCGGAGTGTGAGGAGAAGCTGGAGACCTACGCCGCACGGGTTTACGCAGAGGAAGCGGAAGGCCGCTGAGCACTCCCCGGCCACTGATCGCCCGGGCGAGGCTTACCGGCAGTAGCACGACGAGCAGCAGCGGCAGCACCCACCAGGCTGATACGCCGGCGGAGTGCAAGCCCCAGGTGGCGAGCAGGCCGGCGGCGACGCCGGCCGCCACTACCCAGTCGTCGCCGATCACGAAGTCATACCAGAACGCGCCGAACGCCCGCAGACGACCTGACAATCCGCGCTCAGAAGATCGCTTCCCGCTCATCGCACTCCCTGTGCGGCCAGATCCGCGCTCGCTCCGCTGGCCGAGCCGGCGTTAGTACCGCCGGGCACGCGGCGCAGCAGCCAGGTCAGCCCGACGCCGAGCAGCGCGACCGCCGGGATGATCACCAGTAGCGCAGCATCCGAGCCGGGCCAGGATGCCCCGGCGCCCTCCGCGCCCCAGAACACGCCGAAGCTGGTCAGCATGATCCCGACGACGAACTTCATCGTGTTCTCCGGCACCCGCGCCAGCGGCGCCCGGACCGCGAACCCGACGCCGGCGACCAGGACGGTCGCGCATCCGGCAGCGATCGACGCCAGGCCGACGTTCTTCGCGTTCGCACCGAACGTCAGCACGATGAACACGACCTCCAGCCCTTCCAGCAGCACGCCCTTGAATGCCAGGGTGAAGCCGTACCAGTCGGGCGCGAGCAGGAACCGCCGGGCGGCCTGATCCTTTGCCTCGGCCAGGTGCTCGGCGAACAGCTTGTCCTCGTCGTGCAGCGACTTATGGCCGCTCGCGCGAAGCACCGCCTTACGCAGCCACTGCAGCCCGAAGACCAGGAGCAGCGCCCCGACCACGACGCGCAGCGCGGTTATGGGGATCGCCCCCACGGCAGGCCCGAGGATCGCGACCACGATGGCGAGCACGGCGAGCGCCGACACGGTCCCGGTCCCGGCCGAGCGCCAGTCCCGCGCGGTACCAGCGGCGAGGACGATGGTTACTGCCTCCACCGCTTCCACCACGCACGCCAGGAACACCGCGATAAACAGCGCGCTGGTGCTCGCAGTCACCGCGTCCTCCGTTTTCGATCAAGGAGCCAAATTGTGATGCGCGAACCAGTTTCTGCCACGCAGCTAACTGGTAAAGTCTAACAATCGTTATGCCAGCGCTGTCACGTCAGTTATTGCCTAAACTTGACGATCGGATCGCTTCTTAGACACCTTACCTTCGTCCGCCGGTCGGCCCCGTGCCGCAGGCTGCCGGCCATGAGGCCTCCGGCGCTGACTGCCAGGCCGAGCCGCGTGCACGCCGCCGGACAGTCTCGCTGCGAGAGGGCGTAGCGGACTTGTCAGGGTCTTCCGTACTATCAGCGCCATGCGACCACGTCCCCGCCTGGCCGCGCTGATCGGCGCCTGTCTGCTCGCTGGCGCGATCGCCGCAGGGTGTACGAGTCCGACGGTCCGCAGCACCGGGGTGTCCTACACCTGCTGCGACGAGAGCCTCGTCGCGACGAGCTGGCACCCTGGTCAGCAGCTGCGGGTCGCCTGGACCAGGACCGCCACCGTACCGGCGGGCCAGCATTTCCAGGCCGTCACTCTCTCGGCCGTGCTCACCGGCCCGTTCAGCAAGGCGACTGCGCTGAAGACTACGATCAGTCAGGGTCACCGCGGGCCGCTCACGGCCCAGTCGGCGAAGCTAACGATCTCTCAGGATCCGCCGGGCTCCGCCGTCTCGGTCATCATTATCCCAGCCAGCGCCCCGCCAGGCTTCTACAACCTGGAGACCATCGAGAGTTCCGGCGGGGGGACCGTCTCGGGCGCGACGATCATCACCGTCGGCTAGCTAGCCGGCCGATGGCGGCTGCGACCCCGCGTGTGACACCGGGCTGCGACGACCACGTTCCGTTCCGAAGGACTTTAGCCGCCCGCGTCCGCGCCGGCTGCGCCGCGGCGTGCCGGGTGCCGCCGCACCTGGAGGGCGACCAGCCCGACACTGGCCCACCCGACGACGATGGCTAGCCAGTAGTTCACGATCCGGAACGCGAGGACGGCAGCGACCGCGGGCAGCCGGCTGGCTCCGTAGGCGACCAGCACGACGGCGAGGCTGCCCTCGACAATGCCGAGGCCGCCGGGAACGATCGGCAGCGACCCGGCGACCACCGCGGCGCCGTAGGCCAGCAGCACCCCGTGCCACGGGATGGAGGCATGCACGGCGCGGAAGGCGCACAGCAGGCAGCCGAAGTCGCCGAGCCACACGGCGGTGGCGATGGCGACCACGCCCACCGTCGCGCGCGGGCCCAGCGGTATGTCGCGCATCCGGGCCAGCGTCCCGGCGATCCGCGCCAGCAGGCCGTGCGGCTGGCTGCCCGGCCGGCGGTGCCGTGGCCGAACGAGGCGGCTAGCGACGGCGCTCGCCAGGCCCAGCACGAGGTCGCGGCGGATCAGGATCGCACCTGCGCCGACGACGACAAGCAGCCCGAGCACCGTCACCCCCGCGCCTGCCGGGCTCGCTGCGTGCCCGCCGGCCGCCGCGGTCGCGGCCAGCGCGATCAGGACACCGGTCAGCAGCACGACGGACATGCCGATGGCCTGTGCGACCAGGATCGTGAACACGGTCCAGCCGGCCGCGGCAGCGCTAGCCCCGCGCCGCCGGTAATAGCGGTAGCGATACGCGCTGGAGGGGGCTGGCTCCCCCGGTACGGTGCAGGCTATCGCGGCGTTGGCGAGCGTCAGCAGGAATAGGCCGGGCAGCGGCACGGCCGCGCCCGGGTCGGCGAGCCGGAGCACGCGCCACTGCAGCACGGCATAGCCGAGCATGGATAGCGACTCGGCGCCGATCGCCGCCGCGATCCATTCCGGGCGGGCGCTGCCGAGCTGGCGGACTGCCGCGACCAGCTCGCTTCGCCTGCCGAACAGCAGCGCCAGCACGACGAAGCCGACGACAATGCCCACGGCGTATCGAAGCAGTTCCGCGCGCGTGCGTCCCGCGGCGGCAGGAGTATCAATGGCCGTCGCCGCTGAACTCCCCGCGGGGCTGACCAAGGGAGGCGACCCTCCTGGACCCCCGGCGGGGGCAAGGTCATCCGTCATCGGACCATGATGGAGGACTGCAGGCCCGGTTGCCAGGCCGGGGGACGAGGAGCGCTTCGGTGGCACCGCATTTCGAAGGCAGGATCGGAACCGACTGGCGGGACTCACAGCCATGGTGGCCGCCCGAGCC